>Ga0179593_1336313_pt1 | contig 10664 bp, 6 predicted proteins | sample CZODoug2_1_08_16_FD_185931 | JGI IMG/M metagenome (GOLD analysis project Ga0179593, IMG submission 185931) | Vadose zone soil fungal communities from Angelo Coast Range Reserve, California, USA - CZODoug2_1_08_16fungal (PacBio error correction) | ecosystem: Environmental > Terrestrial > Soil >... | reverse complement strand
GATCACCCCCCCCGGACACGCCGCAAACTCCATTCCACGAGGTCTGGTTTCCTTTCCCCTGAATCTGCCCCCCTTACTCGCCGTTCCTTTTTCTCGGGACTTCCCCCCTTTTTCCAGAAGTAGGAAAAGTGAATCCCGGAGTAGTACGGTTAGGGCTCCTCTCTTCTACGTAAGAGTTAATCCCGCCCTTTTTCTTTCCTTTTGTCTGCCTGTCAGACCGGGTCCATGAAATGTCACCGATAGCAAAGGGAAGGTCCCTTGGTCAGGAAAAGAGCTTACAGAAGCTTTTACGGATTTTTGGTCTTGAGTTTTAGATTTGGCCTTCTGTGCTGTGGCGCGTGTTTTTTTTTTCTGGGGGTTTTATTCTTTCAACGTCATCTTCCGGAAGGAATTTTTGAGTTGCCCATTCCGCCTCTGGCCCTCCTTCCACCGCTCCCTTTCGGCTCTTCTTAGTACTGCAAGTAACGTGCCATGATGGCAACCAACGAAATGGTTCACCCTTTCCCTTGATAAGACGGGTTTTTTTCTCTCACAGGTCCCGCGAGTTTGGACCCTGGTAGTTCGAGCCATCGATACCGCCCACATTCCCAAACCACCCCACACCCAAACAAACACCCCCCCCCCACAAGCAGTCTCTTCGTTTCTTCCTCCTTTTCTTCCCCTACCGTTTTGGTTCCTTGGATCTACCTTTTTTCTCCGGTCTCGTTGTATCGCCCTCCGACGGGTACCCCCGCTGTGCAACATTGCGTTATGTCCCCAACATAGCCGGCGTAGCCCTCCCAGTTTCCCTTAGTGCTGTCGAGTGCCATCCTCTTGTTTGCGTACGACTGCCAAGGTCCAGCGCAGGGACATCCTCATTTGTCCGCCGATCTTTGCATTCACTTTTGCTTCCCAGGCCCCGGCATTCGGATTCCTGGAGTCCAACTAGCTACTTTGCCACCCCTTGCTCCTCGCATCGCCTCGATTTGCTCGGAACAGCCCCCACCGCCGAGTCGTCCCCTCGCCGTCTGTTTTGTACCGACAAGGTCCAGTAGTTTAGGTGCCCCCTCTCCTGTACTCTTCCTCCAGTTTTCCCATTGTACCCCTCCTCCCGAGGGTAGATGTGGCTGGACTACCCCTTAGATCTTCTCCCCGAAAGTTACTCCGCAGTCCGTACCGTTTTCCATGCTTGGCTAGTATTGGTTCTAAACGGAGAAGATGGTCCTTTTCAGTCCGTTGCTACTTGTGACCCTGTTTGAAACACTCCCTTTCTTGTCACGGAGTGACTGTCCCTTCTCACCCTAGACTAAGAAACCCTCCAGAGAGTCAAGGGGAGAGTAGGCTTCAGTCAGAGTACTGGGCGTCTGTTTTCTGTTTTCCCACCCCCCGGACGTTAAGTACCAAAAAGACCGTTGGAAAGGAAAGGCACGCCTTTCTCCCGAACTCTTTCCTGCCCGCGCGGTTGACCGTGGGGTTTTGTCCGTTTATCCCATGGCCCTCTTTAGCCGCTCCTTCCTGGGTCCCAGATACGGCCCGCCGGCCCGTTGATTGTCTGACCAGTAGTCATATATTGCCTGTGTTCCCTTTTTCTTTTCATGCTCCCTTCTTGGTTCAACCCCATCCTGTAAGCTGCGATTATGAACCTTTTAGTCCTGAAAACCTGAGATTTTTTTTTTTTTTTTTCAAAACCTTGAATGGAGACTTTTTTGTTCTTTGTGCCCCCCCCCTGTTTCCTCGGAGGTTGATGGGACTGCTTCGCTTGACACTCTTTTTTTTCCGCCCGCCCCGATAAGGTCGGCTTCTATGCAGTAAAAGAGTCTCCTGCCTACGGCTTTTCTAACAGTCCTACCCCTATTCTTATGCTCCAGCCACAGAGATGTCTTTCAGGATTATTATTTTGCCTGCGAGCCTTTTTCCCTAAGGTTCCTCGTCTGGACTGACGGTGCCTTTTAGTGCTCTCCGACTTGTTCAACTGAGCACTACGGGATCGCCTAATCACGTCCCCTCGCGTCTTAGGTCTCCTGCACTGTCGCCGACTTGGCCCCCTTTTCTTGGTTTGCGCTGTTCATGTAGCTGCACCCGGACACAGGAACAGGAGTGCCTTGTATTTTTCTGGCTGCTTTTTCCGTTCAACCATGCCCGCCCCGTTTTTCGCCTCCCGTTACTAGAGGCTGAAAATGATGCGCCTGCCTCTGCCTTTCACCTACGAAGGTTTTTTCTCTCTCTGCACCGTTGATGGCCAACCCCCCCCCTGTAATACGGCGGCCCCGACCCCGCGTGCACGCTAGTACGATTCACAATGATAAAATACTACACGAAGCGTTTTTTTTCCCTTTTGTCCAATGATTGTCTTCTGCATTTCTAATAGCACGCCCCTGATCTTCAAGAGTCGTGGCCCCTTGGTGAGGCATAACATATTTTTTGTCACTCTTAAGTTCCGTCTGGCTGTCCCCCCTGGGTTCAGCTTGCCATGTGAAGTCCCGCCATTGTTTATGTCCTTGGCCAGACCAATTGTTTTTCCAATTGGGCAACGTACTCACCTGTCTCGTTGAGTTTTCCTTGGAAGGCCTTCTCCCTGTAGCCCGTCCTCCCCTGCCCCCCTGTTCCTTACGCCTAGCCATTCAGGGTTAATGCCTCCTACCGCTCAAGGGCCATCTGTGACTGGCTTTTTAAAGAAGCCTCATTGTTTTGCACGATTCTTCTGTCGGTCCCCCATCTCGTTCTTTGATTGCGCTGTCTCATATGGTTATTGCTTTTAGTTTCGGTGGCGTACGGCGTGGATCTCTCCGGAAGAAGGAAATCAATGACTGTCTTCTTTCACGTTCGTTCGATTGTTCACTTGGACCACCCAGAATGTCTCTATCGCTCCCTTTTCCCTTGATCGCGCCTGAGCCCAAATTCGATGTGCTGGAAGGATGTCTACCCCTCTGGGAATGGAGTAGCTAAGTGCTGTCGTCTTGAACCTTTCGGCGTCCCCATCTTCCATCTACAAATCGAACGTAAAGGGTGGGAGCTCTCATAAAAACGTCCTTCGCGTCCCTGTCCCTTCTTGAGCCACCACCCAAGGGCGTCCCTGTCGGGCCTCGCCCCTTCTACAACTCCTCCTCTTCCCGGGTCCCGGCCGACCTGCGCCCTTGGACGGCAATCTGGACTTGAGGACTTTCGCCCTTGAAAGACAGAACCTGCGCCCCCTTGCATCGACACCCCGTCCCCCCCTCCCCTCCCACCCCTCCCATCTTGGGCAACTTATGCCGGTACACACCTACCCCCACTTGCCACCCCCGGGTACTCCTCATCACTGACCCCCCCTTCACTGGCCCCTCCCTCACCGACACCCCCTCACCCGACCCTTCCCAAGGGAGGAACCGAATGAGCGACGACGTCCCTTCTGGGGTTTCCCCGAGAACCCGTCTCCCCCCTCCTTTTCGTCCTTTTTCCCCTTCGTTTGAGTTCCCTTAGTGTCGGGTATGAGACGCTTTTTTTCCTCTGACCCTTCCCCCATTCCGCCTCCGTTCCTTTTCGTTCTCAGGAGAACCGGAGTTCGCGTCCGGCAGAGTTAACGGACGGCCGGCTTCGTCTGACCCCTATTCGTTTCTGACGCCCGAGAGGAGCGCTTCGGTCCCACGTTTTTTTGTGCGGGACATAGCCCCGCGGTCCACCGATGTCACTCGCCCTAGCTTTTTTTTTCTCCCCTACCCCACCTGTCAAGATTTCCCTGGGCCCCCTCTTCGGTCCGTTTTACCTTCGCCCTAGTGTCCTTTCCCCTAATTATAGGCACGCTCCGCTTTTGGTTTTTTAAAGTGCCAAGACCACCGCCGTACTTGCTCGTCTGCTCCTCTTGGGGAGCTGTCTCCCATTCTCCCCGACCCTCCTGCGCCTCGGGTTGTTGTTGTGGTGACCCGGTTTTTTTTTTTGCCTTCTTGGGCCAGTTTTTTTTCCTACCTATCGAGACAGAATTTCCCGGTTGCCTCCACGCGCCGAACAGTTCCCTTCATTAGTTTTAATCTCCCTTTTTTCCCTGCCTCTTCTGGCGTTGCCTCATGGTTTCCGCTGCCGCCCCTCTTTACCCATTCTAGGCGTATAAGAGTCCACTTCTTTCCCCTGTTTTCTGCTTCCCTTTTTTCCCTCATGTCCCAGGCGATTTACAGCGGCCCCTTCCCAATCATTCCCTTTTGCGCGTTTCCTGGCCAGCTCAGTTCCGTTCTCATTATTTGCCACCTTTGGGGAGGACGCTTTTATTCCTTCTCTCCCTTTCACCGAGGTAAGATTGAACTGCCTTCTAGCATTTTCGTAAGAGCTTTGAGACTTCCTCTCCTTTTCACCTAACGACCTCAGTTCATGCCGTGTCGGCGGTAAAGCCAGTTTTGGAACAGAAGTTCTCTCTCCTATACCTCTGAATCTTGAACTTTCTTTAGAGTCCTTCCAATGACTGGTTTTTTCCTTGCTTATGCCCGGTTTTTCACCCAAACATCCCCTTTTTTTTAAGCCGGCCTCCCGCTTCTACTAGGCGCGCCAGTTAATTCTCTGTCAAGGCGCTGGCCTGTCAGCTGTGTACCCAAAGGGGCTTGTGGTCCATTTTGGCCCCAGCCTGATTCAGGGTTGACTGAAGTTGACCCTTTCGGAACTCTGATCCTTCATAGAATGCACTGCGACCCTTCTTTTTCCACTCCCCCTTTTCTTTATGCTTCCCATTTTTCTTCCCTTCCTTGCCCCAGCCCCTACGTCGCCCACGACCCTTGGCTTAACAAAGATTTTTCATTTCCCTTTCGAGTACATGTCCTGTTGAATTGCCTTCCCTACCCCCCTTTATTTCGCTTATGGTTTCTTCCCTTCCGTTTGATTCGTCGGAAGTGTTAAAACCTCCCCTTGACGTATCCCTCCAGTGCGTCTATTCCCTTCCTCTCATTTTAATCATCCCCCACTATTGACTATCAAGCCTTTGACACCTCTTATGCCCCTCCTTTTGTATTCCAACTTCGCGGTCCGATGATTATTCTTGTGGATCCCCTTATGGTCTCTCCCTATGCATCTTTCTTTTTCCTCTTTTTCCTTTTTTGCCGCCCAGTTGCGTTCCGATTTTTCCTTTAACCGTTTCCCCAGCACCCACCCTTCCTCGACTTAGTTTTTTACACTAAATTGGATTGGCCTCCCTGACTATTTGAGTAAGTCCTCGTCTCGAACCTTTCCCCTACCCGCCTTTTTTATGAATATTGGCCTCTGCCACTATCTCCCTTTTTCATACCCCTTCTTCTTCCCCTCTTTTTTTCTCAACTCTTTTGGGCATAGGTGAGTACGGTCTAGGACGTTCTTGGTTTTGTGACATGCTTTTAGCCATACCGCGATGGATTTCGCCAGGCCACCTTCTTTTGTTGTACTTTGACAGCTTTCAGAGCCCGCTTCCTCCCTGTGACCTCAGCATGATAAACTCACTTGGATTTTTTCCATTGTCTCCATTTTTCCCCTTCCTCTGGTTTGCTGTGAGCACGTCATTTTTTTTCTTGTTCCGGGGTCGGAATCCCCCGTAATTTTTCCTTTCATCTTTTTTTTCAGTCGTCTTTGATTGATAGTTCATAACCGCAGTTAGTTCCTTAAACAAAAGGCTCAGAGCTTCTCGCTGGTACGCGGGTGTGTCCAATCACCTCTTCCCCCCTATTAGCTGGTCCTTGTCGTGAATCCCTCCCACCCTTTCTCCTGTCGCCCTCTACTTCCTTTCCGTTTTTTTTTCGACCTCTCTAACCCACAAACTTATCAGCCTGGTACTTCAAGATCCCAGCGGACGGTGGCCCTGCGGTATTTGACGTGATTGCCCCAGGACCCGCCTGGAAATTATCTTTTGGACTTTACCTGATTTTTTCATCCCCCTTTCGTCTTTTCTTTACTATCCGCCGGCGTTGTTCTACGCACCTCTACTCGAGCAGGAAGTTCTTCTGTCCCCTTTAACCCCATAAGTAACCTCCCCTTCGGAGTCGACCCGCCCACCCCCTTTTTTGCTGCAGTTCCTGGCAAATTCCCCCACAAATTCTTTCCCTCGCAAGCTCTTTATCACAATACACCGTTACCGTTTTGTTCGCGGAAGGGCCTCCAATCGTCTTTCTTTTTTCTCACTTTCTTCTCAACAAGTCCTTATCTCTTCTCACCGATGCCCACAAAAGTCTCGCTTTTTGAAGCCCCAGAAGGGATTTTCCTTCGGCTTTCGGCCTCGCGCCAAATCTTCCATCTTTTTGGTTTTGTTTTTTATTTTACCTCCCCAATTCGACGTTCTTCTCTTGCCATTTCGTATCCTCCTTTTTCTTCAAGCTCGAGGATTTGTTTTTTATGGTGACTTTTTTTTAACATCCACCCTTGCAATGATTCGGTCCCCATCACAAAGCCCGCCCGAGCCATCTCCTGACTGAAGCATATAGCGTTTACAAAATACCTTTCCTCCCTTGATCGTCATACTTCCCTTCTTCTTTACCCCCCCACTGTTGATTTGCACGGCTTTCCGTTTTGCGGTCTTTTCCTCTGTGGTGCTGGTATTTTCAAGCGCGTTCTTCCATAGATTTCACTGAGAATGATGAGAGGTCAATTGTCTTTTTCACCATGCTACGCCACTCGCCTCTCCCCCCCGTCCATCCCTCCTAGTTCTTTCCCTCCCTCTGGCTCAGTACGCGCCAGTTGTCTAATTCTCGGCCAAAATTGATTAACGCTACCGTTTTGTGGCCTCGGTTGGCCCTGGTCCCCCTCTCCGCATTCATTATTGAAGATTCAGTTTCCCCTTCTAGTCCTTTCTGCTCTGGTTGAGTTCCATTTCAATTTCCCCCCGGTCCTTTTACAAACGCCTGCCACTCTTGGGCAGCCTTTCGTCGAACTGCTATGAGCTTGCCCTTCTTCTGACGTTCTGCCGTCCTTGAAACCCCTTTTCCGGTTCCCCGTTGAACCGACCGGTCTTTCCCTGGCTCTTTCCGTGGGTACTTCGCTGACACTAGTTGCCGCATCTTAAGGATGTAGTCGCCGGATTGCTGAGAATCACCCCCCTTTTAAAGGCGCACCCTCCTCCCTTTTTCTTTTGTCCCGGTCGTCCAATCGCTAAGCGTAAGCCATCTTTCTACGCTTTTGATCAGTCACCCTCTTTGAAGACATGGGCCGCCCCTCGTCACCCCCGGGAAGTTTGACCCTCCACTGATCTTTGACCTCTCTAGGTCCCTTATACATTCTTATTGTTTTTTTCCCTTTTTTCCCCCATCTGGCATTATTAACATAGCCTGCCTGAGAAATCCATCCTTTTTCTGTCTCTTTTCGGAGGTGTTTCCTCTGTCTGGCCTTATGCCTCCTCCCTCGGTTTCCGCGTAAGCTTTTGTTTTTCCTTTCCATTCCCCACACTTTTTGCCTCCTGCCCGTTTTCGTGTTGCTCACCGCTTTTTCAATTCTTCTCCTCCTCTGGGAGGTACGCCGCGCAGAGGGACTTGAACCACACCGGGAAGCCACACTCGTTCTTCTCCCTTCCGTTCTTGCTCCTTCCCCCCCCGTCCCCCATCAGCGCAAGGGCGGTGTCCCGTAGCGAACAGCGTTCGATTTTCCGCGACCCTCTTTACCCCTTCCCCTTCCCCCTTCTCCCTCCTTTCGGGTTCCCATGCATCCTTTCAGGTTGCGTTTTCCCCTTTTCCACCCCCGTTGAGTGCCTCTGGAGTGCGGCCCCATCGTGCTGGTCCCCAGCAGTCCAGAATGCATTCCAGGAACTGCAGGAATCCCTTTTTTCTCCCCTAAGCGGGCCATTTTTTCCAGTTCGTTCCGGTTTCAGCTAATGGACGTCTACCCTTCCGGTGATGAGAACGCATTCGACTTTTTGAGTTCAGTTTTTTTATTGATGGATCAGGCAGACGGTTATTGCACAAGAACGCAGTACGAGGTCACCCGCTTCCGTTCCCCTCCCGGCTTGAGGTGTAAATCATTTTTTGACTGCCACCCCCCCCCTCCCCGTCCCTGCCCTTCGGCTATTCTCTGAACGTGGGTGAAAGCACCTTTTTGTGATTGTTCCGGTGTGGTAAGTGCGTCCCTTAGGTCTTTTTTTTTTTAGTGTGCTGATTGCCGTCACCCCTTTTCCTTTGTGACCCATGGGTTAGTGTGTTGATGACATATGCTAATTGAGAGGTGTGTTCGTTTTTTATATTTCTGTTCCGTTTTCTTTGGCATGTTCTGATCAAGGGCAGCGAAAGGCCATCTCGTCATATTGCAGATTAGTCCTAAGGTCCTGGTGGCCGGTTTCGAGTCACTCTCAAGTTACTCCAGACCCGTTTTTTTCTCCTCCCCGGTCCCGGGCTTGAGGTTTTGGCGTTCTCGCGCCCCGTCCGGCTCTGTGAAAAGCTGTCTTTTCTGGATGTCGTGGAAGATGTTGTATTTCCTCCTCTCGTATCCACGTAATTTTTACTCCATGATTAAGAACCGCTCCTGGCCTTGGTTCTCTTTCGAGATTTTTCCTCCACCCCGGTAGCTCTTACCTTGGTTACCGGTAAATTGAAAGAACTGTGCCAGGCTTTTCCTCCCCTGACAGAGTTTTCTTGTTCCCCCGATCCACGGTTACTGCGCGAGATCCTTTTCCTCCCCCCACGCCTTCCTCCCATCTTCGCGGACGTCCCCCAACGAAAGCTGGAACCGTAGTTTATCCCTCTTATCTTCCCTTTTCCTTAGGAAGGTTCATGCCCGATGGGCCCGGCTTAGTGTTTCCTTTCCCCTACCGGTTCTTTCAAGCTCCCATTTTGACCTTGGCAGTGGGCCTTCATGGATGTCAGCCCCGCTGGACCCCAGGGACAGTTCTTGTTGTTCAACACAGGTTGGCGTTATTTGTGTCCCCTCACCTTCTCCCAAGAAACACCCGGAGGTAAGCTCCCTCATGCGGTGAACATGGGCCTGTAACTACAAAAGGTTCAGTCGATTTTTCACGGTTAGGTACCTTCCGTTCCCGGCCCCTCTTCCCCGCGTCTTGATCGCCCACTCGCCTCACGTGCCCGAAGAAAGCCCTTTTAGTCTCTTTCTCCTTTTGAAGAGCATTTTTTTCTCTTGAACGGCTGGTATTACTAGCTACCTCCGATTTGGCTTTTTGAGCCTTGGCCGCAGTGATACCCGTCGTTCCTGTAAAGGCTCGGATTCGTCCCAAAATCCGGGTAATCTACGTCCGTCCGTTCCCCCGTTCAGGTGACCTTCCTCTCACGCATCTCTCGCCACCATTCGCTTGCCCCCCTTGGCCTTTTGTACGGGTGCCGTCAAGAATCGGAATGAAGGATGGAAGGCGGCTGAAGTTTTGTGTGTTGCCTTTTCCTAACCGACTCTCTCCCGGCCTGGGGCGTTCGCCCCGTTCGAGCCTTAGTTCCCATAGGGAGACTTTTCCTTTCGTAAAGTCTCTCCCTTGAGGTCGGCCCTTTCCAAGCCCTTGCCTTTACTTTTCCAGGTCCTCTCCCTAGGTGGCTTCGCATGCTGACGTGTAGGGTGTGTCGCCCGGCAGCTGATGATTCTCCTTTGGACGCCCCCTAATTTCCGATCCGTTCTTTGCTTCCCAGCTTTTTCAGGCGGGCGGCCAGCCTTCTCGGCGTAAGGACGTGTCTGCGCGAACCCCCCTTGCTCCCATCTGGCGCTGAAATCAGTTCTACCTAACTGTCATTCCGTTTCTTCTTTTTTTTGCTAAAGGATGTTTTGCTACCTTAACTGAACACCGGCAGGTCGCTATTGTCTACTGGTCCCTCCTCACGGTGGTCCCTCGTAGGGTTTCTGGCCCCCTCAGTTTTAGTTGATCGTGTGGCCATGGATCCACTTCTCTGACCCAGCGGGTACGATTATCGGTTCCTCGGAATTCCTTCGCGGGCGTGCACAGTGCCTTGTTTGTGTTCTTGGTGTTCGGAGGGCGATTGTTATTGCCTGCCTGTGAGGCCGCTGGTTTTTCTCTGTTTTTCCTTTTTATGCCTTACCCGCAACTGTGTTGATGGTTTGTTGGTTCCGCTGTTTCTTGTGTTGTCGTTGTGATGGAGGCAAGGGATCCGTAAGGAATTTTTGTTTTTATGCTCTTTTTATAAATTTTGATGTGGTTGGTGTTGTTTTTTTGTCTGTTTTTTTTGTTTTTTTTGTTTTTCACCTTGTCCATGGTGTCATCCTTCTCTTTTCTCTCGTTTTCGTGTGTTCCCTGCCTGAAAGTTAAAGATTCGATTTAGCTCCACCGTTTCTATGCTTTTTACTTTTTGTTGACCCAGCCAGGACTGCGGTTTTCTGTCTTTGGATAGAGCAGCTCTCTTGTAGCGACCAGAGGACCAGATTCATTTTTTGCACATTCCTCCTGGACTTCAGACTTTTCCGGTTCGCCCCTTCTCACCGAGGACCAAGGATTTTTCTTGTACGGACAATCTTCCCCCTATTAGGCGTATTTTTTGGTGCGAGTTAATGAGTGAGACTCTTTTTTCTGCCGTTCTCCGTCCGGGAATACCCCTTTGTTCTTCCCTTCTTTTTAACCTCTGTCATGACAGATGAAGCGAAACCGACGTCCCGGCGCTGACTTTGAGTTACACTTCGACTCCAAGGCCTACTATCTGGCACCTCCTTACTGCCAGACCCCCTTTCCATTTTTTCTCTATGGCGCGTGGACTTCAGCGCAACGTGAGAAGGTGGGAACCCTTCAGGAGTTCTTTTTCTTACCCCTAGTACCTAGCATTTCCTTTATAGGT
>Ga0179593_1304726_pt1 | contig 10664 bp, 14 predicted proteins | sample CZODoug2_1_08_16_FD_185931 | JGI IMG/M metagenome (GOLD analysis project Ga0179593, IMG submission 185931) | Vadose zone soil fungal communities from Angelo Coast Range Reserve, California, USA - CZODoug2_1_08_16fungal (PacBio error correction) | ecosystem: Environmental > Terrestrial > Soil >... | reverse complement strand
CGTAGTTAGCAATGTCCCTGCCCCATAGCTTCTCTTCGCTTTTGATTTCCCGGACCAAAAATTCGCGCGTTTTCATTGTTCTTGTTTGAATATTTAACCCTGTGACCGGCTCATGTCTTGAACAGCTGCGCATTCATTCAAGACGGGGCTCCAATCGCCACCCCCTTTTTTCCCCTCTCTGAGCCACTTCTCCCCATGCGATTTCTTTATTGCTTTTTTCTGACATGATCGCGCGCCAGGGCACGCACAGCTGGCGAATCTCTTGACTCGTTTGAGCCGGACCCCCTACAATTCGAATCCTGCTTTTTTTCCCCCTCGTTCGGGCTTCCCCCCTTTTCCCGTTTCCCCTCACGAATTTTCTGAAGACTAATCTCCGCAAGCAGCAGTCTCAGCTCGTACAGCGCCCCCCCGAACCTTGATGCAGAGCACATGCCACCTTTTCCTCGTTCCCTTTCCTCCCTTCCTTCCTCCCTTCGACGCATGGTCCCAGCAACAACGACGCTTGACGCGCCTGCAATCCAGTCCCAAGAGAAACTGGCTGAAATAGACAGATCCCCCATCCCTTATACTCATGCCCACTCCTTCCGCTCCTTTTCCTCTTCCAAATAGCCCGAGAACTGCACAGAGGCGAGCGCGGCTCCATGCGAGAATCCCCACTCCCGATTGAGTGCCCTCTCCGTTCAGTACAGCCGGCCTGAACAAACTTTCCTCCCCACCCGGTCCTCTCCCTCCTTCTTTGCATCTCCCGGGCCGACACCTTGACCCGAATCTCGCTCGCCGAGAAGCATTTTGATCTTGATTGCGATCTCCCCTGAACTGCGCCGAATATTTCCTGTTCATCGATCACCTCTTTCCCTCCTCTCCCCCCCTTCCCCCGCCCCCCTTCCCATTTTTACCCAGAGCCCCCCAAACGCCTCAAACGATCGCGTGAAAAAAGGCGAAGTAGTTCGACCAGACTCCCAATGTTTTTTCTCTCTCCCGCCCGACAACCTCTCAACCAGTCGAATTGTTTCTGACTTTTCCTGACTGTCAGTGTTTCACTCGATAACAGGACGATGCGCCCCTATCTCCTTCTCCTTTTTTCTCACTCGTGAATTGCCCAAGTTTTTATTTACAAATCCGATGGTGATTCAGTTTCCTCCTAGGCCCGCGCCTTATTTCTCTCCTCCTCGTTGGGTTAGAAGCACCCCTGACTCCGGGCGCGATACAGAATCTCGCCGATGACTTCTCTGTTTTTTCAATGGCACTACTTTTCCTTGCCCTTTTTCGCCCGGCTCTATCTACGTTCCTTATCGCCTCGGATGCCTTCATGCGATTTTGGCACAATTTCCGTTTTGGTTTGGCGGACCTTTCCTTACACCTTTTTTTCTCTTATTTTTCGCACTTCCTTTTTTCTCGTTAACCCCTTTCTTTTGCGGCTGTGGTCAAAGCTGGACATGAGTCTTGGCCATTTAGTGCGCGCCAGTTTTTCCTTTCTATTCTTCTCTTCATATTCGAAGGTTGGAGGGGGATCGCCATCGAGCGTCTTGGAATCTTTGCAGATCGATGTTTCCAATTGTGTCCGGTCCCTTTCTTTTTGGCCTGCCTTTTAGGATATTGTGTTAAGGCCAGTGTTTAATCTTAGGATTGTCTCAACGGATGTAATTTCTGTTTCCGCTGGTGACGCCCTGTCCATATTTGCTTTTCTCTATTCTTCGGCTCCCCTCTCCCCCCCCCCCCCCCCCCCCCCCCCCCACCACCCCCCTGTATGTGCTGTGTAGATGGCTGCTTATCAATCGTCGGGCTGGGTTTCTGTATTTTTTTTCCTGTTCAGTATTTCTTTTTTTCGGTCTCTTTTCTATTAGCCTCAATGAGGAGCTGACTCTTGTATGCAATCCCGAACGTGACGATCTCCTTCGCCGCTCTTTTCTCTTCCTAAAGGCTTTTCCTCACTCTCCTCTGGGCGTTACCCACCATTTTCCGAACATGCATCTAGTGTTTATTCCTTCTCTTTCCAATGAAAATGTGTCCCGAGTCAAACCCGCCAGACTTGGCTCCCTCCTTTCCTCTCTTTTGCGCGTCCCCTCTTTCTCCTTCCTGCCCGCGTTAAGCATCGCCTTGTCAATTTGCCGCGGCGTGGCGCATTTTGTTGCGTGATTCATTCCCGGAGATGTCCGTGAATGCGCTTTGGTATTGCAGACTGCCGTTCCCTTCTCCCGCTCCGGGGATCCTCTTCTTCAACGTCTGAACCACAGTATTCCTCGGCATTCACGCAAGTCAAGATGCTGACGCATCCTTGTTTTTTGAGGGATGCCGATTCAAACTCTTTAAGGTTGTGGCAGATCGCTTTTTTCCTTCTTTTCCCGCCCCCACGGTCCCTCATCCTTTTTTCCTTCCTCCATCCCCTTTTGATATTTCTTCAATTCGCGGTAGTCATGACTGGTGCTGTTGATATCGTGAATTCCCGTGACGTCCCGTTCTTTTTTTTTTCAGCCCTCCGCATTAATTCAAGATAAGTGCCTGATAATTTTCACATGGAGAAGCTCCATCGAGAACCTTCCACTCGATGATTTAAGTTTCATGGATTGAGTTAGTAGCTCGGACATAGAAAAAACTTTTCTCTTTCAATCTAGTTTTGAGATAGGTAATTTTTTCCCTGTTTGATATCGGATAATGCACGCGCGGTTCGTCCCTCCCCCTTTTTTTTCGTCCTCGTTTCCTTTCCAACTCTTTGCTGCGTGAAACTTACATCTCAGACGCCTCCTTTCTCGTCCCTTTCTCTATCTGATTGTCAGGAGCCCTTCTTCATCGTTCCTGAACTTCGGAGAAAATCCCTATCGCTTCCTCAGCCCCCCCGTTGCCCACGAAAAACGCCTTCCGAGCACCTGTTACTCCCCAACACCCGGAACGGAAATGAAATAGCCATTCTCTCATTCCTCTTTAAAACCGCACCAACGCCTAGCGGTGTGTCCTCTTTCCCCTATAGCCGAAAAGCACGAGGCGCGGCGGCGCAATTTGTCGAGACAGAACTTCCCTCCTCTGGAGCAACTACAGTACTTTGCGGCCTGAAACAACTCCACGTGCAGAGCCCCATTGCTCCTCTTCCCTGTCCAAACCGCGCCCCCTTGCGAACAAATGAACCTAGAAATCGATCGATGCCTTTAGAGTACAATTGAGCATAGATGCTCAGACCGAAGTTCTCCGTTTCCTTTTTTTTTTCCGCTTTCCTAATCGTTCATAGTCCACCAGTTTGCCCCCGCCAGCGCAATTCATCCTTCCCTTCATCAGGTTTCCAACAACACGCTGTCCCCAGCGAAAGTTCCAAACGGTTTCTTTCTTTTCAGTCCCTTCCCAACTGTCGCCTGCATATCGCTAAAGTTCATCAACCAGTACGATAAGTGTGCTGGAAGCATGATCCTTTTGTCCTCCAGCTCCGTGCCCCTCCCACGTGCGAACTTTTAATGCGGCTTTTTCATTTTTTTACCGCCCGAATAGATTGAATTTTAGAGTCCGTGTACTCCGCGCCCGGCTTCTATTTTATGTTCACCTCCCGTTGTTCTATCTCTCAGGTCTCTCTCCCCCAACTGTAATCCTCCCGAAGAAATTTCTTTGTGCTTTCAAAAATGGCACTTGGATGACTCTTCCGGATATATTCGTCAGTTTCTCCCAGCCACGTTGGCCCGTGACTTTCCTTGCTTTCTTCTTCCCATTCCATCTTCCTTGTGGATGATGTTTCTGTGGTATGCGGGAGGAATTGAGTATGGTTAGACCTTTTATATAGTTAACCGCGTTTCTTTTGTAGTGGATGCCATTGGGTAGGAGGCTTTCCCCCGGCTGCTTTTCCATCCGACCTTGGTTTTCCTTCTCTTGGCGTCCCATCTCTTGCGCATTGCTCTCAGGGCGGGGGGTCGCAACGATTGCTAAATTATTGTTTCCCTTCCTTCTAGTATTTATCCTCCCCCCCCTTCACTTTGCTCTACAGGACTGTGTGCTCTCTTAGTTCTGATTTCTTTGGAAGGCCAGTTGTTTGCCTATATTTGCTTCCTTTTCCTTTTCTTTCTTTCTTCTTCTTCCGTGCTTTTGTCTTTGCTTCGCGGGCTCCATGCAGGCGGCGCCCCCGCTGAGTATCGTTCGGGGGTAAGAGGAGGTCATAACTATCGACATCGTTCCCTTTCTTTTTTCGCAGTTTCCCTTTCTCTGGTTGCGCTTTTCAGTATGTTTTGATGGGCATGCTCGTCTCAGCGTTTTCTCGGGAAACGCTCATTTGCGCCATCCCGCCATCGCGATTTTTCCCCTCTTCTGACTCGGCTTTTCGTTTATTCGTCCGGCTCAAAGGCGTTCCCCACTCCCGTCTGCGAAAGGGTGACGGGGTTTTTGTGAACTGCCGGTTTCCTTAGATCGCCACCTTTGGCCCTTCCCCTCCGCTACCCCCTAACGTTTCTCGATGGCGCAGCGGCCTTCTCGGATGTCCTTGGCCGCCCGGCGATCGCGTCAGCCACCTTTTAATTTCATTGCCTTTTTTGTTTTTTCCTAGTGGTCCCGACTGAGATCAGTTACGTTGAGCTTCCAGTTGAATGCGCTGGCGGCCTTGAATAGCCGATGTCTCCTCTGGTATTCCCCCCTATTCTCCCCTCACTCACCATGGACGCCATTCAAGAGTAAAACGTTCTCTTCTTGTATTGCGTCCCCGTACCGTCCCAATCCCCTCTTTTCCCTCCCCCGTTGTGTTGGTTCTCTCTCCCTTTAACGTTCAGTTCAGCTCCAGTAGGGAGGCATCGCTTTTCTGGTTGTTAAGTCTTACTTATTGGAATATCTGCCTACACGGTGTCCCTCTTTCTTGTCTGATTCCAGCTTCTTCCGTGGTTCCCTCTCCCTCGACTCCCCCCCCTGCCCCCTGCGAGCTCACTCCCCGAGCAACATTATAAATTTGAGTTACGGTGCTGACCATCGCCGCGCCTTTCCCCTTCTCCCACCTCCTTTTTCGCTGCCACTATTTTTTTAGCGGACACATTTCAAATTGAATTGACGGAATGCACGCCCTGTTCACTCGGTATGTTTCCCATGTGCGTCCCCTTTACTCTTTCTGAGTCAATCTCGTTCCGCACGCCCGCGTATCAGTTCAGCGCGTTATTCGGGCTGTAGCAAATTTCAGTCTTCACTTCGTCCTTCCAGACCCAGGAGGTCTCACGCGCATGTCCCCTAGCACCTTCTTTCCCGCAGAAGCCTCCTCATCCCCTCCTTCCTCCGCCCCCCCTTGTCATTGTCATAGCCCCATTCAGTCCTCCTTACCATCACGAGCGATACTTTCATCGTTTGCAGCCCTCTTTTTCCCCCTCCAGATGCGTCTCCTTTTGTCCCTCTCCCTCGCCAGAAAAATCCTCTCTACAGTCAGTGACATGGCCAAATTTCCAATCCCCCCCTTTCGAGCCATAATCCGCTTGCAGCCAGGCCACCTGTGCCACAATTCCTCTAATCTCGCTCGATGCCCTTCGAAGACAATATGATCGATCCCGATTCGCCCTGCCGAAGCTAGCGGCCCTCCGCTTCCACCGATCGTCCACCAGTTCGTCAAGCCTCCTCCCTGCTTCCCCTGACCTTCATTTCTCCCGTCGTAAACCACCCCGAAGCACGATTTGTCACACCCCTTCTCCTTTCCCCGTGCGCCCTCTCCCAATTCTCCGCATCTCCTTCCGACAAAGAATCCAATACAATGAGACTGTTTCCTTTCCTTACTTGATCACGGTCGCGTTCGATAGGACGAGATATCCCTTGTCTTTCTTCCCCTAACTTTCTTTCACTTTTGCCCGACAGAATCGCTTCATCCCCTTAGAGATTCTACTCGCGCCTCGGCGTTTATTTCCTTCAGGTTTTTTCGAGATTTTCCGACCGGGGGCTCTCCCCATTTTCGATTCAACTCGACTTCCCCCACTTCTCCGCGGTTCCCTCCCGTGCACGGATTCTTAGGTCAGTCCTTTATCGTTCCGTCCCGGTAGTCAGTGTTCTATTTGACAACAAGGATCCTGAAGTTGGTTGATTTATTTGGCGATTATTTTCCTAATTGTTTTTTTTTCTCACTGTTCCTCCGTTTTCACCCCCCCACCCCCCCCCCCGGTTTTTTGCTTTTTTTGAACGCTGGATTCAATGATTCTTACGGACATTGCTTTGGACTGTGGGTTCTGATTTTCCCTTTTTCCCCTGCGGCTTTGTTCGGGCCATGCCCCCGTCTTCCTTGTCTTCTCGGACATCTCCGACGCGTAAAGTTTGGCCCCCGGCTTCGGTGTTGCTGCATTTTATGCCGCAGGGGTGGAAGCCGTTGTTCAGGCCTCTGTTCCTCTCTCTCGGTCTTTAGGCCCCTTTCCCATTCTCCTTCGCTGACTCTTGCTTTTTGGCTTTGCAGGCGCCCGCTTTCCACGGTGCTGCGGCTTGTCCCGGTATTTTAAATTTTCCCCGTGGACATTTTTTTCTTCTTTTTGATCAGGGTCTTGCCCTGGTCCTCTTTGCGTCTTCGGAATTTTTCCCTTTCTGCCGCCGTTCAATTTTTTTCTGAATGCGCCCCTGAATTGCGCCTGGATCTGTTGGTCCCTTTTTGGGGCGGTAGTCCTCGTCCTCAAGGCGTGAAGTCCGGCCGCCGTAGGGCCCCCGTGGGTGACGACATGCGTAGTTTTGCCCGAGATCGAATTTCCATTTGGAAAAATCGTAGCCCCCCCTAAATCTTTTTTCTCTGCCAGCGTTGTCCTTCTTCTTGCGGTTTCTACAGCGTCAGCCAATCCCCGGTACCTGCATCTTGATCGTTCTCGTCGGGCTGTTCCTTTCGAGGACTGGATAACGTGGAGTCTTAGGTGACTTTTTTCTTTTTGATCCGTTTTTTCCCCTCTCTCCCCCCAGCCCGAACAAGTCATGACGCCCCGAATTTCACTGCAAAGTCACCCACCTGACCTTCCGCACGCCTTTTTGGCCTCGGTTCACTTTCGGACTGCTTCCCCCAACACTCCTATATTTTACTCCCTTTGTTGTGAGTCCCCCCTTTCCCTTTTCCTCCCTCACTCCCCGTGTGCGCTCATTCGGTTCCTAGTGAAAATTCGCCCCTAGGTTTCTTGTTCGTCTTCTGTATCTTTACCTTATCTCCATCGCACTTTTTACAAGCAACGTGGAAGATCTTTGTCTAACGCCCTCGCGCTCCCTCCCCATGCGAGCACTTCTCAGCGATTGCGGTAGGATTACGTTTTGTTCCCCAGACAGGTATCCTTGCAAGCGATGAGAATCTATGAACCTTTGTTTGAGATAATTGCCAATTTTCCCCCTCCCTCCTTTTTTTCATGTCTCTCGGCATGTTGTCCATCCGGTTTGCAAAGTAGATTCCTTTCCTTCCGCATTTGCATTCCCCTCCTTCAGAGACGAAGTTGTACAAGAGAGACCCCTCCCCACCAGGATGTTCAGAGTACATTCCCCAGTCTTCCATCAAGGAGTTAGAAATTCCCTAAGCGCATGCCATCAGCAACGCTCTGCACGGCCATCGAGGTAACTCCTTCCTGACCATTTCCCCTCCCTATTCTGCCCAACTCCCCCAGCTGCACGATACTTTCCCCGGGCCGCCCTTCAACCGCGACCACTCAACCCTATTCGAGCGCCGCTCAATGCTCGGTCCCATCCCCTGTCTCCGATTGTTGATCCCCCCCTTCAGCCCTCGGGCCTGCACCCCCCTCACCCCCTTGCTCGGCCAAGCGTTGTTCAGCAACCCACCATTCCACCGCGGGCATTCTCTGCGATCCCTATCTTTCTGATCTCTTTCCTATCGAACCGACCTCCTTGCTCCGGATTTACTAGCACGCTTCTTCCAACGTTCGCCGCACGCAGATGCCCCAAGACTCATTCTACTTCCCCACCACCCGCCCTTTCCCCTTTTTTAACGCGGGACCCCAAGTTTCTCGGCATTTCGACCATCCAATGTCGCCGCATATCTAAACCAAATCAAACCCTTCCCGAGACTTGTTGTCTGACCCTCGTCCCCCATGTCCTCGACCTCCGAATCTCTCCCTCTTTTTTTTTAACTTTCTTCCCTTGCTTGAGTGCCGTTTTGAAGTCACCAGCTCGATTTCTTGTCGTCTCTTTCTCCTAGCCCGAGTCTCTTTCTTCTCACATTTTGTGTGGTTCTCTTTCTTTTCCCCATCCCGCTTGTGACATTACACTAACTCTCCTCTTCAATCTATCTGTGCTTTCAACCCCTTCCACTTCCGTCGGGATGACCGCAAGTATCTTTTTTCAATCCTGATTTTCTTCTCCCCAAAACAACCCCCCAAACAAAAGTGCAGACTTTAATTTTTCATTGACTTTTCCCATTTTCTTTCCTTTGCGCGTGTTGATTCTTTTTTCGGCGGCCCGCGGCGAACATTTTCTTCGTGATGGTTCCCTTCGCGTCAGTTTTTCCGCGTGCGGCGTTTGTTCGTTCCCAACTTGTTTCCGACTTTTGTCCCTGGCCCTTCCTATGGCGTGCGTGCGAAATTCTGCGACTTCTTGACTCGTCAAATATACGGCGCAGGTCTCTGCCCGGAGGACAGAAATCGTTTCCCTTTCTTGCCTGAGCGTTCGCCTTCCTCTCTGACTTTAAGTTTTTTTTTTTTTTATGCTCCCTCCTCTTTTCTCGGTTTTTTTTGTTGGTTGCCTTTTCTTTCTTATTATATCTGGGATGTAATTAGGTCTGCCGGACGTTTCTTTCCTCTTTTTGATTTCGTTTCCTTTTTATTCCGTCCTCACACTCTGAAAGTTTATCGTGCTGCGTGATTTTAGAGGATGGCTAATGATTCCCTGACATTTGCGTAGTCCTTTTTTTGAGGGTCCCTTCCTTTGCAGAGTTCAATTCTTGGTCTTCTGGGGAATTTCTTCCGAATCTTCCCTACCCGGTCAATGAGTCGCATGGTAGTTCTGCCTCTTTTTTCCCCACCTCTGTTTTTTTTTCTGATCCTCCCCTGCTTTCTCGTTGCTCTTATTCGATTTAATGCGTGAAGTCACTTGCCCCTCAGTTAAAGGGCAATTAGAGGTGGGGTTGGGGGGGGTTTTTTCCCTGACTAGTTTCCTGTGCATTATTCCTTCGTTCGTTCCATGATGGTGTACTTCTCCTTCCACCCTCTAGTGGAAGAGATGAAAGCGGATCTCCGCTTTGGCGTCCTTTTTTCCAGCGGGTAACGCATCGCCTGATGAATTTGCTCGCTGTTATTAGTCGTCGACTTGCTCAGAGGTCCCCCTCTCTGGAAGAGGAATTCAAGCCCTAAAGTTTGGGGAGCAGTACAACCAAACCCACCCCCCCCCCCCCCCCCCCCACACCCCTTCCTCCCCCCCCCCCCCCCCCCCCCCCCCCCCATCCCCCCCCCCCCCCCCCCCCCCCCCCCCCCCCCCCCCCCGCCACCCCCCACCCCTGGTCTCTGCTAACAATCCGACCCGTTTTTCTTCCTCCGCTACCTCAATCAACGCTGTACTGCAGCCACCTTGGTTTCCTTTATTTCGGGAACATTTTCCACAGATCTCTATGTTATAAGCATATTTGTGGTTTGTTTTTTCTGCCTTTTTGACTGTTCATTCTGCAATCCACAGTCGTGCTTCGTTTTTCGCTTTTGACTTTGCCGTTATTCGCGCGTCCATCCCCTTGTTCGTCTGTTTAAAATCGGCATACCCCGGATCGGAAATGCACTGTCTTTCTTGCAAGTTCACTTTGGAACTCCTGGCCTTTTCTTCACTCTCCCCTTTTCGAGCAAGCCAGACGGCAACTCAATGCGATTTGTTAGCTGGCTTCCGCTGTCTTTTCTAAGCGAAAGGGCCCTCAGCGCTGTCATTTAGTCGTTTTTTCGCTCTTTACCCCTTTCCCACTTAACTTCGATCTCTGGTAATGCACCCTCGGCCTTTTCCGGTTCGGCCCGACTGTTCCCCCTTTGGCTCCGCCTTGATGCAAACGAAATCTCTTACTCTCGCCTGTCTCCTGCTGTCAAGTGCTCTATTCCTTTCTGGCAAGAGGAATGAACCATTCAGTTTACCGACCCCTCCGGCAGAAATTCTGACGCTCATGCCTCAGAACGCTCCTTTAACTGGTTTAAGAACGGCGCCATTTCTTTTCCGTTCCTCGCACCTTTCCCTGTTAATAAATGCGCCCCTTTCCAGCACGCTCCTATTTTCTAGCGCGTTTGCGCCTGCAATAGTTCCCGCGACCCCTTTCCCCCCTTTTTCGGCTCTCCTTCTTCCCCCTGTCCAGCTATGCCCCGACTTGACATGATTTGAGGGCACCGTTCCGTTAACAGCAGGCTGACCATACACTAGAGGAACTCTTCTTTCCATGTACCCCCACTCTCCTTTGACTATCACACTCCCGACTTTTTTTTCCGATCCGCCCTATTTTTTTAACAGATCGTCTGCCACCACTTTTTATTTTGCTTCTGCCCCTTGCAAGCTCTGCCTCCCCTCCTCCTTTCTCCCTAAACCAAACCGAATGCAACGCTACCGGTGTAACAACACCAAGGAGAGCGGCCATTTCTCCCAGACCGCCAATGTCGACCTCTCCAGAAAAATAACAGACCGGAGATTATAACTGTCCTCTTTACTCGACCGCGCAAGTGCCGTACTTTGCCGACACACTATCTTTTATTGAACGAGTGCAGTTGCAGTTTTAGCTCCCCTTTTTTTTCTATGTCCGAGCCTTTCCT
>Ga0179593_1266462_pt1 | contig 10664 bp, 19 predicted proteins | sample CZODoug2_1_08_16_FD_185931 | JGI IMG/M metagenome (GOLD analysis project Ga0179593, IMG submission 185931) | Vadose zone soil fungal communities from Angelo Coast Range Reserve, California, USA - CZODoug2_1_08_16fungal (PacBio error correction) | ecosystem: Environmental > Terrestrial > Soil >... | reverse complement strand
TATTATAGGTCAGACCCTTTTTCCGCCCAACACGGATGTGGACCGTTTGCGGACCTGAAATGACCGACAAACCTTCCTTACACCCCTAATGCTCTGTTATGGTGCTTTTTTCCTGTTCTCGACGGTGTTGAAAGTCGATTTGAATCGCTTTCCTTTAGCACCTGTCCTCTATACCGGAAGGGTGTCTTTTTTAACTACGTTTACCGTGGACATTCTTTTTTTTTTCTTCCACTGGGGCCCCCCTCCTTTTGAACTTTCCCCCCCGATTCCTTTTTAAGAGAGTTTGCTTTTCTGGTGGCTCTTGCTCAGCAGTATGGCGTGCGCCAGTTTCTTGATTACCCTTCCCATTTGCGCCACGCCCCCTCTTTTCCCCTTTGGTGATTCTTCCCTCCCCGGTTTGGCAGATGCCCTCATAGCCAACCCTTCAAACCTTCCCCTCGGCGTTTCTCGATGCTGTGTGCCTTTTTCCCTTTCCCACCACCGAAACATGTCCAACCACCGACCCCACAGTTTGATTTGCCTTTTTTCCAAACCGACGTTTCCCTAAGTTTTTTTCTCCTGTCTTTTCCCCCCTTGGACCTGTCACCAACCCAACCCCTTTTGTGTCCGCGTGATGTGGACTCCCCCGGTGAAGCAAGAACATCCCTAGATTTTTGCGACTCTGGTTCTTTCCCCTCCCCTGTTGAGCGTTTCCCCGGTACAAAACAGTTGTCGGACGTGTTTGGGACTAATGGCGCGGGCACTCTAACTTTTCTGTCCCCCTCCTTTCGCTCTGTGCGCACTGTAAGCCCCTGGCTCACGTCCTTGAGGCCTTCCTGTCTTGGTCTCAGTGTTCACCCCCCCACTGCTTCAACGAGATTTTGTTTTCTTACTGCCACTTAAAGTCCTTCTTTCTTTTTTCCCCAATTTGTTTTTAAGGAGGACTGACCTGTCCCTTTTTTGGTTGTCTATGATCCCTCCTATGGAATAGGGTCGAAAGGAGCTCCTGCTTTTTTGACTGCACTGGAGTCCGTCTTTGGCAATCGCTTCGGATGAGGTTTTCTTTTTCCTTTTTTGCCCTCATTCTCGGAACTGTTCTTCCTTTTTTTATAAATTTAGAACCCTTTTCTAAATACAGGATTCCATAGTCCAGGTTTTTTGGGCAGAGTTCCACCCTTTTTTCAGTCTTTTTGTCCTCTTTCTTTATTCTCAGTTTGTACCCCAACAAGTTGGGGAATTGCCTTAACCCACTTCAGTCTGGCTGCTAGGGCTTTTGAACCCCTTTGCTTTTTCCAACGTCCCCAACACCCCCATCGCACTTCTCCCAACATTCTCTCTTCTTACGATTTTGAGACTTTTTTTTTGCACTTAAAACTCCAGGCCGCAGTGTTCTTTTTTGTTCAACCCCTTATCCCTTCCTTACCACCTCCTCTTTACTACTGAGGGGCCCCAGCAGCAGTTTGATACGTGTTCGGTTTCCCTAGGCCTGAGCTCTTTTTTCCTAATCGTTCCCCTCCCCCTTTCAGTGCAAGCATTCTCTGCAATGGACCCACTCAAGGGGAGCCATAATCCCCATGTCTACCGATTATCACACCTTTCCCCAGTTTTTTTGCCCGACCCACGGCCTTTCCCCTGTCCTTCTACGCGGTCATGGCCTGTGTGACGGGCGTTTTTCCCTTTGTTATGTTGATGCCCTCAACTTCCTTCCCCCCTGTGTCGAAACCCCTCTTCTGAAGCGCTTTTTTTTCTCCTTGCAAGCCGAGGGCCACCCCCCCGTTATTCAGCCAGAGTGGGGGGGTGAAAAAACCTTTGAACTTCTTTATTCTTCTCCTCCCCTTTTCAATCGGCCCCTCCCCCCCCCTTATCTGCAAGTAGTACCTGACTCCCTGACTAAGGTAGCCCCTCCTAGCTGCGTTTCGGGGCCTTGAGTGCCTTGCTTCCCCCCATTTAGGTTTTCTTTCTCCCTCAGCGAGTCCCTTTAGCCGTCTCAGTACACGCATCTAAGCTTTGTGGCCAATATTTCCCGTATTTTTTTTCTCCTCTTCTTTCCTTCAGACAAACTTTTTTTTCTTTTTCCTTTGTGGGACGACAGCACCAAACTACAGCCTCGCGGTTTTTGCTTGGTCAACGGAGTCATGCCCATCTCAATTGATGGGGACCGGGAAGCACTCCAGCCCCCCCCTTTTTTTTTCTTTCCACCTTTTTTATTGTTCTCCCTTTTCACCAAACAACAGTCCAGTCGTCGGTAGAAAGTCAGTCACCGATTTGTACACGAGTGGGCGAACTGGCCCAGACTTTTCACTCCTCACTCTCTTTTTCAATCAATTCACAACTGATTGTCTACCTACCCTTGAAATCGGAAGGAAGCGTTCTTTCCAGATCCCTTCTTTCACATGTGGACTTTTTTCTCCCTCGTCTTTTTCGGACACTTTTTCAGTTCTTTCAAAATCTATGTCGTTTTCGAAAGCTCTCCCGTCGGGAATAGGAGTTTCAATAATCCTTCCACCCCACCGCTTCCCCAATTTTTTTGTTACGGAACTTCCCCTTTTTTTCTGACCTCATATAGTTTGCCAGGCTTGAAATGAATTTTTTTTGCTTTTTTGAGTAAACCGCTCTGTCTCGGACCTTTCTTTGTTTTCCTTTTTCGGACTTCCCCTAGGTTTAATTGACCATCTTCCCCTGCCCCCAGTTTCCCTCTTTGTGCAGAATGCGGTTTGGTAGTTGCTCTATGGAATTGTGAAACTATGCATCTTGGTTTTTTTTTTCTTTCTCACCTTATTAGGCGTTGGTGTTAACCCCCCCTTCCCCCCACCCCACCGGGAAGTAGCCGAGGGGTTTAATCAGCGCATTTTTTTTCTTTATGCTCTCTCTTTTAAGAAGACCTAACTTTTGTGTTCTCCTCTTATCTCCTCCCTCCTTCCTCCAATGAAGCTATGGACTTTTTCCCCCTCCCCCGGGTGGTTTTGAATGGTTTGTTTCTGCCCACCCCCCCATCTTAAATCCCTCGTCTCTTTCTCTCTCCGCTCCCCCTATCTGCCCCTCCCTCTCTTCCTCTCTCTCCCGCTCTACGTCCCTCCCCCCTTCCACCCCATCATTTCCAGTCCTCCCTCCCTCCCACTTCCTCTATTTCTCACCCCACTATACCCCGTATCCCCCGCCCCCAGTATCTTTACACTCCTACTTCCCCCTCTCCCCAAATTCCCTTCATTTCATCAGCCCTCCCCGTACCCCCCCGCTCCTTCACCCACTACCTATCGCCCGGACCTATCTATCTGTCCTACCCGCGCCTCTATTTTCCCTTCCACCCCCCGATAACTTCTTCCTCTATTCATCTTTTCCACCTCTTCTCGTCCCCCTTCGGCCCGTTCCCCCCTCTTCTTTCCTATTCCCCCCTCTTTCGCCCTTTCCCCTCTCCCTTCCCTTTCCCCACCTTCCCCCCCCCCCTCCCTCCCAGCCCCTTCCCCCCTCCCCTCCTCCCCCCCCCCTTCCTCATGCGCTTGCCACCCCCTCCTCTCTACTCCTTCCCCCCCCCACCTCTTTGCCTCCCCCCCACCTGCTATTTGCCCCCCCTATTCCCCCTTCCTTTTCCCCCCTGTTGTCCCTCCGTCCTCCCCTTTTACACCAGCCTACCCCTTTCTTATTCACCTCTATCCCCCCCTCCTTCCGCGCCCTCCCTCTCCTCTCCTTCCCCATCCTCTACATCTCCCGCTCTTTCTTGCCTCTCTTACTTCGCCCCCCTTATTTTTTTCCATCGGTAACCCTTCGTCTCCCTACTATCCTACCTTTTCCTCTCCTCTCCCTTTCTCCCCACGCTCCTCACGCCGACCCCCTCATATTCCTCTTCTTCCTTATCTCCCTCTAGCTATCCCCTACTCTGCCCCCACGTTCCCCCTCCTAACCCAACTTCTTTCCTTCCACTCTCTTGCCTACTGAGTAGCTCTCTTCCCCCCCTCCCTCCACGTCCTCCCCCTTTTTCTTCTTTTCCTCTTCTCCCCTCCACCCCCTCCTCCTCCTCCCCCCCTTATTTCCACCCTCCTCTCCCATATGCCCCCCACTACCCCCCCCCTTGCATCCTTCTCCCCCCCACCCCCTCCTCCCACTACCCTCCCCTTTTCACCACCACCCCCATTTTCCACCTCCCCTCCAACTCTCTCCCATCCCCCTCGCCCAATTTCCCCTCCCTTGCCTTCTCCTTCCCTCCCCCACCCACTTCCTTCCTCCCCCCCCTTCCCCTTCTTCCTGCGCCCTTCACCCTGTTATACCCTCCCCTCTTCCTCTTCCTCGACATCCACCTACCCTCCTCCCCCGCTCTCCTCTCTACAACCTCCCCTTTTGCTCTTCACCCCACGCTGCTCCCCCCTTTACACAACTCTGTTTCCCCTTTTCTATTTACCTCTTCCTTATGCTTCGTCGCAACCTAACCCTCCCACCCCGCCGCCTCCACCTGTCCTCCTCTCACCCTCCACCCCCTTCTTGCTCCCTTCCCACTTCCCTCCCCTTATTGCCGCTCCGCACCCCCCCCTATGACCCCTGAACTTGTCCTTTCCCTTCGCATTTTCGTACTCCTGACCCCATCCCCCCTCCTCTCACCCTTTTCCTCCCCCCTTCCTCCTCACCCCCTCCTTATTCCCTTCCTCGTCCCCCCCCTTCTTCGCCTTCTCAATTTCACCCCTCAATTTCCCCCTCCCCCCTCACCTCTCCATTCACCCCTCCCCCCCTCCTCCTCCGATCTTATCACTCCATTCCCCCTCCCGCCCGAACGCCCTTTGTCCCCCGCCCCCCCACCACCTTTGTCCTTCCTCCCCAGTCTCCTTCCATTTTCCACATCCTCTTCCCCCACAATTCCGCCCCCCTCTCTTTTCTTTCCTTTCTCCACACGTCTCCCACCCCCATTCGCCTACTCTCCCCCCCCCCCCCCCCCCCCCCCCCCCCCCCCCCCCCCTCCCCCCCCCCCCCCCCCCCCCCCCCCCCCCGCGGCCCCCCCGGGGGGGCCGGGTTTTTTCCTCCCTCTTTTGCGGTTTGGGGCGGGGGGGTTTTGATTGTACCCTCGAAGAAGTATCTCACTACATAGGCAGATGTTCCGTCCCTCGTTCCCACCGCAGACAGCACCACTAATTGTTTCACAAAGCGTTTCCTGACGATTCTTGTGGAACCGTTCCGCCTTTTCCCCCCCCTTTTTTAAGGACGACCAGCTCCCCCCCTTAATGTTCCTCGCTCTCTCTTTTACTCAAAACGCAAACTAGTTTCCTCCAGTTTCTTTTCTGGAATCGATTTTCACTCCTCCGTTTCCAACAAAACACTTTGCCAAGCTTCTTTGGTTGAGTCTCTGGAGTATGCTATGGTCCGACTCCTCAGAGCGTTCTCCCTTTACTGCCATCTTTTTGTTAGCTCCTTCTCCCTTTTTTCTCCCTCCTGAATCTCGGAACGGGTACCATTGTGTGCGAATTCTCTCACATCCTTACGTTAGGTTTCCCAGTTATTGATTTCTTTCCTGTCTCCTTGCGCTGAGCGATTGCTCTTCCTTTTTTTTGATGTATTTCAGTTCGCAACCTGTTTTTTCTTGCTTGTAAACCTAGTGTTGTCCTGACTCCCCATGCTGTTGTTTGTTCCATTCTTCATAGAGCCCACCCCCCCCCGACGCCTGAATTTCCCCCACTTTTGATTCGAATTTCCCGGACAATCTCCGCTTTCTTCATTTCTCCTGTTTTCCCAGGTAAGGCGAACAGGATATTTCTCTTTGGTCTGTTTTCAACACCAACGCATGAACTTTTGCGTTGGGTATGTCATTCTTGATCTCGCGTCCCGCGATTGCCCCTCCCCACCCCCCTAGGACCTCGATGCGTAGTACTCTTTCTCCCTCCGCTTTGCCCTATGCGTTCGATGCGCCTTGCAGATTCTCAAGCCGGCACCTTGGATGAAGCTTTGCGAGTTTCTCTGTTTTCCTTCGGTTTATGACTGCCTATCTTAGTGCTTTTCTTTTTTTTCCCCCCTATTGCAAACGCGAGCATCGGTCTCCTGTTTCCAATTCTCAAATTAGCCTTTTATTACTTTCTTTGCTTCCCTGTTGCTCACTTTGCTCCTTTCGCTCCAGACTCTTGTTTTAGTCTCCCTGTTAAGGTCCGTTTTTTGCGCAGCACTCTTTCCAGTTGCTCATGACTGACTCCTGATTCTCTCGTCCCACGTCCATGCCGTTCGAACACACCCCCGCTTTCGTAACAACCCCCTTTTTTTCTTTTTCATATCTTAATTCCCAGTGGTTTTTTCTGTCCCTTGATTGTCCCTTTTAAGAGCATGCCTTTCCCACTACTTGAGGTAATTTCGTAGCCTTTGCCACCTAACTTTCCTCTTTTGTTCGTACCTTCCCCCCAACTGCTGTCCCCACTTCTCTTCCCCATCTCTGAATTGTTAAGACCCTGGTGGAATCCGTTTGTTACCCCCCCAGCATTGCGACCAACGCCAATGCTGTCTATTTTTCCGGGAACTTCCTCCACCGTCCACGCCTCAGACGGTTGTAGCATTCATCTGTGTTTGTTTAGCGCTTTGCCCCGATCTTTTCCCAAACCTGAGAAGTCCGGCCTTTTGCTTTGTTGTCACTTCTTTTCAAATTGAGCTCCCAGACCCCCTTTCCCCCCCGTATCTCCAGCCTCTGTACACTTTTTCTCTTTCTCCACAAAACCTGATTATGCATGCCGATTTTCTTTTGTTGTTCTTTGCGGACTTAGACAAACTCCATAAACAATTCTTCTCGCCTCGGTTTAACATTTTTTCCGTCCCCGAACCGAAAGAGCAGCGCATTGCGCCCCGACTAATTTTCCAAGTGCTAACTCCTAGCCCTTCTCTTCTGTCGACCCTCTTCCTCGCAGGCTTCAGAGGCCCCCACGGCCAGTTCCGCAAACGCCCCCCACCCATTTCCCTAGATGACCAACTCGGTCCCCTTCGCCTGCCGCTTTTTGCTCCTTCTTTGGCTTAGTTTTTTTTTTTTTTGGTGTACTTCCCTTCCCCTCTTCCTTATCTGCAGTTGCCCGCTGCTTGAAGTGCTCCTTTTCTTTTCTCTTAACTCGTCCCCTCCTTCCGATGAAATCGCCCTTTTCATTCCTACCCAATGTTTTTCTTTGAAGTTTACGGTCGTGATGCTTAAACAGGAGTCCACTGATTTATTGAGTCTTCACCGTCCCCATTCCCTCGCACAACCCCCCCTTTTTGTTTTTCCCCCCCCCCCTGCCCATGGGCCCGAGTGACCCAACCTCGCGTTTGCCCTTCCCCTCACCCACCTCACACTGTGGTTCTTGGTTTTATGTTTTCGTTTCCCCTAAAGAATCCACCAGTTCCCCGCTAGCGACCCGCCCTCTCTTTTGTATTGTGCCGTGTGGCTATGCGTGCCTCTTTCCAACCCCTTTTTCCGGGCCGTCTCCTACCCACCACTTGACCCAATCTTTTTTTGCCGTTGCCGTACCTTTATCTGCAATTCTTTCCCCTCTTAGTCTTTTCAGCGTCCTACCCCGAAAGGGCAACAACCCTCCCTGACGGTATTTGTGGCGGCCCTTTGCCAAAATGATTGCCCAAAAGTGCTTTCTAAGAGCAGTCTCGTCCATTCATTATTTCTCCAACGCACCGTAAACCTTCCTTTTTCAATTCTAAAAAACCCTTGCGAAGTGGGCAACAGTGAAATCCGCTGGTCCGCGCACGATTCCCACAACCCGGCTCCCCCCTGTTTGTAACAGTTAAATTCCCCCCCCCCCCATCCCCATCCCTTTTCTGTTTCACGGGTTTTAAGCTCCCCCCCCCACAATTTCCCTTTCAAGGCCCCTCTTTGGTTCTAGTGGTATGAATTTTGAAATCGATCTCTCACTTTGTTGTGTTGATCTCGATGCAGATTAATTTCCACTCCCCCAGTGTGAACTTTGCGGACCCCATTTTTTTAATGCACCAATTCATCCTTGCTCCTTTATTGGTGCTCTTGTCCATTTTCGCCCGTTTTCTTTTCCCTTTCGCTGAAGCTCGCTCACTGCAAACTTCTAACCCGGCCCCTTTTCTATCCATTTCTTTTTTGTCAACTTGCAGGGTTGCTTTGCTTTTTGCTTTACCCTCCTTTTTTACCGTTTCATTTCCCTCTTCGCGATCGAACTGGGTTTCCCCTCAATTCCCTTTTTTCAATTTCATTTTCTCCCCGATTCTCCAAGAAGAGCTGGTTTGTCCACCTGCATTGTAGTCTTCGGATCACCAGTTAGGCGGTAATTTCTTTTATATGGATGCTTCCACTGCGCCCACGCCCACCGAGTTTTGTTGATGCGTCCCCTTCCTCAACGTTTTTCCGTACTCATATCCCAACACTTCCCCAATTTCCCCGCGGGCTTTTGCTTGCGTTTTACTTTTTTATGCGGACCCCAAAAAACGAAACAGGTCCCGAACCAATAAATCCCCCGTTGCTTTTGAATTTGTCTTCTTTCACACATTATGTTTTTCCGCCCGGTCCTTTTATGCCCACCAACACCCACAATGGTTGTTGCGTTCTAGGTGGCTTGTTTTTTTTCCGAAAAGCCTCCGCTTTCCTTACATCCCTTTTCCGGCAGCACTTCGTTTGTGCTTCCCTGCCCCCCATTTTGATTGAAGTATGCCTCTTCTGCGCTTCCTTTCTGGGTTATCGATTTCAGCGAAATTTTCCCCTTTTTAACCTCACGTGTGTACAATTTTCCTAATTTCTCAAGTCCTTTAAGGAACTTCCCCACCTCGACTATGGGGAGCCCCAACTTGGCACGTAGTGAAGCTTTGTATTTTCCCTTTTGGCTTGGGGAAGCGACCTGACATTTTTGGAGCCTTGAATAAGGTTTATGGCGAGGAGGGTCCCCCCTATTTTTCACTCCGATAAGGCTGTGACGGTCAAAGTGGCCCTTATCGTGTGGCTTACCCCTCTTTTTTTTTGGCTGTTGCTGGACCCTTGGGACCCTTCGGATGACGTTTTCTCATTTTTTCTCACCAGCTTCACCAAAAGTCCATCGCTATCGTCAGGTTTTGTCTGTGCATTTCTTTTGCCCCCAAACCGTTTTGTCATCATTCTTTTCCATGTTTTAGGATTTATGCGCCCCTTCTCAATCCTTCTCACCGTCCCGGCGCGGCGGATCCGGTTCTTTATTTTTGACCGAGTTGGCCTCACTCCCCCTCAAAACAACAACAGAGTTTATACAACCTTATGTTGCGCTTACCTATGTGATGGAAGGTGCACGTCCCCAATGCCGCCTCTTATAGGGGGTAGGACAAGTTTTCGTTGGCCAAACTGATCACTTTAACCCCTTCGAAGTCCTTAATCTGAGTGGACAATACTCAATGTTCTTCCCCCCGGAAAATCGGGTCCCCTTGGTCACTTTGCTCTAAAACTCTTAACAGCACTGCTAGTTTTTGAAAGTCCTTCCTTTTCCCAATTTCCCAATCCCCACATTTTTACTGCCCATAACCAATGTCCCCAAGTGCTTTCCAAAGCCCTTTGCACTCGTTTTCAATGAACCAGTGTTTACTTCGAGGTGATTCCTTTTTGTTGACGGGCGCTTCCCTCCAAGACCAGCTTCTGTTCCCGTCTCCCTGTCTCAACACCTTCCCTCTGAATTACTGCGCCCCCAGCAGGTCTGCCATCCACCTGTTCTCTCATAGAGCTTGACCTTTGAAAGCAAGTCGGACTCCTCTTTTTCATATTGAAGAATCCAAAATATATGAAAGTAGTCGTTCCAGACGGCCCTATGATTTTTCCCCTCTCGCTTCACCATTTTTTTTTGCTTGTATGATCAAGGTTTTATCGGCTCAGAGCCAGCATCGGATCCCGGCTCTCCCGCGTCCTACGCCCTTCTTTCTTTTCCTTTTTTTATGGCGGGGCATCGTTTTACCCGGTCTCTTAAGATTACGCAGTCATTTTTTTGACCAACGGCAGAACTAGTTATTGTTTTTGTGGCGTGAACCTCCCCCGCTAGCGTCGCGGACCTTGTTTCACCGGAGCGGAACTCTTCTCGGTGTTATTGTTTGAAGTCCAAACTTTTTTTTCCGGGACACTTCGGCTTGGTGATGGTTCTTCCTTTGTCTTCAAACCCCGACTGGTGCCGCTCAGCACCCCCCCCGATTTTGACATGTTTCGAATGCGACCCTTTTTTTGCCTGCTCCCCCTTTCCCCAAGTCCATCTTCTCAGCCCCCTCCCAACCCTTTTTGATTTTTCAAAGAAACTGGAAACGTTCTTTTGGTCTGCTTCGATCTCCCCTGACAACGTTTTATCGCCGCGTTTTTTGGTGCCGAAATGGTTTCAAGGAGCTGAAAATCTTTTTCCCCCTTTGAAGTTCAGCCCGTTATTCTTTTTGGCCATCGGCCGCTGCAATTCCCCTTCACCAAACAATCTGCCCCATTGAATGTTAAAGGTCTTAGCTGAACTCGACTTCCCGAGCCTTGAAAGCCTCTCTTCGTTGGTTTTTTTTGCCGTCAGCCAGAGAGGTTGGCCTGTGCTTTAGTTTTTTTCCACACCGTCCGTTCATGCTGAGGTTCCACAGCATACGCTTTGCTTTGTGCAGATGGCTGGTTTGTGCGTTTTGCTTGCTAGGACCCCATCTGCTTTTTTTCGGTATAAAGTATTCTTCGGTTTGGAACCCCACCAACTGCAACCCACACCGTTCTTTCTTTAGTCTTTTTTCTCTGTTCCTTGGGCTCGGGGATA
>Ga0179593_1808062_pt1 | contig 10665 bp, 17 predicted proteins | sample CZODoug2_1_08_16_FD_185931 | JGI IMG/M metagenome (GOLD analysis project Ga0179593, IMG submission 185931) | Vadose zone soil fungal communities from Angelo Coast Range Reserve, California, USA - CZODoug2_1_08_16fungal (PacBio error correction) | ecosystem: Environmental > Terrestrial > Soil >... | reverse complement strand
ACGATCACGTCCTCTGCTGGTGATTTATCCACGAAGATGGCATCTCTGGGCTAGTGAACAGCCTCAAGGGGTATCGAGACGACCGCTGCGCGACATCCGAACGCGAGGTGTCGGGCCGAGTACAGCAAGGGGCGTGCATGGTGGTCGACGTCATACTTTTGCCGCTCTTGTAAATGCGGCGGTGCAACGCTTTCGATGATCGACGAGTATGTCCGCAACCAAAGAGAGGGCAGCGTTCCCCCGGCCTTGAAGGCCGAGGTTTAAGCGGCAAGACCGATGATTTCAAGCGGCAATGAGATTCAATCTCGATTCGCCGACTACGTCACTTCATGGTCGGAGGACGGCCCATACCAGGGTCATCTCTGCTGTTCATCGAAGGCATCAGGCGGACGACAACCCGCAAGGTCTTCATGGCCGCCGCCGCCAGGCCGTGGCGCCGGCAAGCCGATTAATCGCGCTCAAGACCGGAGGCGCAAAAGTCGCGCGACCAGCGCCACGCTCTCATAACCGGCGCGATTCGCGGGCGACTAACGGCGCCTTCACGGCCCTGTGCGAACGCTACGGCATCCGTCAAACTGCCCGACCCTCGACGACAATGGTGGGGAAATGAAGCTGCTTCGCCTTTCGAGCGGAGTCTTACGAAGGGACGCGGGTCGGCATGGGTGAAAAACGTAGGGAGCCACCGTCGATCTGACTAACGACTATCTCGACGAGATGGGCTGGGCAACAAGGCGCGGATTTCGATGCCGCCACAAAAGGCCGGATTCGCCCGCTGTGGCGCCGGGAGCTCGCCCTGAAAATCCGCTCGACGCCGGCAATCGTCCGGCGAGGCAGGAAATCGGCCCGACTGTGCCGCGCCATGCGGCGGATCCCATATCGACATGCTGGCCGGGGCAGAACCTTGCGAGCGGGCAAGAGGGCACGCGATCCCGCTCACTGGTGGCGTGTATCGAGAGCAACCGACAAGACGGTGATCGCCTTAGTGCGCATGACTTCCGGTCGACCGTGAGGCCGTGGCGTTTCGAACAGGTTCGGCTTCCCGAATGCTGCAGGTCTGCCGGAGACCGTTCGGGCGCTCGCGCGCTGGTCTTCTACGGGGCGCGCCAGGGGGAAAGGGATCGCGCCGCTCCCGCCGCCGAGCGGGGCGCCGCAACCTGCAGGGACCCCGCTTCGCGGCCGGCGCTTGCAAGCACGGATGACACGCCCCGCAGAGCGGCCCGCGCGTCCTCACGAGCGAGGATGCGAGATCGCGGCCCGCATCGGCCCCCTGCAGGTGGCGCTAAAGATCGCTCCGCACAGATCAGACATAAGACCGAGGTCGGCCGGCGTGAGTCTTCAACCTCAAGTGCCGCCGACGTCGCGGCGCGAGGCCGACGCGATGGGGGACATGGTGAACAAGCTGCGCCGGCCCGCGCAGCTGCGAGGATAGAGGTGCAGGAGATGGTCGAAGGCATCGGAGACATCGGGGGCTCTCAGGATACGCATTGTTCGCCAATGATGGTGGTAGGGGTGGGAGCGGGCGATCCTGTCGAGCTAGTCAAAAGAGTGGCGTGTCGTTTCCTTGCCGGTGGGGACGCGAGATGCGCGCAGCATGATCGGGGAGGTTGAAGGTGAGCCAAATGTCGGCAGGCTTCCCGCGGCCGGCCGGCAGGCCGATATCGAACGAACTGATCGCGGCCATTTGCGGCACCTGTCCGAGGAGCTCTATCGGATCATCGGCCACCTGCTGAACGATCTCGCGGTCAATCCCTCAATCTGTGCCGAAGGGCAAGGGCGTTACGCGCCGCGACGTGCGGAGGTGGCCGGTGCGCTGAAGCGCTTTTATTGCGTTCCAGACGAGGTTTGACGCGATGATATGCGGTTGGGGGCAAGCCATGCAGGGGTTTCCGGCTCTTACATTGGTCTGATGCTTACCGTGGCGGTCGCGTCGGCGCAGCGTGCCCGAGTGGTGGAGCCTGGAGGCAGTTCCGACCCCAAGCTCAGCCGCGACTTGGCGCAATGCCGAGCCGAGGTCGTTTTGATGCTTTTCCGTTGGGCAAACGTCAAGCGCTGCATGAAGGCCAAGGGCTATCGGTTCTTGAGGCAGTACTAGCTGATCTTGCGCCTTGTGACTGCATTCGACGTGGTCCCGGCGAAAGCCGGGACGACGCCGATGGAATTAATGCCGCGATTCCCGGTGCCCCAACGATTTGCCCATCCGACATGCCGGAATTCCGCCGAGTCGAAACACTTTCCCTTCGCCAAAGAGCCGAGCCGCCGATAGAAATCGCCACCAGAGACCTGGAATGCAGGACGATCTCGCCAAAAGCCCCGGCCAAGGCGGATTCGCGACGGCGGCGATACATGAAGCCGGGCTCGATACCGGTTCGCGTAGGGCGGAGAGAAAACGGCGACGCGGCCGAATTTCATCGCGACTTTCATGCTACAGCATGCGCCATCCGTGCCACACGATCGCTATCAATGGATGTGACCAGGGGGTGCGGTTTCGTCGAATTAATCAACTCGAGCTCGCGAGGCACCCCGCTCATCACAAAGGAATTAATAGCGCAAAGCCAAATGCGCCCGACATGAGAGGTCGAGCCAATTCGATATCCGATGGGGGGGGGGATCAGTTCGGATTCATCGCGATACCGAAAAGCAACGAGCAATGAAATGATGCGTGTTGGCTACTCCAAAATCCACCGGCGGCTGCAAGATAGTGGCAGGCCCGCGCCCCACCCGGAGGAAACAGTAATGAGACTCGTTTACTCTAGCTCGGGCTCGCGGACCCGCAATCACAATCGCAGGACCGGTGGCGCGCAATGCGCCCAGAGGCGTGACGCGGGCGGCAATTCGACGGCTTGAAGAACGGCGGCTTCGTGTTGTTGTCCGCCACCGTGGCACCCGAATCCGAGCGGTTCCCGGCTTGCCGCGACGAACTGGCATTTCAAGCTGGAAGCTGTGCCCCAACATCAAGGAAGGTGAAATCGTGAAGACCTAAGATTACAAGCCGTTTCGGCGCCAACTGCCAAGATCTGTACGAAGGCAAGGAAATCCCGAAGGACACGAAGCCGCCGGATCAGAAGAAGAGGCGAGAACAAACGCAAAAGAGTGGCAACCTCCGGGCGCCGCCGGCAAGACGTGGCAAGCAACGTCTCTACGGCATCGCCATGCCCCCGGATGCGGACACCCGAATTTTCGTCTGAAAACCTGATGGGACTGAAGGCCGACAGAACAGTAGAAGAGATACTTCCGCCACTTACGTCCGGACTGCCCATCAAGGCATGATGTGCGGCTGGTATCGGTTGAAGGCGCGGGGTTTCGCGCATCAGTTCATGCCCGCCTTCTGAGGATGCTGGTTGCCTTTGCGGCAGAGTGCAGGAGTGGCAGCAGGCGACCAGGTTTTCCCAGGTCGACGACCTCCGCGGCGGAGCGGGGGGGGATTCACTGATCGCAGCGTCAGTTCAAGCGAGGGCAACAACCGTGGCGCAATATTGGCAAATGTTGCGATTCCCGCGCAAAATGTTCTTCCGGGAGGAGCGGCGGGGCTTGGTGCGAGAAATCGCGGCGGTTGTACTCGAGCAAAGCCGGATCACAGAGGGCAGCGCATGGCCACGCGGGGGCCGAGTGGCAGAAAGGGGAAAGTGTCCATTCTCTTCCTCGGTATCATGGAGGGCAACGCATTAAGCACGAGAACCACGGCAACGCCGAGCGGCGCAGACATTGAGGGCTCGTAAGGACGCGTTCAAACACCAGGACAGTGCGAGCAGAGAATTGGCCGTCGGCCAGGACGGTAGCTGCCGCCGCCGGGAGAGAACAGGCCGGCGCCAGGCCGGGAGCCTACATAATGATCCATCTCAGTGTCATAAATCAAGGTTTCAAAGTTACAATCTGACCCTCATCCCAATTACTTTCAACCTCAACTGCCAAGTCGGGGAAATTACCTCTGCATCGATTGCCCGGCCGGACTTCCAGATAAATAGATGCCAATTTGAGGGTACGAGCCACGGTCGGCGACCCACACCTTCGCAGCTCCCGCACCGGCGGGCGCAGCACCAGCGCGCATTCATTCGGTGGCTTGTTGTAGTGCCCGTGGTGTAGACATCGTACACTAGGAATCACATCGCGGCCGGTAACGTTCCCGCGGCAAACTCACCGGTAAAGGCTCCTCGCAAGTGGGCGCGGCGCTGGTGGTTGCTCAAGCCGATCTGCAGAGGCCGTATCGCGGGTCCCGCAATAGGAAGGTCAGGCGCCAGCTGCAAACGGCCGACTCGCAGGAAATAAACACCTTCAGCGCCGCGTGGCCGCGCCATCAAATAAGGCCGATTAAAAACCACCGATGACACCTTCTTGGCCTGAGACAGCGGCACAGGAACACGAGAATCGGCGCCATGCTCACAAGTGAGCTGCTCTCAAAGGAGGGCTCCAGCGCAGTCAAAGCCTCAGCGAGCATGCGTCCCAGGACGTTGGCGCGGACGCACGCGTTGTACTATCAGCAAGTGAACTAATTCGGAGGACGCGTCGAACGGCATACGCCACGGCCCGGCCAAAGGATTGTTTGACGCGGAGGCTTGCCGGACATCGCGGAGGCCCAGCTTCGTACGGTCGCCCTGTAAGAGGGAGAGCACCCGGTCGCCGCAAATGGAGCAAACTTTTCCGCGCGACGGGGTAAATATTGTCAGGCACCGTAGGCGGACGGGGAGCGTCGAGATATTCGCAGAGGGTCGCGAACATGCGGCCAGTCGGCGGAAAGAGAACGGAGAGGAGACTCTCAGCGGCTCGGTTAGTCCCCATATTCGCCTGGCCAGGACTCGGCAGATCGATATCGGCTGGTGAAGCACGTTCCAGGGGGGGGCGGAGGGGCTCTCCTGCAAAAAACAATAGATGCCCATGCTACTGCAACACTGGCATTTGACACGCCCGGTATTGGTCCCAATACTGCTGAAGACGGCCTAATCGTCATCCGCTGACAAAACTCCGCGGCCAATCTTTGCTGCGTCTTCTGCAGAGTATAGCGGCGATTTGCCGCCTCATAGGCTGAAGGAAAAGGATTTCCAAGTACGCCCCTGGGTCGCCGGTCCGTAATTAGCCGAGTGACTTCGAATCATTTCGTACGGCGCCGTCAACCCTTCGGTCCGGCGGCGATCGTAACTCACCAACATTCGAAAAGTTGGCCCGGGTAGAAGGTGAAAAAGGGAAGTGGTGGATCACGGAGACAATCGGCGGAAGGACCCGGTTGTAAACGGCGCGGCTGCACTGCGGTTGCTTGTATTCAACTCGGGCGTTGATGGACTACCCCTCGCCTCGGATGTTTCATTTCGGTCTGTTTGGCCACCGCTTGCGGCTCGCGCAAGTTTGAAAGGCGCCGGGTTAGCTGGAAAAGCTCTCCAGCGAACATCAGGGAAGCGAGAAACAATCGCCGCCCCGGAGACTGACTGAAAATCGAACTTCCATCTATTCACCCCAATTAACCGGCACGCTCGCTGACGCGCGCGGCTCTGTGTAGGATTCGAATCCGCCCGTAACGAAGCGGATCTCTTATCGGGACGCGCGTGGCGAGCGATTTCCGTATTGCCAATAATTTCACCGAGCAGAAAAAAGTTCTACCGGCGATTCTGCTGCCGCACGCGCTGGTTGTCGTTCGCTGCCCCGGCTGGGTCTTGCCGAAGCCTTTGGTCGTAAACCGAAAAAGCCCCTGGAATTCCGTTCTGGTCAGGTAGTCGAGATACCGATGTCCCGCGATGTTCGGAAGAACATGCTGGTTATAGTCGTCACAATTACGTCAAATATTCCGAGACCGAACTGGTGGACGGACGGCGGAGCTTCGCATTTGCGCATCGATCTTGATGACACATGCTGCTCTCCGCTCTGGCTTCGCCGCGGGGCTAGGGCATCAAGCGTTCCGTGGGAAACCGATGTGCGTTGGGCTCCACTGCGATTGGTTGTAATTGATTCAGGCTTTCATGGTCCGCCGCAACGACGGTGACGACGGTTAGGTAGATGGGAATCGGCGCGCGTTGTTTCCATGCGAGACCGATTGTGCACCGGATTCGGAGGCTGAGCAGCTCATAGCAGGCAACTCCTTAGGTTGGGGGTTGGCTAAGAGGAAAGAGCTTCAGAATCCGGATGACTTAGGGTCAGAGGGACCTGGAGAGTGGGCGAAACGCCCAAATCCTTAAAATGGCAACTGAGCAGATTGCAAAAAGCTGCTGCAACAAGCGATTCCTGCCATCCTCCAATCTAACGGCCGACCAAAAGTCGAAAGTCGAGGCGCTTGAACACGAAGCTCGCTCCGACCTCATCGGCATTCGACCAAAGCGAACCAAGGGGAACCGCCCGAGAAGCGGCACCGCCCAAGTTCAGCACTGATGCAGGCCTTACTAGAAGGACTTTTCCGGCATTCTCACTCCGCAACCCAACTGAAGAATATCACATCCAAGCGAAAAGAGAAAGTCAGAAAGAAGTGGCGCGCGGAAGAAAAGCAGGAACGCCGCCGCCAGTCATCCCGTCCCGTCGCCGGAAGGGTGGCTAGTTCGGCTTGGACGTTGATGAAGGTCCTTTCTTGACATAAGTGAAAGCCAAGGGCAACCTCGGGAGGCAATAAGCGGCAGCTAGACTTTAGGAATGGTGCTGAGTCTGCGAGCCCTGGTAACGTGCCACACGCTCTTCTCCGGAAGCGGCACACTACCAGGGCTCGCAGACCACCTTGTATGATTTTCTCGTAAGAGAATTTCGGACCTTTCAGGCCGACGGATGCTACCATGAGCACGACAAGAATCGATGACAGCATTTCCGTGCAGGATGACTCGCTTGGTATTGTCAGAGCCGAGCTTCAATCCCATTCGGGGGCTGAAGTCGGGGGTCGTCGCATATCGGTCTCACATACTCGCCCCCCCGAGCCGACCGTTAAAGCCGGTGGCGTTCTACGAAGAGCTTATCGCTCCCATATCTCATAACCGCTTCCCGCGGGTTCGCGCCTCATGCAGAAGTCAGCTCGAAACCAGCGCCGACCAACTATGCACGCCGGAGCCCAGGCAGCACGTGACAGCCGCTGCAAGGCGCTAAATCGCATCCCGCAATCCGCCACCCTACGCGGGAGCTCAGGAAGCCCCCGAAGCGCAGGCAAAAAAAGGGAAGTTCTCGAGTGCAACGGCTGCCCATGGCTTGCAGTCGAATCTCCGCGCATCAGAAAGCGTGTCCATTGGTCGAAGTAGTAGCATTCGAGATCGTAAAGGTCGGAGTGGTAGTCGCCTTCGTCCCCCCCCACGTGAAGCGTATTATTCGTAGTAAACCGGCAGGGATAACGGCGATGTCGATCGTTCGGAAGCCGGGGAGGTTGGCGGGCCTGATGCGAAAATCCAACAGCATTGAGTTTACTGGCCCTCGATTGCGTTAGGAATTGCGGCAAATTAAGGAGCGCTGGGTGCCTGGCGAGCCAATGGCTCGAGGAAAACCAGAACGGGTACCGGCGCGTAAGGAAGAGGAGGCTCGCGAGACTCACATCACGGGCGCTCTAGGCGAAGCGACGCCTTGTTTCGCGCCGCCGCGTGGTACGACATCCTTTGTTTTGGGCCTTGTGTCTTTTTGGGGGGGCCGGGGAGGCGTTGTTCTTTGGCACTCAAGGGGGCCAGCAACTTTGTTGGACCGGCATGGCCGTTTTCGTCGCAGGGATTTGGGGCGCTATTCTCGAACGAGAGAATGGTTTGCGATTCTTCGAACGAGAACCTAGCCCGGATTGAGGGGCAGGGGATTCTTGAAACGGGCTGAAGCGGGGGCCGCTGTCTGAGTTAGACGCAGTTGCTGATTACCCAGCAAAGCGGAGGTGCCCGGCCTTCGTTTCAGGCAAGTGTCAGCTCCGGCTGGTGGATTCATTGCGAAAGGAATGAATAGGAAAGAGCCGCTTCATCATCGTCGAGCGGCAGGATCGGATCGATTCCTACAGCACGCCCCTACTGTTGGGCGGCCGGGCTTGCTTAAGAAGAATGCGGTCTCGAGGCGCTTGCAACTCCCGTTCTACGAACAACTCGCATACAGGGGAAAAGCCCTCTACGCCGACTCTAGTCGGAATGTAGCTCCGTACCGATGGCACCGCGCGTATCAAATGATGAAGAGGATAGCGGATTTAGCTTAAAACAGCGAGATCGTTCTGGCCGCCCTTGGTGTTGCACGCAGTGTGCCCGTCAACGCGGGAAAACCTCGAGTGTCGGCACGTCGACAGCGTCCGGGCGACCGGCGTAGGCGGACTCGGAGAGCACCGGACAAACCCTTCAGCCATCGCCCGACTACCGCAAAAACTTCCTTTCACAACGTCGCTCGGTATCGGGCGTGGTCCTCTCAGGCGCTGTTCGCAACCGATTAGTGTGCAATCAGAGGGGCTGTACACCGGGCTCGCCTCGAATCTGCACTGGCGGTGCAGCTTCAACGCCTTTTCCCTTCCCGAATTCAACTCCTCGCTTACGCCAGTGGGTTCCGCGACCACGACGGTGGCAGACAACCTCAACGGAAGTCGAAGCGAAGCTTGAGGTAAGACGATCGAGGATCGCGGCGAGGGGAGCATGTATCGCGCAAGTGCTTGGTGCTCGGGATGGCTGAGCGACAGACGCCGCTGGTACAGGCGTCTGGATCGACAGCGAAAACGGTGGCGCTTCGCAGCAAGACAGGGTCGGAAAAGACCTTATTTATGACAGAACGCTGACCAGCTATCGACCAAAGGCGACTGCCCGCGACAAGCTTTGAGCTGCCGAAAGTGTCCCCTGGCTTGGGACACCCACTGGGCTTTGCGCCACAACGTTGGGGGGGTGTCCCCATCGGATCGCGCGCACCTTCCTGGGCGATGGGTTGCGTCCTTGCTTGCTGCCGTCTTTGCAGTGGTCGATCGGATTATCATCGTCGCGGAGGTCGGCGGGGCTCAATCGTTCGGCCGGGATCGCGTCCGCGGCGGCGGCGCATGGCGCTGTTCCTCCACCAACCCGCAATTTGTCATACTCTCAGCACAGCACAATATCGACGTGTCGAGAGCCTCTTCCTCTCGACGGCTTCGAAGCTGATCGATCCCGCGATGGCTGATGCGCGGGCGGGCGGGCGCGGCCGGCTGCTGCTGCGGATAGTGTTGCTGGGGGTTGGCGATGCTGTAGCGGGGAACCTTCTCATTCGCGATGGTTGGACGATTTGGCTGCTGTTTTGGCCGGCTTCGGCATTGCGTCGTTTCGCGTGGACTATATTCCTGTCGGCATCGGGTTCGCAGCCGTCGTAGTGGGCTGGAATTCTTTTACATCTGGTGGATGAGCGGCGATCGTTTACATCGCTCGGAATCTCTCTCATCATGACTAAGGACGAACCGTTGGCGCGATCAGGAGTGACGGTCCGTTTCGCTTGCATCAGGTGACGATCCGCTAACGATGTTTTTGTTCAATCACAATTTCGATTGTCGCTGGATTGGCGGGCCGATCACCATCCGGATGATGCGTCGCGGGCGAGATTGGTCCCGCTACGGCCAGGCGCTTTTGATCTCGCACAACCCGCGGCATCATGGGCCGTGCTCGGCCGCCGCCGCCGGACTCGAGCTGAACCTGGACCCCCCGAGATTATCTGTGCCATCCTTGTTGCTTGTCGATGCTGTCCGGTTATCGAGCTGGACCGCTGTGGCGAAGTGGGCGCGCGGCGTTGGCGTTCGCGGCCCTCGGTGTGTAGTTGATCGGCGCCAACCTGTTTCGGTTTCTCGATCGACTTATCGCAACACCGTGATGTATGGCGAACACGTGTTGGCGACAATCTGCCGCGCGCGAGTCAGGGGGCGATCCATACGGATGAGGAACCGCTTCGCCGCGCCGCCTTGCTGCTGGAATGGAGGGAGTAGCTTCCACCGTCAAACGTACCCATCCGGGCCGGGGCGACCTGTTTATCTCACTCCCGAGTGGCAAACAAGACAGTACCCGGCCGCCGGTTGGACGGTGGTCGAGCGCCAACGGACTACCCACGGCGATCGGCCAGGGGTTCTGGTTGTCGAGTTCTTGCTCCCGTACGCTCACTGCCGCCGCTCATGCTAAACAAACTCGGCGCGGACATCCAGACGTGACGCTGTATAGCATGCCGTAAAGGGAGGTGTAGGAGTGCGCCACGCATCCCCCACCCAACCTTCTGCCGAACCAACGAGGCAAGCTTCCCCCACGTTCTTTAAACTCCTCCATCTCCGCCGCCTGAAAACTTCATTACCAAAACCCGTTTCGCGATCTCCACCACGATAACAAATATGGGTCATCGAATCCACACCCATCGACATCATCCGCGGTCATCGCGGTTCAGATCGATCGTGTCGTATCAGCCACATGGCGGAAGATTGTCATCAGTCCGCGAAAGTTCAGGTTCGGTCATGATATCCTCAAAGATGCGGGCTGCTCGATGATGTATGCCTTCCGGAGCCTCGACTCTAGGGCGCTCATCAGCCGGATCGTGCGACAAAGCAACTGGATCAACCTGCCGCCATACGCGATCGCGGCAGATGCAACCGCTACCGGAACAAACTCAAATCGCCGTCAACCGTTGCGCAATCGACGGCCAGATAGTTCCACAGATACCAAGTGATCCGCAACATTGATCTTTTCGATAGCACGAGAATTGACCGGCTCGTCCCCCCCCCTGGCCCCCCGAAACGGAGCCACCAGTCATAGCACATGCCCGCGCCACATC
>Ga0179593_1723360_pt1 | contig 10665 bp, 8 predicted proteins | sample CZODoug2_1_08_16_FD_185931 | JGI IMG/M metagenome (GOLD analysis project Ga0179593, IMG submission 185931) | Vadose zone soil fungal communities from Angelo Coast Range Reserve, California, USA - CZODoug2_1_08_16fungal (PacBio error correction) | ecosystem: Environmental > Terrestrial > Soil >... | reverse complement strand
TCCATCTGGAATCTTCTTCCCTCAGCTTGATTAGAGCGCAGAGAAGGGTTTTAGACTCTTCTTCCCCGTGCCGGCAAGGTCGGCAGTGCGCGGTTTTCCCTTTCATTTTTTGTCCCCTTCCCATTACGGCCCAGCCTCACCGGTGTCTTAGCAGTTTTCCCCCTTTTTTTAATTTTCGCGGATCATTCGTGACCGTCCGACGTCCCTTCTCTCTGGCCGTGCCTTAACCTCGGTTGAGGGATTCCTCGTTTCCCCCGTGGTCTTCTCAGCGCCAGATCTCGGCGTGTTCCACGATTTTCTTTTGTCCCCTGGGAACTCAAGCAGAGACGCGTCTGACATTTTCTCGGGTTAGCGGTTTTCTCCAGTCGTTGCAGTTGAAGGTTTTTCCCAGTTTCCTTCCTCGGGGAAACCTCCTATTTTTCCCTTTCTCCTTTGAACCGGTCAGACACTTTCTCTGCGCATTGTTCTCCTAAGGAAAGGACCGTTGCTCCTCCTGTTCAGTTTAACAATTTATTATCTATTCTTTTTTCGTTCCAGCCGGTGTCACAAATAGTGTTTCGCAGGCCTTCCCTCCCTGCTGCGGTCGGGCCGCTCTTCTCCTCAGTAATCCGCCGCACGCAAACTCTCTACTCCCTTTCCCTTTCGTGACCGGGTGACAGTCCCCTTTTTCTCCCCCCCCCCCTCGGGAGGAGGCCGTCCCAAGGTCACGCGCTCGACTTCAAAAAGCGTAGAGGCTCCTTGTTTCCTTTTGTGCATTGCGGGACCTAGAATATGTAGTCGAGCAAGGCCAGGGCTCTTTGGGCAGCAGGATCGCTTTACTCTTGCCTCGCACGAAGAAGGTCGTTCCCCCCCTTTTTTCCCAATGGAATAGCCTGTTTTCCCCTCCCCCTCGTGTGGACCTCTTCTTTTTCGTAATTTGATCCTCCCAAAGCCCCTTTTTTTGACGATGACTCGTCGAAAATCGCGTTTCCTCGGTGAGGAATTGTCCTTTCCAGTGGATATTTGTTAAGATCTCTGTCGGATCGAGGCCGCCCGGAAGTTTCGGGATGTTGGCGTTGTCGCTTAGTTCAGAAGGTCATGATTTTCTCCCACGTAGACTCCCCCCCCTTCCTAGGATGTTTATTCCGACCCCTTGGCTTTCACCGGCTCTTGCCCTGGTCCTTTTTGTCGTTTTCCCAGGAACGGGTAGAACTTTTCGAGTGCGCGCCTCAGGTGTTTGGGTTCTGCGTTCGTTCTTCCGGGAAGCACAAATCTGGCTTTTCCCTTGACGTTGTAACACCCCCTCACCCGGCCCCGCTTCTTTTTTCTTCTTCGTCCGGAAAGAGCTAGCCCTTATAGGGTGGGTCTTCCCTCAGTCGGGGTGTGGGGCGTTCGCAGAAAAAGCTTTTGCCTGCCCCCATAGTTGACTGTCTCCGCCAAGCACCTCTATCGCCGCTCTTGTATCCCCTGGTCCCTTCCCCTAAAGCTCGCGGGGCGTTCTTTCCGTCTTGAGCCTCGCTCTAGTCCTTTCTCGCAGTCCTCACGGTTCTCCGCCGCTCTCTTTCCTCCATAACGTTGTGTTGTCGATTCTCTTTCTCCTTGGTTTCGCACAGGGCGTTCTCGATTTCCAGGGGAGATGAGCCGTGTCGAGGGCACTGGTGTTCGCCCTTCGATGCTAAGTACTTCGCGCAAGAGACGGATATCTCTTTCTTCCCCTTTCCCAGGCCAACGTCTTTATGGTATGCGACCCCCCGCCCCCTGGTTTCGGCTGCCGCCATCTACACGACACTCTTCCTCCTCCCACCCTATGTTTGGCCGCAGACCAAACTCCGTTCAGGCTCGTCGGACCCCTCCCGTTTCAACTCGGCAAGTCACTTAAAGGTGCAGCCCTCCTACTTCTCTGTTCCGGAATGGCGATCGGCGCCGCCTAAAGTTCCTTGTCAACCGACCATAACAAGGCCCGATTTGCACGCCACCCTGGGTACACGATCAGCTCCTTTCCCGCGCGGAGAGCTACGGCGACGCCTCCCCAGGTTTCCGAAGAAAGCAAAGCCCCCTGACGCTGCCCCCGCTTCCCCGCCAGCAGATTCTTCTCTTTTCAAGCTTGAGACCACGACCTAGGTCAATTCCCTCCGAGCCGACGGTTTCATCCCGTTTTCTCTTTCAAGACGCTTAGCCGCGTCCATCCTCTAAGCACCCACCGGCGCTTCCTGCCCCTTTTTTTTTCTCCATGTTGCGGGGACTGTGGGTTTCCTGAGATATCCCCCCCTTTTCTGGAGCCCGAGGTCTGCGGACTCTAGGGTATAGATTGGCTAACTACCCCCCCCCCCTTTACCTTCCACGCGTCCTGGTGGCCGCGATAGCGCTTCCCTTTTTTCCGTCCCTTCCCCGAGGTGCTCGGTTACTCCCGGGCGAAAATTAATCCCTTGTCGCTGCTGCCGAGTTTTCTCTGGATTAAGATTCGAGATCTCGCTTTTTTTTCGTGATATTTCGCCGCACCTTTGGTCCCCTTCCCCACGAGAGAATGTGACAACCCCCCACCCCTTTTGTGAATCCCGGCCTGTCCGTCGGATCAGCCTGCGAGGTCTGCTCAAGATGAAGAACGGGCGTGCAATCCCTTTCCCCTTTTTTTTCCCAGGGATTTGGGAAACCGGCTCGGCATGTCTGGAGCGCTGCGTACCGGCTTCCGACAAAGGAGACTGGCCGCTCTATTTTTTCTTTGCTGGCAACATTCCAGCTGAGCGCGACGACATCTCTAGTTCTGGCTCCCTTCTCGTTGTGTTGCCCCCATGTTCTCTTCCCTCCCTTTCCAAAGTTTCTCGAGCCGATCGCACTGGACGAGCTGGCGGTCGACCCAAGTGTGGCCTCTTTTTCCTCCTCTTTTATTCCCTCATGCGTGAACTGTGAGCTCGTGCGTGAGTAGACCCCGTCTTTATCTCTTTTGAATTTTACTTCGTCGCGCGCCGCCTTCCACGGTGGCATTTTTCGGCTCCCCCTTATCTTAGGAACCAGATCCCGGCCGTATGTTTTCTGCTATGAACCTGCTGGTCCTCACCTCATGATCGTTGTTGTGTGATAGACTGATTACCGAAGTTCTTCGGTAAAGTAAGCTTTTGCCCGAAGCTTCCGGGTTTCGTTCTTTCGATGCACCGTCTCTGGCTTTTCGTTGCTCTACGTAGTTCTTCCTCGCTCCTTGCTACCATGAAAAGCCTTCTGCGCACTTTTCCCCTTCTTGACTTGTCGCGGAAGAACTTGTCTCCGCGAGGGGCTCCAATATCCAGGTCCCTCTCTCCTCTTCCTCATTCTGTCGCTCGTCCCCGGTTTTTGTCGGCACTCCGCAGCGACATTCTTTTCTACCCGATTTTCTCGTGCGCCGCCCGCTGCAGTCCTTCTCCCGGACGCGGCAAGTATCCTTTTTTCGGATCTGTTTTAGGGGGCGCTCCGCCTTCCGAGCGTTTCAAGGAAAGCCGGATGTTTGCGACTCTTTTTTTCCGTTAGTTGTTGCGCCCGGTAGGCAGTACCTGGCGTTTTTTTCCTTAATAAGGTCCTTCCCCCCTTTATTTGCAGAGTTAATTGCTCCTTTTGCTTCTCTTCGCGGTGGTGCTTGGACCCTTCTGGCCCTTTTTCCCTCTCGGCACGGTCCTCGATAGCGGATTTCCGCTTTAATAAAGCGCTTGACGCACCAACAGAGAAGAGCGATTTTTCGGCTTTCGTACTTCTGGATTCACCTGATCTTTTCAAAAGGAAACCTCCAAATGTTAGATTTCCTTTTCGCTCTTGGTCGGTGGGCATCTACCAGAGTAGCCTTATTCTCGTGATTGCTTTTCTTTCTCTCCCCCCCCAGGCTCGCACGCCACAACTGTCTCCAGAATGGCTTCTCCCCCCAGCGGCTCCCAGTTTTTCCCCCCCTAAAAGGATCTTGCAGGAAGAGATTCCGAGTCCTCCTCCCCCTCCCCCTCCGTAAACTTTGATTGAAATAGTCCAATCGGCGTTGGTCTTCGGACGCTTTCTTTTTCCCCCCCTCGGCCAGCATTTAGCGTCAATTATAGTCGGGTCTTTGGCCCCCCAGCGAGGGCATTTTTGATTAGTCGAGAAGAGTTAAAGCCTCAGCTTCTCCTTTCTCCCCTCTTTGGACATAGGCTTCCCTTTTCCCATGTGTTGCTGGTTCAAAAGTTAGCTTTTCCCCGTTCCCTAAGGGGTCGTTGACCGAACGGTAGCGTGGTGCCCCTCGTAGAATAGATCGCCTTTCCTACTTAAGAGGAATGGACGTGCTTTTTTCGGCAATCCCCATTTTTCCCCTTCTCCCAAGAAGTGTACCACCTTTTCCCTTTCCTAACCCGCTTCATCGTCGGCGAGACAGAGGTTTTCTGGGGGTCTGTCCGGTCCCGTTTTCTAGGCGATGGGGTTTGTTCCACCGACGGCGGAAACCTAAGATTTCCTTCCGCCCCTTTCGGTCAGAACCCCTGCTCTTTTCGAGGGAAAGTCGTCCCCCTCTCCTTTGGGGGTAAAAGTGAAGCTAGAACCAGATCGTTGCACTTTCGTGTCCTCATCATGTACGAGCTTCCCGCTCTTTTCCCTTTCATAAGTGGTGTGGTGAGTCTTTCTCGCTAAAGGAAGTTCTTAGAAATGCCTCGACTTATGAGAGAGGGCTTTTTGATCTTCCTGGGTTTTAGAAGCCGACCGTTGTTGAAAGGTTACGATACTTTCTCGGCCGAGAGATCCATGGCGTACGGGCAAAAGTCTTCTGGGTTTTGATGGTGCAAGCAGTTACTCCTCTTTCAGAACCAAACCACCTACCATCCACCCCGAATGATTCCACACAAATAGGATGCTGGATAAATAACAAACCTCCCGATTTTTTAGGGACTGAGAGTGTAGTAGGCGAACCCGTTTTTCAAACTGGGTGTTCCTCCCTTTTATCAAACTCCACTTTTCCCTGCCTGGGTCTGACGTCGGCTAGTTCCCCCGTCCCTGTCCCCTTTCCCATTAAGGAACCTTCCCATCGCGTTCCCAACTAATGGTGGTTTGCCCTCCCCACTGGTGACACCGATCAAGCGCAGCGAGTGCAGCCCCTTCTCCACTTCGCCCGTCCAAACCGCAGTCGAGTGAGCATCACCCCCCACATAGCCTGCCCCCAATCTTTTGACGAGATCTTCCCTTAGCTTTCTGGACAATGTCCTCAAGCAAACTCCCTTCCTTCCCCCCTCTCCTGAGTCGACTTGTTGGTCCTTTTTTCATCTTGCGTGGAAGGCTGTCTCCTATTCCCATCCCGAGAGGCCTGCACATAATCTCGAGGACCTTGTTTAAAATGGTTCTTTCATTCTCCTTTCCCGCTCTGCAGGTCGAGAGACGTAACGCCTCCTCGATTTTTCCCTTCGGCCTGCGCTTACATAATAGGGAGTAGAGTCTACCTCCCCCCCCCCACATACCCGAAGTTCCGACATGGTGGCACGCGAGTGCGCGGCCCCCGTCCCGAGGTGATCAAGAGGCCCCATGCGCCCTTTCCACCCTGTGCCTAGTCGATAGATTTTAGCCCTTTTTCCTCTTCGAATAGGCTTATTCCGGCTCCAGATTAGACTCCAACTAGTTCACCCTCCCCACCTGAAGAGATACCTCCTCTTTAATGGAGCAATCAGGAGCCGTCCTTGGGGTCTTCTAAACTTGATTTCTTAACCTCCCAAGACTCTCACAGCTCTGTGCCAAAGGATGGACTGTTAAGGCCCTCGATGGCTCCCTGATGAGTTATTTTCAAGAGTTTGATAAACTGATCTCCCCTTGGCCAGATATTTATTTGCATGCCGCTTGAGCGGCGATGTCGCATAGGGGAGGCCTAATCTCCCGTATAAGGGATGATGCTTCCGGCGTGGCCCCAACGTACCAAGAAGGGTACAACTTCCGCCTTACTCAGATATTGAAGACCCTTTTTACTTTCCACTCATTCTCTCTCCGGGTCTAGCGAAGAATTCCATACTTTTTTTTTCCTTGATGTTAAGGAAGAGGTGTATCTTGGAAGAGAAATTAACTGTCTCCGAAATATTACCCTCGCATCCGCCAGAACTCCTCCCCTCTCCCCGGTGACGAGAGAGCCCTTTCCGGCTAATCCCTGAGAGTACTTTCCAGTCCTTTTTCTGTTTGGATTCTTCTCCACCTCTAGAGATTAAAGAAGTTCTATTCCCCTTCAGTAAGACTGGTCAAATGAATAAGTTTTTGCGAAATAGTACACCAAGTCTCTGTTAGGCTGAGTATGCCTATCTTTCCTCAGTTATGAAAGGTGCTAGTTACAAGGAAACGCGAGCTCCCCATTTCACCCTGGGCATGAGTGCGTGACTCCTTCGAGAACCCCCTTTCAGAGAAGAGATGGACTTCCTAAAGGGAGATAGGCTCCGATTCCTCTTTGAGGCCTAGTCCCCTTTGCTGCTCCGTCCTTAGCGTCCGGATATAGGATTGATTTTTTTTTATCTCATTAGAGATGGTGAAGATAGAGATTCCCCCCCCATTTCTCCTGTTAGTTGAGAGTATTTTGCCCCCCTCCTATTTGCCAGCGAAGGTTTTCCCCATGAAATCCTACTTGGGTCACCCGCGAGAGGTAGCCCGGAGCGCACTTTCGCACCCCCCCCACGTTTTATTCCCCCTTTCTCGGTGATCGTACCTCGGATGTTGTCGAAACTCTTCCACTCCAGTTTTCTGATCTCGGCGGGGCTGGGCCCCTCGGTTGTGCCTGACCTTTTCTTCCCCGGTACCGTTCCTTCCTTTCAGCCTTCTCCCCCTTCCCCAACCCCTCTAGCGACTCGCGCGGCTTGCTCCGTACCTCGGTGATCCCCGGGGGTCAAGTGCACCCTCTCTGCCAAGTTAGCGTGTATTTCTTCCTTTGCTTTCCTTGATACGAGATTTCCATTCCTCTCTTAATTTTCCAGCGCGCGCTCTTTTCCCGCCTCTCCCGGGAATGGAGATCCCAAGGTTCCTTTCCTTTCTCCTGGCAGGGCATCTTTCATTCCAGGCCGTAGAGGCTTTCTTTCCCTCATCCCGCTCCCAAGGCAGGATGACTTTCTCTGGTCTTCTTGACGTAGGTCTTCCCCTTCTTCTCTCTTCTTTTCATGCGTGATATGCATTTTCTCCTGTTTCTCTTGGAATGTCCCCCTTGGGAGTGGCGTGACTCCCTTGTACAATTCTCTGTAGCAAGTAGGTAAGCGCGGGCAACTTCCCTGTGGAAAAAATGGTGGGTGCCATTTCATTGGTGCAATAGCTGTTACCCCTGGAACGTTTTCTCAGTGGAAGGTGCCTCGCTTCTCCTCGGAATCCTTGCGTTCAGGTCCCCTCCCCCTTTTCCTTCTTGACAGAAGTTCAACTCTCTTTCCCCCGCGTTGGCGTTGGCGGCTGTCTTATCCATCGGTAGGTTATAGTGGGGCCCGTGTGTAGATTGAGATGGGGTAGCCCCCTCTTCTTCCCCCACCACGAGTTTGCAGTGAGCCTTCCAGCAAGATTTTCGCCTGGGATTGTCAACGTACAGCTCGGTGTCTTCTCCTTGCCGATAGACGCCATCTCCTCTCTACTCTTCGTTAGACAGTGACCGCCGTAGAGCGGAATCTTCTCTTTCTTTCCTCCCCCCTTCCCTTTTTGAGTTTTTCCTTTTAGATTGCCGTCTCCGGTTCTTCCTCCACGATGCCATTCTTAGAGGTAGACGCTCTTAGACCAAAGGCAGGTACTTTCCGCAACCCTCAGCGGATATTTTTTTCTGAAGAACCTTTGCGTTTTTTTTTTGGTGAAGACGCCCAGCTCCACAACATAGGACAATCTACCCACCCCGAACAACCACTTGTCTCCTCCTTTTGTATCCCCCCCGAAGACACACTGTTTCTTTATAAGAGGTTGTTCCCCTTCTGGACCCGCAAGGAAAACGGGATTTTTTGCCCCCTTCCTAAAATACCGAAGCCCTTTCTTTTCAGTGAGGATCTCGGCGAACCTCCACTGTCTAAAACGTTCCTGATCCCTCTGGGACCAGCCCACGGGTGAAAGACACCGGGAGGGGGATTGCTTTTCCCGCCTCCCCCCCTTAGCGTAGTTCCTTTCTGGACAACCTCTCCTCCCCCTTCCCGCCAACAATACGCCCGTCCCGCTCCTCTATCCCCCACGCCAGATATGTTGATTCATTCCTCCCTCTTGCACCAGCATCGGAAACCCGACCGCCGCTACCCGGCCTCCTGATTTCATACTGCACGTGGGATGAATGTGAGATAAAACACTTTCCTCTTTTTTTTCTCACGAGCCTCTTCCCTCACCCCCGCAACCGAGAGGCCTGGGGTGAATTTGAACCTTTCCCCTCTAGGGCCGCCCTATCTTTGGAGGAGAGAGCCTTCACGGAATGGATCGGCCCGCGATGGAGTCGATTTTGGAGCCCTGTCCCACCTCTCCCATGAAGGCCTCGTCACTTTCCTCCCCCCGCCTTTAGGCGGCGTTCCGACCCGGCGTGATCAAGATGTGGGTAATGCCTCCGTTTTCCTCCCTGAAAGAGTTGTCAGACTCTTGCATCTCCCCCTTCCGGATAAGAAGGAGTCTTATCAGTCCCGTCCGAGCTCTTTCTGGAATTCCCTCTAGGTGGTTTACCAGGATGGCTCCCCCCGCCCCCTCATCCACGTGCTGAAAGTTCTGTCCGGTCTCCCTCCCGGTCTTCAGATAACCGCGGAGCTTACTTTTCTTTTTCCCCCTCTAGAAAGGGAGCTTCCAGCTCTAGGTGACCAAGCTTATTCTTTTAACCGTCAATGAGTTATTCTCTCTTACCTCTACCGCTCGACACAACCGGCTTTTCCCCCTCCCCTTCTTCTCATTTGCATGGGGAGCGCGTTTCGACGACGCAGTAGATACATTTTTTTTTTCTTCGCTGAAACAAAGTTTACGAGTCTCCCTCCCTTCCCCCTTCATCGAGCGGACTGCCAGGCCTCGCTTCCCCGTCCTTCTTAGAACATTTTTTTCTACGAGACGCCCTTTCCTCCTTGACCAATGCTTGAGATCCTCTCACTCCCCCACTCTCCTGGACCCATATCGGAAGGTCCGACCCCTACCCGCGACCTCCTCCGAGACCCCATTTTTCCGATTACTTGTACTAAAAAACATTTTAGGATAACCAATCTGGAGTAATGGGAAGTCCTTCCTCCCTGTCGAATAATATTTTAATTTTTTTTGAGAGATTCAGTCTGGACCTGCGTCCCGCGCATTGATTAGATATCGGCGTGGCGAGACATCTGCCGGAAAGTCTTCTTTCGGCAGTCGCGACGAAATCTTCCCTTCAATTTTACTTCACCACCAGACGCACCCCTCTCTGTCCCCCCAAGGTAACCCCCTTTTTTATGGAGTCGACAAACTGAGCCGTCTCCTCTTGAAGTCTATCGCGGGTTTCCCCAGATAATTTGCCAAGGCATACGCCTTTCCTAGGTCGGGACCTTTTTCTTTCCCCCGGGTGGGGGCATCCCTCGTCCCCCAGCCTTCATCTCTTCTCCGTCGCAATCTGCTTACTTTGCAAGCTGCAGCCAGACGGTAATTCTTCGTCTTTTTCCGGGGTCCGCGCCTCCTCGTACGTACCCCCAGTGCCAGCCGCTTCACAGTGGGTCAGACGATTTCGTCTCAGTTTCGCCCTCTGAAGACCTTTGAAGCCCTCCTCCGTGGACTTACTCCGGCGGGATGAGCCGTTCCAAGACTTTAAGTCCTGTTCCCTCGTTTTTTTTCTTGCCCCGAGGGAAACACATTTCCTGACCTGGCGAAAGGTCTCATGCTTCTTTCTTTAAGATAAGCCCTTAATCCACTCCTGGCCTGAAACCTCCGCTCCTTCCTCTGGCACATTCTCCCTTTTGATTAAGTAACTCCAGATGTGATAACTTTTTTTTAAGTCGTAAATTAATGCCTTCCAACGTCGAGGGGGACTGATTTTGTCTTTTTTCTTGAACCGAATCAGAGGAGTCTGATCATTATTTGGGAATATAGCAGGCGGGAATTGCGCTCCCTCCCCACCAAAGCTTTGCTCGCGAATCATTCCCTTCACTGATAGAAGTTTGGGCGTGCTTTTTTCTTGTGTCATTAAGTAGCTGAATCTTCTTTCCTATCTACCAAACAAGAATAGTCACCCACTCCTTTCTCGAATTCTGTAGTGAGGCCGGTAGTTTTCTTCCTATTTCTAGGCCCCCCAGATTGGGGCAAGAATCCGTCCGTTTTCCGGTATCGGGTTCATCCTTCTTTAACGCAAGTAGTTTTTTTCTTTTCGAGCAATCCAAAGAAGAGTCTATCTCCTGCTCCAAGATGGTCTCGCGGATTTTTCATGGTGGTTTGCCTTTCTGGTTGACCTCTGGTTCCTGCAAAGGTTATGACCAGTGGGCGGTCCTGGCTTTACGGACCGAAGGCGCGGCCCCTTTTGCCTTCCCCCCCCCCCCCATGGCAGTGATTCCGATTACCCCTTCTCCGAAAGCAGTCGTGGTTGCTCCCAGATTAGGTTGCAAGATAGTGTTTAGCTTGGTCGTGGTGTTGCTCTCTTTTTCCCCTCAAACAGATGATGGCCTTCTCCCCCCACCCAGAAGTTGACGGCTCTCATTTAGGACCCTCTTCAGTAGTTCCTTGTGAAAAGGAAACGTACACTCCAGGTGCAGGAGCCCAGTTTTAGTCTCTCCCCCCCCACTAGTTGCAGGTGTCCGAACTCACGGTAGC
>Ga0179593_1644742_pt1 | contig 10665 bp, 18 predicted proteins | sample CZODoug2_1_08_16_FD_185931 | JGI IMG/M metagenome (GOLD analysis project Ga0179593, IMG submission 185931) | Vadose zone soil fungal communities from Angelo Coast Range Reserve, California, USA - CZODoug2_1_08_16fungal (PacBio error correction) | ecosystem: Environmental > Terrestrial > Soil >... | reverse complement strand
TTTTTTCCCGCCTTTTGCGGTCAGACTTTGGAACCTGAATTTTGGATCGCTTCTCCTTTTTCCTGTTTCGGTGTGTGTTTCCCCCCGTTTCCTCCCGAAGACTTTAGAATGCAATGATTGACAACTCAGCGGATTCATTTTTTTTCTTCCTTCCTCCCCTTTCACGGCATCTCCCTTTTTCCTCGTGGGCGGTAATACAAAAGAGCCATGCCCCTCCTTTTTCCCATTCTCCCCCAGGTTGTGGAGTTCCTCTTCTTTCTTTTGTTCCTTCTCTTGCTATCGACGCCAAGCTCGATCCTTTTCTCTCGTTACAGGGACCTTCCCTCTCTTTCCTCCCTTCTTTGTGATCGAAAGAAAGGGTCAGGCGCGGATAATGAGCTCTTCTCCCTTTTTTTTCCTCGAGCTTCGCTTATGCATCTCCCTTCCTTCCCCCCTTTTCCCTTTGTAAAAGAGACAGAGCTAGTCCCTGTCCCCTTTCTTCCCCCCTGTTTACGCGATATTTTCTTTTTTCTTCTCCCCCCCTAGTAATAGATGGGGCAAATAGGGCGAATGTCCCTTCTCCTTTTTTTTTCTCTACGTCTTGTGTGCACAGCAGGCTTCTTTCCCCTTTTTCCCCCTCGATTCCTCTCCCGCTCCTTTTCCTTCTCCCCTTTCGCTAAAAATGCTTGGGTCATGACCGAGCCTTTTTTCCCCCTTTTTTTTTAATTACTTGCTTGAGAAAGCCTTCTCCCCTTTCCCCCCATGATGAATAAACTAAAAGCATCCCCCCCCCCTCTTTGGAAGCCAGTCGGTCACTTTCCCCTCGTCTTTTTGGCGGTTTCATCTTTCTCCCCTTTTTTTTTTGGTGGAGGATTCGAACTGGGGTACTGCTTCTTTTTTTTCCCGCGTGTCATGCTTCACCCTTTCCCTTTTTTCTCCTTCAGCTGGAAGGCGACAAAGCTCGAAATCATTGGCTCTCTTTTCCCTTTTTCCACACCCTTTCCTTTCTTCCAAAATGGCATCCCCCCAGAAAAGAGATTGTTTAACCGATTACGATTACGGTCCTTTTCTTTATTCTCCCGATTAAATTATCTCTGTCTCTTTCCCTTTTGGGAGTCCTCGACGAAGGCGTATAAGAGGGTCCGCCCTTTCCTTCTTTCTCTTACAGAGGTCACGGCGTTCGACGGTTCTCTCCTTCTTTCTCTTAGAACTGGCATATTCCAAATAGAATGGTCGGGATCGATTTTCCCCTTTTTCCCCCCCCTTTTGACGGATGGCCGGTCATGCTTCGCTCCTCCTCTCCTTAACGCGCCAGAGTGGGAGTGGTGGCGCCCTCTTCCCCCCCCTCCAATGTAGCACCGGCGCTTGTGCTACTTCTTTTCTGCTTCTTTTCTCCAGAAAATAGTCGAAAAAATGATGCGATCAAGAAGCTTTTTTCCCTTTTTTACATTACAAAACGCCCTTTCTCGACCTCTTTTCCTTTTTCGTCTCTTTTCTTCAGGTTACCCAAGTTTGTCCTGCCCTCAACGAGAGCAACTGCAAGTTCTTTTTTTTTTTCTACTTTCTTTTACGTCATCCGTGTACCCTTCTTCTCTTTTTCCTTGAGGGCGGGGAGAGATGCGCGGAAGCTTCTCGCCATGCGCGAAATATCCCTTTTCTCCTTCCCTTTCCCTTTTTTCCTTTTCGATGCTCTCCTGACACCTACCTCTGATCTCCCTTTCTTCCTCCCTTTTCTTTCTCTCCGTTGCGACAATGTCGGGGCCAGGGATCGAGCATCGGATTTCTTGCTGATTTCCCTTTCCCTTCCCTTTTTTCCTTTTTTTTTTCTAGTACTAGGAGTTGCAGTTTCTTCCCCTCCCTTTTTCTTTTCTCTCCAGGAAATTAAGATCGGGAAAGATGATCGAGAATGCCTGACTCTCCCCCCCTCTCTTCTTTTTTTTTGTGTAATGTGTCCATCATTTTTTCCTCTTTCTTTTTCTTTCGAGATCACCATGGTATCGTGACGCGAGCTGATATCACCTTTCTCCCCCCCTCTTTTTTTCCCCTGTTCCTTTTTTTCGTAGGTCACAACCCTTTCCTTCACCCTTTTTCCTTCCGTTAATGAAATGGTATTCGATAACCCATTGGTTGAGTTTCCCCTCCCTTCTTTTCCTTTTCCGCTCCCTTTTTTTTTTCTCTTTTGAATATGCAGTTCTAAGTCAGCAGTTCCTAAAAACGGATCTCTCCCCTCCCTTCTCTTTTTTCTGTCCTTGTCGACGTGTCCCCCCTTTCTTGATCGAGGGAATACAAGGATCCCCCCCTTTTTTTTGAGATATATTGAAGTCCGGGGCTTCCTTCCTTTTCTATAGGAGCACCTTCGTAATCGTAAGCGAAACCCCCCTTTTTTTTTTTTTCGCGTCCCGAAAGTTACCAATTCCTTTCTTTCTTTTCCCACGAGCGTGTTAAAGGCAATATTGATGAAAGAATGACTTCTCTCCTTCCCCCCCGTGCGCATCTCCACCTGTTTTTTTCTTTTTTTTTTTCTTTTCCCCCCCCAGCCCACTCCGAAATGAAGATTGAATGACCGATTCTTTCTTCTCTTTTCTTCGTTTGTTGAGCAGTCCTTTTTCCCCCCCTTTTTGATAGGCTTCTCAAGCAAGAAGACTTTAGAAGGCAATTCTTTTCCCCCTTTCTTTTTAACTGCTCGGCCTTCCCCCCTTTTTCTTCTTTCCCCCCGCCGGTTATAGAGGATATGATCTCTTTCTTTCCCCCCCCCCCCCCCTCTCTTCTTATTTCTTCAGTTGGTGGAAGTTCCCCCTTTTTTTGCCATCGCCCTAGTTGCCACCTCGATGAGCTCTTTCCCTCTCCCCTTCGTCCGAGCAGTGCATCTTTTCTTTTTCTTTTACAACGTGGTGCGAAAGTCTTGTGACGAAAGAAAAGGAGTCCTTCCTCTTCCTCTTTTGATGATAGATCGACGCCCCTTTCTTTTTTCTTTCGATTCACAAAGACTTCGAACAACGTTGTTTCCCTCTCCCTTTTTTTGGGATCCCCCCTCCCGGTAACGAAGAGTCTGTTTTTTCTCTGGGCGGTAGATAGCACAATCCTCTGGTTGCCTCCAACCCGGCCCATTACAACACCGGACTTTCTTCGATCCTTTTTCCCTGTCAGAGATTCCCTTTCTCCAACCGATCTAGCTCCCTCCTTTCCTTCCCAGTTCGCTAAAAATGCTTGGTTTCTTTTTCACCTCTGCCTGCGTTGTCCTCCCCTTCCCCCCCTACAAGATTTATGTTAACCCCCGAAAACACTGACAATGATAAAAATAAAACGCCTCCCCCCCCCCAAGTATGACCTGCAGACCTTCTCTGTCGGATTGAGTTTTTTTAATCGTGCGCATCCCCTCCCCCCCTCTTTCTCAAAAGGGTGGAGATTCTCCCTGTTTTCCCTTTTTTTTTTTTCCTCATTCCGTCAGCATCCTCCTCTTTCCTTTTGGAGAGGAGCTTTGGAGGCGACAAAGCTCGAATCCTTGCTCGATGTTCCCCCCTCTTTCTCCTTTTTTCCTCCTCCCCTCCCCGGATTGTTTTCGCTTACGATTACGGGAAGGTGGATAATATATCGCCCCTTCTCCCTTTTCTTTCCCCTGACATTCTCCTCCCCCCGCTGTGTCATTTGGAGATATATGGAGTCCCTCTCCTCTTCCCTTTTTTTGGATTACGCAGTTCACGTCTGTTCTTCCCCTTCCCCCTTTTTTTTCCCGAGGATTGCTGACGAGTTAGACGAGTTGGAGAGATCCCTTTTCTTCCTTTCTTTTTTTTGTCGATTATCACTCCCGCGCCCCTCCCCTCCCTTTCCCTCTCTTTCCCCCCCTTTCTGGCTGGCGGGATGACGGAATCCTTAAAACAAGGGTGATCGCCTCCCCCTTTTCCCTTTTTTTTTTTCTCCTATTTTTTGCCTTTTTCTTTTTTTCCTAAATGCAGCCACCAGGCGCGTTGTACGTAGGAATGCTACGTCTTTCTCTCTTCCGAACTCGTATCGAACACCCCTTCTCCTTTTTTTTTTTCTTTTCTTTGAACTGACAGAGTACAAAAAGACCTGATCGCCTCCCCTTCTTTACTTTCCTTTTATACCAAATTTTGTCGCCCCCCTTTTCTTTCTTTCCCCTCTTCTGAGCTTTAACGTCGCGTCTGGGTGCCGTTTTCTAGGCGGCCTTGGACGAATCAGGCCTTCCCTTCTTTCTCCCTCTTTTTTTCTTTTTTTTTCCTCTTTCCTCTTTTTCGCCATGCGAGAAATATTCAGCGCAAGAAAGGCTAATTCGACGGTCTGTGTCAAGGATGCTCTTTCCCTTTTTTTTTTCCAACTCCGCGAATTAGCCATTTCTTCTCTGCAATTTCTCTCATTTTTTTCCTCCTTCCCTTTTCTCCATGTCGGGGAAAGGGGATCGAGATTTTTCCTTTTTTCTTTTTTTTTCTTCAGCTTTATAGGTCCTGCGTGCCGTTTCCTCCTCCTCTTTTTTTTCTTTTTTTCCCTTCTCACCGTAAATGCCGATCAGGGAAGCTGATTGCGAAATCGCTTTTCTTTTTCCTTTTTTTCAGCGTTGACCTTCAGACAGAGCGGTGTCCCCTTTCTTCTTTTTTCTCCATTTTCTGGCACGAGATGATGATCAAAGTAGCATTCTCCTCTCTCCCCCTCTTTTTTCCTGAAGTCATCTGTGCGCCAACCCAACTCCCTCTTTTTTTTTCTCTTTTCCCTTTTCTTCTTTTTCCTACCGCATCCATCATCGATGACGATTCGATTTTACAGATCGGATGATCGTTGTAGTCGCTTTCTTTTTTTTTCTTTTCATCCGGCGCCCCTTCGCATCCTCTTGGTCCCCCCCACCTTTTTTTCCTCTTAAAGGAGGAAAGCCCGCGTATAAGCCTGCGTACGAGGGACTCCCCTCTCTTCTACCCCCCTTTAGCTGGGATCACATTGACTGTCCTTTTTTCTCCCCCCCTCCCACCTTCCGTAATCGTAAGCGAAAAAATCAGGGTCTGGGGGATGTCCATTTTTTTTCCCTTCCCCCTTTTTTTTTTTTTCCCGAGCTCTGTCGCCTGCCAAGCTCCTCCCTTCCTTTTTTCTTTTCTTTCTTTTTTCTTTTTCCCCAGATGCGGAATCATGCTTTAGCAATCCGACTCCTCCCCCTTTTTTTTTTTCTTTGTGTAAATTTGCGTGATGCGCACTCTTTCTTCCTTTCTTTTCCTCCCTTTCTGCCGGTCATACTTTGGAAACGAATTTGTGGATATCTTCTTTCGTTTTCCTTGGCTTGCCTATCAAGCAAGAAGACTTCGCCTTCCCTTTTTTTCCTCCTTTCCTTTTTTTTCTCCCTGCTCGGGAAGGACCCAAGAAGTTTTTAGATAACTTTAACGGCATCTTCCCCCCCCCTTTACGGCTCTTTCTTCTTTTTCCTCTTTCCTTTTTGCACACCCCCGGATTTCCTTCTTTTTTTTTCCCCCTCGCACTGTTGCCAACCAGCGATGAGCTCTTTGCTATCGACTCCCCCTCTCCTGACGAGCATTCCCTTTTTTTCCCTTGGGAACGAGTATGGAGAATGGGACAAAGGTTTTTTCCTCCCTTTTCTTTTCTTTTCCTATGAGCTATTCGCGATCCTCTCTTTCCCTTTCCTGAGATAGAGGATATCTCATATCGCGCTCTCTCCTTTTTCCCTGTCCCAGAGTACGTTCCCCCTTTTCTCCTTCCCTGATCGGTCCGACGAGATGCGTTCCGAGCTTTTTCCTGCATCGGGCGAGGCCGCCGGCCCTTTTTTTTATTTTTTCTCTCCGGGCGTGCTGGCCCATGGATCAGTTTAGGCATTCCCTCGACATAGCCGAGATAACCGTCGGTTGTCCTTTCCCTCTTCCCGCTTTCATTACCTCCGCCGAGTTTTTCCCCCCCCCCCCCTCCCCCCTTCCCAATTTCTGTTAACCCCCGAAACAATGTATTCCCCCCCCCCCTAAATTCGTTCCCAAAAGTATCACTTCTCCATTTTTAGGTGTCCCGGTTTACATCTTTTGCTGCTTTCTCTTCCCCCCCCTTTGGGCTACTGCGGAGTGGAGTGATAAGCAGGATGGTCCGAATCCTCTATTTCCTTATTCCCTCTTTTTTCCTTTGCTAATATTGGCTCTGCTTTTTTCCCCTCTTTTTCTTTAAACAAATGGCATCCCACGAACCGGAATTGTTCGCTTCCGATTTTTATTTTTTCCTTGACATTCAATATGTCTCGCTCCACCGTCTCTTCTTTCCGCTCGCGGCGTTATAAGCGGGAAGTCAGCCGTTTCACGCATGATGTTTTCCCCTCCACTCCTTTTCTTTTTAGTTGGAGATCCCGTTTTTCGTACCTTTTCTTTCTTTTTCCTTTTCTTTTTCTTCCCCACTCCGCGCGACAGAAACGAGCAGCGTGATCTGGTAAAAGATCCTGTGTTCCCCCTCTTTTTCGAATTCCCATTCCTTACGGCCTCCCCCTTTTTTTTTCTTCCCTCCCCTTTGACCTCGAAAAAAATGAAAATCGTTCCTCAATGCCCCGTCTCTTTTCCGGTCCATGGGCTGATCGCTAATCCCATACCCTTCCTTTTCCTTCCTTTTTTGGAGTCCTGGCGTTGTGACCTGACAGAGTACACCATCCCCTCTCCTCCTTTCCTTGATGGTCTTACGGTTCGTTAAGGTCTTCCTCTCTTTTTCCTTTTTTTACCTATAAAGCTGCTGAGCTGTAACGTAGAGTCTTGGTCCGTTTTATAGGCGGCCTTCTCCCTTTTCTCGCCCAGGTGCTGTTCTATTTCTCTTCCCATGGCTATTCGCGGTCTTGTAAAGGAGGTAAGCATCTCTCTCTTTTCATCCTCCTTCCTTTTTTTTTTTTTCTTTTCCTCTCCCCCGCGCATTTCGAGAGCGTCGCGCTCTTCCCCCTCCTCTTTTTTTTTTTTTTCCCTTCTTTCCTTGACTGATTCGTCCAAGCAGCTAGAAAAGGAAAAAAGACGCGACTTTTCCCTTCTCTTTCTGAAAACCCTTGGGATATGACGAACCGTTTACCTTTTTTCTATCTTCTTCCTCGTGATTCGCAAAGAGTGCGATAAAGGTATTTTGTACTCTGTCAGGTCCCCGCCCTGTCCTATCCCTTTTTTTCTCCCTCTCTACATGGTCTCGTCCCGATTTTCTTTCCCCCTCCTCCCCTTTCCTGAGGGATGGCAGTGAGGAAAAGGAGTTTCATTTTTAGTAGGGCAAAACTTCCTCTCTTCCTCTCTCCCCCAGTTTGAAGGATTACTTAACGGTCCCTGCCCTTCCTCCTCCCCCTTTCTTTTTAGGTAGTAGCGGATGATGCGATAGAAAATGCTTCTTTCCCCTTCCTTTTTTCTTCCCCTCTCTCCTCTTCCCAAATTCACCGTTGCTTTGATGTTTCTTCTGCCCCCTTTCTCCGCTGCGATAGAGGGAATACAGAGATATCACTTCCTCCCTTTTTTTTTGCTTCCAAAATAACGGTCGACTTTGTTCGCCCCTTCCCTTTCAAAATCCGGCGTCTGGGGGGAGCCATTTGTTCAATAAATTTGCGATCAGTCTTCCGCTACCCTTCCTTTCCACGAGAGTTAAAGGCAATCTGTTGACCTTCACCCCTTTTTTTTCTGACTCCTCCCGTAGACATAAGTGAGAATATAAACCCTGTTTCTCTCCCCCCCCCCCTTTTCTCCAATAAGAAAGGCATGATGTACTTCTTTCCCTTCCCTTCGGGGGGGGGGGGGTGTTTCTTTCTTTTTCTGGGTAACATAAACTTTGTATTGTTACCTCCTCTTTCCCCCCTCCGGCGGAGGTAATGAGGGTGGAGAAATGATAGGGAAGTACCCCACTCCTTTTTTTTTTCTCCTTTTCTCGCGATCTATAGAGTGGGCGGTTCCCCTCCCCTCTCTTTTTAAAGACCCGGAGATAATTATCAATGTGGTGGAATTCCTCCTTATATTCTGTCTTCCCCTCCCCTTTTTTCCCAAGCTTGGGCGCAATCTCGGCGGACTTCTTTTCCTTTCTGGACAGGGAAAGAGAATTGGCGCATGGGTACCCTTTTCTTCCCCTGAAGTCAGGCGGCGTATTTGTCCTCTTTCTTTTTTTTTTTTTGTGAAGAGAGGATCGCGCCTATATCTCTCTTCTCTCTCTCCCTTTTGTCCCCTCCTCTTTCTTGGCGCATCCCAGAAGTCCAAGGATAGTTTCCCCTCCCTTCCAGAGCCCTCGATGTTTCCCTTTTTTTTCTCTTCCCTTCCACCACCATGGAAGAAGAGCGTCCGGGAGTGTTCCCCCTCTTCCCCTTCCTTTCTAGCCGCCTAATAACCGTCGTTTTTTTCTCTTCCCTTTTTTCCTTCCGAGCCTTTCTCCAACCCGCATTACCTCAGCATGAGTTGGTCCCCCCTCCCTTTCCGAATCTATCCAAGACAAGATTATTCCCCCTGCTCAACTAACCGAAGCAAACCTAAATATAATAGATCCACAACTTCCTTTTCCCCCCCCCCCCCCTTTTTTCGGTTTCGGTCAGTCCATCATTCCTTTCTTCCTTTTTTTTTTTTCATCGTGAAGCATAAGCACTGTACACGGATGATCTGTCCCCTTTTTCTTTTCCCTCAGTCGTCTTGCTAAAGATGATGTCCGCCCTCCCTCTTCTTTCTTTTTCTTTCTCTTGAAGGCGACAAAGCTAGAAGATTGGCTAGAGTGTTAACTTTCTTTCCCTCCTTTTCTCCCTCCCCGACCGGAGTGTTCGCTCTCGTTTTTTCTTCTTTCTTTTTTTCCTTTTTTGAGAAGAACCTGACAGTCAATAGAGATAGTCCACGCTTCCCCCTCTTTTTCCCTCGAGCGAAGGCGTATACGCTGGGCCCTTTTTTCTCCCCCCCCACCAGAGCAACGGTGAAGTTGAAAAGAGGATGATGACGGCGTTCGAAGAGTTGAGATCCTTTTTTTTTCTTCCCCATAGAGGTCGATGCACACTCCGCGACTCCCTCTTTTCTTTTTTCTTCGGATGGCCGGTCATGACGGAAATCATTCAAACAAGGGTGACGTCCTCCCCCTTTTTCCCCTTCGCCGATGACAACTGATGTTTTCGTCTCCCTACGAAAAAATGAAACTCGGTTCTCATGCCCGCCCCCCCTTTTTTCCCCTGAGACCATGGCTGCTCGTCTCCCTCTTTCCCCTCCTTTTTTTTCCCGATCTTGTCTGAAGTTCCTGGCGTTGAATGGAAAGAGTAAAAAACTCCCTTCCTCTCCTACTTTTTTCTTTTTCGTCGTTAGTGACACAAGTTGGTCGACCTCACCCTCTCTTCTCCCCCCTCCCCTTCTTCATGCTTTAACCGTCGAGTCTTGGTCAGTTTTATAGGGTTCTTTCCTCTCCTTCCATCTTCCCCGCTTGAAGTTGCGGGGAGAGCTGCGCTCCATCTCTTTTTTTTTTTCCCCTTTCCTCCGGTCTTTTTCAGGAGGTCAGAATTCTCTAGGTTCCTCATAATAAGTTGTTGTTGTGCTCTCTCTCTTTCCCCCCTCTTGGCGAGCCTGTCGCGCATATCTACCCGCATCTTTTTTCTCCTTCCTTTTTTCTCTTTCCTGGCATTGTCCAAGCGCTAGAAAAAGGAACCAAGACGCGACGGTAAAGCTCATTTTGAGGTATGGACAAACTTGGTCTACTGCCCTGCCCTTTACATTCGATCCGGGAAAGATGATCGCGAATAGCATGAATTCGCAAAGCGTTTCTTCCCAATTTTTTTTTTTTCTTTTTTTTTCTCCATCATTCGACGAGTTATGGATGTCGCTCTCTCCCCTTTTTCCTTCTGCATGCCTTACGTAGCCAAAGCGAATGGTGGCTGGAATTGAGGAAAAAAGGAGTTTCCCTTTTTTTCTTCTTTCCCCCCCTGGCTCTTTAATGAAATGGGGGTTTTTCTTTCCCCTTTTCTTTTTCTTTCCATCGATTCCGAACTTCTCTTTAAAAGAGCACGTGCATAGTCTGTGTAGAGGGATTCTGCTGATTGCCCCTTTTCTTCTAACGCTCCGAACGCAGTCAGAACCTTGTGACCTTCCCTTCCTTTTTTTTTCCTCGTATACGCCGGCGATCGAGGCGACTCAAAGAGTATCCAACTTCCCCTGTTTTTCTTGTTATCATCCAAATCCCCGGTCGACTGCGCGTTCTCTTTTTTTTGGGGGGATGAAATTTGTTAAATCAACTTTTGCGGATCGTCCCGGCGCCTCCCCTCACCTTTTTTTTCTCAAAGTCAGCTACACGATCCTTTCCCCTCTTCTTCTCCTTCGCGGAGGGGAACATCATGCTTTATGCCCCACCTTTTTCCCCAGTTTTTATATCACCCTGGTGGTAGCAGCTCCCTCCTTCCTTCCTGCTGATTGAAGACGACTTCTGCCGGTAATACTTTTTCCCTTTTTCCTTTTTTTCTCTCTTTTTTTCGTATTGTTTCCGGGGGTTCCCCCCACTTTTCTTCTCCTGACTTTAGAATGCAATGATTGACAACTCAGGGGAGGTAATGGTTTTTTTTTTTTCTTTTTTTTAGCCCTTTCACTGTCATCTTACCCCCCCTCTTTTTTTCCTAAACTGATCCATGCCGCTGCGGGAACAAGCCGGAGATCTCCTCCCTTTCTTCCTTTTTCCCCCATTCTGAGCTCTTGCCCCTTCTCTTTCTTTTTTTCTTCAAATTATGGGGATTCGCGCCAGGGA
>Ga0179593_1627435_pt1 | contig 10665 bp, 17 predicted proteins | sample CZODoug2_1_08_16_FD_185931 | JGI IMG/M metagenome (GOLD analysis project Ga0179593, IMG submission 185931) | Vadose zone soil fungal communities from Angelo Coast Range Reserve, California, USA - CZODoug2_1_08_16fungal (PacBio error correction) | ecosystem: Environmental > Terrestrial > Soil >... | reverse complement strand
CTGTCCTTCGACTTCCAACCCCTTTCCAACATCTCCTCATGACCGGTCCCTTCTTTTTTCCCTTCCCCCCCCTTTCTGAGTCTAAATCACTTCTTGTCACAGGTTTTTTTTTTCCCTTGGCTTTCCATCGTCTCCCCCTTAAGATTTCCCCTGTTCCACCCTCCTAAAATCCTCCCCCTTTACAGGATTCTTTCTTTCTTCCCAGGTAATCCCCTCTGCCCGTCATGGCTTTTCCTGTCTTAAGTTACCCCCTTCCCTAGAACCTCTTTTTTCCTCTGAAGTCTCTTTTTTCAAATTGAGGCCACATCCCCCAATTTCTTTTAGAGTTAGGCCTCTTTTCCTTAGAATGTCCGAGAGCCGGGTTTCTTCCTCTCTTTTTTTCAGAACCCCTATCGTACCTCCCTTCCTTCCTTGTCCTTCAGTACTTTTCGGGCACCCTCGTTTTCCCCCGTAAGTTAGCCCCCTTTTCGAAGTTTCTCCCCTCCCAGATTTTTTCCCCTCCTGGCTTCCCCCTTCTTTCGTTCGATTTTTAGTACCATTGGACTGGATTTTACCTTCACACCCCCTGGTTTTTTTTCACCTCACCTCCCGGACTCCACACTTCGTTAAGCTTTTTTGTTTCCCTGGTCACACCTTTGTTCCCTCTGCGGGAGGATTTTAGAGGCCTTAAGGTTTCTTTTTCTTGATTTGAGTCTCGGATGTCCCTTCCGCCGTTCCCTTTTTCTTTACCCTTTTTCGATGTTCTTTTCTGTAATTTTTCCTTTTCGGCTTTTCTTTCCCTATTTCCTGAATTTTTTGTTGGACCTCTTTCAGTCGTGAGACCTGGATGACCCCATCCCCGATTTTTCTTTCCAGCGATTCTTTTGCCGGTATTTGTATTCTTTAACGCGTGAGTCCCCTGGTTTTTAATTTGGTTCTTTCCCTTAGTTTCCCCCTTTCTTCCCTGAATGCTCCTTCCTAGGTACTCCTCCTTTTTTCGAGATCTCCCCAGCTCCCCTACTTCGTCTGCTCTGTCTAATTGAACATATTCCCCTCACTCCCCGGTATAGTCTCTTGAAAGCGCCCCCTCTGTAAACTTCCTGTCACCCGGTTTTTTGCTTTTCTCTTTTCAACAGCTTCTTCTTTGAAGCGCCTCTTTCCAGGTAGCTTCCTCGTTTTTACGTCTGTCTAGTCCCTTCCGCCCTCCCACTTCTCCTCCTTTTGTCTTTTCCTTTTTTCACGTTGTAATTGTGCCCACCTTTCCCCCTCTCGCTTCCTTCCGACCGTTCTCCCCCTCCTTCCGCCTTGTTTTCGTCGAACGGTGATTGCATCGTTCTTTTCCCCTCCTTTCCGATGGGGAGTTTTCTGTGAGTTCTCTTTCCTTTTTCCAAGGTGTTTTTTCCCCTGCTGAAACTCTTTTTCCCTCTTGGAGGCCTCCTGGCTTTTCCCAATCGAGATCCTTCCCTTTGAGGTTTTTTCCCTTTTTTCCCTTGGTTTAACCCCCCTTTCCCATCGATTACCAGGCCTTTTTTCATATGCCTTCGGGCTTTTTTCGTTTTGTAAAGGCGTTAACTTTGTGAGAATTCTTCCAAAAAGGATGTTTCCTTTTGAGGATAATTCCCCTTCACTCTTCCTTCTTTTTTTGTGACACCGACATTGTTGCCTTCGGCCCTCCTAGTGTCGCTTTTTCCTTTTCTTTTTTCACCTTCCCCCTTCGTCCCTTTTTTTTATTTTTTTCCCCTGGCCCTCCCCTGTCTGTGTGGTTTTTGATCAACTTCTTTTGGTTTTTATTTGGGTCCAGATATTCAGAAGTGCTACCTCTTTCGTCTTCTTCTCCCAAGACACTTCTCTAAGAGTTCTTTTCCAGGTCCTGCAGTCTTTCTTCAATTCATTTGTAGACTTTCGTTGGGAGATTTTTTTTTCCTTTGAAAGTTTCTTTTGAGAACTTATACGTTTCTTTCCCCAGCATACCTCTTTTTCTTTAAAACCGCTCCCCCCCAAAGAGCTTTCTGGTTGAGTGTTTTCACCCCCTCCAAATGATAGTCCTTAGATCTTTTTCTGTGCCTTTTGATCTTTTTTCCGCCTTTTCTTTTCAACTGGGGGTAACCGTATGTCTTCTAAGTCCTTAGTGGTTTTCATTTTCTGAACTTTTCTTTCCCTTGCTGTTTCCTTCCTCCTATAGGATATTCTTCCCCTTTCATAGAACTTCCCCGGCTGAAGATGTAACGTTCCCTTTTTAAGATCGTTTCCAAACTTTCCGATCCCCCCCTCCCTTTTCCCGGTTTAGGTGACGGAACACTGACCCTTTGACATATTACTTTTCCAGCGCCCTGTTCGCTTTCCCTGGCAAGCTTGCAGGCTCCATCAAACTTTCCGCCTAATTTTGCATATCCTTTCCCTTCCCAGCATGCCACGATCGGTGAACAACCCCACCCTTCTTTCCCCCTGCAAAGAATTTCCTGCACCTTTGAAACACGAATGATCCCTTCAAAATTCTCCACCCCCCCCTCACCCCCCTTTACCATTTCTCCCTTCACTCAGAAGGATTGATTTTCCCTAAAATTTTCACCACCTTCCCAGGTTTGAGCTCTCTTTGACGATTCTTGGACCTTCAGTCCTTTTAAGCTTCCTTAGAGTGTGCTTCCGCCCCTCCCAATACACCTTTGGAAAGCCATTCCCTACCCTAACAGCATCTCTTTTAGGCCCCCCGGGCATCTCTGTGACTTCCCCCCACTTCCACGAGCAACTTTTTTTTTCTTTCCAAAATTTTTTCTCCAGTATCACCACCGAACACAGTCAAGAACTCCCTTTTTTGCCCCAAGGTTCTGCGTTCCTTCAATCTACCGTCAAATTTCTATCTGTCCCAGGGACATCTCTTTTCGTCTCAATTTTCCATCCAATTAGAGGACCGTCGGGCTGTGTATAGGCCCAATTTTTCCTGTACCCCCTCCATTTTTCCCTTTTAACCCCTTTCTGATGCCCGGATTGGGAAGACCTTCTGACTTTTTAGTCTTCTATGCTTCTTGGCGTTCAAGGATAACCTTTGAGCTTTTCACATGGTACTTCCCCGAATATTTCTTCTGCAACCTTTTTTAAGTCCCTCAGCTTCCCCTTTTTTCGCAGCGTCTCCCTAGCCGCTGCGTGCCATCCAATTTCCCCTTCCCCAGGATTTTTTTGCGATCTCCCGGCGAGGGTAAGAGCAGACACTTTCCATACCTCCGTTTTTTGGTTGTATTTAGACATCTCGCTTTTTAGATATCTTTTACATACTTTTCGTCTGTTCTCTTTTGTCCTCTTCCTTTGTCAGCGTTTTCATTCCTCTGCGTCCAGTTATTTGAGTCCTTTTAAGATTGATTCCCTATGATTGTCCCAGCCTCTGCACATTTCTCCTTCTTACTCCCTAAGGCATCCTTTTTTAACCGCCCACACGCTCTTTTTAATTTCCTATGTGCCCTCCCAGAAGATGTCGATTTGTATGCTTCAAAACTTCTTACAGTGTAAAAACGTTCCTGATTTGTGATTCCTCCCCCATGCCAAGCCCCCCTTTTTTATGTAGAATACATTTCTTCTTCCGAATTTTCAATTCTCTTCCCCTTGTGGCGCCTCCCCTCGCCTTTCCAATGGTTTCAATAACATGTCGGAGACTTTTATTCACCAGTGATAGGGATGTTTTCCGTGTCGCTGGTGATCATGAACTTTTTTTTTTCTTGGAGCCCCCTTCTTTGATGTTTCGAATGTCACCTTTTTCCTTGCTTTCCTCTACCCCCCGTCCCTGATGGTCTTTTCTATTTTTCCCTACGTGTCGTTCCTTAACGCTTCCTTTGAGAACCCCCTCTGCTTTTTTTTTTTAAGAAGTTTCTTTTTGGCAAAGGTTTTTTTTTTTCCGGGCGGTGTTTTTTTGCGTTCCTTGTTTCCCAAAGTTTTTTTTTTTTCTTTTTCTCTCAAGGTGGTCCTCTGTAGTTTTTGGAGTGATGTACCCTTACGTGACTTACTCAATGTACCTCCGGAAGCTCCCCTCACCCAGACAGCCTTTGGGTGGTTTGTTTCGACCCCCTTTTTTTTTTTTTCCTGGAACCCCTCCTTTGCTCGTCCCTCGTTTCGCTTATAGTCCTTTTCTTAGTACGCTTTGTTTCCCTGTAACAGGACTTCCCCGGTGATGTTGTCTTCTCCCACCTCTTTAAGTCCCCAGCCCTTTCCTAACTGTATTTTTTGTCTAAAGAGTTCGGGGCCCCGCCCCCATGTTGGTTTTCCTCCGGCCGACTCGGTTCGCTTTTTTTTTTTTAATTTTTTTCTCCCGTTTTTTTTTTTTCCTTAGAGCCTTCCCTTCCGATTCCCCCCTATCCAAGAGCCTTAACCCCCCCTTTTCGTTCCTGAAGACGTCTCTTGGCCTTCCACGTCTTTTTCAGCAAGTTTTTTTTGAATCCATACTGTTCCTGAATTTCTGGGTACACTTCGGTCCAAGACCCCCTTGCATCTTTTCCGCCCTAGACGATGACATGCTAAGCCCCACTATTGGGCTCCTGCCGGGCCCCCCTATCCCCCCCCCTTCCCTCCTTCAAAGGACCTTCCGTCCCCTTCGAGATTCCCTACTTGGTGAATAGAACTTCTGATCCTTCCCAGCAATCGTTTTCTTCTTTTGGAACTCCTGGGACCCGTCCCCCCGCATTGCCCCAGCCCTTTTCCCGATTCCGTCTTCCCCTCTCAGAACTCTCTTCCCTTTTCCCCCCCCCCCGTCCTGGTCCCCCTCCGAACGCACTATCCTCCCCAAAACTTTTTTCACCTTCCAGTTTTCCATACGCTCCCGCGGCCCCGGACGTCAGTAGTCCCTTAGCTTTGACCCCTGCATGTCCCCCTTTTCGGCATTTTTTTTTCCCATGCTTCCGCACGAAGCTGTTTTCACCCTGCCTGATCCGAACCCTTCTTTTTTTTGCATCTCCTTGAGCCTCCTTTTTTCCTCTTGGGAAAACTTTCCTTGAACGGTGCCTGTTCTTCCTCACCTTCTTTTCACTCCCTTGCTCGGACTATTTCAAATTTTTTCCCTTCTGCAGGCCTTTCTTTATGGTATGATCCTTTTCCATAAACCGTTTTTTTTTTCCTTAGGAGGCTTCACTTTGGTTCCCCCCTCCTCCTCTCCCTCTTGGAAAATTTTCTTTCTTTATGATGTCCTTGTCCGGGATTACCATGGTTTGCCCTTTCTTTTTTAGTTCCCCTCAAGACTGTCAAGCCTTCCTTACAGTCTTTCCTCCTTTTTTTTGAAGCATTGCCTCTCTGGCAACGCCTCTTCGGACCCAGATCTTTTCTTGATTCTTGCAGGTAAGTCTTTTAACCTTTCAATAATCTTTCTCCACCTCCCCCCCCCGCAGGCCCCATACCCCCCCTTTCCCTTTGTTGGCCTCCTCCCTGTCTGACCCCTACCAGATAACTAGAACAGATGGTCCTTTTTCTCATCCGTCTCGGATCCTCTTCTGTTTTCGTAGCGGAGTCTTTTTGGGTGTCCTCTCTATAGGATTTTTTTTTGACTCTTGGGATTTACGTGTCTCTCGAATTCGTTCCCAGAGACGGCTTCCCCCTCATGGCGTTCCCCCCTTTCCCAGAGAGCCCTTTTGTGAAACCTTCCTCCCCTTTTTTTGCGGGTACAATTTTTCCGATGGTCCTTACTTCCCCTCTTTCTCCCCGCGTGGGTCTATTGTGTCTAAGGTCAGACGTCGGGATTTTTTTGTTTAGCCTACTCTCTCCCTAGATGTTTTTTCCCTAATGTCCTCATACCACTTACCAGTTCACTTCTAAGTGTGCCAGTTTCCCCTTTAGGTCCTCAGATCGTCTCCCAACTTATAATTTTTCCCCCTCATTTACCAGATGGAATTCTTCCCCTTCTTCTGGAAGAGTTAGCTCCTCAGACCTCCGATGACGAAGCCTTTTTTTCTGGGTTAGCCCCCTTACAGTTTTATGCTTTTCTTTTTTTTCAATTCCTCCACTTTTTCTTCCCCTCCTCCCCCCCTCCTTCCGGCTCCGCTCTTTTGATCATTTCCTCTCCCTAACTAGAACCCCACAAACACTTGATTTTGCCCAATTCTCAGTCCTTTACCTGGCCAGAGTCTTTTCTTGTCTTGGACTTTTTCGTATCAGTTGCTTCGGAGGTTCTTTCTGTGCAAGCTGCCCTTCCCCCTCAAGGATTTTACGTCCCCTGCCTCTTTTCGACTTTTTTTTCTGCAATTTTTCCTCCTTTTTGATACGGAAGGGCTCTTCTTTTCCGGTTACCTTTTACCAGCCCCCTGAATGTCTCCCCCTCCTCTTCTGACCGAGACTTCTTTCCCTCAGGCTCCTTTCTCTTTTCCTCTCTTATTGGGAACCTCACCGCATACCTGGAACTCTTTATGTTCTTCCTTCCAGTAAAATCTCTCCACTATACGTTGGAACTTTTTCCCTTGCAGAACCATTTGAGGAAGCCACTCCCTTCTCCCCCGATATCACTCCCCCTCGTTTTCTTCAAGGGCCTTTTTTCCGTCCCTTGACCTTTTTTTTAAAGTCTTTCTTACTCGCAGTATCGTAGCAACCTTTCTTTGGCTCCCCCAGCCTTTCTTGAGGTTACAGTTTCCCCCTTTCTGGGTACCTCTTTTAGAGTTCGTCCAGCCGACAAATCTTACAGGGTCAGCCCTGTGTTCCTCCCCCCCCTTTTAAAGCTTTGCAGTTTGGTCGCACTCTTTCCTGAATTCCGGAGCTTTAATATCAGTTTTGAGGCTCCCTCTCCCTTTCCAGCAGTGGGTCCCAATTTTTTCTGGCGTTCACATTTTTCAACCCCTGTGTAGGCTTGACTACCTTCATTCTTTCACAGGTATTTTTTGGTGCTTCAAAGGAACTACCTCCTACCCCTCTCAGCCACGATCTACACCTCGTGGTTTTTCAATCCCCACCTAATTAATGCCCTGTATCCATTTTCTTCATGTAATGTTTCTTTATCGGTTTCCAGTCCTTTGTTTGAACGCTTTTTTTTTTTCTTTTTGCGTATCCTCGTAACTGACTTCAGTCAGAAAGCAGCAGTTTTCCCCTCACGGACCAGTATTTCCCCTCCATTCACCCCCGATGCCTTCCAAGTGAAGAAGGTCAGGCTAGCTGCCCCCAGTGACCTTTCCTGGTTCACAATAGTACCTCGGCTCTTTTCGACTCTTTACTAAACATGATCTTAACCCCCCCCCCTACCGGCAGGGTGACCCTCCCACCACTTTCCCCTGGCCCCTGACTTTTGGCGAAATCCTTCCCCCCCCGTACCATTCCCTTGTTTCTCATGTGTTTTTTTTCTTTAAAAATTCCCCCAAATTTGGCCCCTTTGTCCCTCCCCCAGTTTTTCAAGAATGCAGTTTCTAGCATCATCGGCCATAGGCCCCGCGGGAAGACCCCCGAGAAACCCCCCCCCCCCTTTTGATCCCTCTCTTCAACCTTCCCCCTAGTCTTCCCCTGCCTCTTTCCGGAACAAAGAGCCCCCAAGATCATTTAAAAATCAGTCCCAAACCTCCTCTTTTCCCCCTCACGACCAGACCCCCCTCCTTGCCGTGGCACGATCCCTTTTTCTTTCCAGCCCCCTTTTCCCCCTTTTCTTACTGCGCTGTCTCTCTCGTCATCTATAAGTCCATTAAGGATTTTCCCCCCTTCTGACTGCCACGTTTTTGGAAGTCCCTTTGGCATCTCCTTGTTCCCCCCAGCTCCCTTTCCCCCGCACCTCTTCGTTCCTCAGAAACCTCTCCGGCCCTAGACATATACTCCCCCCAGTCTGCCCCTAACCGGTTTGAGTCTTACAGAACAGGGTAGTACCCCGGCCTTTTTCCAGAGATTCGCGACTTCCCCTTCTCCCCTCAACGCCCCCCGATTATTTTTCCTTTATCAGAGTCTTCCGTTCTGCTTCCCCCTCAACTGTCGTCCCCCCCCTTTTGTCAAGATCCCCAAGTTTTCGGCCCCTCTTAGGCCTCTTCTCCCCCCCCCATCGCGGTGACTTTCTGTAAGAGATGATGGGCTTAGGTCAGTTTTTTTTTTTTCGGCACTTTTCCATATATGCCGGTCCTGACAAATTCCCACGCCTTTTTCCCCCCTTTTCTCATTCCCAGGCTCCCCTTCCTCCCAACTGTCGGCTTTCAGAATTTTCCTTGCCTCTCTTTGCTTTTTTCCAGAGATCTCTCTTCCGCTCCCCCCTGTTGTTTTTTTCCTAGATCGTCATCCCCGTTGCTAGTCTTCTCCTGATTTTCCTTTTAAGACTTTTTTCGATTTCTCTCTTCAACCCCTTTACCCTATGGTCTTCCACTACCTCTGCGGATGCTCTTAGGTTTACAACCCCAAGCGCTAACTTATCTTCACGCACGTCTTCACCCCTCTATCATCTTTTCTGATTCGGGATCCCCTCCCTCATCACTCCTTTCCCTTTTTCCCCTTTTCACAACTGTCCTTTGTGGATGATTTCTACCTGGCTCGATTTCATCGCGTTTTCTCATTCCCTCTCCCTTTTTTCATAACGCCCTTTGAACATGGGGTTACCGTTATAGTTCTTTTTTTCTTCTCCAGGTTTCTTTTTTTTTGACTTTCGATTTTCTGAGGTTTTCTCGCCCCCTTCCTCCTGCTTCAGTCTCTTTCTGGCCCAGTCCCCTAGCTTCCGCCTTCACAACCCCTTTCGGAGTGCGTGAAGTTCTTGCTTTTTGCTGACCCCTCTATGAAGACAGTGTCTTTTCTCTTTTTTTCCACTTGCAAAGGTTCTTTCTTTAGTCGTGGAGTCCCAGATTCTTATTCTGGTGTGTTCCTGGCCCCCCCCCATTTTAGGTGTTTTTTTATTTATCTTTTTCCCTCCGGCTTTTTTTTTGCAATATTTCCTATACTTCTTCCTCCCTTCGGGGTTCTTTGAAGGGCTCCCTTTCGAATTTTTTTCCCCTTCTTATGGATTATGTCAGCGTTTCCCGAGCACACTTTCACTTTCCCCTTGAAGGGTTCTTCCCCCCGCCCCACGTGCCCCATGAAGGATCGCCCGAACCGGACTTTCCCCTGGTACGTCCGTGTTTTCCCATTTCATGTGGCCCTTATGGTAAAAAAAACTTGGGTTTTGCTCTTCAGTCACTCTCGAGGTTCTTTGGACGGCATGGGGAGAGACTTCGCCTCCTATATCACTGTTTTTTACGGTTCCTTCACCCGAGTGGACACGTTCCTATCGCCTGTTAAGTCAAGGCTTCCTTCAACGTGTTCACCCTTTTCTTCTCCCACCCGATCCTTTTTCTCCATTTGGGCCAAACTTCTCAAAATCAGATGGTTTTTTTGACTCTTCCTCCCAGTGGCGGCCGTCTAAATTACGTCCTCAGGCTCCCCACTTTACCTCGCAGCCCCGTCCCCCGCCCCATTATGACTCACAACGCCGCCAAACCCATCCCGCCAAAACCATCACCCCTCCCCCACCCCCCCCCACCCCCCCCCCCCCCCCCCCCCACACCCCCCGCCCCACCCCCCCCCCCCCAACCCAACCCCCCCCTTCCCCCCTACCCCAACAACCAAAATCCCTCAACTCAACACTCAAAAACTAACCCCTGCCACCCCCCCCCCAACCCCCCAGCACCGACCCCGTCCCCGCTCCCCCCCCCCCCCCCAACCCACAACCCCGCCCCGAAGCCTCCCTAAAACACCCCCCAAACCCCCCCCACCCCCCCCCCCCCATATAATCTAAATTCGTCTTTTGCAGTTTCTTTTGATACTCCGACACAGACAATCCTGTATAGTTGACCCAATAGGCTTTTTTAACTTCCCTGGACGGTAATTCATAGTCGACCCCTGGCATTCGGGGTCAAGGCCCCTTCCCCCACTTCAATACCCCCCCCCCCTTGCCTTATTTTGCAGCCGCTTCAAACTACTTCTGAAGCCCTTACGCCCTCTGCTCAATTTCTCCCGATGGCCTCCCCGATATCCCTGACGATTTCCAAGGCTCCCCCTAAATACCTAACATTAGAAATTTTTCGCGCTCCTGCGCCCACTCAACGAAACTTTTCAAGGGCCCGGTTAGCCGCTTCAGGGCGGATTTTCCCTGCCTCTTGCAAATGGTTTAAAAATCTTCTACGAGGGCTCGGCCTTTTTGATGAGCTCGAGGACTTCCCCTTGGTGGCCCGTAGGTTCCCTCTTCTCTTTCCCTTCAGAATCGCCTAAGGCATTTCCCTTGAGTACTGGTTCAGAAGATCAGTCTTCCCCATCTTTTCTGGTCTCCTTCACTATCCCTTTTCCCCCAGGACTTTTACTCCGCCCCTCGCCTCTTCCGACGCCTTCGGATTTCTTTTTTTCAATTCTTCGATTCCCTCCTCTTCTTTCCTAGACACGCCTGTCCAGTACTACGCCCTTTCTTTCCATATCAACGAATTTTTCCGATAATTCTCTGATCATTTTCCCTCCTGCGGGAGATTTTTCCCTCAGTCCCGTCCTGGCCGCCCGGATTCTCTCCCTTCCTTTCGTTCCCACTTTTCGAGAGCAGAAGTTTTTGTGGCGTTGTTTTCTCCCAGCCCCTTTCTTTTTTGGAGTTCGGTTCCCACATTCGATCCCTTGAGTCCCGGCTGGACAGCTACCCTTGACAACGCCGATTTCCCTTCACCCTTTTTTGCGGTGCTGTTCTTTAAGCAGAGGACGCTTTTCCTTCGAGTATTCTCTCTTTGGACCATTTTAGAGCGACCTTCTCTTTCG
>Ga0179593_1556312_pt1 | contig 10665 bp, 16 predicted proteins | sample CZODoug2_1_08_16_FD_185931 | JGI IMG/M metagenome (GOLD analysis project Ga0179593, IMG submission 185931) | Vadose zone soil fungal communities from Angelo Coast Range Reserve, California, USA - CZODoug2_1_08_16fungal (PacBio error correction) | ecosystem: Environmental > Terrestrial > Soil >... | reverse complement strand
CTTTCCCCCTTAAATCCCCCTTTTCACATTCCCAGTCTCTCCTCCCCCCCTTTTTTCATAATGCGTTGCCCCCCCTTTTAAAATGAGATACTCTTTCGCATCGCCCAATCACTAATCCCTCCCTACTCCACAACTCACAGTTCGGCTCGTTCTTTTTCTTTCCCCCACCCGGCGTCTTCCCCTCGAGAAACGTCCCTTGACGACTTAGACCTCCTTTTGGACTTGCACTTTGCCAGATTTTGAACAAATTCCTTAACTTTCCGCCCCCGATACGTTGGGCGCGTTTTTAGAAGGCACCCTTCTTCGGCCCCCCCCTCATTTCTAGACCAAACGGCTTCCCCAAGTCCTTTTTTGCGACGAGGCCCCGCTGCCGTTTCCATTTGGTTTTGATCCCTGATCTTACCCCCCCCAAGATGGCCTCCGGTGTTTGCGATTTCTTTTCTGTCACCCACTATTGTTCGAGCCTTGCCCCCTCACGCTGTACGATTTTTTTGCAAAACGTGCCCCCCTCATCCAGTACGGTTTGCTGGAAGCGAGTAAACCCAATGCCCCCTACCCCCCTTTCGCCCCTTTTTAAGACCCTTATTTTTGATGGGTAGATTTTTGGGAATGGCCTTCGCATTCAGCCTTTGTCTCTCCGACCGCGTCTGACCCCCTTGCCGTTCCCCCCGGACGCCTTTACCCTTTTTCCTTTATCGAATGGGAAGAACCCCCTAAGAGATTCTCCTTCTTCGAATTGTGCCTCTTTTTTCTCTTTTCCAGTTTGCTTTTTCATCAGCCCCCCTTTTCAGCGGTTCCCCGTGTAGTTATCTCTTTTACCAACAGCTACGCTCCGTCCCCCCCTTTTTTTAAGTTGTGAGGACTTTGATCGCCTGCTCGGCCTAAATGGAGGAACCATTGTAGGACTTGGCTCCTACCTTTTTTCCTTTTTTTTGCGCCCCTTCCTTGGAAGGTTTCCCTCTCTGGACCGCTTCCCCCCCCCCCTAAAACATTTCCGCTTCTCGCCTCCTCGGCCAAACGTTTTCGACACTCCCCCACCCCTCCTTTTTTACCCCCCCCCTCAATTGGCATTTTGTGTCCTTCATTTCTTTTTTCGGAGCCCCCATAGAAAGTCCCCTTTCTCGAGTGAAGGTCTTTTTCTTTGTCTCTGTCCGAGTCTGAAATCTCCCCATCCCCCCTTTCACTTGATGGTAGTTTTCGGGCTAACCCTCCACCGATTTTCAACCTTTCCAAACTTAACTACCACTCCCCCGGGGAAGGGCGACGTCGGGCCGCAAATTCGCTTTCCCCCTGTCCCCCCAAGTTCTCGTGGCTTTCGATCCTCTTTGCGCGCCCCCTTTTTATGTGTATTCTACCATTAAATTTTTATACCCCTTTCCCAACATTCTCGGTCTTTTTTCCTTCTTCAATCTGTTGGCTTTTTTTCTGGTAGGAGGTCAACTCACGATAGAACCGTCCCCCCCCTCATAATGGATGAACCTTGTCGCATTACTTTTCCAGTTTCCCTCACACGCTTGGGTCGTTTTTTTTTCTTTTTTTCCCTCCTATGAACTTCTCCCCACGATCGCAAACGCTTGGCGATTGTTTCTGCTCCCGTCATTTTTCTTCCCCCCAACGAAGGACTTGAGCTAAGGGTTTGATGGATTTCATCGGTCTTCCTGCCTTCGTCAAGTTTTTCGTCGGCTTCCCCCTATCCTTGCCCTTTTGGCCTTCTCCTCGAGGGACTTTTCTTTTTTCCGTCGAATGCTGCACTTTCCTTCCCACCTTTCCCTTAAATCAACCTCTGCCAAAAATTTTTTTTGATCAAAGGGAAATTTTCCGGGGCAGATTCTTTCCCCACTTCCTGGAGTTTTCTGAACTCGGCCCGTTGCCCCCTTTTTTTTTAGGGTTCCTTTTTGATACAGCTGGACATTTCTTGAGCTTTTTTTCCTTTTTTTCTGTTTTTCACCTTGATCTCCATGCGATTTTTGCATAGGCTCTCCCTTGTTACGCATTCCCGTTACTACCCAAGGGAAATAGAATCGAGCCGCTGTGTGCCAATGGGTTTTCACAGACCTTTAATTCACTGAGTTTGTCAGCTGCCCCCTATTCGCTTTCAGCCCCTTCTGTTTTTGCGCTTTTTATGGCCCCCTTTGACCCGATCCTTTCCCTTCCTTCGCTATTCGTTCCCAGCCAGAACTTTTTCTCTGACGTGTATCGCTTCCCGACAGAACCTTTTTTCTGACTATTTTCCCTCTTCCGGCTACCACCGACACCTGTTTTCTCTGGCCGAAAGGTCCCCCCTCTACGGTAAATTAGGACTTGAAAGATTCGCCTCAGTGCTCTCCACGGTTTCTGTCCTCTGCTGTAGGACGTCATATATCGTTTCACTAAGGGGGGGGTGTTGAGAGGAGATTTTTTTCTTTTTGGGTGTGTTGCCCGTTTAGGGGACATCCCACCTACGACTTTAAAAAACAAAAAGAAGAAACAACGAAGCAATCTCTTCAATTTGTCAGAGCATCCTTCACAGATCGGAATACCCCCCAGGTCCCCTTTTCCCCCCGCGCCTGTTTCTTTTTAAAGGCCAGGCATATTCTCCCCCCAACTCTGGTTTCCCGGAGATAATATTCCCTCTTTCGTTTTCATCGACTTAGATTAGCTGTCGTCTGCCCCCCCCCCCCAGCTTTGTTTCCCCCGTCAATCCTCTAAAAAGAAACCAAACCCTCTTGCTTGTTAAAATAGGCCTTGTTTCCCATTTTATTTCATTACGGGTCCCTTCTTTAGTCCTTACCCATTCCTAGCCGCACCCACCCCGTTTCATTTCCTTATGTAAGTTTTTTTATCTGATCCCCCGGGTAGCCATGTAAACTTCTTCCCTATGCCTCTTTCTTAATACCTTTGACTCTCCAAAAAGGAAGGGTCCAAGGTTCGCCTTCCAATCCTGAAAGGTTTTTTTTTCGCCGTGCCCCCCTTCATCTAACCCCCGGTCTTGGGCCAACCTTTCCTGCCAGATTTCTCCTCGTTCTCTCCCTCTCGTCTTTTCCGTTCCTTCCCGTCAAAGTTGCACCTTTTTCAAAAGTTTTTTTTTGAATTTTCATGTAATTCATTCGTCTCGCGGTTTTTTTTCAGAGTAAAAATTTTTGGTTGCAATATTTCCACCTATTCCAAATGATTCGGGCCTGGCAATAATTAGCTTCCCGTCGCCCCTCCCCCCCCCGAATTGCCAGACTATTGTCCCCCCCATCAAAACCTTCCTTCTCGGTTGAACTTGGAGGGTTTCCCGACCGGTGCATCTCCCCCAAGCTCGGCCCTCCCAGCTAGAGTTTCCACTCGTGTCCCATTCCTTAGTATTGTCCTCCCTTTCGCGGGGCCCCCCCCTTTTTTTCACGCTTTCAAAAACTGAATTTTTTAGTGATCCCCCCAGCCTCTTTCTTTCAGGATCTGTTCGTCCCCCTATAAATTTACCCTCCCTAAAAGTGACAACGGGATTTCCTCCGTTTTTTCCTTCTGTTTAGGACCCCCCGTATGAAGATGGGTCGTGACTGACCCTTCCCCTTTATCCCGTTTTTTTTCTTCTTTCACTAGGGTTTGCCTTTTCTCCAAAAGCGTGCTCCATGCCTTTCCTGTTTCGTGCCTTCCTTACCCGTTTAATTTAGTAGTTTTCCCTTTCTCTGCCATTTTCTGGCGTTCCGTTTTTTGTTGTTTTTTTTCGCTACCCCTCCCCTAAACCAAGTTCAAGTGCACTGTGCCTCTTTTCAAGCTTTCCCGTCGCTACCCTTCCTCGGGGGACCTCCACGTTCTATTTTCTTGCCCTTTGACACCTTTCCGGGACGACCGCCAAATTGAGGATCACACGAGGGTTTCTCTTTTGTTTTGTTCGAGTTCCCATCAAAACTGGTTTGGCCTCGCGCATTGCTTGCCCCCCGATGGCAGGCCCCCTTTCTGCTCCCCCTTCCATCTATTGGCACAACCCTCTAAATTTTCCCCCCATTTGCTCCCTCCTCGCGGCCTTTTTTCCCTCTAACCCGGCCGCCGGGACCTTGCGACTTCGAAACCAATTTTTTGTCCAAACTCTTCTTTTTTTTTCTTGTAACCTTCTATCAAACGTGGTTTTTGCGAACCCCCCCCGCTTGAAATCATTTTTCTTCTGAATTGCCCCTCGGTCCCATAGATTTCCATTTTCATTTCTTTGGGGGGCGTTTCTCACCCCTTATCTTTCCACTCGCCCCCTTCCTTTGTCCGAAACCTTGTTAAAAGGCTTTTCCCGGCGGTTGGTCATGGACCGTCTTTTAGGCCAAATATCCCTTTTTCCTGCTCCATGTCGCGATTTCATCCTGCTTCCCCAATCGCAATAATCCCCTCTTTTAACCTCCTTTTTATTCCTTTTTTGAAAACCCCTCAGGCCCAACCTTTACTCTTTTCCAGCTTTCTGGTAGCTTTCCCCTTTTTTTTTGCACGGTCCATTTCATCGTGATTTCCAAGTTCTCGGCCCCGTTCTTGTTTTTTTTGTCTCGACACTCCACTCGGTTTTGCCGACCCCGATCCTTTCTTCAATTCTTGGTTTCTCGCACACCCTCCGTCTGCCTTTTTCGGCGTCTAGACCTTTTTTCCCCAACGTTGTTACTTTCCCTTTTCTTATTATTCCCCCCCTTCCTTCAGGTCTCGTACACCCGAGTCTCCCCTGAGATTATCGTATGCTCCCTTTATTACTTCCCCCCCCTCTTCTTTTTTTTTTGACGCTGATGCTCCTCTGCATTTTTTTTTTTTTATGCTTTTTTTATACGGCAGCTTTTTCTGTTCCTTAATTGCCCTTTACATGAACGGGGACCTTATCGAAAAAACGGCTTAAAACTTTCCGAATCTTTTTTTTAGTAATTTGGGGTGCCTGTGTGCGACGTTGGGGTGTCCCTCTTGGAGAATCTTGCCACACTTTCTTTATTTTGACCTCTATCGCTGTTCGCTGTCCCGACTGCTATTTTCTTTTTTCGCGAACGGCCCCCCTTCCCCCCTGATCTGACCTCCTCCTGTTTTTTCTTCCCCTTCCAATCCGGTTCCTTTTCGCGAACAAAAAATAGGCTTTCTAAAAAGTCTCGGCGCTATTCTCTTCATTTCATTTTTTTTTCCGAGATACTTCTCCCGCCAGCGCCCCCCCCCCTTTTCACTCAATCCTCATAACCGAAACTACTTTTCGGTCCAGCCCCTTTTTTCAGCCATTTTTTAACCATTTTTTTTTTTTCCCTCTTAATCGACACCTTCCCTGTCTTTTTGACCATGACCGGTTCGCCAGCCGGTAAAATCCCCGATGGAATTCCCCTGTTCGCAACTTCCCCCTGCCTTCATTTACGTCCCCTCTCTTTTTTGACTTCATTGGCTGTGCATACGGAGGGAAACCCCCCCCCCAGCTTAACCTTTTGCTGGTCGCCGCAATGGTTTCCCCCCCCAGCTGCCGTTTTGAACGGTGCTTGTGCAGACATTCGATTTTCCCTTGACTCTTTTCCCTAGGTTGGCCTTCGGTGTTAGCAACTGTCAACAGATAACGGGGTCCCCTTCCCTGTTTCTATTACGATGTTTTTCTCAAACTCCCTTCCCCTCGGTCTTGGCTTTTGAAAGCGTGTCAACCTTTGGGACGATTATTTTCAGGCCCCACTAATATTTTTAAATCCTCATGGCTATGATGGTTTTTTCGTCTTGCTTCTCGCGTATTCGGCTTTCCAGAAAACCCCTTATAGTTGTCATGAACGCGCCGCGTTCCCCACGCCCCCCCCCCCCCACGTGTTATCCCCCCACCCTTTACGGCCTCTGGACTTGGCGACCTTACGCGATTAGCGTCCGACAATATCTTTTTATCCAGTGGCCTAAAAAATGCTCGGGCCCACGTTTTTTTTTTATTTTCTCTCGGTTTTCTTTTTTCAAATTTCTTTTCTTTTTGTAACCCAGAGCGTGTGGAGACTTCGTTAAGCGCCTTTTGCCAGAACTTCCTTTTATTTCTGGCCGACCTCTCATGAGAAACTTTCCAATGGAGGCGTTTTCTTGGTTTTTGCTCCCCCTTCAAAATCCATTTTTCGCGACTTTCCTCCCCGTTTGATGCCCTCAATAAAGGATAGATTAAAACTTTGTGAGCTGCCAGCTCTCCCCTTGCTTTCGTCCGTTCGCTTTGGGTTCCCCCCGAGAACCCGGTCTTTTGTCCCCCTCCTTTTCCCTTTTTTCCTTCGTAACAGGTTTTTCTGATGGACGATGTCCCCCTGCAATCCAGGGCACTTTCTTCCGTTTTGGTTTCGTCCTCTCAATCTTTTTTTTTTTCCGGAACGTTTGGTTCCCTTTTTTTCTTTTTTTTTAAAAATAAACGGGTTTAGTTTTTCCACGACTGCCAATTCTCAATCCTCGTGGATACCTCCGCCCGGGCTTGCCAAATGATATTTTCTCGAATTTTAATTCACCCCATTCGGCATACACGACATTTTCAACTTCGGCTTTTTCCACCTGTTTTTGCTTTTTGCGGGTAAAATGGTTCCAGAGGTAAAAGGCGCTCCCCCAATTTCCCTCCGGATCACCCTGCAGTTTTCTTCCTCTAGATCAACATGTTTTTAAGCACCGCGGGACCTTGCTACTTCCTGGAAAATTTTCTTTTTTGCCCGCCTTTCCTCCTTTTAACATTTCGCTTAAGGTAGATACCACTTTAGTGAGAAAACGCCGCTTAGTTGCTTGGCACTTTTTTTCCGTTCGATTCCCCTCATATTCACCCCCCTCCTTTAGAGTGTGCAGGTGTTTTTTTCCCTTCATGTTGAACATCGTTTTTTCACCCTTCCGTTGGGTTTTTCCCTCCCCGACGAATCCTGTCCCACTTTCCCCTTGAAGCATTTCTCTGGACTGATGTTCTCGAATGCAAATTTTTACTTGTCTTCTTTTTATTTTTCCCCTTTAACGTCCTGAATCCTTCTTGGAACGGGGAAGTAATTTTTTGAACCACTCTTCCTGGCGGCTGAACTCTTCCTTTGCTTTTTTTTCTGGTTTTTCCTTTATACGCTGGGACAGAGTTTTTCGTATGCTCTGTCCAGACCTCAATCCCCCTTCTCCCTTTCCCTGCGTTGTCCCCCTGCCCCCCTGGAAATTGCGAGCTGGTTTATCATCCGTTTTTCTACAAATTTCCTTTTACGAGCTGCCCCTGTTGAGGCGGTGGCCTGGGGTAAGCGGCTCCCCATCAGTTCAAGGTTTTTCTTTCCTTTTTAACGAATTGTTACCGTTCCCCCCTTTTCTTCGTCCCCTTTTGATTTTTCTTGGGTGTAAGATGGGTGCCAAGATTTGCCATTTTGCCTCTTCTTCCTGTTATTCGATGCTCCAGAATTTCACTCCGTGTTCGGGAACACGACCGAGCCTTCTTTTTTTTCTTTGCCTTTTTTCCTTGGTTCGTGAGACGTTTACCTCCTAAAGGACTGGGTTCCCCGAAAGGACCCCTTTTCTCCGGTACATTCGGACGCTTTTTTTCTCCCCTCTTTGGTATTTTTTTTGGCTTTTCTCCCCCCGTTAGGTTGATTTTTGAAATTTCCTGACCATTCCTCTCTCTCTTTTTCCCTAAGGGTTGTTGTTTGTGAGATCTTTCCCATCCTTTCCCTTCGGAAGTTTTCCCCAAAGCACCCCCCAAGCTCAACAGCGCCGTCCATGACACATCTTTTTTCAGTCTCTTTTTCCCCCTGACTTTTTCTTTTCCCTCACACCATCATAATTTCCCAAAAAGTCGGGCCTTTAAACGTGCGCCCCCCCCCCCCCTTGCTGACCTTCTCCCAAGTTGGTGCCGTTTCTTTTTGGGTTGTTAGTTCCCGCTTTTTACACCGTCATAGGTAAATTGTTTCCTCTTTTTTTTTTCACCCTTGTTCTTTTTTTTTTTGCGTTTTATTGTCCCAAGAAAGAGGAATTCATCTTTCAAAGCTCCGTCCCCTGCCCACTCCCCCCTAAATCTCTCTTTTTGAGCGACCATCTGTTTCGCGGACCCCTCCCAGTGATGGTAAGTGTCCCCTGATGGGTCGTCCGTTTCCCCCTTGACCCCCTTACAACAATTCCCCCCTTTTTTAGATGTGTCGTGGTTTTTTTTCAAAGGATTGCCGTAACCCCCCCCCGGGCTCGTTTCTGCCCCCTTTCTGGCGCCTTTCCCCTATCGGTTGTGTCTCCCAAAACGGGCCTGGGTACTAAGCCCCGCCCCCATCCCCATTCCCTTTTTGAAAAACTTTCCCCCAAAGAGACAGGTCAAGCGTTTAGCGTCCTTTTTAGCCTTTCCCCTTTTCGTGAAAGAAGTCCAGAAATAGTATATCAGATCCCCTCAGTAGACGGCCCCATAGTGGTTTTTCTCTTGGAAGGTATTCCGTCCCCTCCCCCATTGCCCCTTTAAATTGTTTTCTTTTTTTTTTTAAAGTTTACAAAGTTTGTTTTTTCCCCTTTTGACTTCCCATTCCTGAATTCTGTACAATAAAGTTCCTTCCGATGATTAGCGAATGCGGAGCAATTATCTTCTTCTTAGGTCATAACTTTTTCCTCTTTCCCGACTTGTTTGCCAGGTTGCTCAGAAGATGTTCCCCCTCCTCCACCCCTTTTCTCAAATTTCTTTTCCTCCGGTTTTTGTTTTTTTTTCCCGAAAATCCTCCGGATTGCAGGGAAAGTGCCCCCGCTTCAGTCTCCGCAAGTCTTTCCCTTAGTGTGAACCCTAAAGCGAATCAAATGGAAAAGAAGGCGGGCCCCAATCCCCCACCGCCTTTTTTTATGCCCCCTTCTTTCTCTTACTTCTCATATTTACCACTCCCAGTTTTCTTTCAGGGATTTCTTTTTTTTCTGCGTCCTATCCCTTTTTCATCTCTCACCAAAATCTCCCCCCCCCCGTTCTGCAGAAGACCCCAGACACATTCTCAAGGGGATTATCATTGTTTTTTATGGAAGATTTGGACGTGAATTTGACCATTTCTCTCCCCTTTGTCCTCCCCCTTATTCTACCTTGGGGATAACTCTACCCCCCCGCGGTTCTGCTAATCCCAGACTGCCCGGTCCCCTATGCTTCCCGTTAGTAGTTTTTTACTCTTCGCCCCCTTTTTTCACCACAGGAGTTCCCTCCTTTTCCATAGGTTTTTTGGATTGCCCTCTCCCCCACCAAACACAAGGACCCCCAAGTGCCTGGCTTGTAGGACGTCAAAAGGCTCGCCCACTGCCCGACTTTTAACCTGGCACCCCCCCCGATTACCCCCCCTTTGACCGTTCCTTTTTTCCTACGACAAACCTGTAGATACGGCCAACAACTACCCCCCTAAATTCCCCTGAGGGAGCTGCAGGCTTTCCCCAAAGAGGTGTGTTATTTTTTTTTTTTTGTTTTTTTTTTCTTTTTTGGTGTCTCCTTTGGGAGTTTTTTCCGAGGGTCTTCAAAAAAAGGTTGGCTACCTAGCCTTTCCCCCTTTCTGATTTTATCTTTTTGCATTTTCCAGATTTTGGCAAACGTTTGTCCATTGAACATTTTGATCCCCTTTTCGGCGGTCCCCCCCGGCCTACCCCCCGACCATTCCTTTTCAAGAAATTTATTCCCCCAGCGGACACCTTTCCCTCTTTTTTCTCCGTCTCACACCGCTCGTGTTTTTTTTTTTAAAAAGATCATCTTTCTGTTTGCTTTTCCCCTCTCAACCCTCCTTTTTTTTTGCCGTGCCTGTATATGATTTTGCCAAACCGCCCTGGACCGCGCTTATAGAGCTAACTCTGCAATTCATTCCTTGCTCCGTGACTTACCGTCCTTTTTTTTTTCCTCCCCACCCGGTCGATTTTTTGAAAGACCCGAACGCAAAAAGGTTAAAACCCCCTAGTTTTTTTTGTTTGGTTTTTGGTATTTTCTGGTCTTCGTTGGCGTCACCCTCCAAAATATATTGTTTCTGCCTGACGGCAAGTCCAATACGCTCCCCGCATCGTGGGTCCCATTTTCCCCCCCGCCCCTTTCGACTCCTTTTTCAAACCTTTGTCGCCTTTTGAGGGTTGATTCTGAGAAACCCAAAGAGAGGACCAACCCACCCCCCCGGTACTGGGTACCCTCCCTTCTTTCATGAGCTTTTGCCCTTCCACAATCGTTTTAACTTGGATAGTGATTTTCCAAACCCAGGCTTTTTTTGTTGTGACTTTTCCTCCTAGCCAACTCGCCGTTTTCCCCAAACAATGATTATTAAAAGTTTTCTCATTGTTTCTCCTTCCCCCCCCCCAACCCTTCCCCCCCCCTTTTCTTTGTCGGCGCCTTTTTCGAACTCGTGTTGTATTAACCCTTTTTCTTCCCTCTTCCTTCCCCCCTTTCCCTCCCAGTGGGACTCCCCAAAGGGAGCCCCCTCCCCGACCCTCCTAGATCCATTACTTCCCCCCATTTCCATCGGTGACCGGGCTGGCCCTTTGACCGGTAGATCCGCTCTCAATTCCTTCTCGATTTTCTTCTTCCCATACGTCGTGTTCTTGTTTATTTGGGCGTCGACAGCCCACAACCGACCCCCCCATGCTTGACAATCAGAACCTTGACCGACCCCTAGGGTTTCTCATAGGTGAGGTCCCCTAGCCTGGGTCGATGTCCCTTTCTTTTCTGCTTTCTTTTCAAACTTTCCCCCCATTGAACACCCCGCTTGAAAGAAGTCGATTTCTCGTCCCCTTTTTTCTTTTACTCTTTTCTTTTCCAACGCAAGGATTTTT
>Ga0179593_1329221_pt1 | contig 10665 bp, 11 predicted proteins | sample CZODoug2_1_08_16_FD_185931 | JGI IMG/M metagenome (GOLD analysis project Ga0179593, IMG submission 185931) | Vadose zone soil fungal communities from Angelo Coast Range Reserve, California, USA - CZODoug2_1_08_16fungal (PacBio error correction) | ecosystem: Environmental > Terrestrial > Soil >... | reverse complement strand
TTCACTTTTTCACCGGAAGTTTTGCAGCCGATACATGAGCCGCCCTTGGGCCGTCTTCTTGCAATAACGGGCGAGTTCCTGGTTTACCTCTGGCTGGGGTAAGGTCCGCTTAACTTTTTCCGATTCTAGAGCCGTTTCTCACTGCGTATTTTGTTCCTTCATGCGCCCTTCGTTCAACTCCAAGGGCCCCATTTTTGTACCCAACGTAGTGTCGCGAAGTCATTTTTCCCCCCACGTCGCGGTTCCCTGAAGCCGCAAAACTGGAGTTTTATTTAGCTACCCCCGACCCGATGTCCCCACCCCCCCTTTCCGTCGGTGATTCGCTTACACCCGCTGGGTCAGCGTTTTCCAGTTTGAGCGCTACACGACTTTTTTTTTTTCAATGTCCCCCTCTTCTTTCGCGCCGGCGCGCTCTTTTTGACCCTTTGGCGATGAGAATGTGGTTAAAGATGGCTTCCCCGGTGGCGGATTTCTGCACCTCACGCACCCCTACCTCCCTGTCAGTTGGACCCCTGCTTTCCGAAATTGCGTGTGCGCCAACGTTCATTCATTATTCCCCCCGTCGTGTTATAAACCTTTGTTCTGGGGGAAGGAATTCGGCTCTTTTTGAATTGCACCCCATCCTTAGTACTTCCCCGACCTTTCATATTCTTCTTCTCTGGGACTTCTTACGTTCTTGGTCCTTCGATTTCCCCCCACTTGAATTTCCCTCCTTTTTCTCATTCCCTCTGCTTAGGTGACGTCGTGATGTCGCTTCGAAGGCTCTTTTGCTCTTTGCTCTTCGCTGGCATTTCTCGACGCCCGCACACAAACAAGAAATCGTTCTGCACTTATGCGGAAGTCCTTCGCTGTGTTCTCTCTTTTAATGGACCGAGCATGCAATGTCGCTTTTATGCTTTGCTTTTTGTTCCTCCCCAATTCCGGGGCGAAGCGTTTTTCTTTATGAGCGGTGCGACGAATCAAACCCCCATCCCCGCCGCCGCGCTTTTTTCCCGCTTGTGGCGCCTTTTGCACCCCCCCTGCCCTGGGTTACTTTTTTTCCTTTTTTCGGCCGAGCGTGTCCCGCCATGGACCCTCTCCTCTCTGCGAAACATTGAACGGATTCTGCTCTTCTCGCTTGGAGTACAAGATAGTTATTCTTGTGACTGGCGTTTCTGTCTTGTCTTCAATGACCGCACCACTTTTTTTCACGCCGTGTCCTCTTTTTATTTTTTTTTATGACTTTGCTGAGTCGGGCATCGTGCTTCCCCAGTGTTACGCTCGAATTCTTTCTGGACCTCGCCCCGGCTCCCTTTTTCCTTCCTCTTCTTCCCTGCTTTAAACCTCCCCCTCTGTGTGAAACGGTCGACCCCACCTAACTTCACCCACTTTCCGCAATAATGGTTGCTCTCATCGGTTAGGAAATAAGATTTGAATCTCCCCTTGGCTCCCCCTGGCGCGTCTCCATAATCCTTTTTGGCTTCCCCCCTTCAAACAGATCGGCCAAATTTTTCTTCTCGACAGAAGAAGATTTTGTCAATCCACGTTTTGCGGGGCTCCCCTTTCTCCATTCGCCCTTCCTCCCTCGGCTTTTTTTCCGCGATTTTTTTTAAGCGCCTCCCTTTACCGATTTCCCCCCGATTCCCCGATGCGGTGAAGCCGAGTGTTCCCGACTTTTGGCGGACTTGTTCGTTTTTTTTTCTCGGCGTGTAATCAGGCCATGACTGAACGACGAAGGCTTCTTTTTTGTACTGTTTTTCTTGGTTCCCTGCACGGCAACTGATCGCGCTCTGCTTTGCTCTCGGCAGACCTTTTTTCTTTTCCAGGAATTGAAAGTCATCGGAGTGACCGCTCACGGCGGTCACCTTCTGTCCTCTTTCGGTAATTTCCCCTTCTTGCGTCTTTCTTGTCGCGATGGGCAGCTTACGGCTGCGATGGACAGTCGGAAGTTATTTGATTGCATTCTGTCTGGAGAATTTTTTGACCCTCGTTCAGACGCGCCACTTCCTCCCCAACACTCCCTTTTAGAGGGAAAGTCTTTTTTTCTTCTCTTTAGGGCTTTTTTTTGTTATTGTTGGTCGCAACTGGTTTTCAATGAGTTTTGCGTGTCATCGCCCCTTGCATTTACGTCGCTGGAATGTGCCTTTGTTTTTCTCTATGCCGTCACGCGCACACTCTACTTTGCCTTCCCCTTTTTTCACGATCGAATCCGACTCGACTCGTCCGATGATTCTCGATGCGTTGGCTTTGTCGTATCTCTTCTAATATTTTTTGTCGAGACTCTTCAACTTTTCTCCCTCACCTTGCCGCGATTTTTGATTCCGACGCTCTAGGTTTCCTTGCCGTCATAATTTGTGTGTTGCGTTCCTGCATTGGGGATTTCCCGTTTTTTTCCCTAATTCAGCGCTCAACTCCCTCGCGGCCGTTAACTTTTTTCAAAGAAACCAACTTTTGCCCAAAACCCCCGCCTGTGCTTTCATGGGCGCCAAGCCTACCCAGGTTCCCCTTCAGCTTCCCTTCTCCCGTGTCGAGTGCAAGTGAGGTTTAGGCCAATAGTTTGTTCTCATATGCGCCGTCAACCCAATGCTCCCAGCGCTTAGAACCCTCCTCATTCCGCGTCCCATCTGCGCTCCATACCTTCCTCAGAGGCGTTTTTTCTTTTTTTCTCGCCGATCCCCTTTTCGCAGTGCGCTTTCTGCACTTTTACTTTTCTTCCGCTATCCAAGGTTGGACTTTTCCTAAGACTTAGCGCCATCTGTTCACGCGGGGCTGTGCGTCCACGTCAACATCAACTTTTCCCTACAGCCGCGCCCCTTTTTAGTTAGTGCCTAGATATTTTTTTCGCAGCTTCTCTCGACTGACAAACTCTTCCCCAAAAACGGTGCAGATAAACACTTCTTCCCCATCGTGTATTCACTTGATCACTCTTAAGGTAGCGGTTCTCCTCCAAAACGACGCCGGAGTGCGAAATTCAGAGTTGGTTCCTGGTGATGCCGCCGCCAGGTTTTTGTCCCTTAGTCATTCGAGAACACGGCAGAGCTGCGGCGCTCAACGCCCCCCTCTTTTCTGATTTGAATCCAGGTGTACGCCCTGGCGATTGATCCTTCTTAAGTGCTTCCCGAGTCGATCCGCCCACGTCTCCGTGTTTATTCGTGTCTTTTGGTGCGAGCTGATTAACCTGTTGACTTTCAGCGACTGCGCCACACGCACATTTTTCAACGATGGCAGACCAGAATGCGGACGCAGACTTGTTTTCCGGCGAAACCACAGACAAAGTCATCGCGGAAATTATCGAAAGTTTGGGTCTCCTCCAGCACAGCCATACCGCAGCCCCAATTTCGACTCCTCCCCTGAAATACGTGTAGCGGCCACGCGATAGTCCCCCTCCCCCTTTTCAGGTCTTCAAAGTGCTAAGCTCCTTCCTTTTCTTTCTTTCCGGGACTTAAGTTTACCCATCTTTGTCCAGAGCCGCCAAAGGCGTCGAGGCAACCTGACTGTTTCGGCATGTGCCAGTGTTGATTTTCTCGCCTCTCCTCCATAATCTCGAAGTCACTTCTTTCTTTTCGACCTCCCGCAACTTATCAAGCAATACTTGTTTCTTCCAGTAACGTCTTCTTACACCGTCGCGGTCTTTGGCTCCTCTCAGAGCCGATTTTTTGTTTTCCTGTGTCCTTCACCTGAGGTTTCAACACCCACTGCCCGGGAGTTTCCCTTTGCACCTCCAACGACCCACATGCGAGCTGATCCCCTTCCTTTCCAATTCTCTTTCCTGCAGACGCTCGACTGCTCTACAAGCGCAGCCCTGATAACCCCCCTTCATTCTCTCCATCTTCCGGAGATTGACGTCTTTCTTTTTTTTTTCAACCCCCCCGCCGAGCCAAAGGACATGCCGGGGAACAAATTGTTTTTTATCACTAGGTTAGGTCATTCTCTTCTGCTCTCCCCACCTCAGGAACTTTCTTTCCCTTCTCTCTCCCTCCAGCCCTTCTTTTTTCTGTGCCGCGTCAGTTTTGATCCAGTGGAATAGCACATCATTGTCACCAACTTCACCTTGTGCTTCCTCGCTGTTGCGCCAATAATTGGCATTGCCGCTTCCCCCCGCCATGTCCTAGCGATCCGCGACTACTCGGTCACCCTCACGTGCATCCCGCGCGTGGCGATGTCGTATTTGTTCTGTGGGAAAGGCGCCCCTCAGTTTCTTCTTTCCTTCTCCTCCCACGTGGAGTTTTTTTTTTCCAATGACTCGACTCCTTGCCCTGGAAACAAACTACCTGTCCTTCTGACACCTCTACTTTCTTTTTTTTTTCTCTATTCCTCCTCGGGACCTACTTTTACCTGATCTTCATTGGTACCCATCCAGGGTTTACTTTTAAATACGTCCCCCTTGCTTTTGCAGATCCCCCCTTACCTCCCCTTGTAGGCGGCCGACTTACGGTTAAACTCACCCCTCCGACTCCCCCTAGGGGGTGTGTTTTTTTCATTTTACACTTCTCGTTCAGAACTCCCCGCTCTCACGTGGTGATTATCTTTCGCGGACTTCCCATGTAGACCCGGTTCTCCAGGACTTAGAAGTTTTCCCAAACCTGTCCTGATTCTCTTAGTGAGAGCTCCTTGTGTATTGCCATGCTCTAAGTTCCCGGGTCCTGACACTGTTCTTTCGCAGACGCAAAGGGCCTCACCAACACTTTTTTTCGCGTTTTTTCTTTTCCCCGAAGAGCCATGGCTTCCCGGTCGACTTCACCCCTTTGAACTCTTCTCCCATCGCACGTATCTCTTCCAACGCTGGAGTTTTAGAGTGACCTGTGCCCGCGGCCTTCTCCCTCCTTGCGTCTCCTGCCCCGCGGTATTTTTTCGTATCCCGCGTTTCTGACCCCCATTGGCGTCCCGCTCGTGGTTGAAAGATTTTGTTTCGGCTCCCGTTTCTCCGCTCTTCCTGCGTCTTGCCGAATTTTTTTGGCCTTTTCTCCTTTGTGCTGGCCGATTCGTGTACCCAGTGTTTCCCATGCGCCTCTGTGAAGAACTCGTTTCACGTTGATTTTTTCGGCTCTTCGATTGTCGCAAACCAGTAGGCGTCCTTCCGGATCCTCGCTCTCGGGCTTAAGTTATTTCCTTCACGGGTTGCAAATATTTTCGAGCGTCTTGGTCCTTTCCGCATTTTCATCTACGCTCATTTCTTTTATTTTTCCTCTTTGCTTGTGGCGCCTGTTTCGGCGAAGGCTACCTTTGCTTTTTTCGCCCTGAGCATTCCTCCCCCCCCCCACACCCCCCCTTCGCACCGTTCGCCTTTGCCCCCCCTCCCCGTCTCTGCCTGACGGGCTGACACGGTTTTTCAGGCTTCATTGTGAGCATTGTTTTTTCCCAATCCTGTACTCCTCTTTGATAGTGGCTTTCTTGCGCTCCTCCCCCTCCTCAAATTCCAGGCGTTGACTTGAGTCCAAAACACCCCCAAAACCCAGATGTTGGCCCTTGGTGTCACACTACAACTCCTGGGCGTTTCGTGGCCTTTCTTTCGACTGTCTTAAAAATTGCTCTTAATAAATTGTTTCCTTGAGGTTCCCTTTTTAAGCAGCTTCTTTCCTTATAGATAGTCCTTCACGCGCTCCATTTATGAGCCTGGAGTTCTGATGGTTTTTTCAATTCGCCATCTTATCTTTTTCTCTAGCTTTAAAGTTGTTTCTTTTCTTGTAGTGACGCCACCACACCCAAACCCCCCCCCCCCCCCCCCCCACACTCGTTTTCTCCGTTGCCATTCTTTATCAATAGACCGTGTTTGGTTTTCCCTTGTGGGATTTTCCCAGCGGTGTTTCTGCCCTCTCACCCTCACGTCTGTAAACCTTTCTCCGCTCTCACAACCCCACCGCTTACCCGGAGATCCTCCTGGTTGATCGATTTTAGGCATTTAATAATCTCCTTCCCACGGCGCGTCTTCACACCTGAATTAGTCGCGGTTCCCCCTTAGTAGAGTTCTCCTCCCCCGGGTTATTCCCCTTCGATTATCCACCCTTTCCTTCCACGTCTGGCTTGCCTTTTTCGCGCCTCAGACATTTCGCTTTAAGATTCGTCCCTCGCGATTTTTTCCATCACTTTTCTTTTCCGACCGCTACCTGCGCGTGCTTTCCATCCCCTGTTGCAGAAGGTGTGTCCTTAAGGTGATTGTGCAGTTTTCCTGCGCCTAGGTCCGCTAGATATTGATTAAATAAGCTCCCTTTTTTACTTTTCTGTTGACGGTTGAATTTTTCACAGCAACGCTGGAAGTGATCGGCTCGCATCCTTCTCCTTCCCCCTGCTATCGCTTTTTTTTCCCCTTTCTTCTTTTCAGGTTTTCAATGTTTAATGAAGTCCCCAGGGGCGCTGTCTGTTCATTTTCACGATGCACCGTCGGCCGCGAGTAGTCATCGGTTTTTCCGCCCCCCGATTCCCGCTGTTCCTGCGAAGGAGTTGTCTTGGTTTTGACTTCTCTTTAAATTTTTTTTGAACGACCCGACTTTTTTCTCGCGCCAAAAGCTCTGCCCCCAAAACACTATTGCCCGGCGTGTTTCCGTATGTCCTTTTCTTCACTCGTTCTTTGATCCAGATCCGTTAGGTGGTTCGCCAGAACGTGGTTTTTCACTCTTGTTTCTTTCCTTCATTCGTCCTCTCTTTCTTTTGAGCCTTTTTTGCTTTGTGCCAATTGGGGAAATCCACCTCTTCAATGCAGACACGTAAACGCAGCTCAAATTCATACTTTTTTCTCCGATCCGCCTCTCTCGTCATTGTGCGGCTCGATGCGTTTTCAGTCTTCCTCCTTTTTTTCGAGAGATCGACCTAGACCAGCGCATCTTTTCGCCTCTTTGCACCTCTTCCTCTGCCGAGATTCGGATTAGTCCGGCTTTGCTTGCGCTTTTGTTTGCCGTGTCCTTTTTGAAGAGGGATTTCCCCATTTTAAATTCCATTTCAACATAAAGGCTGACAATTGGAACAGATTGCCCCCTTCCCCCCCCACTATTTTTCCCCAAACCACGACCGGGCTCCTTTCCGTGTGAAACGGAGATTTGTCCCTTCCCCCCCGCCGGTGCCGATTTTCCCCGTGATGTTTTGGCGATCTTTCGTTTGTTTGCGGCTCCCTTTCTTGGCGGTCCCAAAATTTCCTCCCCCCAGACGATCATTCACAAGACCCTGAATTTCTAGGAATAGACTCCCAATCCTGCCTCGTCCCGAGGTCGACTCTCCGTTTTTACGCCCATTTCGCCGATAATCACCACTTTGTTCCTGATTTTCAACCATTCAACCTCTGGCCCCTATACCTCCTTTTGTGTCCCTTTATCTACTCTCTTCTCGCCTGATCTTCCTTTTTGCGGTGAAGTCCAGTCACATCACAGGACTCCGCCGTTCTTTTCCCCCTCATCTTCTTCGTTCCTATGTACTCGCAGAGAACCTTCCCCCAATTTCGCCCGATTCCTTGCAATGTTATTCCCTTCCTTCGCATCGCAGTCTTCTCACCCCTCTCCTACGGCAGATTTTACACTTTTACCGTTTCGGCAGGTCTTCCCCCTCTCCCGAGTGGATTCCTCTGTGCGCGCATTCCGTTGCCCTCGCGTTATTTTTGCATTTCCTCAGCGGATGATTGAAAGACGCGCTGCAGCTGCTTAGATAAGCCTTCACGCCCCCTCCTGAGTTCTTTTCACCCTTTTTCTGTGAGCGTGCCGGTTTGCGCGACTTTTCCACTTTTTTTTTTCGATTGCTGACCAACCCTGAGGCAAAGCCCGCGCTTTCGCTCCCACTTATTTAGCCCCCTCCCCCTGGAGGACAACCTTCCCCCGTTTTTTCAAGGTACATCACGACCTGAAATCCATGCCCGTTTCAATTCACTACGAAAGGCTTTGGAAGGGCATTGCCCCGACCCTGTCCCGTCTCCAACCGCCAGGCACGCCCAAGCAAGAATAAATCTTTTCTCTCCCTCCGCCTCTCTCCAAAGAGTGACGCAATGTGGTTTCTTAGCGACCCTCCCCCCTTTTCTGAAGCGCCCCTTTTCGCTCGCCTACGCCCAAGTCGCACGTCCCCCGGATTTTCTGTTGTCCTTACATTCCTTTTTGTTTCGGCACTTTCCCCGCTCGCCCCCGCCCCCGGTGATTACGTTTGACGAGCTCTAGAACAATAAAGTGCTTCGAGCACGGATAAGCGCATTCACCACCCCCAGTGCTATCTTTCTTTTTCCTGCTCCTTTTTCTTATTTTTCCCACCCGTAGTCCGTTTATGAGCAGTCCGTTCGCACTCCTTTTGTTGGCGAAATTCCCCTCTGCCTTTTGAACCAAACCAACGACACCTTTACTCCTCTTCTCCCCACGAACACCGCCAGGAACTGCGTGAGTTCCAATCGCATGTTCTTTTCTCTCCTGAATGATTTCCTCCTCGCGTCCCCACGCAGCCTCTTTCTCGATGAAACTCTTTCGATTCTCGCTCTGTCTATCCAGCGCGCCGAAACCCTTCAATGCCGGAAAAATTTTTTCCCTCGTAGGCGATTCTGAGACTGGCGCCCCGTACAGCAGATTCTTGCCTTTCGCCGTGCGGCCGGTCCGCTTACGAGTCTCTGTTTTCTATCTTCTTTACACATTCGCGTCGCCCCCCTTTTGACGTCGCGCTTGTCGTTCTTGGCAGTGACGATGACGCGCGTTTACGAGACGCATATTCAATCGACGTTGTCGCCGTTTTATAAGGCCCTCGAGCGTGGCCGATTCTTCCAGCTTTCTTTTTCTACAGGCGACCGCTCAAGTTTTTTTCTTGTAGTCAAACTCTTTCCCCTTGTCAAATTTCCTTTCGTCTTCGCGTGACACCTGGAAAATTCTTCGCCTCTTGAGTGTCTCTCGCGAACTCGGGTCCGGTGATTTGAACCCTCCTCAATGCCCCCCCTTTCGTGCTACCCAAGGCCGTCCCTTTTGCTTCAGGAAGGCCCTTTTTTCTGCATTAGCTGTCCCCCGAATCCGTGTCCTGACATATCCCTTTTTCTCCCACTCCGTGTTTTTTTTATTCAGTCTTGATGTCTTGGCAAGGCAGTGCAAATGGCGAACGTCGGGCCCTTAGCCAGCAATCACCTGATATAGCCCCTGGATGGTTTTCCCCTTCTTCAACCTGTTCTTCCTCTTTAGCTCCCCGAGCTTTCAAATACGAGTATTTTTTCAGGTTTCTACGAAATTTCCAAGGGACTGTTGGGCTTGAGAGAATCTTTGCCTTTACCAAACCTCCAGAGAGTTGCCCCTATCTCCATCGTGTCTCTCATCCCTACCTCTTTTCTCTCCCCTCAGCCACGTCGGCCTGCTTCCTTTCTGACACGCTTGTTGTCGCGGGACCGCGGCTTTTTTTCCTTTTTTGCCTACCTGACATTGCTGCACGTCCCGTGTCTGATTGTTGATACATAATCTCCTTTCCCCCAAGTTGGGCTTCGAGAATGTGGTGGTGTACCTTTCTGCTCTCTCCCCCCTGGGATCGAGAAGCCTTTTCCCCCTGCGAGCATTTAGCTTTCCTCGTTTTGGCCGACAATTTCGTTGTGCGCCATTTTTCCTTCGCCCCGAGAAAACTTCTTTTAGTCCTTCCTTTTCTCTTTTCTTGGGCTGTGTTGAAACACTTCCTTGACTGCGCCGCTTTTTTCCCTATTTTCTAAGTTGACGGCGCGTTTTTTTCAATTGCTGTGACCCTTTCGTTCTATTGGCTGTCTCCTTTCCCTTTTCGCTCGCCCCCTGTTGCTTCGTGCACCTGGACTTTCTTTGCTTTTTTTGTTTTCCGCCGTCCCGGGTGCGATGGGTTCCTCTACGCACAACCCCCCTTTTCGGACGCTGTTCTGCTCCACCATGCTCCTTTTTTTTCCTCTGTTTCCTTCTCATGAACCTCGCTGCTGCATGGCCTGCATTTGCGCGTTAGCGCCGTCTCCCAAATTTCCAGTAGCTAGGCTTTTACTTTCTCCGGGACATCTTCGCGAGCTTAGCCCCGCGACTTTTTTCCCCCCTCGCGCGTGTCACGAAGGCGTGCGATGGTCCCCCCTTAACGTCCCGATTCTGCGCTATTGAACCCTTTGCTCTCGGCGCAACCTTGACTCTTTTTTAACCTTTAGCTTCCCATCATCCGTCTTCGACCACCCCACCACCCCCATCTAGTCATTATTCCCACCCAAGCCCGCAGCTTTTTGCGTTTTTTGTCTTTTGCTTGTCTTTCCATCTCTTTTTTTTACGCCGGTCGACTTTCTTCCCTTTTTACCGGGTTTTTCTGTTCGTCGTTCTCTGCTATCGTGCTCCCCCGTTTTTTCAAGACATTTTCCTCAGCCTTTTTTATCGAGCGCGCGCTGTCGACTTTTTTTTTTTGATCCTGACGATGTGAAAAACGTCTCCGGCCGCTCCCCCCCCCATTTTGTGTCCTCTTTCTTCTTCGGGCCATTATTTCCTCTTCTATAATTCCCCCTCGAGGCTCCCCCCGGCGCGCTATCTTACCTTTTTTATGCACCAGATCCTGACGGTTTTGCCTTAGAGAAATTTTCGAATATTCCTCCCCGCTTCCTGTGCTCACCTCTGCTCCACCCCATTTTTCATCTCCTCTCAGGACCCTTCTCGATTTTGTCAACTATCTGACCGACTGCCGATTGCGATGTGCTGGCCGCCTCTGTCCGCCGTGGATCGGTGAAATTTTGTTCTTTCCCTCCTCTTCTTTATCTCTGAAGCTAAG
>Ga0179593_1696695_pt1 | contig 10666 bp, 10 predicted proteins | sample CZODoug2_1_08_16_FD_185931 | JGI IMG/M metagenome (GOLD analysis project Ga0179593, IMG submission 185931) | Vadose zone soil fungal communities from Angelo Coast Range Reserve, California, USA - CZODoug2_1_08_16fungal (PacBio error correction) | ecosystem: Environmental > Terrestrial > Soil >... | reverse complement strand
TCCCCTGTGGATTTTGAAGCTCCCAACAAAAAACAAGTGAATGATGATTGCATGTTAGAGTCTTAATTTTCACTCTTAAGGTGTAGCACCCCTCCTTCCTCTCTCTTTTTTTTTTTTTATAGCTATGAAGTACCTTCCCTACCCCCCCTTTTCTTGTATGCCGAGAATGCCGAAATCCCTCCTTCAGCAATGTTTTTCGTCCCCCCGGCTCCTTCAGGTTGTTGTTTTTTTTTTCAGGGCAAAAGTGTCACGGCCTTTTTCCGCCCCGATTCGATTTCCCTCCTTTTTTCCTCCCGATAAGACATATGCCGGGAGGTTTTTTATGACTACTATGAAGACTGGAAATATCTCTTGTTCTCCGTCTTCTTCTTTCTTTTTGTTCGGCCAACAGATAGTAACGCGGTGAGTTCGCCTTTTTTTCGAATGCCCCAAAAGACATTTTCCTTTTTTTCCGCCCCAACGTCGCCCTCGAACGCTTTTTTTTTTCTTTGATAAGACGACCTACAGTCGATTTTCAACGGAGAAGGAGGTTGAACTTGGGCGGACTTTTGTTTTTTGGAATCCCATTTGTGAGTAGGCGGCTGTTTTGATCTGCCTCGAAAGAGAAGACAAACATCATGAATTTTTCCTTCATAGAGACGCCCTTCTCCTTCCATCGGCCTCTCTTTTTCTGGTAGCTGTTGGAGCCGGATGCTTCTAACTGCGGGTGGCGGAACTCAATCCTCCCGCCCACCTCTTCCCAGAAAAGCTTTTTCCTCTTTTTTTTCGGACATGACCTAAAGACTCCCGAAGAACCCCTTCTTCATCTGCCGGGCCTCTCCTTCCTCCTAGCTTTTTTCCTGGATCCAGATATAAGGACTTTTTCCCCCCCATATCTATGCTCTTTCCCTATAGACCCTTGATCGGCAGAGAGTGGTTCGGGACGTCCACCATCCAGTGTTCTTGGTTTTTCTCCCTCGCGGCTTACTCTCTTTGTTTCCCTCAAACCTTTTTGTTATCTCGATAAGCTCGCGAAGCTGGGCATGCGAACGTCTAGGGTGTGTTTCTCTTTCTGACCCCTTTTTTCCTTTTCCCATGTATTTTTTCTCCCCCGCGGCGCTGGCATGTGCCGAAACTGAATGAGACAGCCAATTATCTTTTTTTTCACATGACCCGATTGATACCTTTTTCCGCCCTTTCCATGGCGCACTTTCGAACTCGCGTGTACAGGTACAGATTGGTGAAATTTGTTTCCCTTTCGCGATGTCCGATCGTTCCCTCGGGCGGGCCCCCTTTCGCGGTGTGAACCTTTTCCGGTCTTTTCGCCGCTTTTTCACGCTACAAGAGGAAAGCCTCGAAAGTTTTGCATCTCGATAAGTTCGGACAGCCCTTTTCTTCAATGTGTCTTCCCCCTGTCGACGTCTCCATCCGACGGAGTCATGGGGGTTCCTTTTCCCCCCCTGACATAAGACGAACAGTGGGTTCTTCCTTTCACTGGGCGGAACAGTAGAGCTTTACCCCCCTCCGCTTTAGGCTCAACCTGGCTTTTTCAAACCATCAGGTAGAAGACGGTCGCTACTGAACTTTTGGTTCTGTCCCTCTTTTCCGCTGTGTTTTCCTCTGGGTCATCGGAAGTTATTTCTTTCTCTTTGGGATGTTCGCAGATGGGTGTCGATTCTGCCGTAAGAAGGTCCTCCCCCCCCGTCCAAATTCTTCCCCTTTCTTGCGTGGGACCGTGCTGTTGTCGGTTTTTCGAGGCCATCCCAGCATTTTTGAGAAGCGGTGTGAACCGCGATTCTTTCCTCTTCAGTGAGCGAGTCCTTTTCCCTGCTGGAGAAGTGATCGACGCCGCTTCTCTTGGCTGAAGACGCTTCTTTTTTGGCCGTTGCTTGCGCGCCGTTTGGTGATCTTTCCCTCTTAGAACTCTCAGCGTGTTTTTTTTTTTTTTGTCCCGGTGAGTGAGTTACCTTCTCGGGCTTCCCTCTTACACCCCCACATCGATGATGGGGGCTCCCCCATTTGGGGTACGATGTGGACAGCAGATGTCCCCCCCCTATAAAGATCCTTTTTTCGTTTTCCCAAATAGGCTTCCCTCCCCTTTCCCTCGGTGAATTGAAAGACCCTCCCCGTTGGTTGATGACAAGTGGCTCTCCGTACAATTGGGCTCTTTTTGTATTCTTTCTGGATAAGGTCCCTTTGTAAGAGAGGCGACAGGAATCGAATTTCCCAATGTGTTCCCAATGACCCGATGTTTCCTTTTTTTGTGATTCCTAATTTTTTCCCCCCCCCGACTGGGAAAGACTGGAGACTTCATTAAGCCCTTTCTTTCAAGCCGAAATGGCGATTCGCCCCTGAATGGCCCCCTCCTCTTTTCGTGTGCCCTTACCAGAATTTTCCTTCTTCTGCACCATGAATTTTCTTCGACCCCTCCTTTCCCCTTTTTCCGCTTGAGCGTTCAGTGCAGAGAAATAAAAAAGCTTCCGCCCCTTTTCCAGAACCCCTTTTTTTTCACTCTCCTCTTTCCCTCATGTACATTTCACTTCCGCGTGAAACTCTCAGCGGCCTCCAAGAAAATGGCCATTGTAGGCAATTTTTTCTTTTTTTTTTTTTTACTTTTTTGGTGAAGCATGCCTTTCACAGTCCAGCCTCTCTTTCCGCTACGGCGATTGCACCCCGGTTTTTCCCAGAAGAGATGATCCGCTCCCCTCCCCCTTCTCCTCTCCTATTCCCTTCCTTTCTCTCGCCAATGCGAGGATTCGACGGATGATTCATCACCTTTTCCTCGGCGGCTCGCCCGTGATTCTCTGGTGCTCTTTTGGTCCTTTCTTCCCTCTCAAGATGCACCCCCCCCCTTCTTTTCCCCAAGGGGGACTCTGGCAACGATGATCGGAACTACCCCGGCTGAGTTCCCCTTTCCAGAAGGCTTGGGTTAATCAAAATATCCCTCCTCTCAACGGAGGAATCCCCCCTTCCTCCCCCTTCTTAGCTAAGGCTTTTTTCCTACTTTTCTTTCCGCACCCATACTAGCAGGGCTCCCAGAGCTGCACTTCTGTCCCCTCCTGGACTTGGTTGTCACTCTCGTTATCATTGCTTTTTTCTTCATCGGCAATGAATGTCCTTGCCTTGGGGCGATTCCGGGCTTTCGGATACTATGTTTCCTTCTGGTGTTTCCCCCTAGCACTTGTAGTTCCTCACTCTTCCTTTTTCCATTACTGTGATATATTGTCTTGTCTCCTTTTTCCTCCCCCTGCAAAAGCCTTTTTTTTTTCCCCTCCGCAGTGCGGTGACAAAGGCGACGGCTTGTATCTTTTTGGCGTATTTCACTGAAATGTCAAAAGGGGTTCCACCCCTATACTCCCCTCTTCCTCTTTCCCTCATTCCGAGGCATTCTTCCAGTCTTATTGTGAGAAACTAGCCCCGAAGTAGAGTCCCCCAACTACTTTATGGTGGTAGAACAGAGCCTAGTCCTTTTTTTACCTGTTCGTCCTTCACTGTGGGTATAAGCGTGAATCCACCTGGTTTTTTCAGACAAATCTCTTCCCCGGAATATCTCCTTTTTTCCCTGACCGTCTTCGTTTTTTTTCACCCTCCTTATAGGATTTTTTTATGCTGTTAGTCGAGAGGGGACCCGAGCTTCCTTCGTTTTTCCAGGTCTTCCAAATATGCTTTCTTGACTATAAAATAAAATCCACCCGATGAGTCCTCTTCACTCTGAATAATTACTCTTGAATCACATTTTTCTTTTCCGCGCCTTTACGCCATCACCCTTTTCACCACCGTGTAAGAGTATATCTCCCTGATTCGTTGGGCTTGCTCAGTCGCTCCCGGATTTTTCTTAATACGATGAAAAGTTGTTGAGGCGAACCTCTCCGTCGGGCCAGGGGTTTTTCGGTCGGATTCTTCACCTCTTTCGAGGATTTTCTTTTCTTTGCGTACGTTGCGCTCAGAAAGACCTTCCTCGCGGCAATAGACCCCCCCCTTTACTCTGCGGCCAGTTCTCCATTTTTCTTGCGGACTTCTTTTTCCTTTTTTGAGACAAAGTTGCGTGTTGGAATCCCGAACTGTTTCAGAGTCTCTAACTTGTCTTCAAGCGAAAATGACCGTCTCCGTGACTTTCTTTTTTCCAGCAAGTTCTTGACTTCGGTTTGCTTCCCCCCCTTTCTCTTTCCCCGGAAACACTCCGGATAGTTGAATCTTTTTTTTTTTTCACCCTTTGGTCCCTTCTCTTCCCTCTCTTCGCGTTCCGAAGTCCCTCCTTTTTTCCCACTTGAACGTCCCCACTGTGTGGTTCTCTTTCGGAACACTTGACTACCTTCCTCCCTCACCCCCAGTCCAAGCCATCTCAAGCCTCCTCCTTTTTTTCTACGTGACCGGGCAATTCCTTGCACGACTTTTTTCCCAGGTTCCGTTTTCTGTTCGGCGAAATAAGAACGGTGCGTTGTTTTTTTTTTTTCTTCCCGGCGCGGCGTGACGCTTCGTCTTCCTTCCACGCTTCCTTTGGGTTTCCCCTTTCATGATCAGCCATCGATTTTTGTTCATGGAGTTCTTTACCAGAAAGTTCATGCGTGAATCCCTTCCTGCGCCCCCTTTTGCGACTCAGTCACAAGAAGCAGCCTCCCCCTACCGTTATCCCTTCTCTCATTTCGGTCATTTTTTTTCCACGATGCAGGATTTCCTTTCCCCAGTGTCTGGCTTGGTTCCTGTAGCCCGTCACGAATCCAGTTTTTTTTTTCTTTTCGTTTCATAAAGCCGAACCATAAGGAGTCGCCGGTTTGTCGCCTCCTCCGGCGGGCGCCAGGCCCTGCATCTTTTTTTTTTTCTTGATTCCTTTTCCTTTCCTTTTGATTCCAGTCGCCACCCCCCCTTTTTTCCCTGGCGAGTGGGAGCCAGAGGGTCTGGATTCGAGGCCTTTGTGCCTCCGACACGCTCAATAGCCCTTTCTTTTTCCTATTTTTTCCGCATTCTGTTGAGCATCTTTCTTATTTATGGTTGTCAATCGGTTGCTACGATGAAGAACCTGCAATCTTTTGTTAAGGAAAATCCCTTCCTTTTGTCTAGTGAATCCCTCCACTTTTTCCCTTAATTCAATAAGTTCTTCCGAGTCGCAGAATTTCTCCACCGTTACTTTTAAGAATTTTCCCCCCCGCCCCCCCCCCCTTTTTTTTCGCAACTCTTTTTAGGCCCTCACGCTGTGGGACGGGCATACTTTCCGAGCGTGACCTTTTTTCTTTTAGGAAAGAGATGAAGCAAGCTCCCCTCTCCAGTCTCGTCTGCGTACGTGGTAGCCCCCTTCCCTCGTCAAAGAAAACCACACTCTGACAATTGACAATTTTTTTCTTTCCCCGATAACAAACTGGATCTCGCTTCCCCTCCCCCCTTTTTTTGTTGTTGAGCTTCTTCTAGTTTGTTTATCGCCCTCCGACTTCTTTCTTCTTTGTCGTAGGTGTGGTTTTCCGTGACGATGACTTCGATGTCTTTTCATCAGCGCTCTTTTTTTTTCTTTGCTTTTCATCCCTTCTCATGGAAAATGCCCTTCCTTTTCCTGCCCTTTCCACAGCGGTTTCTTTACTCCCCAGAATAGTTCTGAAGGTTCTTTTTTTCGTTTCCCTTTCCTTTTTCCCCACAGGATTTTTTTTTCTTCTTTCGGTCGTTACTACTTATTTATGATGGCACTACATGTAGGTCTTTATTCCTTTTTTTTTTTTTCCTTTGTCCTTTTTCCTCCTTATTTTGAAATTTCCTCGTAGCAACCGATGACAAACCATCACACTCCCCCTATGGATGCTCCGATGACTTCCCCCCTTTTTCCCTTCTTTTTCTCCCCCTCACATCATAACATTCTCTTTAGTCTTTTTTGCCAACGCAAAAAAAAAGCCTTCCCTTTCCCCCTCGTGGCGCCCCCTCGCCCTTTGCTTGTTGTTAGCTCTGGGAATTCCTTTCTTCCGGGAATTAGGATGATTGCCTTCCAAGAGACTTCGACTTTTCCTTTTCCTTTCCCGCCTCCTTAGGATGCGTTCTTTTCTCCTGATGGTCGGCCTTGTATGACCTCCGGTCCTGGAAAAGACTTCTTCTTTTTCCGTTATCCCTCCTCCCCTCCAGACAATGTTTTTCCCTTTTTTTTTTGGCAATAGTATGCGGTGGTCTTTCCCCGCCTGGAACGAATTCCCTTTTCCCGTATTGCTGCTCTTTCCCTTTCCTGGCGTTTTTTTCCTTTTTCCCGTGGGCGAGTTACTTTATTCAAGCAGTCTGTTTTTCCCCTTTTTCTCGGAACTCCACTGAAACGTTCTGTCTCTTGACCTACTGGGAATCCCCCCTTTTCTTCTCCGCGAAGCTATAAAGCCTCTTCCCGAGCTGTTGGATAAACCAACTTCCTTTCGCCTCCCACCTTCTTGATCCCGCTGATCGAATGCATGATCATTAGTGAACCAGTGAAATCCTCAACATGGCGAATGGATTTTCTTTTTCTTTTTTGACTGGGTGCTCGCCCCTGGAGGTTCCCCCCCTTTTAACTGATTCTACGGCCAAAACAAAAGCATGGGACTTGTGTGTTTGTTTCTTTTCGACTTTCGGGAACACTCTCTTTTTTCTCCTTTCCTTGCCCACCTCTTTTTCCTCCCCCCCCATTTCTTTCGCGAGCCGGATTTTTTTCGTGCGAGGTCTTCTTTTTGCCCGAAGTAAAGACACCCTTGCTGGCTCTCCTTTTCTGTCGAAGTCCCTATCTCCTCTTCAGTTCGCTTCGTCCCCCTTTCGTTCTGGAGTCCAACACGCAATTTTTGGGACCCTGGCCGTGCCTTTCTCCTTCCCCTTCCTATCCTATCCCCTGGCCAGTACTCTCTGGCTATGGAAGCTCATTCCTGGTAGCGTCTGATTGCTCCTACCCTCTTACTTGCCCGCCCTTCCCCCCTCCCCCCCCTTCCGTTGAGATCCGGACGTCGCCCCCCCTTTTTTTTCGCGTCAAAACGGTTTCGAGGCGCACCCGCCTTCCTCATCTTAAGCAGCCAACCCCCCCTTTCTGCGTCCTCTCCTCCCCAGGTTGTGATGCGGAAGGTGGATGCGCCCTCCCCGTGACGCGCAACAATGTTTCCTCCCCCCCACTTGCAGCTTTCCCTTTCCTTTCCCTCTCTTCACATCTCCATGCCTCTCTTTCCCAAGAAAAGAAAGCCCGGTCGGGATATTTTTTCGTTGGTTCTCCTTTTTTCTTATTTATTGGCAAACATTCTTTTTTTCCCCCCCCACCACTTTTCCCCCCCCCTCCACTTCGACGTACTCTCCTTCCCCAACGTAATGAGGTGCCCCTTCAAACCTGCCGTTTGCCGGATCGAACCAATAAGCTTATTTTTTTTCTTTCTACTCTGCCTCTTGATTCTTTCTTCACGCGAGTGTTGAGTATAGTTTTCCAGTCCATTTTTTTCCTCCCGCCCAAAGATGATATTTTCCCCCGCACTGCGTCGAAATCCTTCCACCCAGCAGGCTTTTTCCCCCTTTTTCCATTCGGACTATGCACAAGATCAGGAATGTACGTCTTTTTTTTCTAAGTTTCGGCCTCCCCCCCCTCCTCGCAAACCGTATTCCAACAGAGTATCCGACTTCCGGCACTGGCCCTCTTTCCATTAATTAATTGCGCTTCTCAAGCCCTCTTCTACCGCCTTTCTTCTTTCGGGTTGCGGTTGCCCGTGGCTGGAAGTTCAAGGTCAGGTTCATTTTTTCCATGCTCTTTTGACCGGCTAGGTTTTTTTCCTTTCTTCGCGTAGTTGCATAACTCCTTCTCGCTTCTTCGTTAAGTGGTGTATAAGCCGTTTTTCTTCTTCCGAGATATTTGAGGACCCCAAGCATTCTTTTCCTTTGATCTTTATGCGGCCGTCTTTCCTCCATCGTTGCCAGTCTTACCCCTTTTTTCCTTCCCATTGGTGAATCGTGATGCTTGATTGAACCACGCCCACTCCAGATGCACGGGCGAGAAGACCCCGCACTGTCTCCCTTTTTCAAGTCATCCTCGATCCGCCGCATTTTTCTTTTCTTTTTTCGGCAGATGAGAGCGAATGGTCCCCGCGGAGCGGCGGTTTGCTTTATTGTTTTCATAGCAGAGTCTTCGCGGTCCTTCCGCTGCTCTTTTCTCTTTTTCCCAGGCTTTCCCAACAAATTCGCCTTTTTCCCAGATGGCGCATCTTGAGGCCGAGGGCGAGTTTTCCTTTTTTTTTTTTGCCTGTACCCATGAGTGTCCCTTCGCAATTTCCCTTGATGAAAAAATGGTTTTCCTTTTTCTGAAGAGAGTTTATTTAGCCTTTTTCAGATGAATGAATTTTAGTTCTTTCTGGGTCTCCACACCTCCCCTCATGGGCTGATTGGGCTTCGATTCAGTTTTTTCCCTCTGCGGATTGGGCAATTAGCTGAATACTCACTATTTTCTTTCAAGGTGGCTTCTTTCCTGAGACTTCTTCCTCTTCAAAAGGGTTTATTTCCCCCCCTCTCTTTTCCCCCTCGCAACCGCTCCCCTTGAACACAGTGGGAAAATCATCTCTTTTGTTCAACCTCGCCCGGACCCCGGTCCGCTCCTATCCCCCTCCCACGGGGACCCTCCCCTTCAAGGCCATTGTCCGTCATTTGACCCGAAACCGACAAGTTTTTTTCTTTTCCCCTATTGACGCTCCCTTTTTATTTTTTTCTCTTTTGGTACATGAACCCCCCCTCTTTATTTTTTGTATGGGTTCCCTTCCCATCGACACACAGCCCCCCGATCCCCCTTTCCTCTAGGTTTTCTTCCGGCGGGGAAGCCCTTTTCTTTTTTGAAATCACCCCACCTGGCTTATTTCTACAGAGGCTTGATTTTTACACACACTTTTCGTTCCCCCCAGGCCCCCCCTCAATAATCGAGATGCGTTGCAGCCACCTAGTTCAGTTTCTCGTAGATCCATTCTCCGCGGACTCTCTCCGAGTCCCCTTCCCTCCTTCTTCATGTGACACGCAGCGTTTTCGACAGCCAGCGTTTTTCCCCTTCCCTTTTCTTCCGGAACAAGAACCGAAAAACATTTCACTCCCAGCACGTCCGTCTTTGGGGCGTTCGACCTGAACGTTCAGCGGGCTTTCTTTCCCTCAGGCGAAAAGCAAAAGACTGCTAAGCTCTCCCGGAAGCATGGCCCAAGCTCTCCTTCCAGCCAGCTCCTCACGTGCAACCTTTTCGCCATTGTCCTTTTTCGGATCCTTCCTTCTTCCCGAGGTTTTCCCTGGGTGGAGAAGCCCGCGCTGAGTTTCTCTTGTCCACTCCTCTTTTTCCCGATTTCGGCCCAAATATGAAATCACCCAACTGAGGTGTTTTCGCGACCGCGATATTGCCCTTTCCTCTCTCCAGCTCTTTCATCTTTCGGCGGTTTTTTTCCCATTCACAAGAGTCTGAACAGGTGTTTTCCCCATTACCGAGATATGGGCTGATTTCTTTTTTTTGCGGCTTTGCGTGGGATCGTTCGGTAAAGGACCCTTCCCTACCGCGTATGTTTTTTTTTAAAACGCGCACGACCTTCCTTTAGACGATTCGTCCCACCCTGCCTGGCAGACCTTTGCCGGCCCAGTTAAACAAGGGAGCGTAGTAAAGGAGGGTGCCACTCGTTTCTTTTCTTCTTTGCGAATGAGCCGGCTTTCCCCCCCCCCTCTGGTATGTTGGTCCCCTTTTGTCCTGCTGTCTAATTCAACTTCCTTCCCCCTTCCAGCGCCGCGGGTCCTTTTTACCCCCCTACAGGGGAAATTTCCCCTTCCCGTGTCTCCTGGTTTCACCCCCATGCGACGTGCGCTTTCCCCATGTTCGCCGGACGAGTAGCTCCCGCTATCGAGCTATTTTTTTCCCGTTGTCCTCCTCGCTTTTTGTCTTTTCCGGGCAAACACGCCTCCCCCATTGAGGTGATGAAGTCCGAAAAAATGAGATCTAAATATGTACGGGCGGTCTATCCGCCCAAGATCTTGTGAATTTTTTTTCCTTCTCTTGTCAATGGTCCTGCCTGCCCATTTTCCCCCTCATTCCTTTGCCTCCCCCTCGCTTGTGGTTGATCGTGCCGATGGGACTTTATTTTTCAGAAATACGGCAAAGCTTCCCTTTTCTCCCCCTTCGCGGGTCTTCCCCCCCGGCTTTCTTCCGCACTTCCTGCTTAATAGCCCGTCTCCCTTTTTTCCCAGAAACCACAGGATAGGATTCCCTTGATGCGGAGACGCCATTCAACTTCTTCTCGGCTTGCCCCTCCCTTTCTTCGCGTCATACAAAGTCCTCTCCTTTTCTTTATTCCATTGAGACGAACCGGGCCCCCCCGGTTCCGCCTTCTTTTTTTTCTTCCGTTGCGCATTTCGTTTTCGGTTTCTCCCCCCCCCCCCCCCCTCCACCAATTTTGCGATTTCTCCCTTTTAGAAAACAGAAACGCCATTCCGTTGCCGAACCACTTCACGCCAGCTTTCTCTGTGGCGAAAAACGGTCTGGAGATCGTCGACACGCGTCAAGGGGGATTCTTCCCAGCTTTTTTTTTTCCCTATCGTCCATCCTTCCCTTTCTTTCGCTTTCCGTCAGCGCTCTCCCTTTCCCTTTCCGCCGACGGTTGGGATGACGTCAAGGACAACTCATGTGCTTCCCTTCTCAAAAAACAAAGTGCAGGATGCTTTTTCCTTCTTCACGCTCTTCTCCTGACCTTTTTTTTTCGCCTACTTCCCTCCC
>Ga0179593_1689631_pt1 | contig 10666 bp, 12 predicted proteins | sample CZODoug2_1_08_16_FD_185931 | JGI IMG/M metagenome (GOLD analysis project Ga0179593, IMG submission 185931) | Vadose zone soil fungal communities from Angelo Coast Range Reserve, California, USA - CZODoug2_1_08_16fungal (PacBio error correction) | ecosystem: Environmental > Terrestrial > Soil >... | reverse complement strand
AACGAACACCAGCCTTTTTCCCTTCAAACGAAGCAGTTTTCAGCGGTTCCCCTTTTTTTCCGGTTATCCTGTTCTTCCATCGAGTTGCACCCGCTTGAAGTTCATTTCCCCCCCCTACCAACAGCAGCTGATGCACCCGCTCTCCTTCCACTAGAAACAAACGACGACCTCCCTTGTAATAGTCCAGCTTCCCCCCTCCTCCCCTCCCGTTGTTTCGCGCGAGACTGGACCCCCCCCCTGACTCGTAGTTACGACACGCCTCCCTCCTATGGACAAAAAATCACTTTTTTTTTTCTCACCAGTTTGGGCGGGCGGGCCTCCGCATTCTTTTTCCACGCTGGACCTGCACCAAGACGATTAATTTCTCCTTCTGCAGCTCTTGCAGCTGACTCTCCTCACAAAGTACTTCGTCCCCCCCTTTTTTTCACTGATCCCGAGCTGCTTACACGAACCCCTCCCTTTCATTCACTTTGACAGCACTACGGTCCGCTGACGGCTTCTCCCTCTACAAGTAAGCACGAACTAGGATAGAATGCGAGCGTCTTTTTCTCTGCGAGGGAGCATGAGGGTGTCTCTTTTTCCTCCTTTTCTGAACGTGCGGTGGCCATGCTTCGCAAGGGCACAACTCCTTTTCTTGTCATTCCCTTTTTTTTTTTTTTCGTGCAAAGGAGTGGACGAGATCTTCCTCCCCGGGAATAGGAAAATTAACAGCCGCTTCCCCCTTTCTCAGCATCGTTTTTCGGCCGGTGATGCGTAGCAGCAGACATAAGTCGAGTTTTTTTCCCCTTTCCTACGATTACGATCTATCTCTTTACTCCTTCCTTTCTGATAGATGCTTTGGGGGCGGCTCTTCCTTCCTCTTTTTTCTGCGGAAGAATATTCTCCCTCCCGATGCTGCCCCGACTTGCCGCCCTTCTTTTCATTCCGATTCCCTGGACGCCGGCCCCCTCTTTCTCTTTCGCCTTTTGGACGAACTAAGCGCCCCTTTTAGTTAGGGATGATAGGTTGTAGAACGTGTTCCTCTCCCTGAGTCGATCGAGGACACACATAAGCGCCCTCTTCTCATCCTTTCTCGCGCAGTCTTCCCTTCCCCCCCCTGAGCAAAGCGAGCCCTCTCCCTTTGTCAAGGGATGAAGGTTCGCGAGGTTGTTCTTTTCCTGTGAAGAAGAAGTACTATCTTTTTTCTAAGTTACGTTGGTTTGGATCCGCAGATGGCGATTCCCCCCTTTTTTTTCGCTTCAGGAAAGGAGAAAGCGCGCTTCTTTCCCAAGGAGTTGAAATCAGCCTTTTCCAATGGTGAGACAGGCGACGACTCTTTCCCCCCCTTGAGGTGGCACTTATCGATTGGGGCCGAACCGCGGGTCGGAACGCCTCTTGGTCAGTCTTCGCTCGACACAATTCTTTGACCGAAGGCTGCTTTTCTTTTCTTTGGTGCGAGTGTTATCCGCGCCCTTCCTCGAGGTGTTGCCTTTCAGCTCTGTTGGGGGACGGGTTTGCTCTTCCTTTCTCGGCTATGGAAGCAGAGCCACCTGCCCTCTTTTTCTGTTTACCGGGGACAAAGTGCAAACGGCTGTGTTCCCCCCCTTTTCTCCTCACGTTGGGAGATACGACTTCCTAACTTTCTTCGGATGTGGCAGTGAAGCTTTGGTGGTGATTGATCTTCCCCTTACGGAATAGGACGGAACGTTCACGGCTCTTTCTTTTTTTTCCGCGGAGATACGGAGCATCTTCCCCCTTTTGAGTTCATTGCGAAAGAGCTGCAACGTGGTTTCCTTTTCCCCTGAACGCTTCCTTCTATTCAGAAGGCGAGCCTTGGGTTCTTTTAACGATTCATGGCAGTTGCGGGACCCCTTCTTTTCAGAGTTTAAGCGGTGCTGTCCTTGCTTTCCCTCCTCCCGACCGTGTTCTTCCACCACCTGCACCTAAAGAAAGTCGCTTGCGTCTGTCTTCTCTTCAAATATTGCAGACCCGTCAATGGGCGCTTTTCCTTTGCGTGAGAACTACGGGATTTTTTGGAACGGTTTCGCGCACGTCCTCTCCCAGGACCCACTCAACGAGTATCTACCCCCTCCCTCTGAGATTTGGAAACGAAAGCTGCCCCCTCTCCCCTCTCAGGACAAGGCATGGGCAAACGAGGTTCACCCTACTGATATTCGCTTCTCGGGACGCGTCCCTGTATTCGCGAAAATTTCCCCTTTTTCATGGTCGAGCCCCCCGAGGCCAGATCGCATTCAGGCGCGCTCCTTTTTTTCCAATCAACTGTAATGGAGGACTTGGGGTCCCCCCCCCTCCACCACCCCCCCCACCCCCCCCCCCCCCCCCCCCCCCCCCCCCCCCCCCACACCCCCCCTTTTTTCTTCCTAGGAGTAATACCGGGCAATCTTTCGTGACCCATGCTTTGAAAGCCGAGATGGTTCTCCTCTTTCTTCTTTTACAATATCAATGTGCTCCCCTTTAGAAGATCTTCGCGCTCTCCCCCCTCTAGTTGGAGCGGGCAGCAAAAAGCCTTTCCTCACCCCTTTTTTGCAATGCTAACGCAGTTGCACCTCCCCTTTCTCTTGAATGCCGGTAAGGCCCTTTCTGTATGAGAGCTAGTCCCGACGCTTTTCCCTTCCGGTCGAGAGCTTTTCTCGTGTCTTTTGTTGGGTGCGCATAATCTCCCCCTTTTTTTGGAAAACGGCGCCTCTTCTTAAAAAGGGAAGGCCCGCTTTTCCCCGGCCATCCACGTACTCGCGCGCGTCCTCCCTTTCCTGTGGGATTCTCTTCGCGCCCATTGCAAAACTGGTGTGTTTCCCTGCTACCACATGGCGATCTTAATTTTTTCTCGTAGCCGAAATGGGACTTCGCGGCGCCCTTTTCTTGCACTTGCTCCAACCGGCGACCGCCGAGGCAGGGTTGACCCCCCTTTTCCCTTCCCCATTCCTTCCACATTGCGCTCCCTCTGGTCCCCAAAATTTGGGGACAACATGACGTCTTTTTTTTTCTTGTGAGATAGAGTTGATGCTTTGCTCAGTCCCCCCCCCCCGCGTTGACCACAACGTAAATGTCGCAGCGAAGCTTTCCCCTTCCTTTCTCCTAATGAGGCGAAAAATCGGTTTTTCAAGTGTAAGTAAATCACTACTGTAATCCCCCTTTTTTTCTTAACGGGAAGAGACTTTTGACATTCCCTCTTCCTTTTCTGAGGTTGCTTGTTGATTGCTGAGACGACTACTTCCCTCTCTTTTTGTGTCCGTAGAAGAAGTATTTCTTTCCCCGATATATATAGTTTAATAAGAATAAGTTGTTGTTTGTTGCTCTCCTTAAGGGACGGTGATTTCACAGCTCAGGTCTCCTTCTCCCAACGGCACTCGCTTCCCTTCCCCCTTCTCCCTCCCGCCCCTGAATCCCGGAAGGTAAATGTAATAAAGGATTTCCCCTCCCCCCTCCCCCGCGATTTTTACAGTGTGGACACGACGTCTGTGTTCGCCCGATTTTTCGCCCCTTATGTTAAGACGATGCGCGCGTACATTCTCTCTCGGTTTTTTCTTTTATCACGCTATCCTTCCCCCCCCCCTTACTGAATACCCAGCCGTAATTGTCCCCCAAATTTTTTTCCTTCGGTCATTCGAAGAGATCGAGGGTAAGTCCCTGTTCTCTTTGTCCGGTGGTTTTGTTAAAACCTGCCTGCGGTCAGCCGTTTCTTCCTTCTGAAGGAGGCGCCAAGGAAAGTTCCTTTTCCTGACGACGAAAGCAGGCACGAAGTTCCTTCTTTTCCGACTAGTGCGCCGCACACAAGTTTGAATTTTCCCCTCTAAAACTCCATTCCGCTGGGCCTGCCGAGCGAGGGCTCTTTTTTTTTTTTTTTGGATTGAAAGCGCGCTCTCGGCAGAGGCGGATTCGTGGTAGTTGCTTTTTTCCCAGTCTTCATCCGAGTAGCGAACCAGGGCTTCCTCCCTTTTCCGCGCTCGACGTATGAGACCCCCTCTCCTTCGCTAATACAGTTCCATTTTCCCTCTTTTTTTCCCTCCGGCAGGGTCGGTGGACATTTTTCCCCCTTTTCCGATTAGTAGCAACCCTTTTTTTTTGCTGCCCGATCCACTGCTCGGGTTTCCCCTCTTTTTGGGTTCATCATCGCGAAGAGCCTTCGAAAGTTCCTCTCCTCTCCCCTTTTTTTCCCACTGCTCCATCGTGGGGACCTTCCATGGTGAACGAAAACTTCCTATTAATCCTCGCCTCCCACGTTCCTCCCCTTCGACCTTACCGTTTTTCTTTTTTACTCGCGCGCGCCTGAAAGCGATCTCTTTTCTTAGCAAAATTGCGACGCCCTTTTCCTTACAGCGAGGCCAGCGCAGCGGAATTCCCCGTTTGTACAGTCCCTCGTTTCCGCCTTGGACTGAGATCATTCGACGAAGTTCCCCTCTCCTCTTTTTGGTGATCAGGGATTTTAGATTACTCGTTTCTCTTCGTCGAGCGAACCCCCTTCCGTGTCTATCACCGCAACCGATTCCCGGCGCCACCCGGCCACAATCGCCCATTGACTTTTTTCTTTGGCCTCCTCAAGTCGAAATCTCTGGCGCGAAAGCTCTTTCTGGTTGGAATCACACTGTCTTTTTCCTTTTCATGTCCCCGGGTGTCTCAATCAGAAGGAAGCACTTCCTTCCCCCCCAAGAACATCTCTTCCCTTTTTCCCACTTGCCATTGAGATTCCACTCCCCTTCCTCTCCCTTCTGAATATAGAGCGTTCGTCCTCCGCCCGTTTCAACCAGGTGCAGCTCTTTCGCAAATGACCCTGGCCTTTCTGCGGATATGCTCGGAAGCGACCGACTCTCAAAGTAAGAATAACGTAACGATTTTTTTTTCCTCACTTCCGTCGCCAGACACTCCTTTTCCTTTGTACTTCCAACAAACAGATTTAGCTGACTCCCATTTCCTTCTCCTTCGTAGCCTCCCAAACGTGATTACGATGTTCACAAACAGAAGTTGGAAACTTTGCCCCCCCCTTTTTTTTTTTCGCTGATTCCCCGGCCACTTGTTTGCTTGCTTTCCCATAGCGAGCACCCGCTTGCAATCCCCCTCTCCCCCAACAGCAGGCTGATGCACCGATCCCTTTTCCCCTTTCGCGGATTAAAACCACTCCTCCCTTTTCCGTAAACTCAGTCGATCCTTCTTTCATCTTCCAGCTTCCAGACACTAACGTTGTGTGATTCTTTTCCCTCGGACTTTTCGTAGTGAAGACACGTTCGTCCTTTTCTTTTCCCACCTACAATGGTCGAACGTCGTCTCTCGGGGTTAACCCATTTTGGGCGGGCGGATCCCGCAGGATTGGCTTCCCCCTTCACCAGACGCTTAGAAGCGCTTTTTTCTTTTTACTGAGACATGTGAGGATCCCCCTTCCGAAGTACGTTCGCCTCATTTATTCCTACAAGCCTAGCCCCTATTCCCTGCAAGCAATACGACCGCGTTTCTTCTCTTACTTGCGCAGTCCTTTTCCTGCGAATCACCTTTCTCGCGGGCGAGAGGGGTGTTCCTTCTCTTCTTTCTTTCCGTTTGGTTCCCGCTTCGCACCGGCACAACCCCCCCCCTTTCCGGCGCTGCAGGCCCCTTTTTTTTCGTGCCAAAGGCGTGGAATAGCTCCCTTCTCTCCAGGGAATCGGACTGTCCCCCCTTCCAAAGGTCGACGCCTGCGTAGAGAGGGCTGAGCGTCGTCCTTTGATTGCCGCCGAGCCGCACCCAAAGCATCTCTCCCTTCTAAGGTGTTGTTGTTGGAGAGCGCTCTTTTTTCTCGGCGCAATCAACTCGCTTTTGGGCTTGTTTTCTTCCGCGCTCACGATGCTGCACGCCTTTTCCTCTTTTCCCTGGATCGCCGGCAAGTAGGGCAGCTCGTCCCCCTTCGCAGAGCACTGGCATGTCCTTTTTCCCGTGCGAAGCCATGGCCCCTCCGGTCAAGAGTTTATCCGTGACACCCCGCGCGCCCTCTTCTCTCCCTTTTTGCAGTCGAGGAATAGTGCTGCTTACTGCCTTTTTCAAGAGGAGTAATTGCTTTCCCCTTCCCCTTTTTTGGCTTGTAAGCAGCCGTTTTTCCTTCCCTCCTTACTATTTTGCTGTACGAAGTACGGGGTTTCTTCTTTGCGCGTCAGCTGAAGAGCCTTCTTTTTCCAGCAGCGGATGAAGATTTTTTTTTTTTTTTCCTTCGTTGAGACAATCAGATCCTTCAGGTGATTCTCCCCCCCTGGTTAGCCCCGACGGACGAAGTCTTTTTCTCTTTTTCTTTTGGGCCGAAAACCCGGTCTTTCGTCTGACGCGTGTGGGGTCAGTCCCTCTCTTTGTTTTGAAGCTGGACGAGGACCTCTTTTTCCCTTTCCCCGAGTTACTTTGTGCGAGTGGTTACCGAGTTCCTTCTTCCTTTCAGATGCTGTTGGGGGACGGGTTGCGTTTCCTATGGGAAGAAGGCTTTCTTCCCCAGTGCCGGGGAAGCAGCGAAACCGTCTTCGTTCCGGGCAAAGTGCCCCCCGTTTTTCTCTCCCCTCGTAATCACGTTTGGAGCTACGACCCCTTTGGATGGGAGGCAGATGAAGCTGCTTGGTCTCTTAGTGTCTGGCGACGGAAGTAGTCCCTCCCCCTTTTCGTGTAGACTTGCAGTACTTGTTAGCGGTCTTTTTTTTTCTTTTTTTACAAGGACAAAGGCCGGAGTTCATTTTTTTTTTCAGAAAGTGAGTATGATCGAACTCTTCCTTTGGAGAAACGGTTACGTGGACAGCTTCACCTCCTTCTACGAACTTCGTAAGTAGTTTTTTCTTTGTGAGCGTTATCAGCTGTTGTCCTTTCTTCTTTTCCCATGACAGATTCAGACCTTTCCCCCTTAAATGAAATGTAGCTGAGCGCCCTTTTTCTTTCCTTGAGGAGGCCAATATTCTTTCGCCCTAGTCAAATGGTTGGAGTGGCGTGGCGCCTTCTTGGTGTAGACTACGGGAAGGCCTTTTGCGCGACGGCCGAAACAACTCCCCCCAAGCCACTGAATCACCAGAACCTTATTTTTCCTCCAAGTTCATCGGATTGTCACTTCATCGATCTTCCTTTTTTCACCGAGGAACTTACATCTTTTGCTGGACCGCGCTTTCTCGCGAAACATTGAAAGGGGCGTCTCGCCCCTTTTTAAGCCCTGCGTCATCACGAGCCAGCCCTATTCGCGCGAGGATACCAATTTTTCCCCCCTGGGAGGAATTGACCGTCCCCTTTTTTTTTTTTCCCTTAATCGCGGCAATGATCGCTTCTCCCCCCTTTTTCATTTTACCTTCCTGAGAAGGGTCCCACAACGATTGGTTCCTCTTTTTCCTTGCGATGAGCGAACTTTCGCTTTTTCTTCCGCAAAAACAGTCGGCCCTTCCTTGGATCGGGCAGACCCCCCCCGACAAGGTAGAACGCCCATTTCCCCCCAGTTGCAAAGTCCACAGACCCTTGAAAGGTAAGTTCCGAAAATGGAACGGGACTTCTAGTCAGAGTCTTTCTTTACCCCCCGGACGTCGGAGCGCTAGAAGAGGGGTGCGCCCCTCCTGACGTGGCAACCGGGCGCCCCCTCCCCGAGAACTTCATTCTGTCAACAAGGGCAGGACAGACTTTCCCCTTACATCCACGTACTCCGCGCGCGGCAGGCAGCTTCTTTTTTTTTTATAGCGAGCCCTCCCCCTTTTTTCTTTCATTATATGGGAGACCCCGCTTGTTCCCTTAACTTCTGCTTCTTCGTCTCTCGTCTTCCCCCTTTTTGCGGGCGAACTTTCCTTGGGCGCTTTGGACGTACAACGGTTCCCTTGTTGAAACCAGCACCCCCTTCCCCACCTTCACATGGAGCGTACCCTCGATTCTCTAACCTTTGGGGACAAAGCCGTCTTTTTTTAGAGTGATGCTGATCAGGGCCCCTCCCCCTTTGACAACGTAAATGTCGCATCCTTCGTTCCAACCCCACATCTTCTCCTAATGGAGTTTCTCCCCCTTCCACAGGACGTGTGTGGCAAGTGTCACGTTCTCTTCTAAAGCGGAAGGTGTAACTGGGACGAGTCCCTTTTTCCTTCCTGGCGGTTGCTCCTTGTTGATTGCTTCCCTTTTACTACCCCCTTTGAAAGGCGAGGGCCCGTTTTTTTTTGAAGTAGACCTGAAAGGTTTTCTTCCTTAAATTATCGCTCTCTTTCCCCTTTCTCGATTAAATTTAATTGCTTCTTCCTGCTCATATCCCTTCGGCGAACAGGACAACCCCCCTCCTCTCTTCAACTGGTAGTCGTTCGAAATCAAACAAGGAGCAAGCCCTTCCCTTTCTTCAATGTCATAAAGTCTCTCCAGTTTTCCCCTTTTTTTCGATCCCAGATTTACAGTAGTGATTTTTTTTTACCCACTGGCCACAAGACGTCTCTTCTTTCCCTCAATTAGGAGGAAAGATTTTCTCTTTTTTTCCCTTTCCCGTTGCAGGCGCCGTGTTTTTTTTGCTGAGCAGCCCTCCCGAAAAAGGACTCACCTCCGTCATTGTGACAAAGCGTGGGACCAATTTTTTCTTCCCCCTTAGAGATCGAGGTAACTCCCCTCCTTATTTGTTTTCGGTCGGTTTTCCCCCACCTGCTCGGCAGGTACAGCCTTTTTCTTTTTTGAGGGAGACCAAGGAAATTTTTCCCCCTTTTTTCCCCCCTTTCAGGAGACGAGGATTTCCTACAGCACTTTCCACCTGAAGTTCGGATCGCCATATTTTTCTCCCCCCCCTCCCTCTGCACACAAGTTTGAAATGGGCGCTCTTTTTCCGCGCGGAGAAGTGATGTAGTCCTTTTTTCCCCCCTTTTCTTCCTCTTTTTTACCGACTTTTTGGGGCGTGGTAGTGTTTTCTTTTGTTGCAACGTCTGACTTTCTAAAATAGGAGAATTCTCCCCCCGCTGACCGTCATGTGAGCCCCCCCCATTACTATGGACTAGCGATTTGGGGGGGTTCCTTTCGGCGCTTCTTTTCCTTATTCATCGGCAGTTTTTTGACACCTTGTCCCAAACTGGCGATGCATGCCACTTTTCCTTCTTCCCGATCCAATGATAGGTGGATTGGGCCGTCGAATCGCTCTTTCTAAAGTTCCTATTCCCAATCGCAACATTGAGATGGTCCACCACTTCCCTTTTTTTTTTTCTCGGTTCCCCCCCTTTCCCCCCCCGAGATAATTGCCCCCCTTTCCCCCCCGCGAACGGCAAGTCCCTCCCCTTACTTGTACTTCGCTCGCGCCTGAATGCGACTTTTCTCGACTTGCTTCCCCCCCCTTCCCCAATTTAAAGTGGTTGTCGCTTTTTTTTCCCCTCGAAAGCGATTCATCAATGTAGGTTCCTCCTTTCTTGGCCTGACCATATTCGAAGAAAGTGACAATCCTCTCCTTTCCTCTCAGGTTTCTGGTTGATCAGTGATTTTCTTCTATGTTGATTTTCGGCTTTCCGCGAACCGTCCAACCTCCCCCTTTATCACGCCAATGATATTACGGCGCCAAAGGCCCCCCTTCCCCTTTCCGATATTGGCTCCTCAAGTAGATTGCGCGAAAGAGGACCTTTCCCTTTTTTTTTTGGAATCACACTGGGTAGTAATTTCCTTGGTGTCTTCCCAAGGACAGCAACAGCTGATACTCCCCCACGAGTCGTCCGCAACTTTGCTCTTAAAACGTTCTCCCCTTTTTTTTCTCTATAGTTCGGAAGGAAGCACGTTCCTTACACCCCCTTTTCCCTTTTCTTTCGCCCCTGAACTGCTTTCTTTTCGTGATATGCTCCGGAGCGCCGCTCCCTTGCAAGTCAGAATCAAGTCACGAGCCGTTCTTTCCCCCGGGTGAAAAATAGTAAATCACCCCCCTTTTTTTCCCCCGCATCCGTGCTGGTCCTTTCTTCTTCTTCCAAACTGATTCCGCTGTTCTGGCTCGTAACGGCCACACGCCTTTCCCCCTTCCCCAACGGACGACGTTTTTCTTTCTGTGATAATGACTTCAATTAGCGATTCTTTCCCCCTCCCCCCCCCAAACCAGTCCCAACATCAGCTCTCCCTCTTTGTCGAAGCGAGTTAAACCACTCGGCACCAACTTCCTTTTATCCCCCCGGAGGTACATCGTTAAAGCTTCTTTGTGTACGAGCATTATTTTTTTTTTCCCCCCCCCAACACGCGGCATCCTCTTTTTTTTTCCCCCCGGCCTGCGGACCCAAGCGACTATGGGACCCCTTTTTCTCTCGGGGCTAACCAAGTTTTTTTTTTTTCCTAAGAGGATTGATTGTCCCCCTCTGTACGCCACATCCTCCGTCCTCGTTCCTCTGCAGCTCTGCAGCTGACGCGCCTTTCCCCGTACTTTCCGCAACGAAGTACGTTTCCTTTCTTCCAAGGACTCGAGAACATTCCTTCCTTTTCTCCTTTTCTTGACGGAGATGCGCTCTTTTCCTCGCACTATTTACGCGCGCGAAAGGGTCCCTCTTTTCGTGAGGTGGTGCCTCGATCTCTTTTTTCATGCAATTAGCAACGGGAAAAACCTCCTTTCCCCCTTCTTTTTCCTTTCAGGCCCAGTGAGAGGCTTAGTTTTCGTTCCCCTTCCTTCTCTGACCCAACTGCGGCGATCAAGGGAAGCGGAATTCCTTTTTTGATGGGCAGCATCGTTATTTTTTTTTTTTCCATAAGTAGAGTGGATTGGCGGAAGAGCCTCCCT
>Ga0179593_1685185_pt1 | contig 10666 bp, 10 predicted proteins | sample CZODoug2_1_08_16_FD_185931 | JGI IMG/M metagenome (GOLD analysis project Ga0179593, IMG submission 185931) | Vadose zone soil fungal communities from Angelo Coast Range Reserve, California, USA - CZODoug2_1_08_16fungal (PacBio error correction) | ecosystem: Environmental > Terrestrial > Soil >... | reverse complement strand
CCTTTTTTTTCTTGGGCCTGGACCTGTGCCTGACCCAAACGGGTAGTATTGTAGAGCGCATTCCGGCTGAACCCCCTGCGCCTTCTTTTCCGGTGATGTAGCCAGAGACCGGCGAATCTCCTTTCTCTTTTTCGTGAGTGCATTTCTTTTGCGGGAACTCCCGCCGCTTCGAGCAGAGATAACGTAGCTGGAGGGCTCCCCCCTATAGTCTGCTTTCCCCAGTTCGGTCGACACTAGCTCCGGGACTGTAAACTGTGAATTATTTATTTTAGGTGAATCGGGCCCCTTCCGCCCCCTCACTGTACGTAGCGCCAGTCGCCTTTTTTCCCCTGCCGTGGTGAGAATCTTTCTCAATGCGGCCCCTCTACTCTGCAACGAGGAGAGAGATCGTGCCCCGGCCCCCCTTTCTTTCGAGCAGGGGGTGTGGCCATTTTTGCGGTGGAATTCGCCATTTTCTTTCGGCTTAAATGCTTACCCCCCCCCCCAACGAGAAAGATCCTCCAATGCGCCAAAAATAAAATTGCGTACCCCCCAGTCTACAGTCCGTGAGATGATAGATGCGCTCCGCATTTTCTGTCCCTGGTATGAAAGTAGTCCCTCCTTCCTAATCGAGAACGCCGGGTAGACACGCCTTTTGGTCGATTGTCGAGGAGGAGCCCCCCTCCGTGCGGAGCAGTACTTAGCAAGGTTTTTCTGGAGGTATGAAGGACCTCTTCTCACTTTGTTGCGATTGCGCATGGACCGCTTAGCGCAAGAAGCTTCTCTTCTTTTCTTTTTGCTTGTTTTTCTCTTTTCCCTTGATGCAGAAGCTCAGCATTCCCTTTGTTCTGGTCAGGTTGAGTTGCCCCCTTTTCTCAAACTTTCTCCCTTGCAACGACTGCTTTTCAAGTCTATTCTCCCCTGGTCACTTGCGCCGCGGAAAAGAAGAAGATCTTCCCTTCTCTTTTTGGAGCGGCCGGCGCGATGTAATGGTTCTTCTTGAGAAGGTGTTTGAGATGGTTTCTTTTTTATTTTCCCTTTCTCTAAGCGGATTCGTTTTTGTAGCTTTGAGGACGTCATGATGGGGGAAAGGAAACTTTATTAGCGGGAGGAGGAGGCATGTTCCCTTTCTGGGGGGTGTTCTATGGATGGTGAGTGTTTTGTCTTTTTCCTCTCTTGACTTTCTCTTCGCGGGGCCGGGACTCGGATCTGTTGTTCTTTCCATCTCACCCTTCAGAGAAAATGCCTTTCTCCCCTTTCGGCTTCTTCCAGTCGCTGTGGTGAGCAGGCAAAGGGGGCTGGGTCTTTTTTTTTTGTCCCCTTTGCATGAGGGTAGGGCGAGAGTCGAGACTTTTTTTTACTCATCCCTTGAGAGATGAAACAGGTGCCGACCACAATTCTTCTCCCCCTTCACTTTGCAAAAATGTAAGCGTCGGCAGTCCCCTCTTTCTCGGACCCCATTTCCTGTTTCACAAGACATCCGTAACCAGTCAATTTCCCCCTTCCTCTCGCGGTGTTTAGACAGCCCCCCTTTTTGACCCCGTTCTCTGAAGGGCAAGTTTTCAGATCGCCCACATCACCACATAGAAAGAGAAGGCGAGCTTTTTTCTTTTTCTCCGCCTTTCTTGGCATGGGAACACAGCAGGGCCTTCTTCCCAAAAACGGAAGATGCTTTTCTTTCGGCCACTCCCTCCTCTCAAACAACTTCCCGGATCACCGACATACGAGAAGGCTTTTCCGATCTCTGTTTTCCTTCCCGCATCCAGAAATCGCTAGCGCACAGAAGATTGCTTTCGTGCACAGTGGATATAGAACGTAGAGACTTTTCTTCTCCCCCACCGCCCTTTTTTCCCGCGCCTACTACAGCTGAGAGTTTTTTTTTCTTTTTCTCTCGCCGTCGCAAACAAAGCCCCGCCCCCCCTTTTTTTTCGAGCTTTCTGTGGGGGGAAGCGAGATCCACCACTCGCTGGGGAGGGGCGCTCTTTCCCTCCGTAAAATCCGAACTGCCTCCTCCCCTGACGGCCCGCAGTTTTTTTTAGGTTTTACTACCCCCGAACAAACGATTTTCATTCCTTTCTCTCTTTCTGCATCGGCGACGAGGACTACCTTTTTCTTCCTTTTTTCGACGCCTTTCCCCCTCGAGCAGCTCATGGACTGTCCTTATTGCGAAATGATGAAAACTTTCCAGGGTCTTTGGAGGAATGCTCGTCGTGATGGGAAGACGCTATAGCTCTTTTTTTTTATGACTGCAGCAAGATTTCCTGGACAATAAACTTCCGTTATTCCTGACGACTCGCTGTCCCTCCGCCGGGAAGACAGCTGGTTCTCCCGGCCAGAGTATCGGGTCAAGGCCCCCTTGGTCGAACGGATTTTTCTATTCTCCCCACCGGCGAGTGGCGCTGTGACGAACTTCCTTTGCGTTTTCTCCGGCTATATACAGAAAGGTTTTCCTCCAGTTTCCCAAGGGCAAGCACTCTATTCCCCCCTCTTTTTCGTCCCGAACGGGAAATAGTTATTTCCCTAACTTTTTCCGAGTAAGGGGAAAGGTGTCGCCCTCTTTTGGACCGCGGCGGAGGAGCGTATAAAGCCTTTTTTTCCCTTCTTCCCCCTCACCCCTCGTCATCCACCGGCAAAGTGCTGAAGTCGCTCGCCGGTCTAGGGAGAAATAACCCGTCCTCTTTGTTTTCCTCGTCTTTTTTTCCATGCGCCTCTACACAATCCCGACCCCCCCCCCCTTTCTTCCAGAAACGACATCGAAAATCTATCTCTTTTTCCCTTGTCTCCTTCCACCTGTGCCTGAACCAACACTGTGTCCCTTCTTCGGTGAATATTTCAGGTTTCCCTTTTGCCCGGTTGAGTAGCCAGAGGACCGGGCGAATCGCTCCTTTGCCGGTGATTAGAGGAGGATTGATTTCTCCCCCCTGCTGAGAGATCCGCAGCCGCGTCGAGCCCTATACAAGAGATTTCCCAGTCTCGCCCACTTGCTGCTGATTATGATTGGCCACTTTCCACCCCTTCCGGGCTTGTACATAAACTTTCCCTTTTTTTCTCGGTGCTCGGAAAAAACCTTCTGGTGCGTTTTCCCGTTCGGAAAGGTCTCCCCCTCTTGCTTCCTTCTGACTGATTTCAGGGCGAACCTCCCCTTGACCACGGAGACTCGGCCCCCCCCTCTTCGGACCGGAACCAGCGGTGCTGATGTCGATTTTTTTTTCATCGAGTCTTCCCGGGTCCCCCCTTTTTTTTAGTTTCCGAAAACGCCCTTGCGCGATAAGTAATGCCCCTCACGACGTTTTAAATACAATGCCGCCCCCCCTTTTCTTTCCCTAGTATGCAAATGACCTCTTTTTGAGTAGCCTCTCGTATTCGGCCATGTTTCTTCCCCCCTTCTCTATTGGCCCCCCCCCCTTTTCCCCCCCGTATCTCCCCCCCTGTTTGGTCGATTGGTAGGCTCTCCTTTCCCCCTCGTGAGACAGGTACTTCAGCTTAGTTTCTCTTTTTCACGACCCCCCAGCCCGCAAATCCCAAAGCAGAGTTGTTGCTCTTTTCTTTTCTTTTTCACGAATCTCTTTTTGGGCAGTTAGGGGCTTGCTTTTCCCTTTTTTCCAGTGTATTTCAGTGTTTTTTGGTCGGTGCCTTTCGTGGTATTCTTTATAGAAGTCTCTACGGGATGATCACTTGCACCTTCATTCTCTGTGCCGCTAGCGATTCTTCCTTCCAATCCTCTTGCACAAGAGGTGTTTAGAGGAGATCGGCCGGCTCTCTTTTTTTTTTTTTCTCTGGGCTTCGAGTTTCCAGACCTGCAGGTGTTCTTCCGAAGCAGCTTCGTTTTTGTAGGTTTCTCTTTTCTGGTCCACCTCGTGGTAGCGGGTCTTTTTGAGAAGAACTACGCCTTTCCTCTTTTTTCTCTTTTATGCCCCGTGCCCTTCAATCAGCGAGGACCTTCTCTATCTGTTTGCTGCGAAAAATCAGAGGAGGTTTCTCCCCCCTTTGACTTGCCGGTCTTGTTGAAAACAACGATTCCTTCTCTGGTTTGTAGTGGAGAAGTCCCCTTTTCCCTGAAGACTATCCTTCTTTTAATTGCGGTAGGGAAGAGCATCCCTCTTCTTTTCTAAGAAGGACTTTTTTATTTTTCCCTTCTTTTCCACAAGTTCGAAGGGCCAGACCCGCAATTTTTCTTCCTCTCGGCGTCAAAGAAAAATTTGCCGGCTTCCCCCTTTTTTTGTTTAAAGACATTCCGTACACAGGACAAGTTCGCTTGAAGGGTGGCTTTTCTCATCAAAAATGAGTCGTGGCGCGCGCCTGTTTCTTCTTTCCCTCTCATTCATTTCCCACTCACCATCTCGAACACGCCGGCTCCCCTGCCGCCGAAGCAGACTACCTCTTTTTTCACAATTTCCCTCCAGGCGAAGCTACAAAAAAACCAGTCCTTTTCCCTCCCTCCTCACCTGCAGGCGGAAAGCCGTTTTTCTAAAACTTCTTCTTGACATCGAGACGGCAGATCTACTCTCCTTGCAATGCGTATCCCTTCTTTCCTTACCGTTCCTTGCGCAAGAAGATGACTGAAAATGCCCCTCCCCCCCCCCCCCCCCCCCCCCCCCCTTTCATCTCGCCGTAGAGACTTCTCTTCTTTCCCTTTGGCAAAGAACCGTCCCCCCAGTTCTCTTTCAGCGTCGGCATCAAGGTCCCGATCTATCTTTTCGCCCCCTGGAACTGGCCCAAGAAGACTCCTTTTCTTTTGCCTTTTTTTTCAGGGCAATCGCACCTTTCCTTTGCGCCTTCGCAAGAAAGGGTCTTTTTTTTCCATTCCCCGCGAAGGAAGGTCTCAGCAGGTCATCTTTATCGCAGAATAAATCTCCCCCGTCCTTTTTTCCTCGCTGTACTGCCTTTTTTTTTCCTCTTGCGAACGGCGACCCCCTTTTGGTCTCTCGCCCTGAGCAGAGAAAGGGAAAATCCCTGAGGGGAAAGAAAGCAGGAAACCTTACTTTTGGGAGGTTCCCGTCGTGATGCGGAATCGTTCCTTATGATTTTTCTTGGCGGTTTAGGAAAATACACTCCACCCCAAGAGAAGGCCTTGTCCCCTCGGCATCGACAGTCTCCTTTGCAGATCTTTTTCCTTGTCAAGACCGGCAATTTCTCCGTACGAGATCGCAACCACCGTCCTTTTTTCTGACCCTACGTCAACGGGGAGGTTCTCCGGCTATCCCCGTTGTTGCAACAGCTCCGTCCCCCCCTTGCAGCCCTCTATTCACAGTTTAGCAGCCAGGTCGCTCTTTTTTTCCCGTGCCTATTTAGTGGACAAGCCCTTTTTTTTCAAGAAACCCCCTGGCCGCCCGAGTCGGGTCCTTTTTCTGCGTTTTTTGAGCGTCTCAAGCCTTTTTCCCCGAAAGAAATAGAATCGAATCCCCCTTCTGCTTCATGGAAGTCGACCTTGCTCATAAACGACTTTCTCGTGTTCCTTTCAAGCTCCTATACACCATCGCCGACCTTTCCCCTTTTTTTTCTTCCCCGAACGACCGCGAACCCCCTTTAGATGTTATTCCTCCCCTTTTTCCTGACCCAAACTGTGGACCCCCTCCTTTTGTAGAGGAGCAATTTTTTTCTTCTTCTTCAGAGAAGTTCTTTTTTTCTGATCGCCTCCCGACTTCCAGTACTGCCGCCACTTGGTGGGTTTTCTTTCCTTTTTTCGGAAAAGAACCAACTGCTGACCCCTTTTTTTCTTCGACTCCCGATGAGGGGCGAAAACTTGAAACCGGTTTCCTTCCTCTTGCCTTTGTCCACTAAATATTAAACGTGCGGTCGCCCCCCCCTCTTTTTTTCGAGGTGCCTTTTTCGGTGCCTCGGCAAACACTTTCTGGATATAGCCTCCTTTTCCTTAGGCCAGGCGCCTTTCTCACCCCTTTTTTTGGTTCTCTCGTATGCGAGGATTGTCCGTTCGTCCCCCGAGCGGCTCCTGAACCAGAGTTTTTATTGGGTGTGGAAATAGAGTAGGACCTGTCCCTTCTTGCTCGGAAACCTCAATCGGCGATTCCCTTCCTTTCCAGAAACAACCCCCCCCTTTCCACGTCCCTGCCGCCAAAAATCCCAATGCGCTCTTCGTTCCCTCGTAATGAAATGACCTCCCCAATTTAAGGAAGGTAATCGTATTCTTCTTCTGCCGTAGTTAAGAGGAGAGATTCGAAACTCTTTACACCTGAAAATTATGGGGGGGGATGGTAGTCCCTGCCTGTTGGAAATTGTAACGTCCCTTTCGACAGTTTTTTGAAGTTGAGCATTTTTCTATGCATTGCACCCCCTCTCAATACTTTAATTGCGAATGGAGCTCTGCTCTCTTCTTCTGTTCACGGATTGGGACATTCTTTTTTCTCTTTTTTATTCGACGCTCAGATGTAAGTAGGCGCGGCCCTTTTTTTCGTGGGAAAAATGTATTTCCCCTCCTCTGAATGGTTCTAGATCCAATTGCAAGATGTCTTTTTTCTCTCTTTTCTTATTATGTAAGAGAAGCGGACAGACTCTTTCCTTTGTTTCGAGGAGATCGTTCTGTTTCTTTTCCTTTTGAACGGTTGCAGCATTTTTTTTCTTTCCGTCGTTCTGACAGGCGAATTTCGCGAGCTTCTCTTGAGGAAGGAAGGATGTTTTTTCCCCTTCGTCGAGTTGAGGCGAGGCAAGGTTTTTGCGAAATTTTCTTTTCTTTTTTTTTTTTTGGAGAGGGATGAGCGCTTTCCTTAGAGCAGAGGCTTTTTTTTTTTCTTTTGGGCTGTGCGCGGCGAGCAAGCGCAACATGTACCAGCTTCTTTTTCAACCAAAGAGGAAGAATCCCCTTTCCCCCCTTCCCCCACCACTTCCTACGCTGGACAATGTTGTGAAATGGTGTTCTTCTTTGGGTCGGAAAATGTTCATCCCCCCCTGATCGATCTTTCAACAAGTTCTGACGATGCCCGGGACCCTCCCTTTCTGCAAGGGAAACGCCCTTTTCCCCTGACTCCTCCTTCCGTACCCAGGCAAGTTGCGCTTGAGGTTCCTCCCTCGTTATTTTTCGCAGCAAAAGAGCGCGTTCCTTTTTTTGATTCAGCTGAAACCTCTCCAAACACCTTTCTCCTTCTTCCAATCAAGTGGAAAAAGGAGAAGAAGCCCTCCTTTTTTCCCCCTTCCTACTCCCCCCCCTGAAGTGCTTCGCGAAATCGCCTGCCTCCATCTCTAAGAAAGATCAAAACACTTTTTCCCCCTTCCCGATCTTCGATCTCCCCCTCGAAACACCTCTTGTGTCAATCGCTTTTTTCACGTCCATCCTCAAGAAATAGCTAGACGCCTTTTTCCCCCCTTTCTTTGTTTAATCTTCGACTTTATCCAGGACTCACGTGCCTTTTCCCCGCAACGAACCCACCCCCTTTTCCCCCCCTGCTGAGCGTGGCATCAACCTCTCGCCGTCGCAAACAACTTTTGGCACCTTTCTCGGTTCGTGCGCGAAGAGAGAATCCCTTTGCACCAACTAGCGGTGGGGATTTTCCGTGCTCGTGAAGCAGCCCCAACATTCCCGAGAAGGACTGTCTTTCCTTTAAAGATTTACAAAGCCCCCCCAGGATTTTAAGGAGATGATAAAATGTAATGAAGATAGACTCTTAAACCCATCTCCTCTCAGAGAATGAGGTGAGCGCTTTTCTCAGAAATCCTTTTCTCGTCAACGAAATGATGTCCCCTTTTATTTTTGGCGGCATTTCTTTTTCTGCCTCTTTTGTTGTGGGCCCTCTCTTTGAAGCCGATGGAGGTTTCTTTTTTCCCCCCCCTCCACCGCCTTTTCCCCTCGAGGCCACCCCCCTCAGAACAGCTTTTTTTTTCATAAGAGCTGTCCTTCTTTGGGTTCACGACCGGAAAGGTACGAATTTTCCTCCTATATTCGAAACAAACGGTCCTTCCTCCCCTTCCTCTCTTCCTACGTCAAAGTGGGTTCTCGCCCCAGTTGTTGACAGATTCCCATCCAGGGCAGAAGAGTATCCTCCAGCTTAGTAGTGGAGAAAGACGTCTCCTTTCAACTTCGAAAGTGGAATTTTCTTTTCAAGTGTAGAATCCTTCTTCCTTCCCCCGAGCGTCTTGCGGAGAGGGAGAAAGTTTTTTTCCGCAAAACTCCCCCCCACTCTCCTCCACCGGAAAGGGAGGCAGGAATTTTCGGTCGCTGGAGAAAGAACCTCCCTCCCTCAGGGGTCTCCGGGATCTTATAACCTTTTATGCGTCAGGTAGGACCGTTCCTCGAACATATGGTCGAGATTTTCCTCCCCCCCCCTTTTTTCTTTCTTTTTTCTCGGTGCGTGCTGGACGTCCCCCCCCCTGTGGAAGGTCTTTTCTTAGATTTATCCTGAAAGGAAACATTCATGGAGTACGGTGACTTCTTCTTCCTTCCCTCCTCTTCGACACTCTTGTCGTGTGGATTAGAGGCGACTTTTCCTCCCCAAAGGATTTTTCGACCAGCCCCGCCCCCTATTTCCCGCGATGATTTTCCTGACCTTTCTGCGCCAAGTGCTGCTCTGGTGGAAAGAAAGATTCTTCCCCCCCCCTTTTCCCGCCTTTTATGGGTAACTTCCCGAGGGAGGAACGGAAGGACGTCTTTCCGGTCTTTCTCGCGCAAAAAATGGGGGATCCTTCACCAGAAAGGGGACGCTCTCCCCCCTTTAACACTCTGAAACTGCCTTCTTCGAATATAGTAGGCGACTTCCCTTCCTTCTGAAAATTTCATCTGAGGAGAGCTTTTTCCCCCCCGGGGTGCTTGACCGGGAGATGAAGCGTTTTTAGTTTTTTCCCCCTCCCCGTTTTTTGCATTCGCCACCAGGGAGTGGACGACCCTCCCCTCCACGATCGCCGCCAAAACACAAACTAGTCCTCCCTTTCCAATAAATGAAGCACACCCCCCCCTCCCCGACTTCCCTTTTCCAGTGGCGGCTCGATTCTTCCCTTTATTCCTGCAAGGTTCTGCCCTCTATATTAGTACATCGAGAAACTCCTCCATGAAATACTGTTTGTCCTCTTGTTCCCTTTTCCCCGAAAGCGCAGCGAGTACTTTTTTGTGAATGTTGAAGCCTTTTTTTCTTTTCATTCAGAGAGACACTTTTTTTTCGATTTGAGAATGGAGCCCTCTTCCCCCCTTCTTCTAGGCGTCCAGTCGGAGGCGTTCTCCGCTCGGGACCTTGATTCCCCTCTCGCTTATTTCCCTGTGCGTGACACTGTCTCCTTCTGGGGATAGAAGTCTCTACTTCTCCCCTCCTTGAGTTGAAGTAATCTCTGTGCCTCTCCTTTTTGCGCGGAAAGAAGATCGGAATACGATCCCCCTTTTCCTAGAGTTCCCGGTGATTAATTGTGACCTTTTTTCTTCCTCCTTTTTTGTCGCTGGAGATTAGAGATTTCAGACCTTCCTTTTTCCTCGAGACCTCCTTTTTGTAAGTCTGCGCATGGAGGACGTCCTCCTCTCTTTCGCGGGAGTAGGAGGATGTTCCCCTTCTTATCTTCTTTTATGTTTACTTTTTCGGCGAGGTATGCTCTCCCCTCCCCTCTCTCAGCGGGAAGGAGCGGCGCCTTCTTTTTTCCACCACTTCCCCTCTCCAACTTAAAGAGCAAAACTTGTTAATGTCTTGGGACCCCCTCCTCTCCCCAAAGTCTTGATTTTTACTCCTACGCTGAATGTTGCAAATGAATGCTTTCCCCTCTTCTCACTTTAGGAAAAGGTTTCACTCCCTCCCATCTGCTCTGCTTTCCAACAGGTGCCGACACAAGTCTCGGCCCTTTTCCCCCTTTTTTCCCCTGTCAGCGTAGGGAAGTAAAAGACACTTTGCCGTCTCCCCCCCCCCCTCCCCCCAAGACATAATTACCAAGGCAAGTTTTCCTCCCTTTTCCTTTGGGGGGGGGCAGAGGATGTTCGCCTCCCCCTCTTTCTCCCCTTAATCTGCTTCCACGTATTCAGCTAGAATAAAATATCAACCACCACCCTCCCCTCCCAGGAAGGAGAGATGCTCTCATCCTTACGAACGCTTTCTTAACACAGCATTCCTTGTTGACTCCTCCTTCTTCGAGAAATCGCCAGTTTCTTCCCTCTCGAAGCCAAGATAAAACACCTTTTCTTTCCCCCAGTACCTTCCCCCCTGATCCGCCGATCTCTCCCTCCCCCTTCTTTTCTTATGCAGCGGCGAAAGTACAGAATCCCCCCTCCTTTTTAGATGCTCAGTTGCAAGTGGATCAGCCCGTCGCTCCCTCTCCCCTTTCAGTGAAAGTTGGCAAAGCCCCTCCCCCCTTCCCCCCCTAGCCCTCCATCCTGGACCGATCTATCGCCTCCCCCCCTCCCCCCCTCCTTGCCCAAAGAGAATCAGATCTTCTTTCTTCGCCCTTTCGCAACAACTCGTGGGGATTTTCTTCCTTATCGATGCGCAGACCTCCGACCTTCTCCCCCCCTGTTTTTCCTCCCGCCCAGGGAGTTCGGATTTCACTTCCCCCCCTAACAACAGGATTTTTCTTCCCTTCCCGTCTCCTTCTCCAGGGACAATGGCATCCCCTCCTCTCCTTGCAGTTAGAGCCTCTCGTCTCACTGGACTGAATTGCTTCTATTCTGAAAAAGTATTCTCCCCTTTTTTTTTTTTTGTTTTTACCCTCAGTGCTTGGCATCGTTTCTTTTTCTCGCAGTGAATCTCTTTCCTTCACTAATTTTATTTCC
>Ga0179593_1627932_pt1 | contig 10666 bp, 11 predicted proteins | sample CZODoug2_1_08_16_FD_185931 | JGI IMG/M metagenome (GOLD analysis project Ga0179593, IMG submission 185931) | Vadose zone soil fungal communities from Angelo Coast Range Reserve, California, USA - CZODoug2_1_08_16fungal (PacBio error correction) | ecosystem: Environmental > Terrestrial > Soil >... | reverse complement strand
TGACTTTTTGAGAACAGCTTTTTTTTTTGAGGCGGGTTTTTGGGTGGGGGGCTTTGTCGTGCTAAACATTCGTGCTCAGTAGATCTTTTTCACGTACCTTTCTCAGGTACCGTTGAAGCCGACGTGTTTCTCTTCCCATAGGTTGGTCGGCAGGTTGTTTACGATGTCAAGGCTTTCGCTATCCTCTTCTCTTAGCGTGCGCAGAGCAGAAGATTTTCTGTAGATTATTCAGGGTACGAGGGTGTGTTCTTTCTTTTCCCCCCCGGTGACGTAGCCGAACCTGCGCGCACCAAACCATCTATTCTCTCTTGGCGCTGACGAATTTTAGTTGTATATCAGACTCCTCCATCCCCTCTCCGTCCCCCGTGTAGTAGTTCTGCATTGCCCGACCAGAGAGCGAGCCCCTATTCCCTCTTTCCCTTTGAAAAAGGAACTGCACGCTGGTTTTTTTCGTGACGCCGCAGCTCAACTGCCTGGATTTCTGCAAGGCAGACCTCCCCCCTTTTTCAAATCTCCCGACCGGACATTGAGGTCGTCTGAAACGGCCCTTTTTTTCCTGACCGGCTTGCGCGGAAGCCATTTCCTTTTTTCCCACGGAAACGAGTTCCTCTGGCGTCGACGTCCCCCGCCCCCTTTTGGCGAAAAGTGCCCCCCAATTCATCCAGCGACGTGCAATCCCCTCCTTTGGTCTCTTTAAAGTCGGTCCCAGATGGGGATGTCCCCCTTATCATTTCGGCTCTTGTAGCGCCCTCGGCGCAGATGGTCCTTTGGTCCTCTCTTGACGTTGAGGGTAGGAGTCCAGCAGTGGACTTCTCTCGACGAGATTTCCCACTCTTTTGGGCCTTTGAAGAGTGACCCCTTGGGTTGGGGTTGTTCATCACCCTCCGATGCAGGCTTCTGTTGTTTTTTTATGCCTCTTTTTCCCCCTTTTAGACATGGCGCGGATGCGAGTTTGTGTCGTAAAGGGTTTTAGACACTCACCCTCGTTTTTTTCCTTTTTCTTGATGTTTTTCTTACGATTTGAGGTTTTCTTTCAGGTAACTTAGGGTCGCTTGTTTCCCTTCTCCGCCCGAAAGTCACCTCCTTTTCCCTTAGATGAAGGTTTTTTCGACCCCCCGAATTTCATTGACTCCCCCCCTCCTGGCCTGCCGGCGACTCGGACAGGCTGTTTCTTTTCAGTTGGCTTCCTCCTGATCTGGTTTGATCTCCTGCTCGAGAGCTTATCATTGTAACTCCCTCGAGGTCCTTTTTCGGATCGGTCACCTGTGCTTTGTTTGCTCCATAGTGAGGAGGGCTCTTCCTCTCCCGAATTTCCTCCCTGTTTCTTTTACACCCGGGTGTTTTCTGTTTCGGGTTCCCCCTCCGCCCCCCCCTTCTTTTAGTCAGCCGGAGTTCACGCCAAGGTCTTTCTTTACTTTCTTTCTTGCAAGAACTTCTCTCCCTCGGTCTCCAACAATGGTTTTCCTTGCCACTCGGGACGAGCTCCTTAAGCTCCCTGTCAGAATACCCCCCCCCCCCTCGTTTCTTGCGCGGTTTTCTGTTTTCTGTCTAGCTTGAGCTAATTGTGGATTTTTTTTCAGCTGAGGATCGACCACCATCTTGGCTCTATTTTTCCTACTCCGTTTTTTTTTCTATGGGCTGCGAGTGATTTGTATATTAATAATAGATTTTTCCCCCCTACAGAGAACCCAACTCTCCCACCCTCCTTTTCTGGTAACGGGACTTTTGATGCTGCAGTCCTGCTTGATCGTCAAGACCCCGGTTGCCTCTTTCGTTATTTTGGTTGGCCCCGAATGCCGGTTCTCATATCTTTGGCAAATCCTCATGCCCTGGTATGGGCGCGGATGTTCTCCGTAGAGCGGGCCTGTGTTCGTTGATCCCTGTCCGAGCGGGCGGTCTCCTCTTTTTCCTTCATGAATATCGGGAAGACTGGGAGCCTCCGCCTTTTGCCTACTTCCCGCGGTGTGAAGAATCTCAAAAGATGACCTCTCGCGTTCCTGAGAAGCTCTCGTCTATTTTGGCGGTCTTCTGCCACCATCTTCTTTTTTTTTTCGGGAGGACGATTGCGACAGCCCCACTTTCCTTCGTACGACCTGACCTTTTAGGAGGTGTCGCGCGGGAGTCCGGGCCTGGTCCTTTTGAGGGAGGCAGGGTGGCAGCTCCCCCTCCTATGTCGTTTTCCTCCCCCGGGTGTCCTTCTGGCGGCGACGACCCTTCCCCCTTTTTCCCTTATTCGTAACGCCACCTCCGGTTCTCCCCCACCTTGTACTCTCCAATTGCCTTGTTCCGGAGTCCCCATTCTCCCTATTCGCGCCATTTTTAAAGGTCGACGCCTGTTTCACCGAAGCCCAATCGAGCGGGTTTGATTTCCCCCGGCCCCTCCCATTCTATTCCCCTTTCCTATCTCGTACGAATTTTTTCCATTCTTCTTCCCTCCCCCGTAACCCTTCTGACTCCTTCAAACTTCAGACCAGAGTTTCCCTTTCGACTTTTTCCCGCCGTTCAAGTCCTTTTACCACATCTGGGACATTTTGTTCCGTGAACAGGTCCCTCTCCCCTAACCCAATTCTCTGCAAACGTCTTGCGTCTGTCTTTTTGGTTTGGTTCTTTTAGAAAGAGTCTCTTTACGGTGGGTACGTTCGACAAGCCAGAGGGAAACACTATCTACCAACCGCCCCAGGACGTAGGTCTCACTCTAAGCAGTTCCCCCAACGGTTCTGAGGCTGGGGCCCTCAGTTTTGTTCGGTATGATTTTTAGGACCCCTCCCCCTGGTGCCGGCCGTTGCGGACCCAAATTTTTGAGAGGGGAGGTCTGCGTCCTTCAGGCCGCCAATTTTTTCGTTCTGGGCCAACCCGTGAGCCCCCCCCCCCCCCCCGCGAGAAGGTGTTCCTTTCCTCGGGTTTCTTTTTGTATAATAAGGAGGTTTTTATTTCTTAGTGTGCAGGGTGTTTCTCTCTTTCCTTTTCATTCAGGGACCGTTACCAACGGTTGAGTTAGTCTTTACAGAAACGTTCTGAGAAACGCCCCCCCCTTTGTGACCCGCTCACCCTGAAATAAGCCCATCTTTCTTAGGCTCAGGTGCCTTAGATTTGACGGCCCTCCGCTACTCCCCCTTTCGGGTCGGTTTCCCGAACCTCTGGAAAACGGGCGATATGTCCGACGTGCTCGTCCATTTTATGAGTCAAGATTCTCCCTTATGGGAGAAAGCCTTTTCCTCCTTCTTTCTTAACGTCCCCTATAGAGCAATGTTTGGCTCGCCTCTATTAGTTTCCATCCTAATACGTGTGGTTTTGTGAGCTCTTTCCTTTTTGTGCTCCTCCAGGTTTCCTTCTCTCTTCGTTTCCCTTTCGTTAAGACGTGGAGCCCTTCTGTCTCCCCCCATTTCATTTATCTTGACCTTTTTCCCGGGTACAGTGTACAATTTTTTCGGTGGACAAATCTCTCGAGGACAGTCTTCCTTTTTTATCAACTTTGATCCTTGTTGGGACAGTCCCTCTTGCGAAATCTTTAAGCGGCCCGCGTTTGGTCTTCTTTTGCGGTCCTTTTTCGAACTATTGTGACTTTTTTTTATGTCTGCGGTGCTTTTAGTACCGTAGCTCCGTAACCCCCCTTTTTTAGTTATTCTCATCCGAAAGCTTCGGATCTTCCTGAGGCCGCACTGCTCAGTTGGCCGCCAGGAGCGTCTCTTAGTTCTTCTGCCGAGTGAAGCTTAGTTTTTCCCACTCTTGATCAAGGAACGTTCCCGATTTCTGTGTTGGGGAAGAATTTCCTCCTCCGATTTTTGTCCGCAGCAGGCAACGTAGGTTGCGTCCCTCATGACCCTCCGACCTTTTTTGTCCCGCGCGTTTCGCCCTTCTTTTAGAAAGGCTTGCTTTATGGAGGCCATGCTGACCCTTTTTTTTTTGGTCTTGCGTTCTGGCGTCGATCCACACCCTTTTCCTCAGAGAAGTGGTCGAACCCCTTCCCAGTACAAGCAGTGGACATAGAAGTTTTTTGTGGATTCCTTTCGGGGCCGAGCATTCCCAGATGGTTCTGCTCCCAGTTCCTTCTTCCACGGCGTCTTGCGGTCCCTTCTTTTCTTTACGCGGGTCGTAGTTGAATGAGGTAGGGACAGCAGTTGGCTTTGCCTCTCCTTTGGTAATTATGTTGGTTGGGTAAAAGTGGGAACCTTAACTTCTTGCGGTCCTTTTTTGTCGACCCCCCCACCGCCTTTCCCGCTTGATTGTGCTTTGTAGACCGGGCGTTTCCCTGGAAATGTCGCTTGTCTTCTTATATCGCGTCGGGGTCTCATGTCGAAACCTTCGTTGTGAATCTGTCTTTTTCGTGGAGCTTTTCAAAGAGGTTGAGTTTCCCTCCTGTCCTTTCCGGTGGTTTCGTTCCCACCTCTTTTCCTTCCCGACCGACCCCCGAGGGTGATCAAGAGCACCTGTGTAGCTCCCCCCTTCCTGTATTTCTTCCACCTGCAGTCATGCCCGCCCTGCCGAACCCGGCCCGGTCCTGCGCCTTTCTCCTTGCCTCGTCCGACCGATCCTTTTCTTCTTCCTCTGTGCGAGAGACTGAACTTCTCGAGATGATTTCCTCTTTCCCTCTGAGAGTGCTCGTCACTTTAGAGTACTTTGTCTCTTTGAGGGGCCTCGTTAACTCTTTCTTTTTTGTTGAGTTGACACCTGAGGTCGTTATACCGGTGTTCTTGGTGATCTCCTCCCCCTTCCAACCTGGCCCGAAGGAGTCTGGCCCTTCCTCCCATTGACCCCGTTCGGGATTTGGCCAGTTCTGCCCCCTCCCCCTTATCCCAACCACCTTTTTTTTCCCTTCGGACTGATCGGGACTGAAGCTCCCGATTTCGCTTCAGGCTTTTTCGTGCGACGGGATGTTGTTCTCGTTTAGAGAGATGGGAATAATAGTTACTTGTATTTCGATTTCTAGACCCCCCTCGGTTTCCTCCCTCGCTCTCTTATCCCTCTTCTTGTTTTGGTGGATCTATCTGTCTTATCATTCCCTCCCCTCTCAAAGAAAGATGATACCCTCTTTCACATCGTCAGTTGAGTGATTCTTTTTTCCAAAAGGGCTTCCTGATTTTCTTAGGGAGCTCGTTTCCTCCCCCTTTTTCTTTTTTCCGGGCTCCTTTTTCCTGTTGGGTCCGACTTTTCTGTCTTTGTTCTGGTAAAATCCCGCCGGTTCCCCTTTTTGAGTGATCGCCGTTTGATGTTTCCTTGGCAGGAGGTTCACCCCCTTTGCCCCCCTAGCGGCGCCTCCAGTTTTTCCCGTCCTCGGGACTATCGAGCTACTCGGTGTCTCCCACGTCTGGAGCCCCCTCCCCATTAGCTGGAACGAGACCTCTGAGATGAACCTCTCCTTGTTCAGTCTCAGAAAACATTCTACTTCATCCAGGCATATCGAGTTTCACTCGCCCTTTCCCCTTTAATTCTCGATTTGTAGTCTCCTGGATTATTCCACGAGTCTTTCTTTCCGGGGAAGGGGTCCCCTCGCTCCGAGGAGGGCGCTTTTCGCAGCGGGTGGGTGTATCAGTCCTCAGGGCCGCCTCCCCTACCTTTTCTTTGAAAATCGGTCTGTTACCGACCCCCTCCCTTCCCTCCGACCCAGTATATCCCCTTCACTCTGGACCAGGACTTATTAGCTTAGAATACCTGCCGTACCCCTGCCCGGGAACAGCAGACCCCCCCATCCCCCTTCGCGGCACGGGCGGGTTCTCCCCCTTGAACCCGCACTTATTTCGAAGTTACCTCCAGCGAATTCTCTTTCCTAATCTTCGACCCCTCAAATTTGGCCGTCTCCCTCAATACGACCCGCGAAGTATGCGCCGCCAAGACGCGTTTCTCACTTAATGCGTGAATTCCCCCAATCTTTCCCCCTGCTTGCCGTCCCTTTGTCCCCGCACAATGAGAGGCAACGTTTCGGCTTCTGTTCTGGTTTTTTTTTTCTTTGTTTAGTACGCAGTGGGATTCCGCCTCCCTGTCCGTTACGCCGACCCCCCTCCTTCTTCCCTCCCCCCCTTTTTTCCCGCCGTCTACAAGGGCCGTTTTTTTCTGCACTCCAGTTCGGAGGGCGGCCGATTTGGGCTTCGTTCCCAACCGTCCTTTCTGCGACCCCAACTGTCCCCAGGTAGCTGGGGTCGGCGTCCAATGCCGCCACATCCCCCCCCTTCCCGTCCTGGTTTCAAACCGGATGTCAGCGAGACGTGTCCGGTTTTTTTTTGCTAATACGGAGGCTGTATTTCGCGGGAGGGCGGTCCTCTTACTTCGCCGGATATCCCGATCAACGGTTGTTTCTCTGCTCCTACCTCCTCTGCTTTCCCCCCCTCCTAACGCTAGTCGACCCCGCTCCGCCTAGCCTTTCTTCGGTCTCGGCGCTTAGATGTTGCCTTTCACATGTCCATCCAGTTCCCCGTGTCTTAAACTCCTTCATTGCAGCCCTCCCTGGCAACTTCCCTCTCCTCCCTACGTTGGCCCCTTGTTCAACAAGTTTTCCCTTCTCCCTCTCATGGAGAAAGACATTTCCTCCCCCCCTCTCGGCCGAAGACGAGGCGCCCTCTTCCGCACTGTCTTCATCTCCTCCTGTTTTTTTTTCTCTGATACTTCGGACCGAACAGTTCCCGCTCGTGCTTCTGTATTTCCTTTTTCCTGTTAGACCGCGGAGAACGTTCCTCAACTTCCGTAGAAAAAACACATTTTTCTACTGTCTTTTTTTACTCTGCTGCTTTTCCCCTTCTTGGTGCGACGTCCTTGCAGGCGGCGTTACTCCTGTACTGAGGTCTAGCTCGCCTGCTGGGCCGTCACCTCTTTCGGGGGGGTTGGGGGTTGGTTTGGTGAAGTCCCCCTCCTTTCCGCTGCTGAGGTCTCACTCTTTTCGACGAGGGTTTAGCCTTCGGTGAGATGTAGCGACCTGCGCAACCCCCCCCCAAAAGTTGATCTTTCTTACTTTTTTTCTCACTTTTAGCTGAAGGCATGTCCCCCCCCTCATGCCTCCCTCCCGTCATTATGTCCCTCTTAATCTTCCCAGGAGGAGCCGATCCCCCCTCCTTCTTTTGAACGACAACGGCCCTTTGCCGTTTTGCTTCCTGAAGGCGACCAACGTCCCCTTTTGAAAAGTCCCGGGGCCTTCGGTTGGTCCTAATCTTTCATTCACCTCCCTTTCTACTTTTAACCTCTCTTTTCTCCTCCTGTTAAACGGCTGGAAGTTGGGATTACCCGTGTCCTGGCGTTCCGGAAACGTGTACGATGGCTTGTTGACCGACCTTTTTGCGTATTCTTCCCTTTTTCTAACCCTGGAACTTCAGCGCCGGTTTGTCATCGAAGTTGGTTCCCGTTCCGGGGGCTGTTCCATCTGTCCTGCCGATACCATTCTTTCCTGAACGGGTTGTCTCTCCTCCTTGCGGAAAAGGGTAGTAGTTCTCTGGGAGTACAAGAATTTTGGTCTTTTTCTCCAGTTCTGAATTCGTACTGGCTGGGTTGGGCAAAGCCCCTCACTAGATGCTCGGTCTTTTGTTTTGTCTTTTCCCCCCGCCCTGACCGTTCTTATTCCTGTTCGGGCGATCCTTGAAATTTATTGCGAGTGATCTTTTTTTTTTCCCTGGCTCCCCCTGGTAAACTCGGTCTCCTTTCATCTTTCGGGGGTTGGAGCTTTAACGACTTCCCTCCAATTGAAAGGCCCTGTTTAGGTTAGGGGCCCTCCCTTGTCAGACCCCCTGGTGACCCAGCTTTCATCCCGTGAGCCGCCCGGCCGGGTCCTTTTGACCCTTGGGACCCCCCCTCCGGACCGGTCGTCGCTGTTCAGTGCCACTTGTGTCTCGTTCTCTGCGGTTTACTGAGATGGTTCCGCTCCCGGTTTTCCGATCTCTTTTTCCACTCTCTGGTCTCTTTTTCTCTTGTTCTTTCAACCCGGTTTTTTCCCTTCCCCCCTTTCTGGACGCGCGATCCTCTCAGCCGAGGCTGAGTTTTTCCAGTCGCCGTCGTCACAGGTGATATCTTTTAAGCCTCGGGCCCAGTGTCGAGCATCCACGTCCCCTCTCACCCCTTTCTTCCACCAACGCCTGTCCAGAACACGTTATCTCCCTCCCAACCGAACTGGAGGTTCAGCCGTTCCCGTCCAAAAGATCTGTCCTCTATCCTGACGGCCAAGGTAAGACTCCACGTCTTTGGTCCTTACTGGATTGTGGTTACGTTGCTCTCTTTTCCATTCTTTTTTCCATCGAGGATTCTCGCCCGGCGATAAGACCGATCTCTCTCCCCTTGGTTTTTTTTGTTCATAGTTTTTCCCTCGGATTTTCTTGGTCGGAGCTATAATCCGTTTTTGAAACTATCTGAAGCTACACAATCCCCTTTACCGTTCAGGGATGATGCCCGTTCCTTCTGTCTTTTCTTTTCAGATCGGTTACGCTTCTCTCCCCTCCTGTTTCCTTTTCTCATGATGTGGGATCATCGTGTTCTTTTGCAACTCCGTTGTACAGGTGATAATTGTTCTGAGACCTCGCCTTTGAGGAAGAGTCTTTCCCCTTTTAGGACTTGGTGCCACCCTCTTTCCAATGCCTGTCAATCCGTTCCTTCTGACTCTTTGTGCTTCCCCCACGATGGAGATAACCAGTCCGTGTTTCTCCCCCCCCTCTCTGTGCAATTATCACTCTTCTCATGTGTTTTCCAGGGTTCTTACCATCCCCCCCGTTGCCCCGGCCCACAGGCTTCCAAGAGACAGCTTACAAGTTAGTCTTCTGGCCCCTCGATGGCCTTCGGTGTGAGGGATTGTCCTCTGGTTCTTGACTTCTGGTTCCCAGTTGCGGCTCCGAAGGATTCTTTTTCTGCCCCGCTGGGTTTTTGGTCTCGAAGGCTCTTTGCGTCCTCCCTAGGCCGACTTGATGGTCCCCCCCCGTTTAATGCACCTCGGTCCGCTCCCGAACAGTCCATCTCTGACTTCGAATCCTTTTTCTTTTCGCCCCCGGACGGAGACCCCCTCCCCTTCATGCGACATGTTTAAGGCGACCGAATTTACGTTGCCCAGAAGCCGGTTCCCCAGCGCGGCCCCGTACCAGAAGCTCTTTCCTTCCGCCACTTTTCCCCCCAACATTTTCCCTCTCTTCTCATTCTTCGGACCGTCCAGCGGACTCCCTCCCCCCCTTCCAAACTACGCTTCGCTCCCCTCTATTACCCTTACGACTTTCTTCCCAATCTGGCACTTTTGCCGTTAAGGCCCTAAGCACCCCCTTCTCTTCCTTCGATTGATTGATTTTTTTTTAATTGTCGACCCAGCGTCTCGACGCCGTTTTGTTCTTCCTCGAACTCTTTAAAGCGTTTAAAAACCTCCAGGACCCCTTCCTCCCCCTTCCCGCACCAGTTTCTCTGGCTCCCCAGTCTTGTCCCTTCCTCGGGAGGGTCCCCGGCAGTCTCCCCTTCGGGAAAGAACAAACTGATGGCCTCCGTTCTTTTACATCCGGGAGTTTCTTTCCCTTTCTTATCCCCCCCCACAGCCAGCGTTTACTTTCCTGGCTTTCCACCTGTAAGAAGAAGGGGGCCGGGATATCTGGAGCAACTTCCTACTATACGGGGGGATTGCGCCTGAGTTTCAGGTTTTTTTCTACTAGGAGGTCAGTTGATTCTCCCTGATTCAAATTTTTTCTCTCGCTACTTGTAAAAATCACTCCGACAACTTAGGACCCCCTCTCCCTCCCTGACTTCCCCCCCACCCCCCCACCCACCCCCCACCACCGCGGCTCTGCTTCTTGGGATCTCGGTGAAGCCCTTTCGGCTCTAATCTTAAAGTTTTAAATCCGGCCTGGCCGACCCCTCCCCTCTTCCTTATGACCGCCGAGTACGGCTTCACCTTTTAACTTCCCCCCTCCAAGCTCTAATTCGTTGCTCACTCCATTCCCTTCGGTAATTCGCACGCCCCAAATCCTCCTACTGCTTGCCCGTTATGATCGCCTCTCTCTCTCCTTCCTCGTGTTGTTGTTGATCTCTCTTTTCAATGCCGACCCAGAACAGGTCGCTAGTCTTCTCGAACGCGGGGGCGTGTTCTTTTCAGACCGCCTGTTTAGACATGGCGTTTCCCTTCCCTTCTGTATCCCTTGTTCAGGTACATCTCTTCTTCCCTCTTCCGTTGTACTAGTCGGGTTGATTCAAGGAAGGCGGTTCCGTACCTTATGAAGCTGTAGCGGGCTTCAACAACGATACGGCGACTGGCCGCGGCTGACGTTCGCCCTTTCGGAGGGGTCGAGTGTTTTCTTTCCTCTTTGTCGGTGAGATTTGAGACTGCGACGAACCCCCCCCGTTTTCTCCGGGATCCCTGACCTTTCCCAATTCCCTGCCCACTCCCTCCCCATTTCTTCCTCCTCCGTAGTAGTAGCCGAGTGACAGATCATCTCTCCCCTAGCCCCCTTTTTCCCTCCTTTTTTGACGCCTTCTTTTAACAGGTGACACGCCTTCTTTTTTTGCGTCCGAGTCCGCCCGATCCACTTTTTTTTTCCTGCAGCCCTTTCTCGGTGGTCCTTGACCCTCATCTTAACTACCTTCTATCTTTACGCAGGCGGGGAGCCTCCATGTTGTAGTGACCTTTTCCCCCCCCTGCCTTTGCTTTTGTAAAGGCTGGAACGAGTTCCTCGGCTTCGACCACGTCCCCCACGTTCGTCCTCTGAAGCTTTCTCAACTTCCCCACCCC
>Ga0179593_1604560_pt1 | contig 10666 bp, 14 predicted proteins | sample CZODoug2_1_08_16_FD_185931 | JGI IMG/M metagenome (GOLD analysis project Ga0179593, IMG submission 185931) | Vadose zone soil fungal communities from Angelo Coast Range Reserve, California, USA - CZODoug2_1_08_16fungal (PacBio error correction) | ecosystem: Environmental > Terrestrial > Soil >... | reverse complement strand
CTGCCATTCCGGGCGATGACCTTCAAATGTTCCAAACGCCACAAGAGTTCCTGCTCATCGGTTCCAGCCCTTCCCCCAGCACCGATTGCTTTTTTCCTTGCTCTTCTCTTCGTCGCGTATGGAGGTGATCTCGGAGCCAATGCCCCGCGTTGCCCTTATAAATCTTCTTTCCGGTATTTGCTCGAGATTTTCCCTCTGTTCATGCGAAAATTTCATGCCCCCCCCCCATCGGTGGATTTCAGAGACACGCCTGCCTTTACCCCCCCTACTCCCCCCTTCGTGTCTTCTCTGAGAGGCATCCAGCGCGCTTGTGAAGTTTTTCTTCGACCCCGCTTCAGTGAGCTGCCCCCCCAGATATTTTCCTCTTTGAAACAGAGTTTCCGCCCTCCGTCCATATTACACCCACTTCAACCTTCGCCTCTTTCCATCCGTGTTGTACCCCCGGTTGACCAATGGAGACAGCCGCAGCCGTCTCACATCCCTTATGACAGACTGGCAAGGCAGACATGGTTGGCCCCTTCCTTCCAAGTTTGGTTCGTTTTTGATGTTAAGCTTCTTACGAATAGTCTTATTCTGCCGTTTCCTTTTTTTACGCGTACATCGCGGCATTAAGGGCACCTCTTTTGATCCCCATTTGGTGGTTTCTTCCTCTTTCCTCTCTAGTCCTGAACCATATTTCCCCAAAGTAACCAGTGGCAGGTATCCCCCTCGAACGGACTATTTCACATTAAGTTACCGTTGGCTAGGGTGAATCCGGTTTCCTGCCTGAAGGGTACCAAGAGTGGAGTACGACGCAATAACCTCCACCAAGAAATCCTCCTCCCCCCCCTCCTCCCTCTTTTTGTAGAGTCTCTCATCTTTCTGGAACCTCACTTTTGTTTCGTCCTCGCACTCACAACGATTCGCCTCCTTGATCTCGGGCGGGCCAGAAGTGACTTGGCACGCTCCTTGGCGGTGTGCTTTTCCTTTTTCTGCTTGAACGTCTTTCCTTATAGTGTTGTCCATCTTTTCGAATTGAGCTTGAATGGTGTAAACATCGTGACCCCTGATTCAGACTTTTCTTTTACATCCGTGTTTCTCCATCTACCTTGACCCTCCCGGACGGATAGGTGCAGCAGACTATTTTACGAGGCGGTAGTCAGTTAAGCACAATCGCTTTCCCCACCCATGTCCTTCAGCACCTCCCATATTCAGATGTCTTGGACTTTTTTTTCAGATACGCCCACCCGCCACCAAAAGCGGCAGGCTCCCCCAGTTGGTCAGCCCCCCACCCCCAACAATGGTCGGTTCCCTTAAGCTTTTCCACCACCCTCCCTTAATCCTTTTTCTCACTGCCCCATAATGAAAGGGGACCCCCGCAGTACTTCTCCTCTTGTTCTTAATTTGCGCTTCAGCTTTTTCCCTTCACACTCCCAGTCCCTACGGCTTTGTTCCGCTTTGGTACGTTCCTTCTCGAGGCCCTAAGACGAAGGGGCTGTGCATACCGATCCCCCCTGCCCCCTTACTTTTCCCCCTTTTTCTCCCTATCTCTCTCCGGTTTTGTTTTTTCTTTCTTCGCCCAACTGAGGTACTTTTTTTTTGATATCATGGCATTCGTTACGGGGCCTCACGTACCTCCGCGGCTACCTTCCTTTTCTGACGGTTCTTTCCGGATTAAGCCGTCCTCTTAAGAGTGTTTTTCTTCCTGACCTTGTTTCCTTTGAGCTTTTCTTTTTCCCCGGCCGTAGTCCACCTTCCATGTGAGTCCCCATTTTGAAGGTTTGGCCTGAGAATGGTCGGGATGAAACTGCTTGGAGTTATCCTTTTTTTTTTCTTCTTGCCTCCTTTTTGGATTTGCGGGACCCTGCATTTTTGTGTTCACTGCTGAGTGCAGCGCCCCAGAGGAGACACCTCTCCGTATTTAGGTACTTGAGTTCTTCTGTTCCGCTCCCTGTCTTCAAGATCCCTTCTTTCTTTTTCCCTGAACCAACCGCTGCTTCTTCCCCCGACTGAGTAACAACCACTATTGACCTAATTCCAAGCATGGACCTTCAAACTCGTTAGGCCAAAACGTCCCCACTTTTTTTCTTTCCCTTTCCCCCTCGGCCTTTTCAGCTTTCTTATTGAATTCTCACAATGCCCCTGCCAGAGCGTGCGCTTACTCTGACGCTCTTTACCGGGGTTGAGATTCTTCGGACGTCCCTCCCATGGTGCTTTTGCGTTCGCACATGACTTCGGCCATCAGCGTCCCCGATGTTCTTCTCCGCCGTCCTGGCCGTTGAGGATTCCATCCCCATCCACGTAATTTTCAAGATCTGTCTGGATACTTCCTTCTTGGCATTTCCGAGTCTCTTACAGCTACCACTACTTGACACCTTATTGAGGCTCGAGAGGTTTTAGGAATTGTAACTTGCCCCCATATCTTTCTCCAATCCGGAAATAGTTTTCTACTTTCGACCGCCTACGCTGTTTCCCTGGAAAAAATCACTCACCGCGACTCTTTCCCCTCTTCTTGTCTCTGCACAGGTTGCTCCCCCCTTTCCCTTTTCCCAGGGAGGTCTCAGAGTCCTTGTGCCTGGTTTGTCTCCACTTGGTTGAGAGACGTCCACCCGCGGGAATTTTCCACTGGCCAGAGGGTTTTTTGGGAAGTCTTTCGATGTTGCTTAACGATCTGTCTCCAGTCCTCTTCGCAATGAGCGGGCGGGATCGGTAACCACCCGTTACCCACGATTCTTTTTTTTAGTTCGCTAGCTGGAGTTTTTTCGAGAGCTCATTTGGGGTGCTGTTGTCAACAGAGGCCGGCTTTTCTCTTTTCAACAGAACTGACCTGTTTTCATTACAGCCTTCTTCTTTCTACTGCCACCTTCTTAAGGCAGTACCAGACTTGCAGATTCTGGCAAGATGGTGAAAGGAGCTCCGAGAACCCCCCCTCCTGCTCGACAGCATCCTTTCAATTCACTCCCCTCCAAATGTTTTTCCTTGACACGTGTTTGTAGCCTCGACACTCCCGTGGGATTGTTGCAGTTGAGGAAGTCTTCTCCTTTTTCACCAATTTTTCCCCCCCTCAGTTTTTGGTGACGATGCCGGGACTGTTTGGCAAATGCTTCCGGAGACTGCCTTCACTAACCTCCCCCCCCTGTTCCCTAATAGCGTCGGCCTCCCGGATGAGGGATTGTATCATCTGGAGAAGCGGTCTTCGAGGGCTTTGGGTTTCCGCTCACCAATCCTCCTCTCAAGGCTAGGTTACTCAGGCTGGCATTTTTTTTTTTTATTTCTTCACTCGAGAATTGTTACCCCTTTCCCTTCTTTCACGAAAGCTGAAGTTTTTTTTTTACCCCGGATGTTGGACCAGCCAAACCAAATTCGCGCTCCTCCAGACTACGCCCGTGCTCGCTTTTTCGTCCGATCCTTTTCACTTTTTCCTTAGCCGCGCTATTGCGAGAGCCCAAACCGGATCGCAGCGAGTTTCCAACAGCAGGCTTATCCTTTTCGCCCTCCCCAGTTCTCTTCCTCCTCCTTCAGATTGGCCGTCCCCAAGTGGGCTCCCAGCCGCCGTCCCTATAGAGGAAACGTCCTGGCAACTACGCCTGGCCTTTCCCCCCTCGGTTCTCTTTTTGCTTCTCGTACTTGTTGTGTGACTCATTACAAGCTGGGTAGAGGTTTTTGTAATCCCCGCAAACTTCCCCCCTTTTTCTCGATGTCCTGTATTGCTCCCGTAATCGTGGCAATTACGGCCATCCTCCAGCCACTTAGAGCCAGAGACTGCCTTCGTTCATGTGATTTTTCCTTTGAATTTTCCGCTCCTTCTACGCTTCGTACCATAGGTATAATCGAGGATCGTTCTTACGTGGATGTGCGCCTAATCACGGGCCCCAGTTGGCCGGCTTGCCTCCCCAGCTGGGTCCTGTTCGTCTTTCTGAGAGGTCGCATCGCGCCAAATCTGGTCCCCTCCCTTGGCGCCCACAACACCTCTTTCACACCCAGTCTCCCCTCCTCTGTCTTTTTTACCTTTGTCTTTGGCTTTTAGCAACCCCGCGCTCTTTGATCTCGGGGAGACAAAAGAAGTGACTGGGTGCCCAATCCCCTTTCTTTTGGCATTCCCTTTGATCGGCTGGCTTTTTTTTAGATAGGTGCTTTAATATGTGGTGCTATCCGCTTTTTTGTGTTTCCCGACCCATTCGTGACAAGGAGAAAAAAGACGTGGCTCTAGAGCGGGAAACATCGTTTTTCCACCTTTCCACCTTATCCAATTCAAGTCCGAGGAGTTAGGCGCACTCACGTGGCACCCTGCTGTTTCCGCCCCCCAATTATAGGTTAAAGCGGATCGGTGATCCTTTCTTTCCAAAACCCCCTTGTCGAAGCACACTTTTTTCCCTCTAGAAACGCGGCAATTCACACGGGTCTCCCACCATGTTCAATTTGTTTAAGGACACAGGTCCTCCTCTAGAGCTTTTCCTCCTTTCTTTTAATCCCCCCTCTTTAGTTCTCCCAATTGAAGACATTTAAAGCTTCAGCAGTGCCCTAAACATCCCGTTTCTGCCCTCCCCGTCTTATCAGCGTCTTGTATATCGGAGGGCCTCGTAACAGCGCCTTTTAGTGGCCCTCTGCCCCCCCCCTCTTGGCTTAACTCTTTTTATTCTTTTTCATCCAATCTCCATTGTTGTGTTTTGACTCATCTAGGGCTTTAACCCTGAGGTCCGTTTCTGATAGTTCCTTTTAAATCACCTTTCGTTACGGGCCTCGAGAGGGGCTATCAGCGGCCTCACTGTGTTTCCTCTTCCCCGGTCTTCGTTCCCTTATTACCAGGCGCACGGACTCCGGGGATTACCCTTCACGGGCAGGCACCCTACGGCTTCGTGGTAGGACACCATGAAAGGGAGAAAAAACGACCATTTCTTTTTTTGGCCGCCTGTCTGTTACCATTGGAGTCTTTTTTGGCTGGGAGCGCGCTAAAATGGCTCCTTCCCGAGAATCGCTAGGATTTGTGCCAGGAAAGATCCAGCCTTTTTTCTTTTCCCCCTTCTTTTTCTTTGCTTGACCTTTTCCTCCCCGTACTTGCGGTCCCTTGTTTAGCTGCTGTCCGCTTTCCGCTCCAAGTCTTAGATAAGGGTCAATTTTCTTAAACCCCCAAAGCTGCTGCTAGTTCTTTCGACACGACCACTCACCTCTCTGCATCCTTCTAAGAACATTCCATGCAATTACGTGCGTATTCCCCCCAGGAAAAGTTATTGGGTTTTTTAATTCTTTGTCATCTCCGATAACCAGTTTAGCTTCTTCGTATTTCCAGAAGCGCTTTCTCTCTTCACAGCACGCGCGAGGCGTTGTTCTTCTTTTTTTTCAAGTCCCCTCCTTTCCCAACTCTTGGACTTTCCTAAGATTCCTGCTGCAGTAGCCTCAATTCTGTCGCCCCAATGGAACCGTGAGGGTCTAACATAAATCTTCTTCCGTGTCGACCTTTTCACGCTTCTTTTTCCCGTATGGATGGAGGTACGAGCTTTTCCCTGAAAACCTGTAGAACTAATTGAGTTTTTTGGCTGGCGGCACTGCCCTTCCTCGAGTTAGGACAGATTTCTGCATTAGATTCACCGCTACCAAGCTTTATGTACTCAAAACCCCCTCCCGACTCCTTAGCCTCTGGTCACTGATACTGTCCAGGTGCATCCCCCCTCAGGCGGATCTATGATCTGCCAGGTCTCGGATGGGGGATCCAATTTGAGAAGAAGACACCTATATTGGAACCCCCCTGCTTCCTTTTTTCTGAATTGGTTGACTGAAGAGGGATGCCGCTTGATCAAATATCCTTCAGATAAAAAGTTGGCCGATCGCATGCGGGAGGCGTCCAGTTTCCCCCCCTTTCCCGACTTTTTCTTTTTGCCCCTCGAAGTTTCGCTGCAGGATTGGGCTTGGATGAGTTTCAAAAGCTGGCGGTTGATCTTTCCTTTTAGTTCCCTTTTCATCTCTTCGGAACAGTCTCGGGCCAAGCTGCAGCCTTATGCACTCCTGAGCAATTGTCATGCGGCCCTCGTGGAAGTTCTCTCCGTCTCCCTCTTTCGTCCCTTTTTTTTATAATCGGAACAGCCCGATCCTTGACGTTTGCCCCCGCTGTTCGCATTGCGCTCTGAAAATAGTGCTTTCGGTGGATTTTCATTGGTATCCTTGCAGGGCCCCCGGTCTTTCTTTCTCGTTTTTTTTTCTCTTCTTGATTTCATTTTTTGAGACTAAAGGAAAACCTGACCCTTTGTCTTACTCTAACAGCTGGTTTAAAAGCAGAAACGATGCGGGCTGTTGTCTTTTTATCTGGAGGAAGTTCCTTTCTTTTTTGGTGGTCTTTTTGGATTTGCTCACTCTTAACAGCTTTGCATCATCTTCCAGTCTCTTTAGCAGATAAATCAGGATTGCCCCTTTGAGTGACCTCGAGGATTTTCAGACCTTTTTTTCTAGTAGTTCAAGAGACCACGCAGGCGTTGCCAGCATAAAGGTCCCTCCCCTTCGCATGCTCTCGGGGGCACAAACTTTTCCGACGACTTTTTCTTCCCCTAGCCCCCCCCCCCAGAACTCCTTTGTTTGTTGACAGCGCCGCACTTCTTTGCCAAACGATATGCGGTTGAATCCAAGTTCGCGCCCTCTTACATATCCCCCCCCCCCTATTTTTCCCCCAATTCCGGGTTGTTCATTCTCGAGACCAGCCGAAGCCGTTCCGACCTCCATTCGATGCACCGAATGGCAGCAGCATGTCTGCTGCACCCTTGACATTTTTAGCCTTTTTCTGATTTTTGGTCATTTACAGTTTTCGCTCCTCGAACTCGGATTCCTTGGTAGATGTTCCTTGTATTGCTCCGGGAATCTATTACGGCCGTTCCTCCCTCCTTTCTTGTTCTTCCCCTATTTGGTCTTTTTTCCTTTTTTTCCGATCGAAGACTCCCACCCATCTGCCCGCCCAGGTGCTTTTCCCCCCCAGACCGGATCTGGCGCAGTAGGTTTGAGTCCTTAATACTCCCGTTTACCCTTCCAAGAGTTTCCTCCTGTCGGAGCATCCGTCGCAACATTCCAACATCGTCAAATTAGTTCAGTAAAAACCCATTCGCAACCCCTTTCGCCTCGCGCAGCGCTGTCTAGCGCTCCCCTCTTTGCCCTTTGTACTTTCAAACCCCTGGCCCGGCTTATCTCGGGGAGGCCTCCTCCCTTGGACTGGCAAGCCACAACTGATTACTGTTTGCCCCAGTTTCGGTTTTTCTTCCTCTGTCTTCTTTCCCAGTTAGTTGATGTTTTCCTCTTGAGACATCCCCTGTATTTTTTGTGTGTGTCCCGAAATTCCGTGCCCCTAGGACCATCTGGACATTCGACCTAGCGTGACCTTCGGTTGCCCGACGGGACCCGCTCAATAATTTTTGAGCCATTTCCCCTCTGCCGGATGGTCGAGGGTCTTGCGAACTTTTCCCCATCCCCCCCCCCAAGGAGCTTTTTGAATGCATATATCTTTTTACGCTGTTCTGTCCTTTCTACGCTTCGCCAAGACCCAAACCGGCGGAGGAGCCGAAAATTTTCAGCCCCTCTCATCCCCTCTTCCCTTAACCTTTTTCCCAACTGTTTTACGACACCTCGCTTCTGGTCCTTGTTTTCCTCTTTCTGGGAAGCCCACCCGCAGTGAGATCGATGGAAAAATTCTGACCGACTGGAACGGATTCAGCTTGCCATCCCCTGCTTTTTTTTTTTTGTTACGGATCTATGGGCAACGTACCTCTTTTTTTCCCGAAGATCAGACCCCCCCCAGCGGACTCCGAAACGCCCTATCTCCTTCCCTCCTCCGTTTCTTATAGTCGTTTCATGCTCGTTCATTTACTCCCCATTCCTCATTATGGCTTCTTCTCCACAATAATCCCATTCTTCAAGTCATTCCGTGTAATGCGGGTAGGCATTTTTTTAAGACGTGCCCTTCTCCTTTTTTTTCTCCCTCTTTTCCACTTTCTTATAAGGTTTAGGCCTCGTTTGTTACAAATTTTTAATAAAGTTTCCCCTTTTTTTCGGTTTGTGGCCGAGGCGAGGTTTGACCAGTGTCTTCCTCCTTCCTTTCTTGTTTTTCGACCCTTACGTGGTTAGAGATCTTCTGTCAATCTCAATTCTTGTGTACAACGCTGAGGAGCCTTACTTTAGTAAAGATGCTCTAACCTTATCCGTACCTTGAGTCCTCCTCTTTTCTTTTCCTATAATAGTATAGATTTTTTGTCACTGTTTCTTCTTTAACCCCATTCGATAGTACATATTAACACTTTGATCCTGCCCATTCAAGTCCTCCCCCCCCTTTCCCCATTGACCTCCAGTCAAACAGTCAATGTGGCTCCGACATTTCGGCATAGCCTCTCTAACCCTGCGGGCCCTGGCCGACTCCTTTCTTCCGATCCCTCAAGATTTTTTTTTGAGACTATCCCGAATTCCTCGGTCTTTTTTTCGGCTTTTAGAATTTCGATGGTGGAACCTGGTATTGCGGGGATAACCTTCTTTTTCCTCCCTGCACTCCCTTTTTCCTTATCCGCAGGCCAACGGCCCTTTTGGACCCCCCCCCCCATCCACTTTCCTGCGCTATAACGGTAGATTGGCTCCCCCTCTTTCTTTCGAGATCTCATTCTCCTCATCTCCCCTCATGCATTAGCAGTCAGGTTGGAACTTCCCCCCTCCTTTCCTTCTCTGCCTTTCAAGAGGCATACTAGTTCGATTACCCCCTCCCCCTGCTATGATTTGAAACCTCAATCCCCCGCTCGACTTCGAACCCTTCCTGCTCCCTTTCCATTTCAGCCACTTTATCTTTTTCGGTCTTCCTTTGCGGCTGGTTCATGTGGATCTCTTTCCCAGCGGATTTTCACCTAGGAATCTCAGGTCTACGTGGGGGATTTGACCCGCGTTGATCAGTACAAGGTTGGCCCAGCATTCTTGTCCGAAGGTTCCCCCTTCCCCAGCGCGATGCTGGTTCCATCGAAGAAGCATTTCTTCGGCTCTCTTTTCTTTTCGGTTACATCGGTTTTTTTTTTTTATTTTTTTCCTCCGAGGATGTTGTTTCCTAAAAGTCCGCGGAAACGACCTCTTACCTTTATGAGTAGGCAGTTGTATTATATTTTTTTACGTGATTTACTTCTCAATCACCCTCGGATCAGCACCTCCCTGAGTCACTCCATCGGTTTGACGTTTAACCTCCTTTCCTTACACTTTCCCCCTTTTTTGAGTTTTTCCGTTGGAAGTTCGTATGCTGGCCCCTCCGTCTATCCTTCCGTTGTTGTTGTGATATTGTTTTTTCCCGCGACTTCAGTAAAACTCAAACCGCAAACGGGTCGATTCAACTCCTTAATCGCGGGAGGTGCCCCTTGGATTCGCTAGGAGTTTCGTTTCCTGACTGCAGCCTCTTTCCAGCGTGCCTGTCAATCTTTTTTTCTTGTGTCTTTTTTATCGATTTTTTTTCTGCATGCTGTTCATAAGAACAGGTCATCGTTGTGAACCCCTCCAATTTGTGGACGAACGTAAAATGCGCTTCCCCCGCCTCTTATTATTGAGGCTATAAAAGCAGGCGCGCTCTCTTTTGATTCCCCTTTCGTGCGTCTTACAACCTGGGATATGCAGTTTTTATCAAACATAATTTTTTCCCACCTCCGCCATCCGTGGTGACCCCCCTTTCTTTATTCTAAAAAGTGCATCCCTAGAAGCAGGCCTCCACATTCAAATTTCCGCATGGCTTTTTCACCTTGACCGGTAAGCCGTTCGCAGGGTTTTTCTTTTTTCTCGAGCGCTTCCCGTAGTTTTTTTCTACTTTGCACTGAATCGCAAGTTTCTTTTGCAGATCATCTTTGCCTTTAATCCCCCTGGGCATCGGCCAGTTCCTCCCCCTCTTTTTTCTTTTCTTCTCACTGTAGTGGTTCGCTGTCGCTGCCTCTACCTTCCACATAAGCTCCCTCCCGTAAAATGCTTTCCCCTAGTGTCCAGTAAGTGTTGTTTGAGAAGCGGTTGCAGGCGGAGACATCTTGATGCGCGCGGAGAATGACTTAGGGGAAGCTCCTTTTTTGTCTTCCTCAAACCCCTTCGCCACTTCTTCACCAGCGCAAACCCTTTGAGCTCTCCCAGGCTGTATCGAGCGCACTCCTTTTCTGTTCCGCCATTTCATCCGCCCCCCTCAGGGACCCGCTGATTTTTCCCGCATTTCGGGCCCCCTAACTGTGCTTTGGACGAAGCCTTTTGGACTCTCCATTGCTGCTTCTTAACTTTTTTGTTCAGTCGTCTTTTTTGTATTCTTTTTCCTTAAGAGAGAAGAAGTTTTCTTCTGGACATTAGAGTCGAGTGTCTTCCCCTAACCAGGTCGCTCATTCTTTTTTTGTCAACACCTTTTGACGGCGTCGACTTCCTCGCAGTGGTCTACCCAAATGCTGTTTTTTCCTTCCCTCTCCCGACCTTCTATACGATTTTCCTTCTTAAGCACCACCCCCGCCGGCGGTCCAAGTGGTCAGACCATCTATACCATTCGCGGACAAAACCTTCCTGGTCGGTTATAACCTTTTGGTGTACGTCCCCTCGTCTCATGTAACTCTAATCCCCCCGTGCGCTCTCCAACAACCGGGCCTTTCAGCACAGTGCCCTTAAACCAGTCAGAACGAGGCTTTAGCTCTTCGCTTTCCCCTTCAGGGTGTAGTGCAACGCCTAACCGAAAGCC
>Ga0179593_1475461_pt1 | contig 10666 bp, 13 predicted proteins | sample CZODoug2_1_08_16_FD_185931 | JGI IMG/M metagenome (GOLD analysis project Ga0179593, IMG submission 185931) | Vadose zone soil fungal communities from Angelo Coast Range Reserve, California, USA - CZODoug2_1_08_16fungal (PacBio error correction) | ecosystem: Environmental > Terrestrial > Soil >... | reverse complement strand
TCTCAACGAGCGTTCATCCCATTGGTTAAAAGCGCTCCCGTAGCAGTTTAGATGCCCGTCTTTTATGAATCCACTAACCTTCCCACGCTCCCAACTCGAGATTCCGACGTCCTCTCCCCTGAATGGGTTCTTGGGGAAGAAGGTTCCCCTGAGAGTTTTGGAATTTCCCGCGGCCGTCTAAGCGGGTTAACTTCTGTGTCTTTCAGACTTGCCCTACCTTTGTTAGTTCCTCCTTTTGTTCTTTTTTTTGAGTTTGACAATCATTGAAGCGCCCTTTTCTTTACGCTCGTTCCCCCCAGTCAAAAACCGTTCCTCATACAGTCCTGGCAACCCCTGATTTCGCCCTTTCTTCCTGCTTCGACCAATTTTCATATTTCATTCGTAGCCAACAATTTACAATGCGTCCCCTTTTTGTCAGTCTTGCCAACTTCGACCCCACCTCCCCAGGCTCGGCACGTCCCTCCCAATAGTGCAATATCTGTCCCTGCCTCCCTCGATTTTTGGGGTTTTTGCTCAAGCGAGTGGACAAAATATCTGGCCTCTACCTCGCTCCTTCCGGCAGTTGCGTCCACTGTTCCCCCCGGGTTTTCCTTTTTCCCACCACTAATTTGCTGATCACGCATTTTCCATCACCCCTCTCTTGTTACCTGTCTTTTTCAACCGAAGCACTACCTGCTCGAGCCTCACCGTCCCCCTCCGGCCTGATTCCTTTCCCTTGATTCACAACCCCCGTCCCCCCCCTTTCCCCTTTTTTTCACCGGCTGCAGTCTTCCCAAACGTTGTTCTCTTCCGACTGCCCCCCTTGGCCTCCAGAAGAGGAGGAAACCCAGTGAGCAGAATCCCCTATATCTTGTACCTTCCCGAAACTGGTTTTCCCCTTTCTACCCGGACTTGGGAGACTTGTTAAAGGTTTTCCACGTCTCCCGCAGTCCTGCTAGCTTGTGGTGACCCCCCTCCTCACACCCTTCCACCCTGACTCCCGTGTTGGTCCAAACTTTTATACCGTTGCGAAAGACACTCTCCCTCTTTCCATATTTTGAGCTTTTCCCCCTTGCTAATTCCGGACACTCGAAATGCATGTCCCAATCCGGCAGAATGAGCCGCCCCTTTCAGCCATCCCCCGGGTTCCTTGAGTGGGACGACGTTCCTCCCTGCAGTATCGTCCGCCTTGAGGAAATTCGTGTTTTTTTCCCCATTCCAACAAGTCCTGATTTTTTGTTTTACCCTTTTTTTTTTCACACCCCGGCGAAGTTCCCTCTCCTTTCTTCTGGTCTCCGCCACCTTTGAGAGTGTGACCCCCGCTAAGCGTAAGGACTACCCCCCCCCCCCCCAATGAAGCCCCGTTCCTCTCCCCCTCAAGACGGCGGTTATGGCCGACCTCCGGTTTTCTCCCTCCGTTGGATTAACTGACTGTTTGACGGACCCCTCCGATGAGGAGACCGTGGGGCATTGTTTCCTTGTCACCACCCCAATAAGGACGACTCCTTTCTTGGTAAAACGTTCTGGGAAAGCCCTGCAGCTGGCAAGTGTTAATGAGCGCCGTGTTAAGTTTCTCATGGGCTCTGCCAACGTCTTTAGTGTTTTTTCCCTAGCTGTCCACTTTTCTAAGAGGGGTTCCGTGTTTTTGCCCCCCCCCATAACTGCGTTTTACACAAAGCCCAAGGCCCTCTTTGACACACCGTCCTCTTTGTCCTCTAGATCAGGTCCTCCCCTTTTTTGTACGGGAAATTTTCGACGCTTGAGCCTTTCAGCATCCCCCCGGGGACGATGACGGGGAGTATTTTTTCGCTACACGGAGGGTACACATTTGATCCGTCTTCTATTCATTTTGTCTATCTTTTCTTGTTTTGTTCTCTTCGCCCCGTCCTCCGACTTTGCCCTTTAGGGGGCTTCTACTTCACAGATCAGCGGCGTTGTCTTTTTGTGCCTCCTTTCGCATGGTGGGTTTCCCCCCGCAGACGTCCCCGGCTGTTATTCTCTTTCTTCATGATGAACCCTAGGAAGAAGCCGGTGTCTCTCCCTTCCTCGAGGCCATCTCTTTGATTTTTGACCCCGTGAATGGATCTTTTTCTTACAGGTTATCCCCGAAGGTTATGACTAGCCCGTGCTTTTTTTCGGTCTGACCGGCTGGAGTTTTTTTTTTTTCTAATGTCTTCCTCTCCCCCTCTTACTTGAAAAATGCACCGGTTTCACGTAATACTCTCCCTTCCAACCCCCACTCCCCGGTCGTCAGGGTCCCCTACGACAGCCTGGAGCTTGACCGCCCTCCCTAAGGAGTTCGACCCAATTTCTTTTCGCCGTCGTTCGTCGAGCCGGGTAGCCCAGGATTCGGTTTCATCGGTAGCTCTTCCAAATGTTTAGTCGCGACGATTTTCTTTCGCTTAGCTTACTCCCCCGTCTTCCCCATCTATCTTTTCCTCCTCCGGTGGGGGTTTTGTTTTTTTTTTTTTCGAAGCGTGACCAGAATCGTCTCAGAACGACTTTGTGCTGGGCCCGAGATTAACCGATGCCCCCGGCCACCACCAGGCTGAATGTTTGACAGCCTGGACTTGACCCCTCAGATTTGGTTCGGATCGCTGTTGCTGGTAAGGTTTTGGATCAGGTGTAGTTAGTTAACGGACGACGGCGTGGGTGCCGTCGACGGATTTCAGTGGACCGTGCAGTTCTCGGAGAAGGAGCGGTCTCAGAGACATTTGGAACCACTCCCCCACAAACCCCACAACACCTAACCCTCCCTTCCAAACACCCCCCAAACAACTCTCTGTCAAAACACTCCACAACACCACAACCCCCCCAACCCCCCCCCCCCCCCCCCCCCCCCCCCCAAAAAAACACACCCAAACCCTCCCCTCACCCCAAACACTCTTTCCCCCCCAACAAACCCCCCCCCCCCCCCCCCCCAAACCTCCCCCCTCATCCCAAACCCAAACCCCCCCCCCCCAACACCAACCCCCCCCCCCCCCCCCCCCCCCCCCCCCCCCCCCCCCCAAACCCCACACCCCCACCCCCCCCCCCCCCCCAACCCCCCACCCCCCCCCCCCCCACCCCCCACCCCCCCCCCCCCCCCCACACCCCCCCCCCCCCCCCACCACCCCCCCCCCCCCCCACCCCCACCCCCCCCCCCCCCCCCCCCCCCCCCCCCCCCCCACCCACCCCCCCCCCCCCCCCCCCCCCCCCCCCCCCCCCCCCCCCCCCCCCCCCCCCCCCCCCCCCCCCCCCCCCCCCACCCCCCCCCCCCCCCCCCCCCCCCCCCCCCCCCCCCCCCCCCCCCCCCCCCCCCCCCCCCCCCCCCCCCCCCCCCCCCCCCCCCCCCCCCCCCCCCCCTGAGCACATCCTTGTCAACTCCCCAATACCCCCACTTTGCTTCCGTTTTTTTTCTTCCACCACCGTTTCCCCCCCCATCATAAATGCTCCGCGGCCGGGTGGAGTCGACACCCCTTTGCAAGCAGCCGTTGTTCATCAGTTCCTAGAGCCCCATCCGATTCCATGGACCCATCATGTGGCCCCTTCCCCCGCTGAGTGCCCACCCCGCCCGCTACAATTTCCTTTTCGCAGGGCTCGTCCGCCTCCCAAAGAAAACCCTTTCGGATTCGATACGTCCACCCTCCAGATCCTATCTCAACTTTTCCTCTCTCCTTGAACTGGGTTTTTTTTTGTTTAGAAACTCCGTGGTATAACAACCAGTCCACGTAAGTTGATTTTTTCTGCCCCGTCTCGTCTCCAGATTTCCGACAGTTTAGATTTGATCTTTCTCCGAGGGAACTCTGTATTCAGTTGTAGGAGTAGTGGGCAGTTGGTTTGCAATTTTTTTTCTTGACCGACCTACAAACCTGAGAGTAGACTTTTACTTATTAGTAACACCCAATGGATGGTAGGACGCCCAAGATCCTTCACCTTCTATTCCCTTTTAGGTGAAGCGTCCGGGGTTAGCCACGTTATTGCCCCCGTCCCTTCTTGTGGGTCCTGTTCCCAGCGTCAACTCTCGTTTCTTTCTTTTTCTTTTTCGGTAGTGACCCTAGTACACTTTTAGCACACGGAGTTTGCCATCACGAGAGAAGTTTCCCTTATCCTTTCTTTTGGCCGTTGCTTCGCAGATACATGTCCTGCCTTAGAGGTGCCTTCGGTTTTTTTCCCTGAGCCTTTTTTTTGCCTCAGTATCGTTCATATCTGGTTTTTCCCCCCTTGACGCCCTCCGCCCCTGAGTGCCTTTCTGTGAAGGTACAGAATAGGGCAGAGTCTCGACCTCTTTATGCTGCTGTCAACAGCCTGTCACACGGTCTTGAATCGCTTGCGCCCCTCTTTGACTTATTGGCGGTATGCCCCATGTAGTCGCGAATTGTTTTTTCCTTCTCTCTTCCCGTAGATTATTATGGCTCCTTAACCACCCTCATTTTCCACTACTACCACACGCCCCTTGGAAGTTTTTTCACAGAGCACACTCCCGAAGAATATGACTTTTTTCGGACGTTACCCTTGGTTCACTTTAACAAGGCCCTTCTTTTTTTTTTTTTTCCTGGCGTCCTGTCACAAAACGTCTGGAACGATGGTTGTCCTCCCTGTATAGGCGCTCTTTCCAACGGTTTCCGTCTTACTCCAGGTTGCGCTGACTCCCTGGGAACAGCCATTTGTCAACTTTTGATCACGTTGTGGACCAGTGCTATCATCCCTGCCAGTCCGGCAGGTAGCGTACTGTTCATTCCGAGCCTCCCCGAAGATGTTCGATTGAACCCGACCTTTGGCGCACTGGTCGGTTCCGAAGTTCTAGTCCGTTCTAGAAGTCGATTCCTGCTCTTACCTTCGCGGCCTCACACCCAAAACCCCGAGTGCCAAAGGACCCGTCGGAAGTATCCCTTTCCTTTTGAGTTGTTCCCCTTTTCTCGTCTCCCTTTGCTTTTCGTTTCTTTTGTGCAAAATCTTTTTCCGTTTTCCTGGGCCATTTTTGCCTCCGCATCCTCGGCAATTTTTTTGCCTCCTGAGACCTAGCAGTTGACATTTGATTTTCGGGTTTGGTCGACACAGCGACGAGCCTTTTTTTTTTTCCGTCTACTCTTTCCTCGCTTTTTTTCTTCTTTTTAACAAAGAGTAAATATGTTCCCCTTGTAGTGTATGAAGAGCACCATCCCGTGTCAGCGTCAATAATCTCCTTCTCTTCATTTTTCTTCACCAGGCTTCTTGCGTTATTCGTCGTGCGGTTTTTGGTGAGCTATTGGGCTTTTCCCGTAGAAGTCGCCTGAATTCCTTTGTCTGCTCGTTGAACGACCCTGTTTGCAGGAATTCTCCAGGTGCTATCATCTTCTCTGTTCATCTCCTTTTGTGTTGTTTTTTGCCGAGTCGCACCTTTTTTTTTTAGCAGTTCCCCTCCACAGGTGTCGGTTCACACGCTTTGCCTGAGCTGGTCGACTGCTCTTTTTAACTCCATAGTCTCCCCCCCCCAGGCCCTAGCTCCCAAGATAAACGATTCCTTTTTTTTTGTCCCCCTCCCGGGTCTTGGAAGGCGAGGAGAGTTTGGCGGCGTTCATGGCTTCTGCAGAGTCCCTCCTTTGCCCGGTTCCTCCTCGTCCTCTCCCCGAGGAAATCCTGGCATCGCGTTACTTGTGAACTACGGCCTTTTGTCCAAACCCACAGTACTCCGACTCATGGCCTTCTTCCGACCTTTTATAGTGACTCGTCGGGCCGCCACCATTGCCCCTCGCCAGGCATCAAAAATTTCCACTTGACACCCCCCCCCCCCGTAAAACGAATGCAGTCCCCTCCACAAAGTACCGTTAACCATAGTGTGGCTCTCGATTTCACGGGGAACTCCCCATCATGCCCTTACCCCGGATTTTCCATTCTTCGCGGAGTCACGTTGTGGTTCCTCCTCTCGGCGAGTTTGTTCCTACCCTCGATAAACTGTCACACAGAGCATGCTCTAAACGCTCACATGGTTCCGCCCCCCAAGCTCAATAGTTCATGCCAAACTGGATTTTTTTCCGCCCGTTCCCCGCGCCCATCAGTCGAATCCGCATCCCTTAGATCTCCCATAACCCGACCGGGATCTTTCCGTGGGAATAAACAAGCTGCTCACGCTCAGATTTACCCCCCACTTTGCTCCCTGAATTCCCGGTCCAAACCCCCCCTTTTTCTTCTAAGCCCTCATTGCCCCCTGGGCCCGGACGAACAGTGGGCCTCTTCAGTAGTTCTCTTGCCGTCCCTCCCAGCCCCTCCCCCCCCCCCCCCCCCCCCCCGTCCCAACCCCCCGCCCCCCCCCCCCCCCCCGACCCCCCCCAGCCTTTCCCCTCCCCCCCCCCCCCCCAAGGACGGGGTCCCCCCCCCCCCTCCCACCCCCCCCTTGCTTCCAACCCCCCCCCCGTTCCCCCAACCCCCCCCCCCCCCCCCCCCCCCCCCCCCCCCCCCCCCCCACCCCCCCCCCCCCCCCCCCCCCCCCCCCCCCACCCCCCCGCCACCCCTCCCCTGTTCAGACGTCCCTTGTTGATGACCTCAGTATCCACCCACCTTCCGACTTCGTTTTCCCTCGTCAAATACCCGTTCGATGAATCACTCTGCCCTGGTTAATACTCAGCCTCTTCACCCAGATAGCAGCCCCGCAAATAGCAACTGCAGTCACCACTCCGGCAACCCGCAGCCCCCCGCTTGGTTTTTCAAACTGGTTCCTTTTTGGCGCCTAGTGAGCCCTGAAACTGATCTTGATTCACCATTGCCTTCCCCCCCGGAAACATCCTGATGTTTTTTTTCTTGTGTTGGCAACTCCCCCCCCCCCCGTTCCGACTTTTTTCAAAACCCCTTTGCCCTTTGTTAACCTCCCATTCCTATCAATGGCTGGCTTCCAGTCCTTTCCCACCCCCCCCCCCTATTCTCTTACTCGTCTTCATATGATTCAAGCTCCTGTCCAACAAGGTACCTTCTCTTACCTCCTCGTCGATCGGTTGTTGTTTTGAATGCGCCTTTTTTGACTTGGATAGTTTTTAAAACAGGTTGTCTCCCTGATACCTGCTCCTTTTCGCACGGCCTCCACCCCCCCTACGGCGAACAATACGCGTCCTGAAACACACTTTTGTTTTTTCAATCAGTTACTATGATTCTTTTGTTCTGTATTGACACTCAAGGGTCCTCTCTCCGTGAAGGAGAAGGTTTCGCTGCAGCCAAATAGACGTAACTCCGCTGTCTCAGATACGGAGTTTTCCTTAAAAACAAGCGCTTCCACCACCGCCCAGAAGCGATTTGCACCACCCCAACTGTGTCGAGACCGCCGTGTTCCGGTTTCCCCTCCTCGCCCCTATCGAGACCTTTCTGACCCCTTTGTCCTCTGCCGGTGGACGTTCTTTTTTCGATGGTACAACGTAGTCCCGGCTGAGATGTGCGATGAGGACTGTCTTTTTGCCGTATCGCGCGTCGCCCTCTTTTTTTTTTCGTCATGCCTACTTTTTCCACCTGCAGTTATTTCTTTTCTCGGTCGTTTTCTGGGTAAAGCCCCCCTCGTAGCCCTGGCTCGGCTTTGACACCGCTCTTTCTTCCGAATTCCTCTGAGCTTCAGCACACCAGCGGATCGACCAGGTGTTACCTTCCTGCGTCTCCCCTTTCCTTTTTGATTTGGTGACTTTGACTGTGTGCATGGCCCCCAAGTCTGCCCGTCGCCGTGATGGGTACTTTTCACGTTTCTTGTGTATTTTCTCGTCTCCTTTATCCCGACACCCCCTTGCGCACCCTTCTTCCCCCGCCCTACGAAAGACACAAAAAATACATTTTGACGACAATTTGCCTGAAGGTACTTAATGGAAGCCTGATCGCAGAAGTTTTTATAACACTACCACAGGATGGTGAGCGTCTGTCGAGCCCTTTCTAAGGTTTGGATTCTGTTCCCGTTCTGCACCAGCACGCCATTCTCCCCCCCTTCCCCAAGAGCGTTAGCTTTTGAAACTCGTCGAAGCCACCTTATGTCCCTTCCTTTTGTTGTTGTTCTCTCTCTGAGAGTCGCCTCTATTCTCGAGACACTATTCGACGAAACGAAGGGAGTTTTGTTGTGCATCTCGGAAACCGTGACCCGGAAACTGGTACCTGCTCGACATCCATCAATAATTCCTTTTTTTTGTTGGGTTTTTTTTAGCTCAATCCTATGTTGATTAAGGATCTGTCCATTCTTCCTCCCGGAGTGCATGATTCCTCATTGACCGTGCTCTCATGGAGAAGCCCAGCATGACTCTACTTCTTTCCTCAAGTACCAATAACGCCGGATCTTCTTGGGATCCCCGTCTCCCCTGCCAAACTTCAAATCACCTCACTCAAGCTCATGCGCCGCTGAAAGTTAGGCGCGACCCCTTTTGTCCAACGGATAAGGTGTCCGCCTTGAAGCTCAACGCATGATACAGCGTTTTTTCTTCATTTTCTTGAACACAATGATATGTAGTTGCCCAGCAACCCCCGAAGTTTTATTGCCTTCTTCCTCACATAACTTGTCTGTTTTGTGAAGCCTACTCCAGCCGCTATTCTCACCCTCCTGGATCTACTGTAACCTTTTCCTTTTTGGACTCCCCGATCACCGTTTTCTCTACACGTTCAGATCTCGCCCACTCTTGTCCCGGTCTTGATCTCGCTGTACCGAGTTTTGCTTTCCGGCTGGACAGGTAAATTTTTTTAAAAACCCCTTTCTTTCTCCTGAAAGATTTTTCTGTTACACCACCCCAGTCTTGTGTCTTAAGAGCCCCTTTTGCAGAGCGTCCTTTACAGGTCGAAGTTTTTTCCCTCCCAGTAGTAATTTCGCGCCCCCTTTTTTTGTTCGGTCAAAGCTCTCCACCTTTTCCTAATAGTCTGGTTCCACCGGTACGTAAACTTCCCGCCCCCCCGGTCGCCAAAACGGATGTTATGACACTCTTCCTCTGTCTTTTCCTTCGTTGTTTCAAGCGATATCACTGACTTTATCTTTTCCCGTTATAGGGGTTCCATTTGAGCCCCCCGCCCCCCCTTGATAGTACGTATCGTTGATCTCCGGTTGTCCATGTTTTCCTTGTTTTTTATAGGGAGTGTTTCCTGTTCTTACAGCATAGGTGCAAGTAGAGTAATGGTCTTTCTCCGTTCTAAAATGCCATTCGTTCGTCTCATCTTGGTTTTGACTTTTGGGTCCTGTCTGTTGCGATGTTGCCTAATGTTCGTCTCGCCCTGATTTCCCCTGAAGTTAGTTTAGATGTATAGAGGTTAGTGAGTGACACCGTCCTTAGTTCCGGTCATTTGGGTTGTTCTCACGAGACCCGTCTCGAGGATACCCCCGATCTTGTGCCCGTGCCGTGAGCACCACCTTTGCCTTTCTACGCGACCCGGGCCCCCACCCCAGCAGGCCCCCGCCCCTATCCACCCCCACCCCTCACCCAGACTCGGATGACGCACTGGCCCTTACAGCCTCCATCCCAGCCCCGTTGTTCCGCATTCATGTGTGCTTTTTTTTTTTTTTGTCTGGACTGAGCAACTGTGTCCTTTCCGACTTAGCCTGGAAAGCACTTTGTCCCCCCCCCTCATGAAAAGTTTGACTCCCCCCGTTCTGATATGACCCCTCAGTTGACCAGGGTTCATCTATCGATAGGACTTCCCGTTCCGAGTTACCGACCAGCTGTTTGGATAGCGTGCTTGCAATGCTGTTGGCTTCCCAGTCGTTTTACAGCCTTATATGGCTCGCGTTTTTTCGCTATTTCCCTCAGAGGAGTTTTTTTTTACCACCCAACAATCCGCAACTTCCACGTCAGCGCCTTTTCCCGGATGGGTGCCGTCCCCGTCCGGCAGCCCTGATTCCTCTTTTTACTCCTGCCTTCCTTTCTGATTGTGCCTCAATCATCCTTCCTGCACCCACCTGTTCGACGACGCCTGACCGTGCGACCTGCAGAGATGTCCTTTCTGGGAATGATTTTTGGGACTTGTCCCAGTCCCGATTCTGAGCGTTTCACGTACCGTTCATGATTCTCGTACTATGCTTTATGTTTTACTGCACCGAAAGGTCGTCCGTCTCTGCATCTCACCATCCCACCCCCACCGCCCCCCACCCCCCCCCCCCCCCCACCCCCCTCCCCCGATGCCGCAGAACCCCACCACAGAGACCCAGTCACAGACAGAGCGAAGACAGAAAGAGAAGACCCGCGAGGGAAAACGAAAACGTGCAAGGAACCCCCTCAACCAAACCCTCCCCACCCACCCCCCCCCCCCCCTACCCCCTCCCACACCAGACCACCCCCCCCACCCCCCCCCCTTCGCCCCACCCCCCCCCCCCCCCCCCCCCCCCCCCCCCCACCCCCCCCCCCCCCCCCTCCCTTCTCCCCCCTTACCCCCCCCCCCCCCACCCCACCCCCCCACCCCCCCCCCCCCACTCCCCCACCCCCCTGCCGATCCACCCTCCCATCATTTCAGTGAATTCGGTGTATTCCCCATGTCCATATCGTTGGCACCAACTCCATTTTTTGTGTTGTGTATGTTGTTTTTTTTTCTCTCTTCTTTTTCTTCCCCCCCCCCCCCCCCCCCCCCCCCAGCGTTTCACACTCTCACTGTAGATAGGCCGTCTTCGCCGCACGATAGACGCACAGTCTCGTAGACGAATGCGCTCCCAGAGCGTTTTCCCCCCCCGCGCCCCCCACGCTGCGCCCCACTCTAGCAACCTGCGACCTACCCTTTTTTTTTTGCACGCCACCTC
>Ga0179593_1723294_pt1 | contig 10667 bp, 9 predicted proteins | sample CZODoug2_1_08_16_FD_185931 | JGI IMG/M metagenome (GOLD analysis project Ga0179593, IMG submission 185931) | Vadose zone soil fungal communities from Angelo Coast Range Reserve, California, USA - CZODoug2_1_08_16fungal (PacBio error correction) | ecosystem: Environmental > Terrestrial > Soil >... | reverse complement strand
GTTCCGAAATGCTCCCCCCTTCTCCTGTCTGAACGAAATCCTTTGGGAGGCGCATGCTTGCCCCAGGAACCTTCCGCCCCTATCTTCCCTCTCTCAACTTTTCACCTCTTCCCCGAGGACGTATCGAACTCTGAGATCGGAATTAGGACTCCGAGGGTCACCATCCTTACCCATGCTCTTTGAAACGAATTCATTAACGTCGGATACGGGGCTGTGTGGAAAAGCACCTTCCGAAGTTGCCGTTTTTTTCCTCACCTCCTTCCTTTTTTTCCTCCCAACTGGTTCTGAAGACGTATTTGACCCAGCCGGCTTATGGGAAGGACTTCCCCTTTTCAACCCCCTTTCCCCCTCCTGACCCCCTTCTTTTCCTTTGCTTGAAAGTGATACGAAGTCGCGTCGTCTCCCCTTTCCTTCTCCCCTATCTTTTCCGTTGCCCCAGCGTGCTCGGACCGAATCCTTGGCTCGCCCCCCCCTGAAGCTTTAACCTTTCCTCTCCCTTTCGTAAGCCTCTAAGTAGTTTTATCGCTGCGACGAGATAGTTTGAAGACCGACGCGTGCTCCCCTGACTCGCATCCGTCTTTCAAGCCTCCCCTCTTAGTCTTTCGATCTCTAGTTTTCCCCTTACGTCGTGATCTAGGTGAAATTCGAACACCCAGATCACTCCCACCCCTCCCCCTCCCCCCCCCTCTTTCTTCTCGTCCGCCCCTCCTCTTTCCTGCGAGTGCCTTTCAGAAGAGAAGAGGCAATTGCTCAGTGCAACCCGCGGAGACGGAGAAGACTTGGAGGCTTCGTCGATTTACTCCCCGGAGCTTTCTTTGTCCAGCCTCTCTTGGATCCTCTCTTTTATGGAGAGGCCATCACAATCTCTGGGGTAGATGTTACAGGTTCCGAACGAACATATACCAGATTGCCTTTCTTCTAGCTGCTACTTCTCTTAGCGGGTTGGAGTCCCCCGGCTTCCCCGGGAAAGTACTGTGGTCGTAGAGGAAGAGAGTAAGGCCGCGCTCCGAAAGTGAGCATGACGGACAAAATTTCCAGATCTTCTTTCGCCCCCCTCTTCCGGAGCCCGTTCTATCTTTCGTTCCTTTTGACTGATTAGTTCGAAGTTTTCTATGGCGGTAATGTTCCCCCCGGTTCTCTTTTGCGTTTCCCCTTATGCAAGTTCCCTTTAGATATTCGATTTAGTTCAACGAGCCGCTCCCCACTTCCGCGTCTCGAAGCCAGAAGGTCACGAAGGCCTTTTTCCCGCCCTCTTTTTCGATAGTATTCTCCATACCTGCCAACAACCCCCTCCCCGGGTCCCTTTCCTCTTTAATATCCCTGATTTTCCCTTGCCCGCTCCGCCGTCGTAGTTAAGCGTGAGCAGGAGGTGGATTAAGAGGTCGAGCCCTTTCTGCTCTTCTTCCTCGGTTTTTCCTTCGCCTTCCTCCCCGATGGCATGGTGATTTCCGGGATGCTCTTCGAAGCCGGACCGCGCCTACCTAGGGGCAAGAGTGTACTTAAAAAGTGTACCTAGTTCCCAGTGCCCGCTCGCGCACTGTCTCCTCCACTCAGTTTTCCCCTTGCTTCTTGCGTCCCTCCTCACATCTTTCTTATGTTAACAAGAAGGGGGAGACGGTCTTTTTTCTCTCTCTCTCTTTCCTCCCCCTCTTGTTGTTCTCTCTCTCAGGCCCCGCTACCTTTTTTCTTCGAAGCCTTTTTCTTTTGCGAGTGTCTCCTCTGCCGTCGCTATGAGGTATTAGAGAGCAGGGATCTCTCGAAGTAATAGGAAAATTGGAAGTAGAAGTACCCCTCCCACCTTACGACTTATTCTCTCTAGTCGACTCTCTGATCAGACATATCCGGTAGCTCTCCCTCTCATCTTTCAGCAGCTTCCTCGGCAAGATTCGGAACAGTACGCGGCTTCCGCTTTGGGGAAAACTCTCCTTTTGCTTAAATCCTCCCTTCTGGTTCTTCTCTCCTACATCCTTTTGACTTCCTCACTTTTTCTCGAAATGGTCCTCCTTTTTTTCAGAGAGCCCCAGAGCGCGTGAACCCTTCTTTCATTAGTAGAACTTCGGGCCCTGACCACGTAGTACCTAACATCGTGCTTATAGAGGGGGAATCTCTTTTTCCCTACTTACTTTTTTCCCTCTCTGCTTTCCTCCGCTTTTTCCCCCAAGTACAAAAAGAAAAGAATTCCCCAAGAGGACAGATCCTCGGCCGAGGCCATCGACGTTTGTCTTTAAAGAACCCCCTTATTTCGTCCCCTTTCATCCCCTCCTTTATCCCTGTGTTTGACCGAAAGTATCGTAGCGTAGGAAGCTCGGCCACGACTAGAAAAGTAGACGTCCTCGAAGAAAGACTCCCACTTCCCACGTGCCGCTAACTTTAGACACTTCTCCTCGTCAGCTTTAAGTAGTCGGGGTCTGGTGAACATTTTGGTAACGGTAGATACGGTTTATTTTCCCCTCTCCCCCTTTTTCGAGCACGTTTCCCTCTGCACGTTCCCCGGAGGCAAGAAAAGCGCGGAATTCGAGATTCGAAGACAAGGCTTTGTCTTCTTTTTCCTCCGACCTTTTTCACTCGAGCCCTGTCTCTTGCGCGTTTCCATATGTACTCTGATGAGGAACGAGGAAATGTATATAACTAGGGGTTTTTGTTTTTTCCTGTGTTTTCGGGTCTTTACTTTGGTTTGGGGGTGCTTGGGGGGTATTTGAGGTGTGTGGTGGGGGTTTTTTTCTTTTCTTTTGATGGACGGCAGGATTCTCTTGTGATTCATTTTCTGTTTTCAAAAGGGCACGGAATCTAAGAGGAAGACCGCCCATCTCCAGAAGATTTTCCTTCTCTTCCCCTTCTACTACTTCTTTTTTTCTCGGAGACTAGCGTCGGCGGAAAGATGTCGTATAACGGCCACTCTCTTCCCTGCCCTGTTTAGTTAGTACCGTTTCCGTGTAGGAGAACCTCGGAGGGCAAAGGTAATGTCCTGCGTCGGCTCCCTTTGCGCCCTTCCCCTCGATCACCTCGTTTTCTACCCTTTTCTTCGGAAGGCGTTCGCACCGGACGAAGACCCCCAGGCAGACACGCTGACCCTTTTCCCACTACTTGCTCCTCTCGTCGCTTTTTTGGGCAGCAACTCGGCCAATAAGACCCTTCCCTGGGACGAGAACACGCCTAACGACGCTTTCCGCGGCGTCAAGTCCTCGACGCTTGCACCTTCCCCCCTTAATGTTCCTTTGGGCTCAGGAGCTGTCCCCTCCGATCGCAGGTTTCCTTCCGTCAGGATGGCCCGAAAAAGTTGTAGGCTTTCCTCTGCTTGTCCTCTTTTCCCTCTTTTCCCTTTCAGTTTCTTGAGTATTTAGTCGAGAGACGAGGATCCTTTCGGGGGGAATTGTGCCCTATAAGATTTGCAGAGATTCCCCTCCTCGTTTCTAGCTTCACATTTTTGACTCCCCCGGTAGCGCTATCTATGAGATTTCTTTTTTATTGAACCTGTGACCGTTCGTAGGCTCTAGCTCCCCCCTTTTCCGGATCCCCTCCCCCTCTTCGTCGTTGCCGCCGCTTTCTTTTTTTTTGCAAATCAGGCCCTTCGCATTTTACCGCGAGATTGAGGATTCAGTCATTCCCGAGCAGAAGGACGTCCTTTATGTCATCTTTTGTCGCGTACAGTCGGTGTTTTAGCCCCTGTTCACCACCTCTCTTTGACTTCTCTGGAAGTTTCCAAAGACCTTGGACCCCGTACGGGTAAGACTCGTGCCAAAAGGGAGGTGTGTGAGAGGGCCCTCCGGTCTTTTTCCTCCATGTTCATCCGCCTCCTTTCTTATGCAAGCAGGAACGAAGTACGACCCGCAACGAGAGGCGGTTCCCAAGAGACACCGCTGAGCTCTTCGTTTATATCCTCCTTCTTTCGTTGTTGACTTCTTAAAGCCTTTAGCTCCCTCACCCTTTTCTTGAGTGTCCCACCCTCCCTTTGCCTTTCTTTTTTTTCTTGCCTGCCCCCCTTTCACTCGGCATGGCAAGGGCCCGGAATTTAAGTCCGAGAAGACGCTCTTCGGGAACCTCATCCTTTCGCGTCTTCGTAAGTTTCCTTTTTATTCATGGTTGTCCTTTCCTGTCAAGAGCCCGCTGCCCTTGTACCCCCCGCGGTTTTGTGACAAGGTCGTATACCCCACTCCCAGTTCCCCCCTTTACCATTTTCTCCAAAACCTTTTCTTTGTTTTCTCCGTGAAGGATTAACCCTCATAGCGTACGCGACCTGACGAGATTTGATCCGGAGCCGACAATCTCCCTTTTTAGGACATCGGCCTGCGCCCCCCCCCTGATCTTCCCCGTCCGCCTTTCTCTTGTTCTTAAGAAGGTCTGCTGCATGCCGACGAAAATTTTTACGTCCGGTTCAAGGTACCAAGTCGAGTATTCCCTAGCGTGTACCCCCCGTCGCTCGGTGTTTCCTCCTCCTATAAGACAATTTTGAATCTCGGACTTTTCAGGATTGATGCCAAAGGCAGATACAGTATCCCCCCGAACCCCTCCGCCCCCGTGATTTGCTTTGTTATCTCGGCGTCCTAACGACTGCATCAAGAGGGTTCTGTGAATATGAAGGCGTGGGCACTCTTCCCCATATTTTCTGAGGCCTTCTCCCTGTTGTTACTGTTTCCCCCGAGTCCTTTCTTCACTAGTAGACCCTTGCCGTTGAAGAAGGTGAAACCGCGTGTGACGAATCCTTGTTTCTTTCCTCTGTAGTTCTAAAGGTTGGAGGAAAACCTGTTCAAAGGGAGGGATCGGTCCACCGTATCCCACTTCGTTGCGAACTTGGACTCTCTGTTTATTCCCAGGTAGTTTTCCTCGTGCAAAGCCGAGGCAAGTAAGCTGTAGCAGGGAACTGACACTATCAGGCCGAAGCTGCGCTCCTTTCCCTACGCTTAACTTTTAATCAAGCTATGCCAAAGTGACTTTTTACCGCAGGCGTACTGGTGGTCCCTCCCTTAGTAGAGAATCTGACCTCTCCTCGTGTCCTACTCCTTCCCAGAGTCCGTTACGGAAATACGAGCCATAGAAGAGACCACGCGCTGCCTGATCCGTTTCCTGCCCCCCCGGACAGCATCGTGATCTGAGTTGAGGAATATAGTGATAGTACGCTCGAAACATCCATATCAAGACGCCTCCATCCGTCATTTTTTCGGCTTCCGACCCCTCCCCTTGACGCACGCCCATGAGGAGGTGAGAACTGACGGTAGCATCGGCCCTTGGCTTCGATTGAAACTCCCGTCCGGCGAATTTCTGGTCTTTAGAAGGTTTTCTTTTCAATCAGCACGCTTGACGAGTGTCAATCAAGCGTCGTGAGGAGCTTCTGGTCGCTCCCCCCCTTCCCCTTCTCTTTTCCCTCTCCTCTTTTCCCCTACTTCGAAGAGCTGTCCCTCTTAGTGATACGCGAGGTCCTCCTGGGCGGGTATCAGGAAGGCGTTTGTTTGGTAGGTGCCCTTCCCCGTTTCTGTTAACGTCGTACGAAGATCCCTTAAGAAAGTGCCTCCCCAATGGTACGGAACACCTTCTCTGCTCTCTCCCTCTGTTTCCCGGCTTTAGACCCCCTCTCTCAAGCCGAAGCCTCGAGGGACGGCCGATAGGCCGGAGGGAAGTTTTCCTTTCCTTTTTCTTTTTCTCTTTCGTCGAACCCCCATCCGGCTGCACCAGACCTTATTAAACGAGGAGAAGGTTTTCGTCCCCCGCCCCCCCGGTCTCTTCTTCCCCTATTTTTTTTCCGGTTTTATTTTTATAATTCCCTGAACGTTTTCGATGCGCCTTTCTTCTTAGAAATAATGCAGGCCTTTCCCCCCCCCCCCTAGCCCCCTCCCCCCCCCCTCGGTTGCCCCTTGCCTCGGACGTCAACGTTCTCTTGCAACGTAACGGACTTGAGTGGTCCCCAGATCATCGCCCTCCCTATTAGGGACTCCCCGCACGTTCTTGGGCGATAAGTCCTTTTTACTGGGATCCTCTGGATCCTTCTTTTTCTTTCACCTGATTCGATGTAGCGAGTAACCGCGTACATCGATCTGGTGAAGATGACTCTCGAGATCGTTTGAATTCTTAGGGGTTCTTTCTCCATTCGTCCTCCCCTCCCCTTCTGAGTCTCCCTGGCCTAGACCTCATAGGATACGGCGGGAGCACGTTTTAAGTCGACGAGAGCAGCGTCACCCGTTCGCACTTTTCTCGTCTGTCCTTCTGGTTTCTGGCTTGGGATATTTTCCTTTACTCCCTTGTTTGTCTTTTCTCTTCCACTCGGCTCCTTCCAGTCTGCGAAGTCTACGGCCTTTTGCGCTCGTCGACGTCGACGTTGTTTTTTGCCCTCCTCTACGTGAGGCGGTCTTTGCGGTGCGGCGAGCTCGCACAACGTCTCTTTTCCACGGCCCTTTCTTTCCACGTTAGGCGCGTCGGTAGTCGACGAGATCCGATCAGCTAACATGCCTCTCTCCGCGGTAGATCGCGCCTTTTGGTCCTTCTCTGCCTTCTCCTTCGGCCTTCCCTTTTTTTCTGTGCCCTGGCTCTGTCTTCCCTCTAGGCGGCTTTTCGATATCTTGTCCTCCCGGACGTGCTGACGCCCGATTGCCTTCCTCTCTTCCCCGTCCTTTTGTCGTTCCTGCCCTTCCTTTCTTTCGTTCAGAGGCCCGCCCAAGTAGATCGAGACGGCCGGGATAGCGGGGGTGACTGCTCGACCTTCTCGCTCCCCCTACGTTTGTCCCCTTTGCACTATCATTTTGTTTCCCTTCGATTCCTCTACCGCCACTTCCACGATTTTTGCCTGTCCCCTCGCCAGAGCTTTCGTTCAACGAAAAGCGTTTGAGAAACGGGATCGGGTTCCCCATGGGTCCCTCTAGCGTGTATCGTTTTTTTCCAGTCTGCACCTTTTTTCTCTGTCCGGATTTTTTAACACGTCGAATTTCCCGATCCTAGACGCAGGCAGATTCCGGAACGCGACCCTAGAGTAGCCCCTTCGACTCTTCCTTCCGTCTGCTGGTCGTCGGCCGCCCCTGAACCCCCTTTTCGGGGCTCTTTTTTTCGCAAGGCGATAGGAGACAGCGTGATTCAAGGAGTAGGCGTCGCGTGCCTTGATCTCTTTCCCGCTTCTGACGTCCTCCGGATCCCCTCTCGCCTTTCCCCAAGGTGACCCCGCGCAAAGACATTTGAGAGTCTGGCTCACCGCTGATCACATCCCTTCCTTGGAGAAGAGCAGCCCTTCCCCATTCCCTCTTCCTTCTTCTGATCTTGTCTTTTTTTCTCCCCTACTTTTTTTTCCGTTTTCTTCGATTCGGGTCCTTTAGGTCGCATAGAGATCGATGTTTCTAGGAGCTTTGAGCAGTAAGGAACTCTCTTCTGACCCTTCCCCCCACCCGATTCTTCCTGCCCCCCCTCTCATACTTGATTTTACGAGTCTTTTTTTCATGGGAGTCTGGTCACGGAGTACAGGAGAAGGCGCGCGGAGTAGATCACGGAGTCCCCAAAGGGGAAGAGGAGTCCTCCCTTTAGGGAGGCGGTCGTCCCCCCTGACTGGAATTCCCCCTTTCTCCCCTTCCGGTTCCCTTTTTCTCCTTTTATCTCACGTAGATCTTTGTACTTATAAGAAGGGGCCCTTCACGCCAACGGGACCGTCAACATCTTTAGGGGAGGCCGTTCCGTTCTTCCTCGACCCCTTTTTTTTCCCCGATCGACGCGAACAGGAAACCGGTCTCCAAATGCTTGGGGCACAGCGGATACTGGTTTGACCTGCCTCGATCCGCAGTCTTCCGTAATTTCCTCCTGAGGCTTGTATTGAGAGAATGGTCAGAGAAGCCCCCCCTCGGAAGAATCTTTAAGTTGATTCTTAAGGTTTCTCATCCCGGATCTCTTATTCCTTTTTTCCCCCGCCTCCCTTTTAGATTACCCCCTTTAGTATCAGGCATCCCCTCCAGGTTACAGGACCAAATCAGGCCTTTTCTCTTACGCTTCCGACTGGTTCTTTCCCTTCCGACCCCCCGGCCCCTGAGAAGGACCTTCTTCAGAACACCCCTCGAACTATTAGTAGGTGACTTCCCTTTCGAGCATTACTATTTGGTTCTCCTTGGTAGGAAGTGCCCCTTTTCGTCAGGTCGCCGTCTCCCGATCTTTCTTCCCTAATCCCTTTTCCTCTCTTCTCATCTCTCCTCTTTTCCGCTTTCCGACGTGTCTGTAGGACGCCTGTAACAAAAGAGAAGGCACTGCGGATCCTGGCCCGGCGGGCCTCAAAACCTTGCTACCCCTACCTTTTTCCCTCTTAGTTCCCTCAACATGATCCGGCGCGTGCCGAGCGGGTTTTATCGAAAGACGGCCTTTCCCGGCCCTTTCCCCCCTGCTCCCGACCTTCTTTCCCTTTTTCCTAGCCTTTCACTAAATCTTGCTGTACACGCCCAAGAGACGCCCAGGCCCTTCTTCTTCTCGATGATCTCTCTTTTCTCCTCTTCCTTTCTCTTGTTTCTCTCTTCCACTGCATTTTGAGCTCGCAGAGGTTTCCTCATGACCCGGGCACTCCCCTTTCTTTTTTTTCGCCTCCTTCTCATGAAGCCAGTCGTCGATCTAGGCGGGCAGGGGGCGGGGAACACTTTTCCGTCGTTTCGCAGCCCTTTCTTGCACTTCCAACTTGTGGCCTGCCTCGATACCCGTTACAGGGTCCAGCGTCTGCTTTTCCTGTTCGAGCGTATGTCCATTCCGCTTTGTTGGTTTTTTTTTTTTCCCCTTTTTCTACCCGCAAACGGGTCGCGAACATCGCAAACGAAGCACCCGCCCTTTTTCTCCTTCTTCTTCCCCTTACCCCCCCTTCTCTCGTGGCGCTTTCCCCCCCTTGATTGTTTTTTGCGCGAAAAACGCCGAGGAATCAGCTGTCAGCGACGTCATCCCCCTGATCCGAGGATTTTTTTCGCCCTACTCCCTTTACCTACCTATTGACCGAACTGGTCAACTTTTTTACAAGAACCACGTCCTAGTCGTCGCTCGGCCTTTCTCCATCCTCTCCTATTACGGCCTTTCGATCACTATTCAAAGAAAGGGCCTTAAGGTCGGAGACCCAAGGGCGTGATGGTCCCAGTCCCTTCTTTCTCCCTTTTCCCTCCTCTCATTTCCAAGAGGTTCTCTTAGACCCCTTTTCGATTCCTCCCTTAGAGACTAAAGATGGGGTTACCGTCTTTTCATGAAGGCTAACACCTCTGTCTCGTAGCCTCTTGGCAGTCTCCCTTTTAGAGTACCGGTGTTTCACGGTTCGAGACTCGCATTCGTGCGGCCTCTGACCGGATGCTCTTTGTATTCTCTCTTACCTCCTTCGTGTTTCCCTTTTCTCTGTGATCCTTGTCCGGAAGCTAGACTACGGCCCCCGGATGCTGCGATTCCCAGTATCGGTTCCGCTTTCTCTTTTTCCCCCGAGACCCCCCTTGAGCCGCCGGCTTTCCGGTCCGAAGTGATGCGACTACTTCGACGGGCGACGAAGCTTGAATACCCCTACCACACCGTGAAGCAGCTCCTTATCACTTCCTTCCCCCCCTTTCCGCGAGAGAAGAGATCGGAAGTGAGGAAGCAGAATGTCTGGAACGACGAAGCTCTCCGCGTTCCCCCTGATCTTCCTCTCCCGACTATGTCGTTTCTTTGATACGTTCCCGGTTTCGACGTCAACATCAAGATCAAAGAATTCGAACTAGTATCGCGGCTTCGTAGTCGGCCGCATTCGGCTCCTCCATGTCTTCGAAGACGCCCTGGGAACTTTTCTTCTCTCCGTTCGGCAGAAGTTTTCCCTTTTTGATCCTTTTTGCATGCTTACTACGGAAAGGAGATGGTCCCTGCTCCGAAGAAGACAGACGTGATCTCCGTACCCCCCATTTTCTCTCTTCTTGTTTTTCTCCTTCCCCGGCGGCGTAGACTCCCCTAAGCGATGAAATAGTCCTTGATAAGGATCACCTTTCCGTTCTTTTCGGACGGACGGCTGCTCGGGAACTCTAGGGTTTTCTGCGGAGAGCGTACGATCTAGATAAGAACTTACCATTGACGGAAACACCTTCGCTTTCTTTTTCCCTCCATTTTCCATCCCCTTTTTCTTAGCATACCCCCCTTGAAGCCGACGAGAGGAGGGAATATTTTCGAGATGGCCGCGGTGAGGCGTTTGGTATTTTCTCGCGTTCCTTTTTTGACCCTCCTTCTCACCGACACTTTCTAAGTCGAGAGAAGTCGATTACAAAACGAGATACCTTTCTCTAAGTCTCTCTCTCGTGAGTGCCTGCTTTGCCCTTACAGTCCTTTTTCTTATCCCCCCCCCTGTGGGTAAATAGAATGGTGGGCAATGGATGGAAGTCACGTTCGTATCCCTGAATTTCTTACCCTCTATCGCATCTCCTTTCCAGGGTCCTTCCCCCTTTCCTCGGCGGCCAGCCAGAGTCGGTACTCGGGACGAGATGGACCGGCGTGAGACGTACCGATGGAAGCGGCTCTCCCCCGCGTAAATCTCTTTTCTTTTCATGTTCGAGATTCTACCTTCGTTGCTCTTCCCGCTTTTTTTTCCTTCGAAACTCGTTTTCCGAGTAAGGAGAGCTCAAGTCACCAGGATCCTCGAAGACATCCTCGGTCTTGGGAGAAACTCTCTCAGGCTACCTCTGCGCCCCCCTAGCCACTTTCCCCTTCTTCTAGTCTTCCAATTTTTTTGG
>Ga0179593_1651514_pt1 | contig 10667 bp, 10 predicted proteins | sample CZODoug2_1_08_16_FD_185931 | JGI IMG/M metagenome (GOLD analysis project Ga0179593, IMG submission 185931) | Vadose zone soil fungal communities from Angelo Coast Range Reserve, California, USA - CZODoug2_1_08_16fungal (PacBio error correction) | ecosystem: Environmental > Terrestrial > Soil >... | reverse complement strand
ACCTACCCCACCCACTTCTCCTTGTAACCAGTTCTTTTGGTCAAAGGACCACCCCCCCCATCCAACACTTCTGAAAAGGTGTTCCACCGTAGCTTAACAACACGTTGCCCCCTGATCGGACCCTTCTTTGATGGAAGTGTTTTTTCCTCTTTCCGATTTCGAATTATCGGGGGTTTCGTTTAAGTCCGTCTCCGGAAGCTTTTCCCCCCTTTTAGCAGAACGATGAGACCTGGACCTAATCTGTTATGACCTGATCATGTTCATTGTTTTCGCAGCTTCCTAGGGCGCTGGTGCCTGAATTTCCTTTTTTTTTTTTCACAGTGACCTACATGGTTCGCATGTCGGGTTCTAGGAGTCCTTGGCCTAAGCTACCACCCGATATCGCTTTAGGCTCGCCAGAGCTTTGCCCGTCAAGTGCAGAAAGCGGGGCGACGGCCCCACTCCATCGTTGAGAGTCCCTATACTTTCCTTGTCTGGAAGACCCTCCGAATTGAACAGTGGTGCAGCTCCTCCCTTTTTCAAACGACCCCGAATTCCGTCTTCTTTTCCTCAGCTTTTCCCCCGCTACCAAGAAACGGTCATTTCCCATTTCATTTTTCTGAGCCTCTTCCTTTTTCTTGAACGATCCATTCCCATGAAGCCGGGACAGCGTGGTTTTCTTCCATCTGTAAACCTGACCCTCCTCTTCCTTCCGGATCCTGGTCTCTCATAGCCCCCCTCCCGCGTTTTCTTCGATTATGGTTCTGTCATTGACTTCCCCTTTCTCTTTGTTCCTTGTTGGAAGTTTTGGAACCCCCCCCACACCCAGATGCCGAGGGTGTTGTTCCTTTTCCCTTTCCTACCCTCCTGCGCCTGTGGATCGTGGAACAGGGGATGTAATTGTTTCCTTTTTTTTTCCCTGGTGACTTTCTCCAGAACCCCCCCCCCACACGCGCAGTTTTTACGCTCTGTGGGTGCTACTCATGCGGTGTTGATGTTTTATGCCTTGGCTCATTTCTCTGTTGTCTTAACACGGTCCCCTCAAGCTTTAGCAGGAATCTTCGTTCCCCTTTTTTCTTTTGGTTTCTCTCTCTGCCTTACAATTTCTGAGGCCGTCCCCGAACTTTTCCCGAGCCCTTCAGGCCATATGCTCCCCCGTCATTTACATACCACCCACAGAGTTCCCTGAGGTTTGAGGGCTTGGAGGTATTAAGGTAAACCGGGGAAATGATGCCTTTCCCCTAGTTTTTCCCCCGTGAGAAGTCTTATCCAAGAAACTTAATCTCAATACCCCCCTCGGCATTGAAGGCCTGATTTCCCGCCCTTTCTCGTCACAGGGTCCTAACTTTCCCCCCCCCCCTCATATTTCCCCCAACGCCCATTTATTGATTATTCTATTAGACAATAAGGACCCGTTTCAAGTATAAATTATTCTTTTTCATATTACCATTCCCCGTGTCAATTCTTTTTTCTTCTGTGGATTTTGATCGTACCTTATCCTTCTCTTCTTTTCCGTTCTAGATTTAAGTATTTCGTGAGAAGTTATTTGTATCTTGGAACGCCTGCCAGACACTCCTTTTAATTCTTCCCCCCTCTGTACTTCTGTGAACACGCCCCTTTTTTATCCTCCCAACCCTGTAGGCTGTGGAGTTCCCAGCCGGTGCAGCAGGCCCCTTTATCAATCAACAACTGGACGACTAGCCATTTGTATTTGGGGACTTCTCGAATTGAAGCTGAGGGGTTTGTTGTTTTGTTTTTGTTTTTTTTTTTCTTTTTTTTTTTGTGTGGGTGGGGGGTGTTTGTTGTGGTTTGGTTGTTTTGTGGGTGGGAGCAATGTAAGTTGAGGTTGCAAAATGCTCTCAGTCCCCTTCTACGTCTTTTGTCTTTCGCTGCTTTCCTTAACTCAGAAGGTACTGGGCCTCCCCCTTCCCCTTGTAGGTTTACCGCCCTTTCCGGTTCATCTCGCCGAGCGTCCCTCAGTTATGATTCCAAATGAAACTTTTTTACAGCCCCCCACGTCTGGAGCTACGGTCTCCTTTTGATGCTCACTTTTGCAAATTTTTCGCTCATGGTTGCGGCCAGTTTCTTCCTCCCCCATAGTGCTGTGCCCACTTCATCCAAATAAGTTCACGATTCCCTTTCTCTCTTGGTTGCCTTTTGCCCCGGTGGATCCACCTGTTTGTGATTGCCTTTCCCCAATCTTCCTTTTTCCAACCGTTATTACTGGGTAGTTTTTTAGGTCGTCTTCCTATCTTTTCCTTGGTTGTTGAGGGAGATAAGGTTTACCTACAAACCCTAGCCGTGTCAATTTCTTTCTGGGGGCACCCGGCAACCCAGCCATTTTTTCCCGGTTTTTCCCCGATTCAAAACTCCTCCTGCTCGATTTACCCTTTTCTTGCTTTCTTTCATCTAGATGTTCCTTATCGGCACCAGAATGTCGCTTTGCTTTTATGAAGAAGCACGCTTTCTTTTCCGTAGGGCCTCCCCTATGTATGAAGTCCAGTTGTTTTCTATCAAGTCTCTTTTTCTCCTCGAGAGGCTCGCTCGTGCCCCTGAAATGGGCGGTCTTTTTTGACCCCTTTCCTTTCGTTAGGAATAGGAATTCTTGGTCCTGCTCCCCGTCTATCGTCGCTTTTTGTTCTGATTCTCCGTTTCGTTGCCCCCCTTTCCTCTTCCCCTTTCTCCTCGAAGGACCCCCCCACTACATCTATGAGAGTCCCATTTGTCTCTTCCCCGTGTCTGCTGGTTTCCCCCTTCCGACCCATTTCCTGTTGGTGCCGCTATGCCCGTTTGGTGACGTCTTTGCACAATTTCTGTCAGCGGTCCCCCTCTAAAAAGAAACGGTCCTACTTAGCACCATCGTTTCCTTGCGATTCTCTTTGGATGGATCTCTTCCCTTTTTCCAATGCCCCCCCTTCCAGCTGGTCCCCTTGTGGCCTTGTAACTTTCCAAACTGCCCTCTATTTTAACTTTCCTCTTTGAGGGTTGAGCTGCAGATACTTCCAAAAGCTTTTTGCTGGCTTATGTGGCATTGGTCGCTTCCCTTTCTTTTCCCTCCGGGGTCTTTGTCACCCCCACCTGGACCCTGGATTTCGATTTTTCTTGGCGACCTTTTCCGCCACAGGCACCTTTTTATGGAATATTCAAGGCACAGTTACAACTCCTTTCCCCTTTTTTTTTCTGTCCTCCCCTCAAGACCGCCGTGAAGCTCTGTGTTTCCCTCTTCAGCCTGTTTGAGGTTTCAGGGACCTATGTTTCATGAAACGGTCTTCTTTCCCTACTTTGCAGCTTTTCTATTTCCTCTCTTTTGTTTCTCTCTCCTCATACAAGTCTTTTCTGTCAGCATTCTCGTTCATTTCCCTGTTCCCCGCAAGGCCCCCCAGATTCAGCAACACCTCTTAAGTTTCCCCTCCCCCCAGCCCCACGGCGGTCCTTTTGAGGACCCCAAGGTCAACGTTTTCTTGGACTTTTACTGCCTTGAGCCTTTTCACTCCCTTGTCCTTTCGATTCTTACCAGAACTCATCACAAGAACCCCCGGAACTGTCATGGCGGTCCCTCCCTTTCTCTACCCCGATGTTTTTTTGAATTAAAATTCCCCCAGAATAATGTTCTTTGTCCCTTTTCTTGTTATGATCTATAAAACTAAGGCCGGTTTCACGTTTTTCCCCCTATAGGCTTGAGCTTAACCCCCCCGTCCCTTTCCTTCTTTGGCTTTTTCTCCGTGTACACTCTATCCCCCTTGCCCCCCCTTTCATTCAGTTTATTAGCAGTTTCTTGGTTCTTTTGAAAGCTGACGCAGTGCCTTTTATCCCCCCTTGTACTTTTTTTCCCCCCCTCCCCCACGTTCCGATGCACCACACGTCAACTTTGCGCTCTATTTCCACAAATGTTTCATAATCATAAAGCCGATTTATTTTTCTATTGCTCCGATGTTGAGGAGCCCGACTTTTTCCCCCATCGAGAAATTAATAAGGATTATCGTTCGCCCCGTCCTTTTTCTCCTGTTCACCCTTTTCTTTTGACCCCCCTGCTTTACGGATCTTGGACTCTCCTTTAGCCTCCGCTGCGCCCTCCCCCCCACATGAAATTTCATTTCTTTATCCATTGTTCCCTCCGGTCTCAATGCTATTCTTCCCCCCTTTTCCCTCGCGCATTTTTTTTCTGTGAGACATCTAGATGACAATCCCTCCCTGTTCCACCCCCTGTTGAGGCTTTTCTCTTGAAATTGGCGCAAATGTCTGATTGCTTTGCCCCCTTCAATGGGTTACAACGTCTCCTGGTAGTTTCTTTTTCCCCTCTTTTCCCTATTTTCTCCCCCCCCTGTTTTTTTTTGAGAGATCTCTTTGACGACCTACCAAACTCCCTTTCTTCCCCCCATGTTTTTTTTTTTTGCAAAATGGTCCCAAAAAAGCCACAAGGTGGGGCAAGCTTCCCCCGCCCTCCCGTGATCGCCCGCAACTTATTGACATGCAGATCATATACCCTCTGTAAATTTCGTCGCGACCTTTTTCTTCGGTTCCATGCAGAACTTTCTGAGGGACCTAGGGACTCATTCTTTACTGATCAAGTCTTTTTTATCGCATCCTCCTTCCTAGAGGCCCCCGCGATGACTGGAGAATGGGAGTTACCGCTTTTTAGATTTTGCCATCGGTCCTTTCGTAAGGGCGGGGCTGAAATTGCTAATCCCGATATCGTAGTTGTTTTGCTTGTTCTTTTTCCCCCCTTGCTACGTTTCCCACAGGGAGGCGGAGCCAGTACCCCCCCCCTCCCATTCCTTCTCTTAAACTTTATTGATCCAGTTCGTGGTCTGGCCCAGATCCCCTCCCCCTTTTTTTTTCTGCTATTGTTTTTTTCCAACGAATAACGAAGGCCTGGTCCCACAACTTTTCCCGCGCCCCAAAAATCCCCGGATCAAGAAATTCCAACATCTATCACATTCGTCTAGTTTTTTCTTTTCCCCCCCCTATCCCCCCCCCCTTAGAGTGGTGTCCCCAGCGTGGACCTGCCGCCCTTTCTATTTTTTTTTTTCCTGGCCCCGGCTGGAGGGATAGAAGTCAGATGCCCTCAATCTTTTCCGAGCAGTGGGAGAAATGACCCCTTCTGTGTCTTTTTTCCACTGTGAAGGGCATCGGAACCCCACCCTTTTCCATTTTCTCGGTGGTTGTTTTGTCGATTTTGGATACCTCGTGCCCTGATCTCCCCCCCCCCTGCCAGTTTTTTCCTCTTCACTGCTCAAGGGGCCACTCGTTGAATTCCTCCACCCTGCAGCATTTTTTTTCGCTATGTTGAGGGAATTACTGCCTGTGAAGAAGATTGCACCTTTGGGCGATGGGATGACCCACTCGGCCCCCCCTCCCTTTATTCAGATATCTCTCCCTCTCTTATCTTTTCCCCGAGTAGCAACGGCCTTACCGTGTTAATCCCTCCATCGCCTTAGCCCAGGTCCCTTCCATCTGCTTCCCTCCCACTCCAAGAAGTGAACCCTCCCAGAGCGTCCGGCCCTGTTGATTTTTTCCGCGTAACGCGGAGGACCAGGGTTCGTCCTTGAGTCGCAAATTTGCCGTTAGTCACCGTTCTCTGTATACAGAACGCCCCTCAACACCTAGCATCTTAAATGTGTTGGTTCTATTCCCAGTAAGACCCCACTCTTTCTCCCCTTCCCCTTTTACTCCATACTTCTTTCCCCCTACGTTTTCTCTCGATAAACCCCCCCAGTCCAGTAAGGACTCTAATTCTCTGATTTCATGTCGTTTGCAGTACATCCCTTTCCCCTTATGTTGCTTTTTATCTGTCCTCCTACCAAGACGCCCCAGTGCTTTTTTCTTCTTAGTTTCCCTTTTTTGTTGATCGTGACGCTGACGAAATGCATTGTTTTTAGCGGGACCTTTTCTGTTTCCCGTAGTTGTGACCCTCAAAGTTTTCTGCCACACACCGCTCAATCTTGTGGCTTCCAGACCTTTTATCCAGTCCGTTACTATCATTATTCGTAGTGGGTTTGCCCTTTCCGCCCTTGGCCTCTTGGCAATTCCCCTTTGGCACAACTACGTCCGAACATGGAAGATAGATTTTCGGTCCCCGTATCCTCCCCCTTTTCCAGCCATATTGCGAAACATTCAGTTTTGTCCTGGTGACCCCACTGCTTTTCATCCTTCTCTAGCGTCCTCCTCTGCGGCGATCAAACATGAAATGATCCTTATCCCTCTTGGTCTATTTTTTTTCTTTCCGAAAATTTTGGTTCTCTCTTTGGCATGCCGATAATGCGTCACCTGTTCTCACTTCCTCCATCCGTTCCCGTCCTTTTTCTTTGTTGAAGTTTGTGCACCTTTTTGTGATTGCCTTTGCCCCCACTTTCCCAAATTTTCCTTTTTTGTGTAGGTTTTCTTACTTATCTCCCATCTTTTCCTCCTCCCCTTTTTTTTTTTTTTTTTTCTCTTCCATTGCCGTGACTTAACAAATACCCTCTTTCAACCCATGAGTTCTTGTTTTCACATGGCACCACAAAAGAACGACAGGGGCCTGGCAAGCCCCGCCTTCCCCGGGATAGCACGGAATTGAGGAAGTTACCCCCAGATGTCGCCTACCGGTCGACCTTCCTTCTCTTCTTCCTCTATGTGCTGTCAATGAGCATACCTATCTTCTCTGATCCTTTTCTTTCAATGATCCCCTTTAATGTTGATAGCTTTTTTAGCTTGGACTATTCTCCATTCTTCCCCGTAAGAATTGTGCAGGACAATCCCAAGCTTTGTTTTCGATCCCTCTTGGACCTCCTCACTTGCCTAACCGTCTCTGCGTCCCCCTTTTTCTTTTTTCTCCCAGAGCTTTCCCCCGGCGATCCTTGGCTCGCAACCCGGAGCGAGGAGAAGTCCCCCCCCCACTCACATGATTCTTATTCCCCCCTCTTTTCCCCGGTACCTTTTTATGTCGCCACCTGAAATGACGTTGTGCATCTATTTTTTTTTTTAAAACTTCCTCCAGGAATCCCTTTACAAAATGCATTAGCGTTCCACTCTCAAGAACTGCAACTCTTTTCGCACATCTTACACGGTCCCCTCGTCTATGCTTCCTCTGGACCTCTTTTTTTTTCCCAAGCAACTGTCCGCAGGGGGGGACAGCCCTGTAATCCTTCAATGGCCTGATCTAGATGGAACTTTTTCACTGACTTTTCTTTTTTCCAGTTTGTTTTCCCGGCTTCCCGATGAACCGAAAGGTTTGCCGAATGTTATTTTTTTTTCCCCCCCCCCTTTCGGTCGGAAACTTTTTCGCCTCCCTTGGTTGCCTGGCATCCTACCACACTTTCCCTTGCCGAGGTTTTTAGGGTTCGCTTAGTTGCTTCCCCGGTGTATCCACGGCAGGTTCTAATGGCTTCAATTAATCAATGTTTTCTCCCCCTTCCTTTCCTTTCCCCCCCCTCCCTCCAAGGCAGACGTGTTAGCTCTGTGGCTTTCCTTTCTTCTCAGATTCCCTTTTTTTGATCAGTTTCGATGTTTCGATTTCCACGGTAGGGCCTCAGCATGCTTATTGCAGACTTTCCCCTTTTGTAGGAGACTGCATAAACTTCTTGTTACCCTGACCCCTTTTGGCCAAGAAAGGAAATCGTGCTCCCACCCATCCCCCCTCCATTAGGCGCCCCCTTCCTTTGTGTTTCCCTTACAGTAACTTTTAGGGGAAATTATCTCTTAACTTTTCAGTTGATCAACAGTGACTGGCTTGTATCAGAACCCTCCTCCAAGAACAACAGTTTCTCCTTTTTTCAGCCTGGTCCCCGTGCGTTTTCAACAGAGTTACCTTCAGCCTCTCCCCTTTCCCAAACGCTTTATTGTCCTTCTCTTTCGTCTCCCCCCTTTCACGTCCCATTCTAGCTTTTCGTTTTTTTTTTCCCCGGCCCAGCTTTCCCCTTTTTTTGCTTTGCTCTTTCCTCAAAGAGAATCCATAGCCTGTTTTTGTCTATTCTGTTCGTGCCAGTGTGAGCGGTGACTTGCACGACCTTTTCCTTCCCCTTCCTTTGTGCCCCACATGGCCATTAAGCACCACCATATTGTTATTTCGTCCCCGAAGAAGCGTACCGGGATTCCCCCATGGTACTCTCATCGGCCCTGATTTTCCTTTCTACTAATGTTGAGTCCTTAAGGGTAGCGCTCAAAGACATCCCTCCTCCGAAACTTTGCGACGAGATCTCGATGAGTCTCCGTCCGATGCCGCCCTTTGCTTAGCCACCCCCCCTTTCTGTTGTAGGTTCTCCCCTTTTTCTTGTTAAGATTGGAACTCTATTTGATGAGTAACCCTGAAATCGATCAAAAATGAACTTTATCAGTTCCGCGGCATCCCCCTTTTCTTCCACTTCTGTGATAATTGTGCCAGAAATCTTCGCTTGGTCTGTCTTTAATTCCCCTCCATAGCGATGAGAAAGTCATCCCCGTTACATCTCGGTTTTTTGAAAGTTTCATTTTTCACGGTGTACTTTTTGATTTGTTTGATTGCCTTTTCCCCCCCTACCCTTCGTTCGCCTACAGGTTTAGTTTGGAGTTTCTTCCTTATCTCCTCTTTTTCCCCTTTTGTTGTTTTTCTTTCTCCTTTTGCGACCTAACCCCACTACCCAGGTCGCGGTTCACCTGCTCTGTTAATTACAACGCAGCCTTTCGGGGCACGCTTCCACGTGCCTCAACCCTTATCGATGAGGACTTGATCTTTTTTCTCCCCGATTCTCTCGCAGACAGAATGCGCGATCCCTCCCATGTTCATTCACAGCTGTGAAAGGAGGGCTCATATGGATGACACATTCCCTTGACGTAGATTCGATCCCCGAGATTTTTCCCCGCGATTGAACCAAGAATTTTGGGTCACCTCCTTAATTTTTCTCCTCCTTTCTGGCATCTAATCGTAAGGGGGCTCCCGCATCCCCGATATTTGTCGCTTATTTTTTTTTCTTGCTTCGCAAGATGTTTCGTGGCACCAAATTTACGCCTCCTTCTTTCCCTGAAGAAGGTCCCCACTACATCTGGGGTATGAGCGTAACCGTGATTTTTTTATCCCGTTTTTTTTTCCAAATCTCCCGAAGGGGTTGTTTAAGCTATCCGTTTGTTCACAACTTCCCCCCCTCTTGACCTCTCCCCCAAAAATGCCTGGTTCGTCAAGCGTTCAACCGCTTTCACAACGTGCTCCGCCTAGCCCCCTTTTTTCCCTTCTCTTTTCTTTCCCCCCTTCTTTATAGAGTACCCGATCCACTTCCCGCGTTTCCGCAAAACCTGGACCTGATCCCGATACATATACCTTGCTGACTGGTGGGTGGATGCTCCTTTCCCTCCACGTTGACGGCCTTAGGTTTTGACCCCTTTCGCTCAGGGTTAAGGGCTCTGCAACCCACACATTGCTGCCTCTGTTTTTTTTTTCCTCTGAGCTGGTGGATACCTCGGCGACCACTTTGTCTCGTTCCTCACCTTTGTTCTGAAGTTCTCACGTACAACGTTTTTCCCTCTTTGTCCCCTTTTTTTCCCTTCTCCAAACCTCCCTCACGCAGAATCTTTCCTTTTGGTTTTCCCCCCCCCTACTTCGGGTGCTTCACGCAAGATGGAATGTGCTAGTTTCTATACCCCCTGTTTGGAGGTCCTCAGATTATTGTACTCCTTTTTCTCTTCCCCCTTTCCTCCCTTTGGTGTGGTTTGAGAGGAGTCCTCCCCGCCTTGTAGAAGATTTCCCGTGTATCGAAACGGCCCGAGTCAAACTCCGGAACTTCTTCCCCACCGAAGTACCTGCCCTTCACAACAGTCTTTCCCACGCGTCTTTGGGTCTTTTGATTCTTTCCACGCTGGGAATGTTAGCTTGAGCCTTCTACCTCTACCTTTTCCGACCAGCTCATCCCCATGACACCCCATTTTCCTCCAGGTTTTTTCCCCTCTCCAGTACCCCCTTTAGCTTACGTACTCTGTCTTCCCCTTCAAGTGCCCCCCCCAAGCCATACTGACTCGCATTTCTTTCTTTTCGTATTCTTCTTCTATACACTCTCTTCCTCACCGTTATCCTCCCCTCTCAGTGGCGTTTGTCATATTACAAGGCCCCCCCTGTACCCGGATCCTTTCCCCTGTCCTTCCTGTTTCTCGCTGTTCCCTTTGATATCTTTTGACTTTTTTGTGTTGAGCTTTGTCCTGAACGCTGACCATGCAGGTTTTTTTTTTCGCCCCTTGTTACTTCCTGTTGGAAACCAAAGGCCTCTTTCCCCCCCCCAATCTTGAGGATTTTGTCCAGAAAGGTACAGGGTCTCAACTCTCTTTGCGTTTTCGTTTTTTTTCCCTTTGACCTGTTTCGAGCAATTAAGGCGTGCGTTCCAAATCTTTTTCTCCACTTTCTCGGGACGATGAGTTCTCCCAATTACGAACGATGTCCTCCCTCCGGCGAACAATTGCCCTTCCCTGTGACTTGCTCATAGTTTTCCTCCCGAAGGAGGCGTCCCCTAAGCTGCGTCCCCACTTCTCACCTTGTCTTGTAATAAAATTGCCCTATGCGTGCTGCTCACTCCAGACCTCTCTGCTGCCGATAATTTTTCCTCTTTTTAGATTGTCATTTCACAATTCCTTCCCCTTTCCTCTCTCAAGGTCCTTGTTTAAATGGTCCCCTGTGGAGCACCTGTAGTGCTTTGGATGGCCTTTTCCCCCAACACAAGCCCTGGGCTTGGGTTCTTTTTTTTATGTAGTCT
>Ga0179593_1603643_pt1 | contig 10667 bp, 12 predicted proteins | sample CZODoug2_1_08_16_FD_185931 | JGI IMG/M metagenome (GOLD analysis project Ga0179593, IMG submission 185931) | Vadose zone soil fungal communities from Angelo Coast Range Reserve, California, USA - CZODoug2_1_08_16fungal (PacBio error correction) | ecosystem: Environmental > Terrestrial > Soil >... | reverse complement strand
CTGAAAACCCCCCCCCCCCCCCCCCCCCCCCCCCCCCCCCCCTCCCCCCCCCCCCCCCCCCCCCCCCCACAACACCACCCCCCCCCCCCCCCAACCACCCCCCCCTCCCCCACCCCCCCCCCCCCCCCCCCCCCAAGATTCTACCCTCTTTAGAAACGCAGTTTTCTTAAAAATATCTTTTTCTGTTTTGCGTTTTGAGCGTCTTCCGAGTTCCCGGCGTAGTGTGGCCCCCAAAGCCAGGACCTCTTTTTGGTCCCTCCCTCCTAAGTTACCTCCCGGATGTCCTCGGGTTCCTTGAGCAGCCTATAGGACTCATGGTAGAAAGCAACCCCCTGGTCTTTTTAGTTTCCGACGTCCAAGGTCGAATCGGTTTCCGATGGGTTCCCCACACCCCCATTCATTTGATAAGCCCCCCATTGTTTTCTCTGATCGTGTTCTCTTCATTCTGTCTTCCTCACGGCACTCTCCCTCCACTGGTGACCCTTTCATTTTATTTCTTTAGAGGAACTTTTCTTTTCTCAATGTTAGTTTTCTAAGGTAATGGCCCGGTTTATGTGCAGTGCGGCCCAGATGACCCTTCTTTGTATGAAGCATCCCTCCTGCCAACTGTTGAGCGAGCTAAGGCCACCTTTTGAAACTGATTTTTCCGCGACTGACAGTAGGACGGCATTCCCCTCTTTTTCATAACTCGCTCCGTGGCATTACTGTTTGTTGTGAAAAACAGGTAGCACCATCCTCTCACAAAATTCACCACCATCAGTTTGTCGCCTCACCACTAGGCGATTTTTGCCGTAAATTTTACCACCTTTTTTCGCACCGAGCCTCGGCCCAACTCGATTGCAACTTCTCTCGGTACCCCCTTATGGAACGCCCTTCTTTTTTTCCGAGTTTCGGTTCCCCAGTTTCTTCGTTTCTGGTGCCACTTGCACTCCTGGCGCGCCTGAAGATCCCTCACGCTTACTCGTTCCTTTTTTTTAACCTCCACGCGCTTCGTTCCCCTTCCCTAGTCTTCACCGCCCAATACTTCGTGACTCTCCTCTTTGTACCGACCTTGCGCCCCCCAGTCCGTTTGAACCCCCCCGGGCCAGACACGTTCTGGGCGATTTTCTTATTCTTAAAAGTACCTTGGGGTACGGAGGCCTTCAACGAAAGGCTTCCTATTCTGTAGGGGGTTGCAGGCCTTGGATCCCCCAGTTTTTCCCCTTAACAGGATTCTCTCTACTAGGTCTTATTCCTTTGAAGTTTTGTGTCTTTTCTTTCAGCCCTGACTGTTGTCTGTTTTTCCATGGTGGGAGGACAGGTTTAATAGTCTCAATTTTTTCGTCCCGAACGCTCCCCTCTATGCTCGGTTTTTCGAGTTGCTTGGACTTCTCTTTACTAATTCCCCTGGCGATGTTTCGCGCATCATCCTTTCCACACGTCACTTCCCCCCCTCACTCTTCCCCTTCCGTTGATGTCGTCGTGCGCCCTCGGGGCTCCGCTCGACCATTTGTACAGAGGTCCTCTGTGGAAGACTACTCCTCCCCCCCCCCCCATTCGTGCGTTCTCTCCTCTTTCTCAGTGTAACTTCTTCCGACGCGATCTGTACCCCCTCCGGCTTCTCTGGCCGGCCTTTTTTTTGCCGTTTTTACCATTGTTCTAGCTATGGGAACGCCGCTCCTCTTTCTGATTTCATGTTTCCTCTCCTCACGGTTTTCCCTCCTGTTCAAGCTGGCCTTTTTTTTCGTTTTGAACCCCGCCGACCACTATCAGTCAATCGTTCATCGCTATTTTTATGGACGATTGACTCCTTTCATTTGGTGTTTCTTCCTGCCTTCCTCCAGCTTCCCCACACATGACTCCTCTCCCCCCCCTCCAAAATACGCAAGAGGAGAACTGTTTTTTTCTTTCCAGAACTTTCCTGCTTCTGTCTCTGATTTTTTTCCTTGGTGTTCTTATTTTGCGGTTTTGCTTCTTCAGAGAAACGTTTTACAGTTTTATCGGTATCCCTTTTTCCTCTTTCTTGAGGCATTCCTGTTCGGGTTGTATCTTGCCGATGGTCTGTGATCACACCGCGATGAGGGTTTCTTTCTCCTGTCTGACAGCTTGATATGACATTATGCTCTCCCCCTTGAGTCTCTTTCTTTTTAAAATTGGATGTATTTTAGGTTTGTTTCTCCATACCCCTTTTATCTTGATCCCCTGCTACACCTGTTTCGTTTTCTTACGAAGTTAAGCAGCTCCGGACCTCCATTCTCTCCTTCCCCCCCCCCACTTTTCTTGTTCTTCTCCTGTCATTTCCTTCTTCAAATCATGATTATAGTATTCTGATCTCAGAGCGGGAGGCTACCAGCCCACCCCCTCGCAAAATTTGTCTGACCCCTAAGAGAATAAATGTGTCCGCCTCTGACCCTCTCCCCTCCTCCTACCGTAAGCACCTCCCGTCCCCCCTCGTCTCTCCTCGCCACCTCTTGCAAAACCCCTCCCACTAAAAGACACTTCAAGAAAGCATCCTTCTTTTCAAGTTTACTTTCGGCGATCCTCCCTTCTCCCACCACCCTCCCGACAACGAACACCAAGTAGAAACTCAGCTTTTTCCGATTTTTCTCTACTAATCAACTTGCGAATACTCTGACCGGTTGACTGTTTTCCCAGGAAGCGATAGGCCTTTGTGTGTTTCTTTTTCATTCTCCAGATGTTCTTATACCTCACCCTAGTCATTTCATAAATCCCCCTAATCATTTTTTCATTCTGCTATTTAACTAGTTTGTCGATGATAGGAGCCTTTTTTTTTTCAGGGAAATCTTTTCCTTCTCTTTCACAAGCTCCTTTACGGTTTTTTCTCGCCCTGAGGGAAATTTTCTCTTTCTTTCCCATCTCTCTCAAATTCCTTTCATGTATAGGACGCCCGTTTCGCTTTTTCCAGCCGGGTTCCTTTTAAAGCTCCTCTTTTTCGTTCCCCGACTCCTTTTTTTGATCCCCGTTGTTCCACAGTCGACTGGGTGTTCGTTCTCCTCAACCCAGCGTGACCTAGGTCTCTCTTCGAGACCTGTCTCCCTCCTTCCACCGGCCTAAGACAACGGTTTTTTCCTCCACCAATCGGTTGTTTCCTTTTTCCCTCTGTCGAGGCCACCTCCCTTGATTGACGCGTTCTCCGAGCCCCTTCTTCTCCCCCGCTATAGAGGTAGTCGCGTTTTTTTTTTCTTTCTTCCTAATTTCAGCATCTTCTGAAACCTGTCGCCCACGTTCGGTTCTGCCATGCAAGACCCCGCTTAAACCACGAGTGCCTCATCCTCTGCTTCTCTTTCTTCCGTGTTTTGCGCCACTAGCACCCCTAAAGCAACCTCTTTCTTCTTTTTCCTCTCCGCCGCGCATTCCCAAAGGTTGTACGTTCAGTTACAAGAACCTCCCATTTCGCTCAACAGTTTTGGTTTCAGCTGACGTTTCCTTCTTTCCCGAAATCGTTTCGTTCTCATTTCCTTGGGGACGACTCTTTTTCCTGTAGGATAACTCAGGTCTTTTTTCCTTTCCTCTGTACTCGGGCGAATCCTTTTCCCTTCTGGATTTTCTTCCTGAACCATTGCCATCCCCCTTTTCCCGAGGATAGACGTAAGGTAAACTGCTGTTTTCCTCCCTAGCCTTCACTCGATTTTTTCCATCCAATCGACCTCCCGTGCTTCCCCTTCAAGGACCGCTGCTCGATTCCTTTGATCGACCTTTTTTTCCTTCGTTTTTTTAATTTACTCTTAATTCACGCTTCCCCCCCCACTTCTTGAAGGGGAGGGAGTTTTACCTCTCCTCCGGGAAAGTCTCTCCAACGTCAGCCCTCTTGCCCTGACCAGATGGCCCGGTTCCTAACATTGCCTTCCTCCCCCGGTGGTCATCTGTTCCCCATATCCCGAATACCCGGACCTTAGCCCCTCTCCCTGGTCTCCAAGTCTCCCTCCACTACCGTAGGTAGATTAGTGCTAGGACTACCTTTTTTTTCCCCCCCCTCCGCCAAGACACCCTTTGTGTATCCCATCATTCGTTATCCAGCCTTCCTCTGCAGGAATATCTTTTCTCTTCCTAATCAGTGTTCTTTTCTTCTTTACCCCGGCGGTTTAATGCGCGTTGTCCTTCCCTCATGTCCCCCCTACGCTCCTCTTAGCCAAAGAATTTATGTTATCCACCCTCCAGCCGGCAATCGCCGCGCAACACCCTCCCCCCCCCTACTTTTTACCAGCCTCCTCCTTTCTGACAGGAATGAAACCTGTTTCACCTGAGATATATATTTTCCTTTTTCACTGTCTTTAGAGAGCGACGTGAACAACGGGCACCGAGTCGACGCTCAACGTCTCCTCTTTCGGGTTTCCGATGTTTATTGCTGCCCGGTGTTCCTTTTCTGTGGACACAGACTGGGCCTCCCGCATGACGTCGATCTCCCAAATTGGCCTGCTTTTTGCCAACTATTGACTGCCTCCTTTTGCAAGCCGCCGTTTCGTAGTCTCCCTTTTTTAACAAATGGTTTTCTTCTGGGCGCGAACAGGCCCATTTCTGGGATCCTCAGTCGTTTTTTCTCTCAAGACTAGTGGCTGTCTACCTACCCTTTTTATTGTCCTATGTGTGTATCGGCTTTAGAAGCGCCCCCCTACGCCCTGGAAGTTGCATTGATGGCCCTTCTCTGCAAGTTCGGGTTTTGGCATAGGCGCTCATTTGGTCTATTAGTCCTTTCTGAATAGTGCCACCTGGCAACAGATTCCCCTGGAAGTGAAACGGTTAACGTCTTCATGGATAATTAACTGGGTTTTTTACGTCTACTTTGCAAGTAGTCCCCTTCTTCATAACCTAAAGTAGGAGATCATTTTGTGCCAGGTCTTCCTGTCATCGCTCAAAACGACGGCCAACCCAATCCTGCGCCTTTAACCCGTCCGAACGACGGCCTTCTGGTTGTACACACTCCCGTATTCTCCTATTTAGATTTGCCAAGATAGGGACCTCTTGTCTCAGCGACCGACAGCTCTTTTCCGAGTTCGGTCTTTTACCCCTTTTTCGATCTCTTTGATTCAATCCCCTGGGGAGAACTAATATCCGATAACGGCCCGATTCTTTCCGAGAGGTCACATCCTGCTACCCCGACCCTTATCGGTTCGTCCCCAAGTCCTACCAAAATATAATGTAATTGATTATAGTCCTCTAAACGTCGCGACAATGGGCTCGACAACTTTGCTATTCTTGGTTCCGTGCCACTCCTGGGATGAAGGAGCTTCCTTCCTCTAGTACGTTCGTTTTGCTGTTTCGGTTTGCTCCACACCACTCTTCGAGATTCTCTCTTGGTTACACTCTTCTCCTTCTTTTTTTTTTTGAGTCTTGCGTGCCCGTGTTTCACCTCAGCGGTCGGTTTCTTAATTTTCTTTTTCAGCGGTCCTCCGGAAAAGAGATCTTCTGAGATGCTGTTTGTTATCTTGCGCGGGGACTGCTGTTTTTCTTCCCCCTTCCTTTCCCCTCCCTACTTTAGATCTGCAATCACGGAAACCCAATGATGGCGCCCCCCCCTTTGTCGTCTTTTTCGCCCGGCTTTTTTTCCTGTAGAACAGTGTGAAGCCCCAAATCCTGGGGAATGGCCCTCTGTTTACCACTCGGACTTTAGGAGCAAGTTGCCTCTTAGGAAAGAACGAGTCCGCTGGTTAAACCTGCCCTTTCTCAATCTCGCCGTCCTGTTCGAATTCAAATTCTTCGGACCATTTATATTTTTTCTCCGCTCAATCTCTTCTTTCCTGTGAGTCCCCCTCCCCCCCCCCTTCCTCGCGGTGTGAGAGATTGGGATGCTTTTTCACAGCCGCCAAAGATCAGGCAACTCTCACGCCCTTTTGGGCTGGTAACCTTTTTTTTCCCCCCTCGAGTTAGATTCTTCTATTGGGGATAGGTCGCGACTTTTCCCCAAAAATTAAAAACAACAAGGCCCGTTTCCTGACACTGAATCCCTCTTCCAAGCAGGAGAAATGCTTTTTCGAATGCTGCTCCTTATTAGGATTGAAGATCTCGGTAGACGTTGGCCTTGTAGGTCTCTTCCATTCAGAAGTTCCATTCTCCCTTCAATGTATGTATGGCAGGATTGTGTTTCGGGTTCTGTTCCGCGTGTTTTGCTCAGGTAAACACGTTCTAGTTTATTTGTTCTTTCCGGTATGATGAATCTTTTACATGCATCGGCTATTCCCGCCCCCGTGGCGGATTGTTAATTTTTTCCTTCCAATGGGGGTATTGGAGGGTCTTTTTTTCGCTGTGCCTTCATCCTATTATCAGTATGATCCGATACCATTTTGAAGGAGTTCCTACCGGGTAACGCAGGCCAAATTATCCCTTTTTGTTGTGTGAGAGAGTATTTTTTACCAGACCCTGGATTATCCCTTTTTCTTCTCCATTCTAAGAGCGGGGTCTCCCTTAAGACCTCCCAGCAACTCCAAACGCCAGTGATCCCATGGCCAAGATTTCCTTCTCTGAGCAAGAGCCTTCATAGCCCCCAATCTATCTAAGAGGCAGCACCATGCCTGCTTCCATCGCAAACGCGTCCCCCCCACCCCCCCCTTCCATGCCAAGTTTTCATCCTGTAGGATGAACATCCCTTTTTGACAGTTCGGCGCGACTCTAAAGCCTCTCCTCCACCAACAAGTCTGACCATCCCCCTTTTCCTTTTCGGCAGAAAAGGTAGGCAACCCCTTCCAGAACAGTCTAGGCGCAGGGCCAAGGTTGCCCCCTGGAAACAGCACCCGGATTGGTGTGGTTTCATCAGAGATTTCTTCAAAGCACACTCTTTGACTAATGAAAGACGTCTATGCAGCAGTGCTGCGCGATTGAGTTCTTTTCTTTGTTAAGGAGGGTCTGTTGGTATAGCTTTTTTTTCGTAACGCGGGAAATAATAAGATTCTTTGCCGTACAATTTCCCCAAGCCTTCAAGCCCAGTGCCGGCGAGATGATTCCTTATCTTCTTTTTTGTGTAGATACGTTCTTGCCTGAAGAGTTTCCCCCGAACGGCACTATTGGTATTTTCTCCTTCCGGAATGCCCTTTACGAGCACGGACGCCACAGCCAGGTCCACCTTCATCCGCGAACCTGCCTCTGTTCGGGACTGGTCCCCTCTCTCCTTTTTCAATCTTCTCCTTTCCCCAGAATTTTACCCTTTGCCTCCACTTGGAGGCCCCGGCATCTAGGTCGAGCTGCTGGGATAGGAGCACCAAGAAGTATCCCCCGGACCGCAGCCCCCCCCTACGGGAAACCTTCCCACCGAAGTTTTCTTTACCCACCAGAGAATGATTTTCCCCCTCACTTCCGGGACGACGTTTTTTCCTCGAAGTATCCTCCCCAATGACTGCGGTCGGTCCCAGATCCCGTCGCGAAGAACCAGGTACTCCCAGACAGTCGCCGCTTTGCCCTGCTGTGCTGCTCCCCCGTTATACGGAGCGTCGGCAGCGGGACATCGTATTTTTTTCTTAGGGTACTTTTTTCCCCCCTCCTCCGTCTCCGGGAAATCCTTGGAATTTTATAATCGGAAGTCAGTTTCCTCGGTTAGCAAGATCCCCCCTTAGTAAGTGACCTCCCAGACCCTACTCAACTACCTTGCTGAGGAGCCCTCCATCCTACTTTGAAACCACACCCCGCTCCGCCTCGTCCCCCCTTCTGTCGTGTTCGACAATCTTACATTCAGTATCTTGCAGGCAATCGCCCTAAAGATTGGTACACTGACGATAATTAGAGTTTCTTATGCTTCTTTTCTGCAGGACTCTTTGTAACTGACCCGAATAAGTGTTCCTTCCAAAACAAATGGATCCTTCCCGACTGTCCTTAGCCAATCATTCCTGCCTAAGGTCCAGGCGGACCCCCCCCCCCCCCGCGCGCTGAGATTCCTTTTTTTTCATCTCTTTTTTCCCACGGACTCCCCCGGAAGGAAGCACCTTGTAATCTTATTCCTCACCATCACCCTCCCCCAAAGGACCTGGCCTGCTGCCACCCTTTGTCTTGAGAAGCAGTTTTCCAACTCCCTCCCGGTAGCGGGCGGGCTTTGGCGCATGGACTCTTCCCCCCCGACCCCCATTTTTTTTTCCCAGCATTTTGGCTGTTTCCGAAAGCTCGGCCTCCCTTACCCGAAAGACGTTTTTTTTTGTACCACTCAAACAATTCTTGAGTATTTTCTAGCCATTGCGGGAGGATTTCCTTGCGCCGTGACCCGAGAGCTGGGAGTTTTGCCCCAGTGGAGCGATATATGCGGGGACTTTTTTCTGTGAGTCTCCCCAACCCGGCCGCCGACCCACGACGGTCCCATCTCCCCACCCAGGACTCGATATTTCCCAGCTCGAACCTAAGAAATCCGTGGCCGCGATCTCTCTCTACTAGAATAAGTTTTTTTGGTGACGAGCTATCCGTGTCCCAAGAGTGGGGATTCCCTTTTTTCAGAGGAGGTTGCTCGTATTTTTGTAACTTGATCGATTTCTTTTCCGCGTGTTCGCGGTCTATTAAGGTCGTCCCCTAGGGTTTCACTATCACTGAGTTTGCTTCCTGAATGACCCCATTCTCCCCCACCGCCTATGAAACTTGTTCCCACAAAGCTTTTTTGCCTCTATGACCAATCGGGGCTACAGATCCCGCCATTTGTTCTTTATAGGAATGGCGGCTTTTCCCCTGCCTAATACCGAGGGCTGGACGCCAGCCCACATAACTGCCTTTCCCCATGTGCTCCCGATGGTAGGGGGTTAGAGTTTAGCTATCCCTACCCTCGTATACACGGAACTTGATCCTTTTCTTATTTTCTAATTCGTAGGGCGGTCCTTCGACCCGGGCCAGGGTTAGTCTATTGCGGACCTCTATGACCTGTGTTTGCCTCCCCCATGAAGTGAACCTAGTCAAGCCGATTAATGGCCTAGATCACGAGGGTTTTTATCTCTTTTGACGTTCTCCCTATGATTTTGCCCCATCCCTCAAGATTGATTGGACATGGGGTTGTATGAGCGCCACATGGCGTAATCCCTTCCCCCACCCGAGTCCCAACCCCCAGCTGTCCTAAACTCGAAGATCTCGCAGAATTTACATGACCCTCCCTAATGAGTCTTCCCCTCTGTCAGTCCAACATTTGAGGCCTACCAGGTAGATCTTTACGACCTACTCGGTTTGAATAGCTTACGCAACTAGTGGAGATTCGGGTGCAACCCCTCCCTCGGAGCGAGTCATTCCCCTTCTGCCTTTTTCCTTGAGGAAATCCTCGCTGCCCCCGGTATCCCCTCCACCTGTCTCGGTTTTCACCTTCTTTTCAATTGGAAGTCCTCGTCGCGACGATGCTTCCGTCCGCTGAAACATGGGTCAGCTAAAACCTCTTTCCTCTGTTATCGCTCTCCCCTAGAGTTTCCCCAGTAAACATTTCTGGTTGTTTTCATTCCACTTTTACCAAGCGTAACGCGTAGGGAGGCTTTTGCCTCATGCTGTTAAGTGAGAACAGTCTTACGGAGTCTCCTCCAAGAGGGAGAGGTATTTCTATCATATGTGCCGGATCTATTAGTGAGGTCTAGGGTCCACCTATATGTTGAGGCGGCCTCCCTTGTGAACCTCGCTGCAGACCTTGCACGACCCTCTGCTAACCTCCTTGACGTTTGTGATGGTCTTATCGAGCTTTGCGCTTTTTTCCCCCCCCTTGAATTTGAATTTTCAATAGATCTCGACCTTTTTTCTCTCACCCACGTTTCCCGCAAAACTCTTTCTGACAGTTTTCCCCTGTCTTCTTACTTAGGGCTTGTGTTGATCGACAAGTGAAGCCCCCTTTCTTTTTCTTTTTCCGTCGAACGCGACCAACCCGTTCCGTTCCCCCCTTTTTGAGCCTCTTGTAGCGGATGTCCTAAGTTTCCGCGTCCCCACCCGGACATCAGATCCCCTAGGAATGATTCTTCCGAGTGAAAATTTGCGGTTCGAGTTTTACAGACTAAGACACATAGTGTATCTCCACCGTCACTTACGGTTCTTCCTTCGCCTGCGGACCACAAGACGCCACCAACAGATCATGCGCCACGTTTTCCTCATCTGATGGGCTGTAGATTACTCTTTGATTCCCCATTGGTTATTGTGGTGAATAAGAAATCTCCTCTTCAATTCCAACCCAAAAGAGTCAGAGTTCCTTTTCAACCCAATTGCCACCTAGTTCATTTCTGTTTTCCTTTATGCGTTCCTCCATGGTTCGGCCTTCGGTTACCTTTGTAGACTGGGTTCTCGGTGGTCGGTTGGCTCTCCCCCTCCGCCGACCCCCCCAACTTGGCTCTTTCGGATTTCCCTTTTTATGGGTTTGCTGGGGTCTGGGGTGCCGCGTGATCTTCTTCCTTTCCCCGTCGAGCCCTTTTTTCCCTCGTATGATGAAGGACTTATTACTTTACTGATCGCACCATGTCTCACGGTCATGGATCTTGCCTGTCTCTTGATTTTCTTTATGTTGTTTTCCTCCCGTATGTATTTCGTCTGATATCCTCCCAGGTACTAAGTATGGGCCTAAGAGAACGAACAATTTTCTTTTACTCATACTAAGTTTTTTTTTTTTTAGAGTTCATGCTCTGCCTTCCCCTCCTTGGATCATGCCACCTGGTATTTTTCCTCCTGTTCTCCTCTTGGTCGCTCTCACCGAACATCCCCACCCCCCCATACAGCCCTTCTTGGTACCGCAGTCCGCACTTTCTAGCCGA
>Ga0179593_1542647_pt1 | contig 10667 bp, 12 predicted proteins | sample CZODoug2_1_08_16_FD_185931 | JGI IMG/M metagenome (GOLD analysis project Ga0179593, IMG submission 185931) | Vadose zone soil fungal communities from Angelo Coast Range Reserve, California, USA - CZODoug2_1_08_16fungal (PacBio error correction) | ecosystem: Environmental > Terrestrial > Soil >... | reverse complement strand
CGTAATACGTGCTCGGACACCCCCCTCCCCCAGCGGGCCTTGTGTCGTTTGTTGCCAGCATGATGGCTCTTCTGGCGTACACGGACGGAATTGTCTCCCTGAATACCCCTCCGTTACTTCCTTGGCTACTTGCTTGAACGCTATTTTCCTTGCTCTACGCAACACTTTCTTGCTGCTTCGAACCGGACCCACGACAGAATTAATGAAAGGAGACCTGTTAAGGGCAGTTTTTAGACTCCACCAGTGTCGATCTTGTCCCCCCCGGCCTTTTCTTACCCCTCCCCTTCTTTTTCCCTCCTCTGCCAATCCGCATGTTCATCGAGGCCCCAATTTACTACGAGACCGGCACTTTCCCAAGCGTGCCCCCGCAACTTACGGAGTCATAATTTTCAGGCACTAGACTGTCCCACCCCCTCCCTGTCCTCCCAGTCCCGCTTTAGCTAACCCCTAATCCTAAAATGTTATCAGAGAAGTGGGACCTGAAAAGTGCTTTACCCTCGCTAGTCCATCCACCACATACGTTTCCCTGTGTGTCGAATCTGAATTCTCCCTTTCGGGTCTAGGGAAGCCGCCTTGAACCTTTACGCGCGACCAAAGAGTATCAACCTCCCGATTTGGTTTTGTGCGCATTCTCTACTGCCCTCGGTCCCCTTTCCCCGCACGTAGTTTCCTGCTTGAGGAAACGCTTGCTCCCGGGATGGCTTCCCTGCTCCGCGGTCGAGTGAGAACGTTTTTTCAGAATGTGCTTGCACTGCGGGCCGCGAGACGGCCGTTTCTTCTGGTTATTTCCCCCCCCTCTGCACCGTTCTCCTGCCGCTCGTCGGACCGTCCGTTCATCGCTTCCTTCTTGTGAGAGCTGCGTAAGGCTTTACGACGTGACGTTTGGTTCAGGCAGTCCTTGATTTTTCTTTTCTCCCCCATTTTCTACCTCTCTCGGCCTTTACTGTAAAGCTTCCTTCCCCGCCTCCTCATCCTTTCTCAGGAGGATGAGGAACCCGCCTGCTCAAGCGTGCCAGACCCTCCCGTCCGGCTCTGGGAATAATCTTCCCGGCTATACGGACTCCCCCCCCCCCCATGGATTCCCATTGCGAAAACCCCACGCGCACTTCACCTCCAGTCACCTGTAACCCGGTATGAAAACCCTCAGCTCCTCTTTGACTTTTTTGACCTGATGTCTGTCCCCACCCGTCCCTACCCCAGTTCCCTTCTTCAGTCCGGTGACCCTGAGCACTCCCCCCCCCCTTTGTTAGCTAGGAGAGGTAGGATGCCCCCCCCCCCATGTATTCATCTAAGATCAAGCATCCTAGGACACGCTCCTCCCGAGTCGTGATCCCTCTTTTTTTTTTCTCCTATCTCGGCTTGTATTTTTTTGTTAGACACCGGTAAGGTGTAGCGGCCTACTGCCGAGCATTTCCCTTCACCTCAGCAAAAGTTTTCTTTCATCCTCTTGCTCTTCCTCCCCCATTCAGGACTTCATCCTGGTTAACTTTGGTATCGGAGCGACGGAGACGATTCAGGGCCAGTCGGTCAGATAGTGTACCCCCGAACACGACGCCGCCTTCCCCTTCCCCGCCCCGTCATGCCTTGCGGTTCCCCTCCGTCCCTCCCACGAATTGGTTAATATTAGCTGTTTCGCGCTCGGCCGAGCTACGCGCGCAGCCACCCTCAGGACGGCACCGGGTATTTTCCTGTACTGGCTCGGTCTTTTCCGAGAAAGTCGTCCCCCGCACCTTCATTAGAAGGGTACAACAGTTTCTTTTCTCGTCCTACTGCCGAGCAGGGCCAGCCCCTGTTTTTCCCCAACCCTTTCGCAAGTAGGGCCGGACCTTCTAGAACCCCAGGACCCCCTTAGAGTTCCTGAATCCCCCTGGGTCGACTGAACCCTTTCCTCCTTTCACTCCGCCTTGGAGAGCTCACGGCACAGGTTTTCTCGGTTTCCCGCCGGTGATTAAAAGAAGACGAACACTATGATCTTCCCAGTCTTCCCCTCGTCGTCCCTCAGGGGGTACAGTCCCGTCCGTCGTATAGAGCCTTTGACCACGAACCCGGGAAAAGAGATATTCCCCAGAAATGATTTCTCCCAGACCATAGGGCACCTGGCGGTTGAATCCCCGTTTTAGTGACGACCTGTTTTCATGAGGGATTCATTTAAGCCCCCGCTACCGGATATTTTTTTTGGGAGTGAGACCCACTCGCGGTACCTCGTCTCGCTCCCCTCATTGTAACCCCGGCGCGAGCCAGCGTCGTAAAAGCCAAGACCGGGAACAATTGGATGAAGATCCGGTCCGGGGGGTTTGGGGGGTTGGGACCACGATCGTCACCCCTCTTGCTTTTTTCACCCGCCGAAGCCTTTAACACCTCTCCCCCCAGCCTTTTTTCCGGATGGCCGAGGGGATAACACTCAGCCGGCCCGACTGTCCCCGCGTCCGAGTTTTTCTTCCCCCCTTACCCTTCACCGGACGGTCGTTGCCATCTCCTGCCAACTTGCTTATTGCAGAGCAGGGACTGTAGTTAGCCCGCAGGTGTCTCGGAGTTCTCTCCACTTTTTTGGTTTCGGCCCCCTTTCCCCCCATCAGCCCACCCCAGTGAACGTCATTTCTCCCATGGGCAAGAACCAAGTGAGATAGGTGTCATGTCCATCCTCCCCTTTTCTTCTGGCACGCCCCGGGCGCTTGTGGCGCGACTTTCACCTTGTATTTTGGCGCGCGAAGGAAGCGAAAATTTTCGGCTTTGGGACGGAGAAATTTGAAGAGGGAGATGTGGACGCTCCTTCCCATGTTTCTTGCCTTGGTAATCTCTCTCTTTTCTCCTTTTTTTGGCTTCTCCCACGAACGCACACCGGCGCGCATTTATAAAATAGTGAACGATCCCCCGTAAAAGCCGCCGGGTCTTGGGTGTCGCCCGCGAAAAAGCTCTTTTTAGGAGGAAGCCGCCATTTTGTTTTTCCCCCCTACGAACGTATTTGTGATCGAAAACGACCCGGTGCCTCCTTTTTACCCTTTTTCCCATCCTTTACTTTGGGCTTGTTTTGAAGGACTCACCCCCCCGGTTCTAGGAAAATGTGCACTGCAAGGGCTGGAAAACACCGGAGGCAAGTTGACCTCTAGGTTGTCCCTTGCGCGACCTCTTGCACCTTTTTGCTCTCCTCCTTCGGCGGCCAGGTTAGAGCCGTAGGTTTTTTCACATAAGTAACCTTTGAGGATTGTTGTCGGCTCGTCGGGGGATCCTTTTCTGTCTGGCTGGGTTTTCTCCTTGGTTCCCCAGTTCGCGCATAAAGAGTTTACCCCCCCGTTGGGCTTTGAAGGTATGTTATGAGAATTTATGGTCTTCTCCCCCTCGTACTACGGGACCGGCCCCGGCTTCTCCGGCCCCCTCAGGTTACGCCGACCCATCAATCTGCACGGTGACTTAACCTTCCGTCCTCAATCCCCTTTTTTCTTTTTTGTTCCCTGACCTTTTCCGTTCGCTTTCGCCGTTCGTGTCACCAGCTCGAGAAAGAATTAAGGAACTTTTTAATCCCTGCGTCCCCTACTAGGGACGTCTTTTTTCCTTGGTGAGTTCATTAGTTCTTTCCTCACCGGCCTTGAAACCTGTGCTTCATTCTTCCCCAATCTCTTTGACCGAATAGGATTTTCTTTAACCGGATGCTTCGATCCCGAAGACGTTATTGCGCGTGGTTGCCCCTTTCTCACCGGTGTATTTGCTGCCCTATAGTCCAGGACCGAGACGACGTGGACTCCTGACTCGAAGTAAGGGTAACCTCCTTAAATCCAGTGCCTCCCCAACCCCCTTTATGCGTCCTGAGATTTGCGATTCTTTCCCCTCTCCGGCCTAGAGACGGACATAGGAATCTTTGCTAAACCCATTAGTTAGTCCCGGGCCCCCCCGCCCGCTTTCTGACGTCTGTCGAATTTTGTTCCCTTCTGGTGTGAGTCCAAGTTACTCTTTTATCTATCGGCCATCGCGATACCGCAACAAGGCTGAGGCCGTTCTGTCTTTCCCGCATTTTCACGCCTTGATCTTTGCCTCGGAGACGGAAGATCAGGCCTTTACTTAAGTTTAAGACTCTTTACCCCCCGAGTCCGATTCTCCCCCAGCTGTCCCTTCAGGCTTTCCCCATAGATGTTCCTTTCCAAAAGAGACGGATTTCTGTCTCCATGGTTGATAACTCTATAGTTCTGGCCCCCCCCGTTTTCCCTTTGCTCGTCCTTTCTGACGTAGTTCTGGTTTCCTGCGGCCCAGAAAGTAAGATTTTTCGGCGCGGGGTTTAGAGTAGCGTTCCTGCCTGAGGTGACTTCTTGGTTTTTCATAAACTGGTAGATCCGCATTGTAGGAAGAGCGCCTGAAATTTATTCCGAATAAATTGACTTGATTTGGCACGCCGTGATACCGTCGCTTTTTCGCTGATCCCCCTCTTCTTCCGTTCCGGAATCAGCCAGTTGAAGATATTTGTAGTCACTTTTGCCACCGCCCACTATGCCTGGCGTAGTCTGTTCTTTTGAGGACTCTCCGCTCTTCCCTTTTCAAGTTTGTCGGTTGAAAGAGAGATCTTGACCCCCGGTGCCTTTTTGGCACCCAGATTTAGTTCCTTCCTTTTTTTTGCCAGCCTCCCGAATCGAAGCTCAACGCTTCCAGAGGACTACCGGAAAGCTAGATTCGTAGACATACCTTTGCCAAGACTCCCACTTTCCCTGAGTCCTCCCCCCCCCCGGTGGGCGGTTCGCTTTTCCCTTAGAGCTTCCCAGGTGACTTGGAAACGGTTTATGTGATACTCTTTTTTTGCGCCGAGTAAAGTCGCCGCGGCTTCAGAGGTGGCTCGGAGCCTCCCTTCCTCTGCTCCCTTCCAGTCACTAGTGCTCTTCTGCAGCGCCAGACTGGCCGGTGCGTGATCCAATAGCTGCCAAAGGCAGCGTTTTCGTAGCGCCTGCGGGGCTGCCTGAACCGTCTTGTGTTGCCGACATTCTCGTTCACTTTTCTATCCGTGCGCCGTTGCGCCACTTGCAAATTGAAAGGGGCCTTTGAACTGGCCTCGATGACCATGCGGATTGGGTTCAGTTTTCTCTTCCTCCCTCCTCTTCCCTCCCTGTTTGGTTAGCTCTTTCTTTTTTTTTTCCCAACCCCTTTGGTCGCCTTTCAGCCTGTCGGGTAATGCGTGTCTTGTTTCCCCAAATGCAGCCTGTAGAAGGTTTGGGAGCCATTGACAAATTCAGCATGCCATCTTTACCCCGGCGCTTCGGGGGTCCGGCGGGGACATACCGACCTGTCCGACATCCGCTTGCGCCATAATGCTGGCCCCCCTGGACCCGAGGTTCCGTCTTGATGGGGGCCTTTTTTTAGGATCCCTCTCTTTCCTATTCCCCTTTTTGATGAGCTCTTTCCCCTAATGGAGCGGAACCCTCAACTTTCCTTCCGTGGTTTGACCCGCATGAGCGCTTTGTCCGTCCGGCTTTCGGATATTTCTCCCCTGAAATACTGCTTCCGTGCCCATTGCTTGTCCTCTGCGTTGCCTGGTCCTACGTCAAAACCGGTCCCGTTATCTTCACAAGAACAGTCCCGACGCAACTGGTTGTCCCTGAACGGGCTTTCCACCCTTTTGTCCGGCAGACCCCCACCCCCACTTTTTCCTCGGTCTCTTTTCCCTCGCTACCCGGGCGTTATCTCTTTCCCAATCTCACCAACTGCCTTCACCCGATCGCCCACCCCAAAGATTCCCCGACCGCCGGCCCCACACTCCCGTATCCTTGCCAACGTCCCCAGGCGTATCCCACTAAGTTCACCGAGGGAATTTGTAAACCTTTTTCCTCCTCCGACCTGCTCTACCCGCATGAAATGTATCTGCAGTGGCTCTGAACATTTTTTGAGTAAGCCTCTAGTCACCCCGCACCTTTTCCCCTCGTTGGTAACCTTCTGTTAACGTTCCCGACTGGGAGGTATTCTATGCCCGCAGCTCCTTTCGGCGCGGCGCAAAGTCATAACACTTCCAGTTGGGCGCCGGCGTCTACGTTTCCGCCCGTCCCAAGCAAATTTCACGATTCCTTCCCGTGAGGAAACAGAATTCGATCAAGGGATGGAGTTCTTCCAACGCTCCGCGGTTAAGGGCCTCAGCTAGAACGTCGTTTAATCGCTGCTGAATTTTGGGCAAGTAGAGCCTCCTGACTGTACTTTCCCTTCACTTAACCCCCTTTCAATCATTGCCTGTGACCCCGTAGGACCCATAAAAGTTATCGAGTACGTGAGATTCCAAGCCACCAGCGAGTACGCGCCCACTTTTTTTTCTTGGCAAGGTCTTCTTTGGGTCGAACCATGGGGACGCCGACGCCTCTCTTCTCAAGTTTACTTCCCCTTCCGGAACCGGCCGCCTGAGTAAGCCTGACGGACCCTGACGACGACAAGAGTGCAGCCACCCATTCTCGTATTCTCCCTTCTTGTCTTAAAATTTACCGTCCGATCTACCAATTCGGCATACCCTTTCGATCCGAAAGCGCACTTCACCGTTTTATAACGAACGCCTGCCCCCCCTTCTGCCCTCCGGCGTCCTGTCATGGGGCCTTTTCCCTCTTGTTTTTTCTTCCGGTTGAACCTTTAACCGTCCAAAAGTTGAGTTTCGAGGAGGTAGGCTGCAATCTCATCCGCGATGTTGAAGGTCCCGTGATCCCTTCGAGGGCGGGTTGATTCCTGCTTTTTCTTACGAGAAGTGATCGTCGGCGGTCTGGAGGCGTTTCTGAATGCCCCCTGTTGCGATCTCCCCCCCGCTCCGCCTTCTTTAATCGAGCCCACGCCGGCAAACTATTTTGCGCGGGACCTACCTTATTGACGTGCTCTCACTGGTTACATGGTATCGATCGGTGGGTGACTTTCAGGATCAAGCAGGCAGATCCGTTTGTAGTCAAAGACGAGCCTTCCCCTCCCGTCAACTCCAGCAAGCGGCGGTCCGCGGCGACCTGAATGGTGCAGCCCAGATGTTCGCCGCTCGGCCGTTCTGCCCCGCTCGTACCCCCGTTCTCAGGGATCCTTCTCATGGGGGGTTTTATGGCCTGGGACGCGCCTTGGCCCACCCGAGAAGTGCAAAAGCCTTCCGTTTACGCGAAGGTTCGGGCCCGTGTATAGTAGAAGTCAGGGACCGCGTCCTTTGCAACTTTAGTTCCACGTCCTTCGAACAAAGGACGTTTAGGATCGACGCAGGGGTTTTACGCCCCTTTCCTCTTCTTTCTCCCTCGCCCTTGGCGGAGCGCCTGACAGGTTCCTCTTTCACGCCTGTCCAAGACGCACGTTTACCCTACCGACTTCCCTAGAAGTCCATAGTCGCCCGGGATTTACTCCCTCCTTCGTTTGTTCGAGCCTTTGGTTCCCCGAACCCGGCGACCGCGCCTAAAGTAAAAGGGTTTTCGGGAACACCAGTACATCTAAAAGTGTATGGTGCCCCCGGCGGTGAGTGATACCTGAACGTGTTTTTTTGATGATTTTAGGTTTAACCGATCTGGAGGGGAGAGACCCCGGTAAGTCGCGCGCAAGCCTGTCCGTTTTCGTTTCCTCCGCATACGTGTCCTCCCAATAGGAACTGCTGGTGCCCTATCCAGCTACAACTGACCCCCACCCTTTCGCCCCCCCCATATTCTCCCCGCCGAGCCCCTCGCACAGCACTGGCTTGGTCTGCTGCGGGAAAGGACAACACTTCGGTACCAGAGTCCACGCCGCCGATGCGAACGAAAAGGCTCCCCGATTTTCTTTCCATCCCCTTTCCCCCTCGCGTTCCTGTGTTTTTTACGAGATTGTGCGGTTCAGCACGTCAGTTTTTTTTTCTAAGGAAGTTTTCACACTTTTTTGCGGCCTTCCTAAGACACAAAGTGCGATCTCCCCTTTTTCCATCCCCCCTTCCCCGTCGGTTCTTCTAGTTTCACTCTTGTTTTTTTTTTACAGAATTTCTCTGTTCTTCCGCAAGACGAAACTGATGTTCGAGGGGAAATCCGCGCATTTCTGGATTGTCCCCCGAAAATCGTTTAGAGGGGAGATTGCTTCTTTTTCCCGTTGTGCGTTCTGTCTCTCTCTTCTTTTCCCTTTCTTTTTTTTCTAGCTTCTTCTGCCCCCTTGCGCGTAGCACGATCCGTCACGATTTATACGTACCAAAGCCGCCGGTCGGCTCCGCCGCGACACACGCTCCGTTTTTGGGGACTCAGCGAGGCGTTTTCCCGAACGACTTCTAGTTTTCTCTACATATAGTACCCTAGCGCCGGGGTCTGCTGGGCCTCTTCTGCAAGTTTTTTTTATGATTCGCAGACAAAACTCGAGAACTGAATGATGGCACCCCCCCCCCCCCCCCCCCCCACCCCCCCCCAACACAAACAACAAAACCCCACCCCGCACCCGACCACACCCCCCCCCCCTTTTGGCTGAGCCCGCACCGCGCGGCCCTGACGAGAGGTTGGCACGGTTCCTATGTAAGCGAACTCAGGGGAGTTCGGTGATCGCATCGGAGGATTTAAAGGTCAGTTCTTGTTCCTTCTCCTCCAGTACCACTTTTTTTTTATGTTCGTTCGGCCCGGGGGAGGCATTTGCCTTTTTGGCGCCGGTTGTAGCCCAAGTGTTGTACTCCCGCCTTCCTAAGATAGTGTGACCCGCTTCGTTTGATCTCCCTCCTTTTTTTACCCGTGCTTGCTTCCAGTCCCTGACCGGCCAGTGTATACCGCCAGAGACTTTCCGAAGTTGCCATCCCATCCCGCAGCCGGTCGTTCAGTCCCTACAGAGCACCTCCACTCTCTTTCTTTGTTGCTGCCCTTGACTTTCTGGACCCTTGGGGGGGTGGTTTTGAGGTGCCGTTCCCCAGCTTTATAAGAAAGGCCCTTCCGGTACCTCCCTGAGGGACTGGTCGTCTGGTTAGATTCTTTTTCCGGCTCTCCTCACCCCCGCATGTGCCTTTGTCGTCCTCCAACGCGGATGCCCGTAATCATGTTCCTACCGGCTGAGGTCGATTAAGCCTTTTCCGTGCGGTTGTCCTTGTGAACTTGGGCCTTACTTGGCTGGGGCGTTTTTGCTTCCCTGCTGACGAGCCAACATGGCCCCTCACCTGCGCCGTCGCTTTCAGCCCCGGCGCCATTCCAGGCCTCCCCCCCCCCCCCACGGGGAAGATCCATGTCTTTTTCAGTGGCTTGCGCGCTAGCTCGGCCGAGTGATACATAGTTCATTTTTCGGACCCATTCATTTTCTTGCCTCCTTTCCGGCGTCTTCTTTTTTGCTTTTTTGTTCGAAAGGGCGCGTGCGTGTGCGACAAGCTCTGCTGCTTGATCATGATCGCCGTCGCCTTACCAGCCCCATTTTCTTCTCTCAGTCTTGCGGTAGGCCATCGCTTGCCCGTTTTTTTTCTTTCTTCTAGGTCCGAGATCCGTCTACTTGCTTGCGTATCCGCTTTCTCCCCCATTCCCTTCTTCCGTTTCAGGCCCCCCAGATGCATACGTTCGAAATCGCGGCTCGTTCCTGCACCTGCGTTGAGTCCCTGGTTGCAGTTACATCTATAGTTTGCTTCGCCCCCTTTGTCGGTGCCGGTTCCTGACTTGCTTTCTTTTTAGTTACTGGCCGCCGACCAGTCAGAGACGTGGTCGCGTTTGGCGGGGCGGTACGGTCCTTTGGAAGTTTGGGTTCGTCCATCACAGGGTATCTTCCGCCTTTTTTGTCTTTTTTTCCCAGTCTCTGGTTTTCTCTCCGAGAGAACACACCACACCTCCGCCGCCCACACGCGCGCTTCTGGCACTTGTGATAAGACCGTCTCTATTCCTTTTCTTCCCTCTCCCTCCCCTTCCTTTTCCCGATATGATCGATAGGGGTGTTTTTTACCACTTTTTTCAGGACCGCCCTAGACTTTCTCCAGACCCATTTTGCGTCCCGCATGCGTTGGCTTTCTCCGTTTTTTCTAGATGAACTGGTTTTGGGTCCTTGCGACTTGCTTATGAACGTTGCCCCGCTCCAGTAGCCTTTCGCCTCTCGCGTGCGCAGTTCAGCAATAAGGCTACGATCCTTTCTGCCCGTACCCCCTGGAGCGTTTTCGCCCTCCCTTTCTCAGATGTTTCTCGCTGTACGGCGGGGGGTCGAGCGACAAAGGCTCGCAACCCTAATTTTTTTTTTTCAGCGTCGTTCTGTGTACTCTTTTTTGCCCCCCGCCGCGCCAAAAGTTCGCGGTTTTCCTTCAATCTCTCCTGCCTCGGTCACTTCGTCTTCTTTACCAACGAGATCGTGCTGGTAGAAGTAAGGCTTGTCCGGGTCCTGACAGCCCCTCGCCAGAAGTTTCCTCTTCGTTGGTTCTTTTTTTGCTGTCCCGAAAGTGGTGTGGAATACCCTCATGTTAGCATGGTGCCTTCGAGTTGCGCTTCCCTTTCCGTTCTTCCCTTTCTGAACTTGGTATGACCCTCGTCTGGCCGCGAGAGACGGAGGTGTTTTCGATGGGAGGACACTCTAGTGCTCTTGCCCGGACAACCAGGGTCCCCACAGTTAGTAGGGGTCCCTGGTTTTTTTGAACACGAGACTGTCGTTTTGCTTTTCGGAGCAGTCCTCGTCCCCTCTCCAAGTCAGTTTATCCTTCCTCCCGGTTCATGGAGGGACGCAAGAACGACTAACGTTTCTTCCCTTTCCTGCTTTTTACCTTTCATCTTCTTCTTGTATGGGGCCGCTCCATTCGGGTG
>Ga0179593_1505665_pt1 | contig 10667 bp, 10 predicted proteins | sample CZODoug2_1_08_16_FD_185931 | JGI IMG/M metagenome (GOLD analysis project Ga0179593, IMG submission 185931) | Vadose zone soil fungal communities from Angelo Coast Range Reserve, California, USA - CZODoug2_1_08_16fungal (PacBio error correction) | ecosystem: Environmental > Terrestrial > Soil >... | reverse complement strand
CCTGGTCATTTCTTCAAAAGCGTAGCTGTTCCGTCCCTTGGTTCATTCTCGGGTTTTTTTTGGTCATGTTCCTGGGTGTATTCCTTCTTTTTTTAACGATGGCCCCCCCTTTGGGTGGTCCGGTCCTTCTCATCAACCCTGAACTCTCCTTTCTCACAGGAGGCAGAGTTTTCGAGGACTCCCCCCCCTCGTGGCAACCCCCTTTTCGGCCTGACCTCTCAAAGTGCGCCGGCCAATGATTTCTTCGTATAGGCACGGTAGTTTGCTGCACCTCTGCGTCACCCCTAACCATGCGCAGACTTGGGCCCATCGTCTCGCCACTGGGAACGGCGCGTCTTTTTCATGGGCTTAGACAGGACATAAGTCCTTTGTTCCTTTCGCTCTGGTCTCCTGAAGGGCTTTTCTGTGGTACCCTCTTCTTGCGTCTTTCAGATGCTGTGGCGCGCTGATTTCTACGGAGGCAGGGGCTCCGCGTCTCCCTCCTGTCGATTTTCTGGGGTTTGGGGTTAAGCTTTTCCGTTCCCTTTTGCTCACGCTTCTCCCTTTCATTGGGCCCTCCAGACGCTTGGGACTCGTCGTCCAGGGTCTTCCCTTTGACCCCCGTCCGTGAGAGTCTTGTCTGTCATGGCCCAAAAGCCTTCCTTTTTCTCCCCCTCGCACCTTCCTCCCCCTCCGGAACGTTTTTAAATTGCGTGTGAAAGTATTGCCCTTTTGTTTGCCCCTTTTTTCCCCGTTTTTTTCCTGGCCTCTTTTTTTTTCTCCCCCGGCCGAGATTATTTTCTGTCATGCGCAGCTCGTCTTCCTTCCTTCTTTATACCTTTTGGAAGTTATTCCGTCGGAGGGTTTGCTTTGCTCGGAGCACCCTCGGTTTCTCCAAAGGGGCTTCGGTTCGCCGAAGCACCAACTCCCCCCCCGCGCCGCGCAGCAGGTTTGGGAAACCCCCTCTTTCGTATGAATGATCTGCACTTCCTCTGGCGTTTTTTTTTGCGTTGATTTGATGCTCCTCCCCCTGACGACACCTTGTCGCTGGAGGCCTCTTTTTCTTTCCCTGTCGTTGGGGTGCCGGTCCCCTTTGCTACCTTTTGTTCAGTCTTTTGTAGGTCTTTTCCCGGGACTGGCTTGTGATTAAGGGCGCTTTTTGGGTTTGCATGAACCTTGGACACGCTCAGTCACACCCCCCTCCCTTCGGGACCCGTTACCAACGGACAGTGGGCCTTAAGGAACTCTCCCGGACCTCTCGATTCCCCCATCCATTTTTTTCCGATCCTTTAGTCCCTTCTTTGCGCTTCTTTGATCCAACCTCATTGCAGAAGATGAGGGCTTTCTTTCCCAAGTGGCCGAGACTGTGGCTATCGTTTGGTTTTTTTTTGCTTTTTCACAAGGGTTCCAGCTGCATCGTTCAAAGCAAATTCCTTCCTTGGGATTTTTCCTCTTGCGCCTGCTTTTTCTTTAAGCACAAGCTCTCTTCTTCCCGAGGGTAGTGATCGGCGTGGCTCCCCCTCCTTTTCTTCCCCTCAATTTTTCATCCAATGAATGCCTTGTAGTTTTTTTCGCTGCACGCCCTTGTCTCTTTTCTTCGATTTTTTTTTTGCGTTTAACTTGGCTGACTCTCTGGTTTGCCACGGTTCCTTTGCTTTTCCCTTCCTGAGGGCTCTTCACTCGTGAACGGCATTCCGCCTCGTGGAGGCATTTTTTTTGGGGGGGGTGTCTTCCCTTTTTCGCGCATTCTGCGCGTGGACTCCTCCCCTCCTCCCTTTTCTGTTTTTTCCGCACTTCCTGTGCCCAAAAGGTGCTTTTTGTTGGGCCTCCTTTCCCTCCGAATAGCAGGTTCTCCCCCGATGGAAGTCCAGACCTTTCTCCCCTTTTTTTTCGAGAAAACCCATTTCTTGCTCCCCACAGTGCTTGGCCCGCTTTTTTGGGGCGAACTGCGGCGGACGAATCACGACCGGGTTCTGTTCAACTCCCCCTTTTCAAAGAGAATCCGTTTGGGCGGGAGAGTGATTTTCCTTCCCTCTCTTGAACTTTTGCGGGCCTCTTGTCCCTCCGGGCTCCTTCTTTTACGAGGCTTTGGTTGACAATTCGATTCTCTTCCTAATACTCCGTTGTTGTTTTTTTCTATTCGATTTTCTACTTCCCATTTTGGACGTTCTTTTATGCTCTTCTTGCGTGTGACAAACCCTCAATTTCTTTTTCTCCGTTTCCCCCGTTATCGCCAGTCGCCTTGTTATTACGGTTTTTTCTGAAGAATTTTTTTTTTTTTTTTTCTTGTCGCGGCGAATATTTCCTGTTCTTTTTTGGACTTCTATTTGAGGAGTGCTAACCTTTGCACTTTGCGGGACCCCCCCTCTTTTTCCCCCTCGTCTTCGTCACGGTTTTTTTTAAATTGTCGGCTGCAGCTCTGGATTTCCCCCTTCAATCTTTTTTCCTGAGCGTTGCATTTATCCCCCCTTTTCTCTGAGCATATTTGCACAGATTTCGTGTCTTCTTTTTTTCCTTTCCTTTGGCGACACACCCTTTTGCGGTCCTCCCCGCGCCTTCCTGCGCGAAACTGTACTGACCCCTGCCCCCCTTTTTTCTATGCCTTTTTTTTGTGGCACTTTTTGTTCAACGAATGAGATCCGTCCCTTTTCGTGCGATCAGTTCCCTAGCTTAGATCTGAGTTGATACGCCGAACTCCTTTTCTCGGTGATTCCTTCCCTTCTGGCGTCAGATTCATTGGTGGTTTTCTCGGCTGGAACTTCCCCTTCTCCCAGCTCTGCCCACATAGTTCCCCCCCGGCAGAGTCGTTCTTCACGCCGGGCAGGGTTTGCGAGTCTCGCGTCGCCCCCCTGTTCGACCTTTTTTTTGAACATGATTTGCCTCAACGCTGCTCCCTTTTCTGGTCGTGTAGTTTGAACCCAAGATCCCCCCCCCAGCCACGCCGCCCCACTTTTTATTCAGCGAGGTTTTCGCCAATCGGTGGGCTTAGTGCGTGCCGGGGTGTTCCTTTCCACGATTTTTCGGACAGTTTCGGCCACCTACCTCGTTTTTATGCAGAGTTCTTGTCCAGGTGTTGTCACCCACCTGTCCGGTGTCAAGTTGTCTTTTCAATTTCAATCGTCGCGTTTCCCTTGGCACCCGGTTCCTTTTAGGGTTCAGGCGGTAATCCTGTCCCAACCCAGCGCCCTCGGTCACGGTTCTTTTTTTTTTGCCCGATTTTGAAACATGCCTTTTTCCAAGCGTTCGACCCCCCCTCCACCGACCCTGATTAGTTTCAGCTGACGTCCTTTTTTCGTATGCCGCGGCAATTCCCAGCCGACAGGACTTTTTTTTTTTCCTATCAGACCTTTTTTCTCAATTTTTTTCCTTTTCGTTTTGCGCGGCTTTTGGTGGGCTGGTTTTTTGGATACCCCTAATTTGGCTCGGTCCCTTTTTCCCCGGGCCCCGCCCGTGCACACCAGATGAAACAGTGCTTCCCCCCCCAGGACGGGGATTTAGAGTCCTATTTAAGTCCCCTCTCTGCCGTGCATGCCCGAATTTCTTATCAGACTATGTTAGCTCCCCCCTTAATCTGGCGGTTTGTGTCCCCCCCCCCCTATGAGTCCCGTTTTTCCTAACTCACCCAGAATTTTCCAAAACCTTTTTTCTTTCTTTTGCAGGTGCTCCCCCCGGTTCGCTTTCGGTTCGTTTTTTCCCCAGGGCCCCCCCTCAGTTCCCAATTCTTTTTTCGCCCCCCCTTCTGAAACCGCAAAACTCGTCTTCCAAGTTTTCTCCCCTTTCATGCCTCTTTTGCTAGTCTTTGAGCCATCCCCCCCCAAAGGAGGGGGTGCACCTCTCCCCCAGCTTCTTGATAGCCCTTCCTTTGAACTCTCACTGCTTCCTGGACCTTTTTCCTGGCACGCCATTGCAAACCTTCTCCTCCCCCGCGGTTTTCCTTGGCCGGCCCTCCACGTTTAAGAACAAGATCCCCAGTTTTTTTACCACACCCACCGATAGTGGTATAGCCATGAAGTTTGTTTGGGCCGAGCTCAGCCGTTTTCCCCCATCTGGTTGATACCCTTTTTGGGTGCAGGTTTGGATTCACTTGGCAGAAGTTGCCCCTCTCTAGATCGACGTTTTCTTTTTTTTGTATAGGCTTTTTTTTCCCTGTCTGTTCTGGGCTCCCGCTTTTCACCCTGCCGTTTTTCCCTTTTTCGACAACTTTCCGCCAATGCCTTTGGGGACATCGTTTCGTTTTTTTAAACAGACCCCCTTTTTCCCCCGTCCAAGTTTTTTCCCCCCCCCCCCCCCCTGACCCTGAAATTCACGCCAGCCCCCTTGGGGAGCCTCGACACTCTTTCCTCTCATCCTTTTTTTTCTCGACCTTTTTAGGCTCCCCTTTGTATTTTTTCGTCCAACCTTTTTTTTTTTTTGGGGGGTTCCCCGTGGAGTTTATGTTTTTTTTTCTGCGTTCTTGTTCCCGCCGGTGAACAACCCGATTTCCACCCCCCCGGGACATCAATCAAGGGTTCTTTCCCGGCAGACTTTCCCCCGTTCAGTCCTGACCTTCCCCCATCCCCCGAAGTTTTTGCTGGATTACAGCTTCACTTTTCCCCCCAACCCGGCATTTGATCGAGCTACTGGCCCTTTGTCGAAGGTTGTGGTTCCTTCCGCTGATGCGTCCAGTTCACTTTGGCCCCCCCCAAAATCTTTTAGCAAATCCAAACACAGGCCCGTAGCAGTTTGTCAAGGAAGGCCCTGAGTTTTTCATTCTCTCTTACCGACAGACCTCCTTGGTGTTTTGCGTGGTGATTTCTCTGGTGGTTTTTCTGCAGGCTTTTGTGGTTTCTTCGGGAGGCTACATTTTGCAGCTGCTGCATTTTCCGCGGTCCCATTTCTGGTTTTTGGGCTCCCGAGTGGATTTTTCCCTGAGTCGACTTTTCGCGGGTTGGGCCTTCGTTACGACCTTGTCCTGTATGCTTTCTAGTATTTCCTTGTCCCCCCCGTTCACCTATTTCCCCTGAGCGGCGGTTGTTTTTCGAATGTTGGGGTGCGACGAAACGTGCGTCTTTTTCCTTCATGGGTTCTGCCTGAGCCAGGCGGACCCCTTTTTCTTTTGGGGGATTTTTTCTTCGCAAAGACCTGTTGGATTTTTTTAGTATGGTTCCACACTGTGTATTTCTTCGAACCCCCTTCCAGGGTTTCGGGCTTTCCAACAGAGCTAGCACTTGCTTTTTCGGATTTCTTGAGCTTCCCCCCGTTCAGGTACCCCTCCCCCAGACCTGGTTGGATGGGCACCTTTCGGACTTTTTTGCGCGGTGTCGTTTTCGGCTGTGCCCAATCGTTTTCCCACAAAGGCGGGGCTCCTTTTTAGCCCCCGCCTGGCCGCGCAGTCCCCCCTTTGTCAAACTGTTTTTTTTCATTGGGCTCTGTTCTCTCAAGGCGGGGTCGGCTGGAGTTGGGCCTGGGTCCGTGACTGCGCTCCGCATGGCGCGCTTTTGCGGCTCTTCCGCCGTGGTCGTCCTTGCCTACCTTTCACCACTCGATGTCAACCTTGGACCTTTTTTTTGGCAGCTTCTTCCTCGTTCGTTGCCCCTGGCCCCTTGGCCAACTTCAAACCCACGGCCCCTCTTTTTAGGACCCTTGCGACCACCCCCGTGGGCGATTCTTCCTTTCCCTTCCCCGCGTTTGTTTTTTCGGATTCGACATTTCCGGATTGGAACGCCTGGTAGGGTTAGAACGATGAAAAAGTTCGTGTTTCTAAGTGCAGTCTTTTCTCTTTTTCTTCCAAATTTTTGCCTTTTTGGGCTTCGTGGGGTTGGCTTCACTTGCTAAACACACCGACTGTTTCCCCTTTTTAGGCCAGGAGTTTCTTTAGATTTTGACTCGTCCCCGCAGACGAGGATCCTTTCCCAGTTTTTCCTTGGGGAATCCCCAAGCGCTTGGCTTCCCGGCTTTTACTTGTTCGTGTCCTGCCGTGGCTCCCCGCTGGCGGCGAATGTTCCCTCTTTTTTAAGATTCCTGAGTCTGCCCCTAAGCGTGCCAAGCCTTTTTAATCGCTTCCCTCTTTATTGGATAGCACCACTAAGTTCCCCCCCATTCAAAGCTGTTAGGTTGTTCTCCTACTTCGGCTTTCTGGACGCACCCCCGTGAAAGGACTTTTCTCCCTTGGCAGATCTGATTCAGTTTTCTTTTCGAGCATCGATATGCGTTTTTTGAATCCCAAGAACAACCTGTTTTAGCGACCACGTATTCCCCTCCTGCACTTCTGTTGCCCCCCTACGTCGGGGACGGGCTTCTTGCCCGCTCAGCGAACTCCTTTTTCCCCACGATTAGCTGCTGCACTCCATTTTTCCCTGCTTCCCCCCGAGGCGCTTTTTTTTCCAGTGCAAACTCGGCAGCACGCTCCCCCTTTCTCCCTATTTTTCGAAAGGGAATTCTAAGCGCAACTTCTCCGTCTTTTTTTATCGTGCCGGGTTGCTTTGTTCTTTATTATGCATCTTTTGAGGGCTTTGGGACCCGTCTCTTCCCCTAACGTGGGTTTTTGGGACACCTTTACTTTTTCCTTTGAAGGCCTCCCCCTTGGCGACATCTTTTACCCCCCTCTCCGGGTTTTTGCGGAAGTCTCTCCATTGCCCCCGGGTCTAGTCCTCGTACCATCTGGCCCCTTCGGGAGGCGGCCCCCCCCCCGGCGAAAATTTTCCCCCTTCCCCCAAAGTCCCCATAGCTCCGTGCCCCGGTTTTGCACGGCTTAGCAGGAGCCCCTCTTCCCTTTTTTCCGAAAGCTTTTGCGCCCCGGTCGGTGCTCGCCGCTTTTCTGCTCGATGAGTCTTCCCGACTTTTTTTCATTAGGTTTTCAATGCGTTGGAGGCTAGGCCTTTCTTCAATACAGTTTCCTGAACCCCGTACCCTTCGTGTTCCCTTCTTAGCGGTCCCCTTTCATCCGCCCGTCGTCCCTTTTTTGGGCACCGATTCTTTTTCCATTAAGATGTCGTTCCGATCCCTTTCGTGCGTCTTCGGCCCCCCCCATGTTCGATGCGTCCTTCTCAATTTTTTTGAACTCCGCGAAGATGACTTTGGCAACGATGGAATGAAGTTTTTAGGTATCCGGAGAGCGACGTCCGACCTTCTCTCAAACCTTAGGCAAGGGCTTGCTGAATTTCCCCCTTTTTGAAACCCTTTCTGCCCTTCAGGGTTGCCCGTGATAAGATTCCGCTTTCCCTTATTTTCAGAATGCCTTCCCCCCTCCGAGAAACCTTTTCCGGCAACCTCGCAAAGATTTCCCAGGCCTTTTTTTTGCGGCGTTTTTAGCTTCGATTGATCCAACCCCCGCTGGCCCACAGATGCTCTTTTTTTTTTAGAGTCACAGTGAGTTCACCACAGAACAAATCCCCCCCCCTTCCAACGCTTGCGCGTTTTTTTTTGTCCTCCCGCAGCTTCTGAAAATTTATCGTGCTTTAGTTTTTCCCCCTTCACCAGGTTCCTCGGAACCTTCTTCTGGAGTCCCCCCCTCAGAGGATTTTCGGCCCTTTGAGTCTCTGCCAGGTTGTTCGAGATTTTTTCCGTTTCCCCCCCCTCGAACTTTTTGGGTTCGGACCGGACCATTCATGCAACAGTCGGTCCCGATTTTTTCCCTTCGGTTTTTCCAAGGTTAGAATCCTCTGTGCACTGACCTCGCAAGCCCTCTTTCCTTACCCGGATTCCGTGACGCTTTTCTAAGGCGGCTCATTCCGTCGGCAGTTCATTCCCGTGAACCCTCAACGACCCCGCCTGCATTTCATCCAAAAGAGGCTACAGGGTCTTTTGTCTTGGGCGCTCTTTTTTGTGCTTGGATTCGGGAGCATCCGACAATTCCCTGTACGCTTCCTGTCACTTCCTGCCCTTTTCCTCCGGCCTAACACTGGATTGTAACCCTCGGCGGTAGAGTGCCCTCTTTCGCAGTCGGGAATTCCTCGAGGACACTTTTCTATGATTTTTCCAAGCCTCAGGGCGGGGCCGTTGCGTGTGCTAATTTTGAAATCCACTCCACCTTTTACCGCGGGTGTCGTTTTTTTTATTTCGCGAATCGGGCCACGCGGTTTTGGTCCGGTTTTTGCCCCCCCTGCACTTTTTTTTTTTTCGCAACATTTTCCCCACCCGCCAACGGCGCTCTTGACCGTCTTTCGTGAAGACCTTTCACTTAAGGTTTGAGGATTTCTCTTTTGAGCCCCCGAGTGTTGTGTTTCGATACAGGTTCCCCCCCAAGTCTCCCTTTTCGATTTCGAAACTTTTTTTTTTTCATGTCCCTGCAATCACTAAAGATTGACGGGCTTTTTTTGTTGTCGAGCTTTCTTCCACCATTTTTGACCTCCCCTCTGACCAAACATTTTTCGCTACCCAGCGTTTCTCCCCTTCCCCCAAAACAACTTTTAGGTCTTGTTAAGGTATTTTCCTTGAGTGCAGCGCTTTGGACTTTTTACCCCGGTCGATGCGGGGTTCTTGGCTTGGGCTGTCTCTTTGCAGATGCATGTCAGTTGCGGGAAGGTTTTTTCGCTTTCCCCGGTTTGCTTTTTTCTTTTTTTTTCCTTGCTCAGGTTAGGGTGGCCCGTCCTTTCTCGGTACCCCTGATTTTTTCACCTCTTTTCGGCTTTAGAATTTTTTTTTTTTCCCCCCTGCCTTTTTTTTTTTTGGGCTTTCGCGGAAACATCCCGCTTCCTTATACGTAATTTTTTTTTATTCCGCCAGCTTGACATCTTCCTCCTCTCCCCCCTCAAGTTGTTGCTTTCTAGGATCCTTGAGTTCACGGGTGGAGGGTTTTTCCCCCTGGTTGCAGATCGGGGATTCTTTCTTTTTAAGGACTGATCTCTGTCCGTTTTCCCCCCCCCCCCCCGGCTTTTTTTTCCCCAACTTGTGTAAGTTTTTTTTCCTCCAGGGTTTTCCCCTGGTCACCCCCCCCCCAGCCCTTGGCCCCCTCCCCCCAGGCAGCTTTTCTCACCATCCTTCTTCCCCAGACGGCCCGCGTTTTCCCTTTTCAGATAATTAAGGTCTGGTATTCTCTTTCCCCAGGTCCCCCCCCCCCCTCCCTCGTTTGCTGGTTACTCTCCCCGCCCCTTCAAGGGGCTCGAGAACCCAAGGGACCTTTTCCGTTGCAGCCTATCCTTTTTCCCTTTCAATGGGGATTACTACTCCCCTCAGGTTTTTCGATTTGTGATTAGTGTCTTTTGCACCGTTCTACCCCTTAGGAAGTGCCGTTTTTACTCCCTCTTTCGAATGGCGGAAACTTTTTTTTCAGCATTTTTTGTTTCGTTTTTCGCGAGTTCTGATTGATTGTTTTCTAGGCTCTCGATCTTTTTAGATCGAGGAGTCCAGCTTCCGGAGTTTTTGAGGCGTTTAGCGGCTTCCCCCCCGCTCTTTTTTCAGAAAGTTGGCTTCAAGCGTATTCCGTTTGTCACCGTGCATTACGGAGTGTGTTTGTTTCGTTTGCGTCCCCTCCTGGCTAGCACATGGTCGGCCCTGCAAGAAGTGAGTTTTCTTTTTCCACATGAGAGGTCCTCCGAAAACAGCCCACTTTTTCAATTGAGAGTTTTGTTATTCCTCGGTTTTTTTCCCCTCCCCCTCGACTCTGGCCTGGCGCGTGCTTCACAGAAGCTTGAGGCGAGATTCTGAGTCTTTTTTTTTTTTTCACTTCCCTTCAGAATCGCTGTTGGCTTGTCCCCCTTTTAGGGAGGTTTGTTGGCGCCGGGAGTGGGTTTTTTTTGGTCGCATTTTCTTTTGTCGAGTGGTCTCTCGGAATTATTCCCCATCTCCCCTCGGGCAGGTCCCGACCTGACCCTTGGCTTCTTGGGGTTCCTCCTTTTGCCCCCCCCGGGCCGGTGTTTCCGTTGAACGGGATTTTTTTGTTTTGCAGGACTAAGCTTTTCCCCCCCTGAGCTTTCCCGTTTCCGGAGACTTGTATTTTCGTCTCTTTTTAGAACTTTTGCGACCATGTTTTTCCCTTTTCTAGAAGTCGAAATTTTTCCCGAGGGAGATTCTTTTAAGGTTTTTTGTTTTGCATTTGACCCTTCCCTCTCAGGTTCCCCCCTTCAGACTTTCTTCTTTTCCCACGTTAGGGCCACACGGTCAGTGTCAGTGGTTTTTTTTTCCCCCCCCAAAGTCGTGGATCCAATACGGAGTCCCCCCCCATTCCAGCCCCCCCAACCTTTTTTAGTGGAGAAGGCACTCCTCTCTATTTTTTCCCGCATCCTCTTTCTTCGGCTATCAAACACCCCGTGGGTTATTTTTTTTCCCCTTCAGTTGGGCTTCGGGGGTCGATTCCTTCCCCCACCTGGTCATCCCGTTCTTCTTCCCACTTTTCTGGTTTTTTTCTCTCGAGTAACATATCGGTCGACTTTATGGTTTCGCAACAAGCGTGCGCGTGGCTGGTAAGGTATAAGGGTTTTACCTTAGGGGATCCCCAACCCGCGTCCCGGTTGACCACTCTGCCTCCGTATGTCCTCTAGAACCTGGATTCGGTCATTTCCACCTCTGGAGACTCTCCTGGGTGCGAGATTTTCCCCCCTGAAGACTTCCATATTTTTTTGCCCCAAGCCCAGGCGTTTTTCTTTTCTCGTGAACGTTTTTTCCCCGTTATTTCACTTCTGTTCTCCTTGTGAATTTCTTTTTTCTCCCCCCCTCTTTCTTTCCTCCTTGGGCCGGAGCGTTCCCCCCAATGGTGGCTGTTTCGCCCACCT
>Ga0179593_1502903_pt1 | contig 10667 bp, 15 predicted proteins | sample CZODoug2_1_08_16_FD_185931 | JGI IMG/M metagenome (GOLD analysis project Ga0179593, IMG submission 185931) | Vadose zone soil fungal communities from Angelo Coast Range Reserve, California, USA - CZODoug2_1_08_16fungal (PacBio error correction) | ecosystem: Environmental > Terrestrial > Soil >... | reverse complement strand
GAATCTGTTATGTCCGATCGGTGCCACCCAGACCATTTTCCCGAGCTCGCGCGGCTTCTGCTGCTTGGATGCGGCCGTGCGGTCACCCCCACTTCGAAATGTTTAGCAGCGATTGCGGGCCACGGTTTTTCAGTTCAACGATCACTTGACTCGTGGTTCTTGATCTCGCGGCTTTTTATCTTCGTTTTCTCCTTATGTCGGGTGGTATAGCGGGACTCGTCAAAATCCGCGTCCCCCTCCCTTGAGAGTGTCAACACTCAGGTTCGAATTGAATAAGTGCCGCGTAGTTAGATTTCCGCTCTTGTCCTTTCCCCCCAAGTTTTTCTACTGTTTCTCTACCTCGCCCAGCCGGAAGAGAACTCGGTGGGTCCTTCCACTCCTCTTGATCGCTTTGCCCCTACCGCCGAATCCCCCAGACGCCCTTTTTCCTTACCCTCGGAGCTGCTTTTAGCGTCGTTTTTTTCTTTTTTTGTGTTTTTTTGTTTTTGTGTGGGCAGCCCTCCTGCTGGGTTCGTTGTTGTAGCAAATCAACAGTAGCCGATGCGTCCATTCCATCCCGAATCGACGTTTTTCCAACCATTTTCATTTTTTTTTTCTCTTACTTACTAACGGGTGTTTCGGCATAGCCGGAAGCTGGCTTTGTTCGGAGTTTGCCGCAAGCTTTAACACCCTTCCAACGTTGCCTTCACAGGTTCTCTTCTTGGTCCTTTCCGACTCCTATCCCTTCCCTCTTCTCTTTCCTCTTCTCTGCCCTTCGGTTTTTCGCGGGCATCGCTCGAAATCGTCCCCAAACTCGTGGTCCTCCTATCAGGGCCAGACTCGTGCTAGCCCGTCAGTGCAGGGATTTTTTTTCTCTGTCGGCATGCTGGCGCTTCGTGTTTTCTTCGTACCCCCCTTTTTCCGACCGGGCCGGTTTCACTCTATGAGGTGATCCAAAAGCCCCCTGCCTTTTCTCGAAGCTCGGTTTCATGAAAAACCCCCTGAGCGCATCTCCCCCTTGGAACTGAGGGTTCTCCGCGCTCCGCATTAGGTCCCTTCCCCTTTACCAAAAGCCCTCTTGTCTTCTATGGCAGTGCGTTTTGCCCCATGCTCCTCGACGATGCTTGGGTCTTCTCGAAGAGTTCGTCCCGGTCCGTCCTCCTCCACTCCCCTTATCGCTGCTGCTGGCGAATCACACCGTTTTAGCGGGTCTCGTTTGCTGTAATCGGCCGTCGTTATTGGCCTCTCCTTTCTTTTTTGCCCTTTCGAGTCTTTTTTGTGGTTTTGGTTGGGGTTTTGAGTATTTTTTTGGTTTGACGTTAGTTATTGAGCTTCTTGTGTTGTATATCTTTTATTGTTAATGACTATTTTTGTGGTTTGGGGTTCTCGTTTGTGGTCGTCAGACGCTTCGGCGTTTCCTACTCCGCGAGTCATGCACGCACCCAGTGGTGTCGGTTTTTTGTTTTCTTTTGTCCACTCTTTCCTTCCGTTCCACCGGTACGATCCCATCGTGCTTCCTCTACCCGCAACTTTATTCTTTCAAACGGTCTTCCTGCACTGCTCTCCCCCCCCTTTTTTTCCCTTCGTGCTCCTCGCCTTTTCTCATGGCGCTACGACTTTCCCCCTAATTTATCAGGACTCTATACGGTTTGCGAAATAGAAGTTCGTAGTCCCGCCTCCCCCGTGAAACTACCCGTGCGTATGACTTCTAGGCGGTTAACCAAACTCCTCTTTGCCGTCTTTCTTATTTCGACTATCGGCTCTAATCCGAATCAGTGGAAGTCTGGTTTTTCTCGTCCCCCTCTTCCAGCAGGACACGTTTGCACACGTGTAAATCAGCGTTCATCAGGAAGGCTCCTGTTCCGATTCCCCCGCTCTACTCTGAGTTTTTCTCAAGTCCGGTTTAGACTGAGTTTCCTCCGTCGTCGTGCCGGCCCCGCTGTCCCCCCTTTCTTTTAGCAGGTGTCTCCAGATTCTTGGTTGACCTCGAAAGTTTTTTTCCGAGGTAACCATGTCGCACACGCTCCGACTTTCAGAGAGTGTTATCCACTATCTTATCGAAGCCGCTCTCAGCTTCTCCCTCCGTTTTCCAACCGATCAGAACACTGGTTGCTCGTTCCATTCGTCCGTCCCATATTTCGACGGTGACCTCGATATTTCCTTTGCCCTGTCTTTACTGCCTAAGGCCTCCGCTCATTTTTGGGTGCCCCCTTTTTCAGACCCCAACTTGATCATCCTGCATACGTTTACAGACGAAATGCGAACGAATGTCCCAAAAAACAAGGATTGGCCCCCTTCTCCTGTCGCCTTGTCTATTTCCCTTCTTCTTTAATTACGCCTGATGATTCTAGAAAGCTTTCATCACGGATATGGCAGTAGTGGAGGCTCGTGGCGCCAATTGCGCATCACTTTCTCACTCTACGTTTTTCTGTGTTCTCTCCAACAAATTGGGTCGTGGGGAAGTATGATGCTGTTGACATAGCTTTTCTCCTTCAGCTAACTTGGCTGCTCACCTTTTTCTTAAGCCTTTAGGGTCTCGGTTCTTTTTTCCCCTCCCCCCCCCCCCTCTTCTTTCCTTTTTCCACGCAACCCTTGCCGCGTCTTCTTTAACCCCTGTCGGAAGTTTGTTCTTTGATCTTCTTCTCATCCTCTCCGTTGGTGTTGGGCTCTCAACGAAGAGCCCCCCCCTTCCGAACGGCGTTCCTTCCCTCTTCCCCTCCTCTGTTGGTTGGCCCGTCCCTTCGCGCATCTGTTCTTTTTGGGGCCTTTTTTCCCCACCGATCCTTAGGCGCCTGGATTGTCCCAAGCAGCACCACTTACTGGGGTACGTCCATTAGCTGTGATAGCTTTGTCTTCTCCATTCTTTCCCCTTCCTCCCCACAGCCCACGCAGATGTGGACACTGATTGTAAGTTCCCCTTATCTGAGAGCCTCCGGGACAGTCCTCCGTTCCCCCTTTACAGTTTTTCCCCTTTCCTTGGTGTACTACCGACCATCAGTCGCCACTGGAAAATAAGACAAGGTCTATTTTTTTGAGGGACATGCTTTCAGCAAGGCGGCATTGCACCCCCTCTTTTTGCATTCTTTCTTCACAATTCTCAGGTCCACCACATCGCGGGAGCCTTAGGTTTTTAAAGTCTCGGGAGTCGGGGGGATGGCCACCACTCAGTGGCCCCTCCTCCGCTTTCCCCCTGCCTCCACCCAAGTCCTTCCTTCTTTTCCTTTTTGCCCACCCTGCTCCGCATCTGCGCGGCCGTTTCTCTGGCACACTCTACTGTTCCCAATACAGGTGGAGGTGTGTCGACCCTTGGTCCTCGATGCCATTAGTGCCCTAATGTCGTTCTCTCCCACCCCTCCCTTGATAGCCCACCCTCCTGAATCCAACAGCGCCCGACTTTATCTGTCCAATACGACGTCCTAGATCCAGGACTGGATGCTAGATTATTTTGGCGTTGATACGAAGAGGAGAATTCATAAGTCTTCAGTTTCCCCAACTTTATTTCATTTTGGTCCACTCCCCGGTAATGTACTTGTCCGAGCCCTACTTCGGACTGTAGTTCGAGTGAGCCCTCTCGTAACCTCCCTCCTTCATCGAGTTTTTACCCCTCCTATGCACTACTCCTCGACTTTTATTTCCTTTCTTCTTTTCTATTCCTTTTTTTTTGTCTATTCCCGTATGCTGCGAATTAAAGTTTATATCAGGATCTCTGCATTTTACTCCAATGTGCGCGGTGTTCTCCCGATTTCTTCTTTTCCCTTTTTTTTAGTCAACCCTTGAAGGAATTTCCTGTGGCTTTTTTCTTGGAGGCGCGGCTGACTTTAATAGAAGTTGACAACCCGACCCCCCTGTCCAACGAACACTTTCCCCCCCCCCCCCCTTTTCTTTCATGTCCGCGGAGAGAGAGAAATCGGCGTCTGCTCCAGCCGTTTTAGGAATAGATGGTTTTTTCCCTAGGCTTTTCCCGTTCGCCCTCTGAACTCCCTTTTCCCCAACCCCTTCCTTTTCCCACCCCGTCCCTGTAAATGCAACCCGATGTCACCCTCCCACCCCGCCTGTGATGCCCCAACCAACAACAAACCCCCCACCCCCCCACCCCCCCCCCCAACCCCCCCATCCTCTGCGTCATAGTTGCTTAGTTTTGCAGAGCCGTTACCCTCTCGATCCGCCAAGAATCGTGATTCTTATTTCCTCCCCCCCATTGTACTTCTCCATAGTCGAAGTCCCTCCATCTTCTTTTCTTTGACGATCCTTCCTTGACTCTGCGTGTCGTATCTCTTTATAACCCGCCCTTCCTCGCTTCGCTCCTAGTTTTTTCTACTAACCACTTTCCATTCAACTCTGAACTTTTCTGGCGGTTCCCCCCCCCCCCCCCCCCCTTTGTGCCACCCCTCGTCTTTCTTTGATTGGAGATCCAATCCCCTCGTAGGAACCGGCTTTTCCCAAGGACCACGGTGGCACTCTAAGGACACGCTACTCACCCGCTTTCGGCCATGACTCACCTTTTTTCGCTCCCGTTTTCCGCTGTATCGCTTCAGAACCACGATTTGTTGTCGAGGGCCGTGTTTTCGCGCTTGCAAAAGTGCCCCGCCTCCAAGCGCGAGTCTTTCCCGGAGTTCTTTTCTCCTCTCTCCTTTTTCCTTCCCTGTTTTGCCCACTGATGAACAAAACCTTTTACGGCTGCGTGCGCCCCCCATTGGCCGTGTCTAAGGCCAGAGTCGGAAACTGACTTTGCTGTGTCCGACAAAGTCTCTTTCCTTTAGATTTTCACTGCCCCCGATTTGCGCCCAGTCCCTTCTGATGGACCTTCCCACTGTTCTCGTGTAGGCGTTGATACACCCACACGGTCCCCTCCCTTCTGGTTCCCCCCCCTCATTCCTTTCCCCCTCGTTTCTTTCCTGATTAGTTCCGTCCCAACGCTTTGCCGGAATATCCTATACCTCTAGTGCGCAAAGCGAAGCGGAGAATTGACTCCATTCCATTTCTCCTCATATACTGACGGAAGGCGCTGAGCACGACTTTTCCTAAACCCTTTCACCACACCTCTGTCTCCTATCTTCCCTATTTGGCGCAGCGGGTCTGTCTTCCGGACCCTACTTCCCTGGAGTACAGGTGACCTTCGAGACATGTGAGAGTCATTGTGGATCTCCCCTCCATTTCGGTAACCCCCGGCCTCCCCCCTCCCCCCCTCTTCTCCGGCGAACTCCCTCCTCTCTCAAGTTCAACCATTCGAGTCCCCTGCTTTCGTCGAAATTGCTTTTCCCCCTAAGACGCGGCAACCGGGATGGAGAGATCCTTTTCCAGTGCAAGTCTCCCTCTCCTGGCCTTACGAATTTCCTCATCCTCTTCTCTCTTCTTTGCCCATTTCTGGGCCTTCGGCACAGACCGTCCTCTTCTTATTTCCTTGTTTGTTTCTTCGATTCTTTGTCTGGCCGATCGGTTGCCAAAGAAAAAAAGAGATATCCCTCTTTTCTTAAGGACAGATTCCGGGGAGTTCGCTTGCCGTTTCCCCCTATTCCATTCCCTCTTCCTCTCCCTCTCCCTTGTTCCCTGCCCTCCCTGGTTTCCCGGAATTTTTCTGTGTCATTTTCTTTCCACGATCACTCTTTCTTCCGGTCTTTTTTGACAGGAGCAGGGGTTCAGGTTTGGTGACCCTATTTTCTGTTTGATTCCTCCCCTCTCCTCTCCTCTCCTGTTGAGCGTGTCCCTCTTTGCGTTTCCTTCTTCTCCTTATTCCGCGGCTTGCTCTTTCAGAATTTCGCCGAGTTTGAATTTACTTTATGACCTACAGAGCCCTCTTTTCTCATATTCCTCGTAACCCCTTTTTCCTTGCTTTCTTTCTCCTTGCTCGTTTTTTCCTCCCTCGCGCTATTTGCACGTTTTAAGTTTTGGAGGAAACTTCCTGCGGATTCGTTTTTTCCTTCCCTTCTGGTGGGCCTTTGTGGGTCTTTTGCGCAGGCTGACACCGTCTCGGACGATAGTTGGGTTCCCTTCCAAAGCTGAGAGTTTCCTCAAGCTTTGTTCCCTTACCCTTTCCCTTTATGCCTTTTTTTCCTTCCCCAACTCCCACAGGATCTTTCCGGACGCGGTTGCCTTCGGATCTCCTTTCAAACCTTCAACACACATCCTTACCTTTTTTTTTTCCCCTCCCGTGATTTTCCCCCTTTCCCCACCCACGTGCCTTCCAAGGTCGTTGGGATAAGTCTCCCTCGCTTTTCTCCCTTTCTCTGGGACTATTCCTGGTCCTGCGGCTGTTAGAAGAGTTTTGAAAAATCTTCCAATATGGAAATTATCAAACCTTTTTCTCCTCTAAGACTTCGCCCCCTCCTCCTTTCCTTTTCCCCAAAAGTTCTTGGCCCCTCCCTCATCATATGTTTTTCGCGGCATGAGCCTTATCTTGTTCATGCCCGAACGTTTCCGCTTTTCACGGGTCCGGTTTTTAGGAGGTGTATCCCCAAATGCACCCTTCGATTTGCAGTCAAGTCACTCCTCCTTTTATTTCGTCTTTTTTTTTCTTTTTCTGGTATTTCCACAGACCCCCGTGGGAGTCGCCCGAATTCAATTTGCAACTGGTGTTATACAAATAGACAGAGACCGCACCCTTAATTCTCCCCACAAACTCCTCTCTTTTTTCCTCTCGTAACTTTTCCTTTTCCCCTTTTCCACTTTTTTCTTTTCTTCTCATCCGCGATGCTTTTTTTTTTTTGGTGACGCCAAGAGTTTCTGTCGCTCCACTCCCCCCACCTGTACCGTGATGAGGATGGCTTTTTATACCCTTTTTGAGCTTTTGAACCTTTTTTTCCATGGAATTCCCTGCTCGTTCTCCTTCTGCTTTTTATTTTTCGGTTTTGGATAGGCAAAGCGGGTCCCTGGAGAGGCCTTTTCGACACGACTAATTTCGCGTCTCCCTTTTTGCTCATAGCCCCGCGAGGCAATGAAGCCCCACCGTGTTTTTTTTTCATTTTTTCGTTCTGGTCCTTTGGCCCTAATCTGGCCGAGTTATTAAGCCCCACCTCGCATTTCCCTCCATTTTCCTCCCCTCCCCCTCACAAACGCCCGTTCCTCACCCTTTTTTTATTTTCCGCGCGAGAGCCTTTTTTCTCCCTCTCTTTTCTCAAACAGGTCGCCTCTCCCAAATACTTATCCTGCCTTTCCACCTCCTGTTTCGAATCGCCCCCCCCCTTCGGGTGCTGTTCGAACAGTCCCCCAGTGAACCTTACAGTTCTTCTGTTCCCCTGCCATCTTTCTTTCCACAAAAAAGACGATTCCTGTGGAGTGGGAGTGTGCAGTCTTATCTTCTTTTCCCCTCCTCCCTCCTTCTTGAAGTTTCTTTCCTTCCCCACATTTAGTCCATTACAGGACAATATTACGTTTATGTTTCACCCGTGTCACTCCTTCTTTTGTGCCCACGTGTTGAATATTTCCCCACTTCGCCTAGCCAGAGGACCTCTACTTTAGAAGCTATCATCTTCTTATGGTCTCTGAGTTCCCCCTCTTTTATTGCTTCCCTTCTTTGGCAAGTCGGGCGCTGGATGGCCTGATTTTCTAGTCTTTCTTGGTTTTCGAATCTCAAGGTATTTGGCACATCGAGGGCAAAATGGATTTCCTCCCAAGTTTACGCTGTGTGATGGTCCAGTATCTTTTCCTCTCCTATTCGCGCGTCTGGACAGCATTCGCGCGTTTCACTAGAACCGGAAGGAATTTTTTGGTGGGCATTTTTCCCTGTTTCCTCAATCTTTTTTCTCGTGCACCCCCCTTATCCCAATCTACTTAGCCACTGCTTGCTCTAAGGCTCCGCTCTTTTTTTCACTGTCGCAATTAAAAAAAAGGTCCTCAATGAATTAGTTTTTTTTTCCCACTTGCCCTCCTTTCCCTTCCCTCATTCATTTTCACCCCCCCAATGATTTGGAAACCAGTTCATTCTTATTTCCCTCTCTACGTACTCCGGATTCTTTGTCGAGCCAACGTGCATCCCAGTGCATAATCCTCTTTTCTCGGCTCTCCTGGCTTTCCTCGATATGTTGACTTCCCATCATTTTCCCTTTTTTTTGGGTCATGACCACCTGGTAAAGGTCTGGCTCCCTCCCCGCTCGGGGCCCTACAGCGGCCCTTCCTAAAAAAGTCTGACTTGTTCCCTCCCCTCCCTTTAAGCTTTTCCGCGGATCTTTTCAGACCCCCCCCCCTCCTTCAGTAGCTTATGTTCACACTCCACCTTTTTTGCCTATACATCCCCTTCTGCGTTTTTTTTCTTCTGTGAATCCTCTCAATAAGGTTCGAGAGCAAACCCTCCGCCCACCCCCCTTCCTCCCCCCTTCTTCTAAGACACTCTTCACTTGCCTGATTGGTGGCCCTACCTCAGTTTCTTTGTTTTTTTTTTTTCCGAGGTACCCTCTCCCCTTTAATTAGAGGGTCAACCGCCCCTTAATTTGGGTCTTCTTCTCACTTGTGTCTTTCCTCGTTTTCCCCCCCTCTTTCCTTAGCTTCTCAGAGTATAGGTGTTAGTTTTAAGGTCCCCCCCCTGAACGCCCCCCCCCCAGTAGATGGACCTTTCTCTCCCCCTTCTCTCCCCTCCTTTTTCCTTCCGGACATTCTCCCCCCCTGATCTGACGGAGGTTCCTCCTACCCTCCTTCTTCCTGTTATTTTCCTCACGTTTTCCTCTACCCTCTACCCAGTTTGTCCCCCAATCTTTTTCTTCTTTTCCAATTCCTCCTTTTCACCTCTTTGAAGGAATAACCCCTGTTGTCCAGAGAAAGGTTAAAATATTTTTCATTCTTCCTTTTCTAAAGTCGGCTTTTCTTTTTCTTTGTCACGAGGGCTCCTGCCCCAACCCTTTTCCCTGAAGCATGTTGAATGCCCGACGTCATGTCGGTTTCTCCCCCTTTCTAGCTCCCTTTTTATCGTCTTGGCTTCGATTCCCGACCTTCTCTGTCCAACTCCCCCCTCCCGCTTTTTCTTTATAATGACTGGGGTTTTTCCCCCCCCGCTTCCATTGACCTTCCCCTTTTTATTACCACACGACCTTTTTCCCCAAGACTTCCCCTCCAGCGCCCTCCTTGTATCTTTGGACTTCCTAACGACCCCTTCCCTTCTGTTTTCCCTTTCATGAGCTCTCTTTTAGATCCGATTTTCCCCACTTATCACAGCCCCCTCTTCTCTCTTTAAGTCTTTCCCCTCAATTTATTTACACTGTGTTTTTTCAATAACCCTCTCTTTCTGTTTGTCCCCTAATCTTTTTTGAAGTAGCGAATGAATCCTTTCTTTAGTTCTATCCCTACTGACTCAATACCCTCCCCCCTCCCGTCATTTCGCCCCTTCTCCCACCCCCTATTGAGTATCCTAGCGACTTGTAGCCCTGGTTTCTTTTGGCATCACCAGTCCCCCCCTACTGTCAAGGGGTTACAAGTTTTAAAAGGACTGACCCTTTTAGTTTTATCCTTCCTTCCCTGAGACACCGTTCTCTTTACATCTATAGCTCTCTTTCCCATAAAATTTGTCCCTTCCCTCAGGTTGGTTCGGTTCGGCTCCGTTGCCCCTTTCGTCTTTCCAATTCTCCTTTTTTTTGTCTGTCTCCCGATGCTTTCCCTTCCCCCGGTTGACCAAACTTAACAACCCCCCTCCCCCCCTTTCCCAACAAGGACACCCACGTTGGGCTGCCGCTCTCTTCAGTTTCCTGAAGTTCCTCCTCTCCAAGCTGCTAGTTATAAAGCCTTACGCATGTTGCAACCTCCTTTTTCTAGATCCCCCTGACCTACCATTTTTTTCCCCACATCATGGCCCCAATAACGTCCCGTATCTTCCCCTTTCACCACCCCTTTTCCTCCCCCCGAATTAGGCCCCCCTTCCCAGAACGCTAGAATATTCTTTGATTGGCCGCGAGCCGTAAGAACTTTTTGCATCCCCTCCAATCCTCGTCGGTCTTTCTTCTCCTTTTCAGACAACACTTTTCAGTCAAGGAAAATCTTTTTAGACCAGACCATTGCTTGCTTTTTTTTTCCCGAGATGGCCCTTTCTCTTCTGCCCTTTCTTCTCGTGATTTTTAAAAAATGAATCATTTCATTAGCGGAGATCCCCCCCTTTCTTCTACCATGATACATATCCAACTTCTGAACTCTTTTTTCTTTTATGCCATCGCATTGCTGCTTTGATTCCCCCCCCCTATATTTTACAACCTTCCCTGTGCCTCTTCCCCAAGGTGAGGGGACTTCCCCCCTGATTTTTGAAATCTCCCTAAGCACTTTTTTTTTTGGCAATGCCCGTTGTCGACTTCGTCGGGGCCCCTTTCTTTTTCTCTTTTTTCGAACCCCCCTCTTTTTTTCATTGGATTTCCTTCCCTGTCGCCAGCGCTTCTTCCCCTGAAGAAAGAATCCCCGATAATTTCCCCCTCTTCGATTCTGCCTTCTTTCTCCTTCCCCCCTCTCGCCTGTGGAAGTCCATTTTTTCTTTGTTGACCCCCCCCTTATCCCAAAACAAGGATTGCTTGCTTGGTGAGTATTTTTCTCCCTCCCCTTTTTACGCTTCTGTGCTCTCCTTAACCCCGCGACTTCATTTTAGATTTTTTTTTTCCTCCCCTCCCCACCGATTTTTTCCCCCCCTTCCCCTATTTCCTTTTGATTGGAGGGCCCCACTCGTCCGCGACTGTTTGTGCCTTTGACCCACTGAACCCCACGCCCCTTGCCTTTCCCCAAATCCG
>Ga0179593_1400763_pt1 | contig 10667 bp, 10 predicted proteins | sample CZODoug2_1_08_16_FD_185931 | JGI IMG/M metagenome (GOLD analysis project Ga0179593, IMG submission 185931) | Vadose zone soil fungal communities from Angelo Coast Range Reserve, California, USA - CZODoug2_1_08_16fungal (PacBio error correction) | ecosystem: Environmental > Terrestrial > Soil >... | reverse complement strand
TCTAGTAACGTCCGGTTCTCACACACTTGAGAGCCCCAGGCGCTTCGCTCTCCCCCCTTTTTTTTCCGTGTCTTTTCCGTCGTGCCTTTTTTCTGCTCTTTTTCGTTGCGGGGGCACGCTTCTGGATCCCCTTTTTTTTTTTATTTTCCTCCCCTCCCTCTTTTGGTTGGAGATTTTCGATAGCATGGACCAAAGAAGATAATTCGGCGCTGACCTTTACGCGTGTGCCGGTGTCCCCCTTTTCCTGCCCTTTTGAGGTTTCACCGTTTTTTTCTCCTTGCTTTCACCCCTTCCCCCCCTCTTCTCTACGTGCTGTTTGTAAGGTTGTGCCGCAGTCGCACACCATTTCGCCCGCTGGGCTCCCCGTCCTTTGTTCGTTTTTTGTAATCTTTTGTGCCCGTTTGGGCCCCCCCCCCTCCCTGCTCCCGACTTTCTTCGCGCCATTTCGTTTCACCGTGTCTGGTCCAGAATGCGGACCCACCGTTTTCTGTCCGACCCCCCCCACTGTAGTGATCCGCGGTTTTCCCCTTGTCCCTTTCCCCGTTGGCTCCTCCCTCAAACGTGAACAAATCCGTCCTCGTTTTTAATGCCCTCCATGTGTTTCAGTATTTCCCCTCCTCACACCTTCCTCTTCTGTCCTTTTTGAGAGAGCGGGTCAATAGCAAGTAGGCATTTTAAGCTTGACTGCTTGCGTCTCCCCCCCTCGGTGAACCCACAATCATGGCCCTCCCGCCAGTCTCTTCACAGTCTCTTCTTATTTTCCCCTTTCCTGAAGATTTCACAAAAATCCCTCGTGAAAATTGAAACTTTTTCTCCCTGTTTTACCCCAAAGTGAGAGGGCTCCGACCCCCCTCCCAAGTGCATCTTTCAATCGTAGTCTTCTCCCCCTTGGGCCTTTTTCCCTTCTCGGCCTCCCTTTCAAGTAAATCCTCCTCACCTTCTCTGAGGAGTTATTATTCCGGCCGCCCCAGATTTGGATGGTTTTTTTCATTCGTGGGCGAAAGCCCCCCCCTGTTTCTTCTTTCTCCCCCGGTGCGCGATCTCAGACGAGTTAACAGATCACAGCTCTGTCTCGTCCCGATATCCTTCATCCAACCACGTGGAGACGCAATCTTTAACAAGATTCAACGCTGCCCCTCACACATAAATGAGGCTCTCCGGGCGTAATAAGCTCCTTTTCACCCCATAGGTATTTGGATGGTATGTCCGTCTCTGCTGGTCTCTTGTCCCGCTCTCTCCCCCGGGGCCCCTGCCACCGAAGCCTCTTATCCATCTTCCCTCCCTACGGGGCCCGTACCGATTCCTCTCCCCTTCTCCGTTGTACTAGTGGCCCCCCACCCTTCCTTTTTTGTCACGACCCCTCTCGTAATAGAAATCGCTTCACCCTTTTCCCCTTTCCTTCCGATGATCGTTTCCCCCCCCCCCTTTTCTGCTGCACCCTATTGGAGTTCAGTGAAAGAAGACTCCTTTGTAATGCTTATCGCAATCCACAACTTTCCGCATTTGGGCCCTTTTTCCCTCCCACAATGTTGAAGACGTTCCTTCTGTTCTTCCGAGACCCCCTCCTTTATCCCCCAGCTTGTCGTAGATTTATGGAGCAGAGAGATGCCTTTTCAAGCATGCCGAGACGTTGCTTTCAATCTCCCTTCTTCCCCAGCTCACTTTTCCCACACGCACTCAGAGTCGCCGTGTTTTCTCTCCAACCCTCTTTTTATCTTTGGTGGAAGACCTAGAGGAGTTTCCTCGGAACTTAGCGCAATCGCTTGCTTCTGTGACCCAACACGGTCTTCCTCCATTAGTTGGAGCGCCTGATTATCTTTCCCCCCCCCTGGTTCCCCCCTTGCCTCTGCTTTCGTAGATTTAATATACCAACATGCTGCAATGATTATGTTGAATAGAAGCTCAGTTCAGCGCGCTCCTCCTTGTCTTTCCCCCTTAACGTCTGTTGCATCCTCGATTCTTATTACTTTTTCTGCCGCAAGCCTCTTCCTTTCTTGCATTCTTCCTCCCTCAAAAACATTCGAGTAGCGGAAAAGAGGGTCCTTAGGGCACCGTTCCCTTTCGCTCGCACGCTTGTAGACTTTTGTGTCTTTTTTTCACTCTTCCGATTTCCCTAGAACCGATTACGCACTTTCTCCCCTCTCTCTTTTTTCCTCCTACCCGGTTGTGAGATTCTTTCTTCCTTTTTTTCCATTTTTCTTTCCTCTTTCTCTCTTCGTTTAAAAGAAAAACCCCCCTTAATCAACCCCAGATTGATCCCCTCCCCGATCAAATGGCCGTGCGGAAGAGTGAACCCCCGTTCCGATTTTATTCATTTTTTACTGGCTTTCTACCCAACCCTTTAGATGGATTGCCATCCTGATATTCTTCCATTCTCGTGCACTCCTTTTTACATTTGAGCCTACATGAGTAAGTTTTCTTAATTCTTTTTCCCTTATTTCCATCATTCCTTTCAGCCGTTTTTCTCTGTCCGAGGTTTGCCCCAGTAGTCCTGCAGTCTAAAGTTTGATCCATTTTCCTTGAATACTTCCTCCTTCCTCCCGCCGAGTTGAGTAGAAAGTGTGGCCCAGTAAGGCCGCGATTGCTTCCGTTTAAGGGCCCTCGCCCCCTGCGCCTTCGTGCCAGTTAGATAATCGGGCGTACCCTTCTCTTTCTCTCCTTGGCTTTTTTCCTCCTGGGAGAAGACGACGTGGTGATTGCAATTCTTGCTTCTTGGTCTTGTCTCCTTCCTGCTCCCCAATACCTTTCCTCCAGATCCAGCCCCTGGTATACATTTACGGGGTTCCATTACCTTTCCTCCTCACCCTCACCTGTGGGTAAAGCCTTCTCATCAGTCAAGTAAAGGTTGTATTGGCTTGCCGAGAATCCTTCTCCCCACAGGTCCTTCTCACCAGATACAATAGGGTGGACTCCCTCCCCCTTTAACGATAATCCTCCTCCTCTTTTGACCCGGAACGATGTCAAGATAGAAGGTCGCTTGCACTTCTTGAGCATCCTGCTTACTGCTTCGTCTTGAGCTACTCGTAGAAGGTCTTGAGTGTCATTCTGTTTTCCTCTTCTTCTGCTTGCCTTTTTCCAAAAACGTTCCTGTTTTAATAAGAGCAAACGGTGATCTTACCGTCCCAAGCGCTGAATGCACCTGTTGTCTTCCGCCCTCTCGAGTCAGCCATGTTTTTCTCGTGTCCTTCTGGTTCCCCCCTGCGCGCCTTGGGGTGGTCGGGATATCGGGCAGCAACGCTGCCCCGTACCTGCTCCCCTCCCTTGCGCGCCACGGAGCCTGCAGCCTCCTAGTTTTCCTTTCTTTCTCCCCTCCCGCTCCAAGAAGGTGAAGCTGGGAAGGAATGAAGTTCTTCGATTACTGCGTATGCTTGAGGGGTTTATTCGCCCCCACTGCTGATCAGTGAAAGTCCCCTCTTCCCTTACACTTTCTCCTTTCCTTGACCTATTTGGAGCCCCATATCCCCGGTTTATGTACCCGTAAAAGGCTTAACACTATTTCATCCCTTTTCCATTTTTTATGACTCCATTCCTTTCAAAACCCGTGAACTGGGTTGCATGAGCTTTGAGGAAGCTTCCTGTGCGATCCTCGTCCAGTCTTTCCTTCCTTCACGTTAGATCACTCTAGAAAACTGAAATCCGATGCGATTTTCTTTACCGTTTCTTAACTCGGCGCCTCCTTTTTCCCGTGGTTTAGTCAGCGAATATGGGCAGTGCTCCCCTCGGTCCCCTGTTCAATCTAGCGGTGCTGATGTTGGTTCTTCCTGCCTACGTCTATTGACGTTGGCGGCCTAGTCCAAGACTTCCCGCTTCTTTCCTTCTGATCTCCCCGTTTTTCGCGTTTGGAAAAGTATGAGAAACATCCTCTACTATTTCTCCGTTCCTTATGCCTGCTCCCTGTCCTTGCCCATACGCTTCATAAGTAAGATTGATCTTTTCTTTTCCCACGTCGGATCTCCCTTTTTTCTTTTCACTCCCCCGAGTGACGATTTGGAAAAAGAGGGACAGACACTTCTGATTTGTCTCTTCCTTTGTACTTTTCTACCCCGCTCAACATAAAAGACCCGATTGTTCCTTCCTCCCCCCCCCCTACTTCTTTTGAGAAAGTCTGCCCCTCCCCCCCTCATTACTAAAACCAATGCACCCCCTTTGTTTGCTACCCGTGGACACTTTTTCGCCCACTAATCCGGTTGCGCTCCTTTGTCGGGCGCCTTTTACTAATTCTTCTTTTCCTTTTCATTTTCCCTTTTTTGTTATTCTCTTATTTTTCTCCCTCGTGTTATAACCAGTCCCCAACTGTGCGCCAAGGCGCTTTGCCTTCTTGACCTGTGTTTCCCCGGTTTTTCGCCCCCCACACGCGCTTGCCCTTGGTTTCTTCTCTTTTCGTAGTGGTATTTTGGAAAGGACTCGGACATCCCCTTGCTTTTCTTCTAGTGCGATCCCTCCTCTTCTTTTGCGTATGTTAATCTTTTGGATTTATAAACAATGTGGTAACAAGTTTATATCTCGGATGCTGACTTTTACGCCGGTGTCACAGATGCCATCGGTGTTACCGAAAGGTAGATACGGTTCTCCATTCCCTTAGACTTCTCCTTGTTTCCCCCTTTCCTCCCCCAGCCCTTTCCTGTATTAGTGTAGTGAATCCTCATGTCATCTTTCTGTTTGCCTTCCTGGTTCCTCCGTTTTCTTACGCCGAATTTCCCCTCACCTGGGCACGTGTCTGTTGACGATACTTCTTCCCCTTAATCTCCCCTTTGCACCAAAAGATGGCGGAAAGCTTTAATGATTGGCCGCTTTATAACGGCATGGCCCTGCTTGCCTTTCCGCCCAAAGTGAACCGACTTTTCTCTTTCCTGGTCCGAGGTCAGACCTTTCTGTCACCATCGTCCCCCCCTTCAGCGGCCTGTCTTTTTTATAGAGGGTTTTTTTTAGAAAGTAAGGAGGCCCGATGTAACAGGGCTTGCGGTAGTCTAGGCCCCCATATCCTTCTGCCCTTTACCTCCCCTTTCCTTAGTTTCTCTGAGCCCCCCCCCACGGCCCCCTTGTTCGTGACAATCTTTTTCCGGTCTTGGTTTACATAAACCGGGAGCTGACGACCTGCTCCAAGTGCAATGTCCCCTCCCCAGATTGTATCTGTATGCTGCACGCAGCGCCCCCTCTCAGCCCCCCCTCTCCCCCCCCTGCCTTTCATGTCGGAGAAATTTTAAGGTAACAGCTTGAGCTGCATGAGCTCGCAGTCCAATTTCCCCTCGGTCGTTCCTACTCCCTTTTCTCCCGAGCGTATCTTGTAAAAGATAACGTAACGCTCTATCCTTCCTCTCCCAAGTGCTCTCCCACTTTAACCCAGGCCGATGAAAACTAATTGAGTTCCCGCCTTCCGGCGCTTTCCGGTCCGGTCTCCTTCTTTTTGTCGGTTTTTCTTTTTCGAGGCACCGTGTCTCAGACAAGAGGTGGACTTGACCGTGACGAATACTTCTCTCTTAACCTCCCTCCCTTTTTCTCCATTCTTCCGATTCCTTTCCTCAATCTCCTTGTAAAAAGAGGTTCCCAGGTCAGCACTCTGCTCATGCCGTCACTTCGTCCCCGACTTCCGTTCCCACTTGGTAAATAGTGCGATTTCTTCTTTTTCCCTTTCTGCTTTCCCCCCCCTCTTTTTCGCTTTTCTAAGGACCTGTGGAATGCTTCTAGGCCCTTTTTTACTCCCCGGGACCGCAAGATTTCTCCCGGTGCTGTTCCCATGCCTTTCTGACCTAGAGCCGTGATGGCTAACCGTTTCCAATTTTCTTCCCCCGTTCGGTTTTTTCTTCTTCTCCTGGTCTGCGTAGAGAGTCTTTTACCAGTCAAAGCAGAACCTAAGTCTTTCATCAGTCCCTTTTCTTTTCGCAGACAGGCGTAAAACCGCCCCCCTCCGCTTCAAGCTTGGTGATACCCGCGTTCTTTTTGTCCCCCTCTCGTCCTTTTTCGCTTGCTCTGGTCCACGTCGGACCCAGCGGTTTCGGTTCCACCCCCAGGTGGCTCCCGCGCTGTTACGGCTATTTTCCTTCCCCCTCCATTTGGTAGACGCGTTTGAATATTTCTCCTTCCCTTCCTCCCCCCCCTTCCTCAAGATTCCTTCTGCAGATAAGGTTTGAGGAAGCGCGCTTTAACATGGAGTTTCACACCCTGGTTTTTGTTCCCCCCCTCTGCCGACTATAACGGAGTCCAGTAGGTTCTTTTCGCCTCCCCCCAAAATTCGCTTCTCCTCTTAACCTCATTTCCTCTTCGTCAAAAATGTCAAGGCAGAGAGGATGTTTCACCTGGGGTCGGGTAAACGGTTTGATTCCGACGGTCGTACTCCCTTTGCAGTGCATCATTCTCTTACTTCCACTTTTTTTTTTTCTCCTAGATGCCTTTTTTTTTCCCTTCTGGTTTCTTCTGATCGTCGTAATAAAGACTGTGTACAAGACCCCCCCCAGTCATACCAACTTGATCTCGGCCCACCGGTGCGGACTCGGTCCATTTCCCTGATGATCGCTTCTTTCTGAGCCCTTTAAAAACGACCTGCTTTGCGTCCTTCTTCCCCCGGCATATTTCTCTTTTCCTCTGTAATTTTTCCCAATCAAATTTTGAAGTTTTTAGCCTTTCTTTTGTATCTTCTTCCAGTCCTGCAGCTGTTTTTGCTATGTCCCAATCGGCCCTCTTTTTTCCCCTTCCGTCCTCAGCGGCACCAGGGTACCATTTCCTATGCCCTTCTCCTTCTCCATTCTTTGATATACCTTTTTTTTACCTCAAGCCCCGATTTTGGGGCCGGCCCCGAGCCACAGAGCCACGCCTCTTTTTTTCCATGCCAGCCCGCGTCCATCTGTTTTTGCGATCCCGGCGCTGACGTGAGGGGTTTTTCGAATGGAGACTGAGTTCTATCATAACTTTGGCTTCTTGTTCTTTCATTCTCTCGGCGAGAAAATTAGAAGTACGAGACGGGCGAGACATTTCGCGGTTGGCCCCCCCCCCCCCCCCCCCCCCCCCCCCCCCCACCCCACAATCATAGCGACCCCTCTGCATCTGTGTGCCCCTCCCCCCTTATTTTTTCCCAGCCTCTGCGGTAAAGGGAGTTTTGGCAGAGAATGACTTCCGGATGTTGGACCTTTTTTTTTGCCTAGTTGTTTCCCCCGCCCTACAATGGAAGTCACCGCCGCTTTTCTTCTCCCCCGATGTCTCTTCCTTATGCAGGGCTTGTCTTGCCCCTATGGGAAAGGGGCATCGTTTCTTAGTCTGGAGCTTAGAGAGACTCTGTTACCTTGAGTTCTTGTTCAGAGTAATCCATGGGTAATTTTTCCCCCCTCTTTCTCTCTCCCCGGTCATCAGCATGCGGGGACCGTCCCGTCCCCCCTGCGCGCCCTTTACTGTCGTAGTTCCTCCTCTGGCAGATGCTATGGTTCCTTTCGGCCTTTGGTGTTCTTTATATCTTGCTCTCCCCATCTCTGATTTTTTCCTGCACGTGTTAGCGCACCGGATGGTTTTCAGCCGACCGGTATTTTCCCCCTGCCCTCTCTTCCCGATATGTCAAGGTGCTTAATTCCTTTTCCCTCTCTAGAGTTCATCGGAGGGGCTGACCAGCCCTCTGCCGATCAGTTTCACAATTTTCCCCCGCTCACACTGGAATTCCTGGAGGGCCTTCGTCCAATCCGGTTTAATGTAAACCGTACCCCCCCTGTTCAAAAGATGGTACCCGCCCAGTGGTCCCCGGTCTCTCCCCCTCGTCTTTCACAAATCTGGAACGTTCTTAACTTGCTTATTAGAACTCTTGTTTATTTTCCGGGACGCAAGAACTTACTTTTTTTTAGCCGTGACTCGTCTCTGCCCGCTCGCTTTTTTGACACCTCCCTCTTCTTCTTTGGAGATGTTGTTTCTCTCAATTGCAAGATCCTGAACGAAAGGCGCGTTTTCCCCAATTTTCTTGTGACGTTTCTCTTGGTCCGTTTCTTCGTCCTCCCGATTTTTAAGTGTCAACAGTCTTCAGTCCTTCTCCGTCCCATCTTCTGGGTGTTCTCGAGACGAGCTGACGTTTTTTTCCCCCGTGCGCCCCTCCCTTTCTGTTGCTGTCAATGAGGGAGCATGCCAGTCTTATCCCTTCTTTGGACACGTATTGAACCTACAGCTTCCCCCGATTTTCCTTTTAAAGTACGATGGAAGACATGTTGGGGTTTTTTTTGGGTTGGGCGAGTTTCACTTTCTCCCCTCCCCCCACAGCCCGAGAAGTTTGTTTTATCTACCTTCCGTTTGAACTTTTCCCCCCCTTTTGCAGTCCTTTTGTGGAAAAAGAGGGAGTCATCCTCGTATAGGTCAGCTTAGCGCCGATATTTGAATTGACCCCCATGTGGCATTGAGAAAAAAACCAACCGCCCAACGCTTCGTATCGCATCTATCCAATACATTTGACGTCCTTTTCAGTACCTTTATCCCCTCCTCACTACCCCCAAATGGCGTTCCCCCCTTTACCCTTACCTGCCTGCAATCATCAAAGAGAAGGGCTCAGTGTTTAGGGTGTATCCCCTTGATGGAAATACTAATCTCTATATTTTAATATGTTGTTGTTGATGGATCGTCTCCCCCTTTCCTTGTGCACCCCCCCCCGGTTGCGCCCCGTTATTGAGATTGCGACTGTAGGTACACTGGTATCAAAAAATTCGGAGTTCCATTGTTTGTATTCGATTCGTAGTGGCTTTTTGAAGGAATTATAAAGGAATGACCCGGAGGGGAGATGCGATCAGATATCTGGCTGTTATGGGGCGCTTTTTGAGTATTAGCCACTTTTTGGACCCCCACCTTGAGCGAGGATTACCTGCTACGCGTTGAGTCCTCTTCTGTCCCCTTTTCTTTAAGATCTGGAGTCACTACACTCCGGGACTCAATCTCCCTATCCTTTCCGACGCTATTGGCTGCCCCTTCCTCCTTGACAGCCAGTCCTCCCACATCATGTCGTGATTGGGCGGTTTTCCACGGATAATCGTTCTTTCAGACCTTTGTCCCTCCTTCTTCCGCCTTTGTCGTTGGTTGCGAATTTCCCTACCAGGGGACCCGTGCCCTGGACTGATCACTTCTTCCCCACGTCCTAGCCGTTGGCTGCGACCACCCTCCTTCGGCTCATTACCTTTGCCTGTGATCACTGGCCATCACCTGGGGCGCTGTCAGCCACGTGCACGTTGTTATTCGGGGTTCCCTCCTGGACTCCCCATCGCCAAATAAGCGTGCTTTTTTCCTTTTTTTTTTTCCTGCTTCATGCACGTCGGCTGCCAGCAGGGGTTTGGAACTTTTTCCAACCATGGCTCCTCCTCTCCTGCAGCAAGCTGACATTTTTTTGAACCGGACCTCTGGACTTCACCCCAGCTGGTTGTCCCATCTTTTGTAAGCCACCCTTTTTCCTTTCCTCACCTCGTGAGAGGTTACAATCCATTTGCTTGAAATTTAAATTGTAGATTTGGGACCTTTTCCGTTCTTTTCCTTCTTTCAGAACAAATTAATATCCGCATAGAGTCGCAAGTCACCGGACTCCCCCGCTTCTTTTTCATTCCGGTTTCCGAGGTAGGACCTTAATTGGCCACCATCTTTTTCCCTGCCCTCCACCTGTCTGGTCGAGCGCCCTGTCCCCGATCAAGCGCTTATCTTCCCAGTCTCTCCACCAGTTCCCTCCTCCAATGTCCCCAGATGCACGAATGAGGCTCGCGCTTTCCCATCTGCAGTTTCCTTTTTACAGAGGGTGTTCTTTAGGTACGCTGCCTTTTTTGCTTCAACCCCCTTCCGCTCCTTTTTTTAACCAATGAGCCATCCGGATTCAGCTGACTACCCTCACGCTTAGCCGCGATCGTACTCTCCCCATCGTCCGGTAAACTTCCTCGGAAATCTGTCCTTCCCCCTGTTCCACCGAACCTGCGTCGCCGTAATCAGACCGTTAATGTCAATCGGCTGGATATTTCCAGTTTCTTCGCCCCCCAGATGTTCTTTGCCGGAACGGAAGCATTCCTTTTCCTGCTTCTTCCCTCCCCCCGAACCCGGGACTCATCTCTTCCCCAGTTTGTCCCTGGACACCAGCCGGTTGAGCGTCCCGGCCTTTTCTGTTCCTATATTCAATTTGTCTCGCCCCTTTGGTTTAATATTTAATTGGTCTTCCTTGGCCGCGCTGATAAGACCACTTGCCCCCTTCGAAGAACTGGTCCTGAATCATCCTAGGGTTTCTGAGTCCTCTGCAGGCGGAAAGCACGAAGGAGCGTTTTGTCTCCTCCCACGAGTCGAGCGATCTCTTTAAGCCTCCCTTTGGAGCTGGATCTTCCTTCCACGGCACTCGCGTTCTGTGAACCACACGGGTCAGGTTCCAGAGCAAGGCGATTTTAGTCCTCCCCCCTTTTTTTCACCCTTTTTTCCGGTACGCCCTATTTTCCATTCCTGTTTAACCGACTGCTTTATTGTGCGGATAGAAGTCTACCGCGACTTGTCCTCATGGAGTGGACTAAACCGAGGCAAGCTTCTTTTTTTTGAATTCCTTCTTCAAGCAGCTGCTTGGCCGTTCCTATCCATCCAACCAGAACGGCCAATTCTGGTTCCCTCTTTTTACCCCTTCACTTGGCCGAGAGCACGGTCGTCACGGGTTGGGTTCCGGGTGGATGACGACTTTCTCTCGAGTAATCGTGCTTCCC
>Ga0179593_1390229_pt1 | contig 10667 bp, 14 predicted proteins | sample CZODoug2_1_08_16_FD_185931 | JGI IMG/M metagenome (GOLD analysis project Ga0179593, IMG submission 185931) | Vadose zone soil fungal communities from Angelo Coast Range Reserve, California, USA - CZODoug2_1_08_16fungal (PacBio error correction) | ecosystem: Environmental > Terrestrial > Soil >... | reverse complement strand
GGTGACCTCGGGCAGTTGAGATTGAGCTTTTTTTCCAACATTGTCCCTGTGCTTTTGTTTAGGTCTAGCCCGACCCACTTTCCTCCTTTCTCGCTCGTTGCCTGCATTCGGTTTGTGTGCCTTTGCTCGCTTCTTTTGATGCGATGCAAAGCACCTTGGAAGCGGCATCGGAGCTCCCCCCGAAGTAACCTCCCCAGTTGGTGCCCCCCTCCAATCATGTTTTTTTTATGTGCATAGACGCATCCACGCAATAGAAATCAAGAATGTACACCTCAGAAGTTGAGGAATTACGGCTCTGCTCTCGGTAGTCTTTGACCTTTTCTTTAACCCCCTGTCCGCCATTCCGGAATCTATCCCACCCCCCCTTCAAGCGACTCCAATTTTCTATTCCTGAAGCACTCGTCTTCAACACTCACAACGGTGGCGGTTCTATGGCGCCCCTTTCCCACCAACCTCCCCCCTTTTGCTTTAGATAAAGGAGTAACGTCATGTTTTCCATTTGCTTAACCACTCGGAGAATTGTTCACGCCTTTTCTTAGCTGCCTGGTTTCTCGAGCCTCCGGTGCTTGTCCCGTCATTGTCCCATCGGGTGACTTTTTGTTCTTATGGTAGCCTCCCCCCCTCTTTCTCGACTATAACAGCTTTGATCCTTGGTTTTCACGATTGTTTTCTGACTTGAACTGCTTTCCCTTGAAGCAGACCTCCCCCTCCCCCCCCCGTTTTGCTTTTCTATCTTTTTTTTATTGATCGTAGCTGAATCGGACCAGGTGTTCCTTGCGAGGAGGGATGCCCTCGACGGTTTCTCTCTTGAATCTCCAGGGGCAATCTGGCTTTTTGGACGATTTTCAATGATTGACAGGTCCAACACCCTTGCCCCTTTGTCGAGTTCTTTTTTCCCGAGCCTACCCGCTCCCCTTTGGACCTGACCTTGCTTCAGGCGCCGCGCCTCCAACCTATGAACGCTGCGATCGCATGCAAAGGGATAAACTCTTCTGATGGTCGCTAGTTTGTTAATGTCTCGTGAGTTGTTCCATCAGCAGTCCCCTATTTTCCACACCCCCCAATGCACTTGCACTTCCCTCCCTTTCTTCCTGCAACCCTTAGAACACCCCCATTCTATGGTAGAAGGCACGCCCGACGGAACACAGATGACTGACTGTAACTTACTTTTCTCACCCTAGTAGCCTTTCCCTCTCCAGAGTATTCAGCCGACCTCCCTTAACCGTGTTTCTTCTTGACGCAATTTTGAAGTCCAATCGAGACTTCTCCCACCAATTCGGTAAATGATAATAATTTTCGTGGGAGGGCCACCCCCCGATTATTGTCTCTCTTTTATAATAAGAAGTGTTGTTTGTTTTCTGAGGACTTCGGATTCCAAATCCTTTTTGATCCTCCCCCCCCCCTTATTCCCCTCTTTCTTTTGTCACCGAATGGGGACCCCTCCATTAACTGTTCAGTAGAAAGTCCTTTTCGACCACGGTCCCTCTCTTTTTCGGGCGTCTCTCTTTTCTCACGATCTCTCTCCCCGGCGTTTTTATAGTTCTGAGAGTTTGTCGCAAATCTCGTTTGCCTTCTCTGTTCTGCATTCGCACCACTCTCTTTTGTTACTTGTTTAATTCTTTTTTCCCTCGATTTCGACGAATGGGGTGTGGGTAGCATGCAGAGAGTCGATGTTCTTGAGGAACGCAACGCCCCATTCTCCCCATTCTTAAGGACGTTCATTCGACGCTTTTAGCCCTTCAGATCTATTCTCTTTTACCCCCCTTGTTGGATGCGCTTTGCCTTCTTGCACGGTGTGTATCAGAGTTGGGGTGATCTTTATAGGTCGGGGCTGTTCCCCCTTTCAAGATTTTTCGTTTACTACCTTCAAATTTGATTTCCGATCCGTCCCCGCCCAGCCTTTCCCTTCGATCAAAAACGTAGTGTTCTCCTCAATCCCTCTCTTCCCAATATCGGATCTTCCTTCGTAATCTCTATTTGCAAAAGCAGACTTTTGGTTGAGCACCGTTTTTCCCCTTGATGATCACCTCCCTTTTCCACCGGCGTTGTCGGTAGCGGATTTAGAGAAACCCCTCTCCCGATATAATTCTCTTTCCTCAAATCGATTTTTTTTACTTTCTCCCCAGTCCAAGTGCCTCTTTACCCCGCCCACAGGCAGCCTTTTGCTGCTTCGCTTTCTTACAATGGCCGCTAGGCTTTCACGTCGTGGCGCCCCCTCTGCCTAGTGGTTCACATTGAAACCTTCCTTTGACTCCATATAGAACATGGGACTTTTTTTCATTTTTGGGGACAGGTTCTCTTGCTCCACCGACCCCTTTTCTGAACCCTCCCTGGGATCCTTCTTCCAGGACTCGCCCAGATTGGTTTAGATGACAAGTGGACGTTTCTATCCTTCCTTGCTTTTAAGTCCAAGCATTCGAACGATACTTCCCTCCTCGTGCGGACTCCCTCTTCGTTTGAAGTAAGTCGTTCAAGTTTGGGCTGGTGGGGAGCTTCCCCCCGAGTTCACCCCGCCCCCCCCCCACACGTTCGAGATGACCCGGCGGTTGTTTCATCGCGTGTTTTCCTTTCGCTTTCCGCTTCCCCCTTTTCCCTTCATCGTTCTAAAAGCTGCGACTTAATCCCGGTAGACACCACATCAGAACTGGCAGCCAAATCTTCCTCCCCACTTCCCCCGTGTTTTCGTCTGCCCCCGGTGTTACAAGCCTTTTGACAATTTTTTTAAATCGAATCATCAGCCATTTCCCTAAATTTTCCCCCTCCCATCCCTTCCATTTCGATGTCCTCTAGCCCCCAGGGCCTAAAATAGCAAACTCGTCGGAGCTTTTTCGAGCACCTTTGCGAGAGGGTCTCGGGTCAGTCCCCCTCCTTTTGACTGACTGTGTTCTAACCCCTGACCTCTCAGTGCTTTTTTGATAGTAGTGGATTCCCAGGTAATCCCTCTTCCTCCGCACCTGACAAAGGCTGTTGACTTGCTTCCCTTTGACCCCCCGTTTCCCCCTTGAATCGGGACTCACCCTAACGAAGCGCTAGGAAACATTTTCGGGCCCATGCTTATTCTTTAGTCTCTGGTCTGTAGTACAATTCTGTATGCCCACCCCAGTATCTCCCTGCGTACCCTCCCTACGCCCTTTTCTTTATTAGAGTTTCGCCGATGTTATTTGCGTTTGGATGTAACATCTCCCTCAGTCCTTCGGTCCAACTATTGCAGCCCGGTCCGTTCTGCCCTTTAAGTGATATTCATCTTCTCCATGTTTTGGTTTGTGAGGTTAGCCTCCTCAGTGATCTTCTCCTTTTTTTTCTAGCCTCCTCCCCCTTTCGCCGTCTCATGTCCCCCAGGAAGGTTCCACCCCCGTCTCCATCGGCTCCCGTGAGCGTTACCCCTCTTGAGACACGATGTCCAGTGTCCTCTGGTTTCAACCTCTCCCACCCGAAATCCCCCGCTCTCTACTCCCCGGATGCCGTAGTTGTCGGAGTTTACTGTCCCCCTTTCTTCCCCTGGCCAGATGAATAACCATTTTTTTTTCTCCTCAACCCAGTTCGAGCTTTACACTTCCTTTCAGGTTCGTTCCTTCACCTCTTTCTGGCTGATACAGCAATTTCTCAGCCCTGTCAAAAGCACACCATTTGTTTGAGCCAAGCCTTCCCCCTCACCAATGAATTACCTGCTACTCTCCTTCAAGATCCCTTTCTCGCCATCCCCCCCTCCCACAGGAATTGCCTTTCTCGAAATCGCCCCTTATACCCCCTCCCCTATTGAATGACGGTGCAAAGAACCCAGGTCTTCGTTGACTCTCCCCCCAACTGGGTTGGAGGATAGGAGATCCGTCATGGAGCAAGGTTCGGCTACAATAACTCTTCCCGGTTTGGCTCGGTCATGATATACTGTATTTACTAAGTGTTGTTGTTTGAGCTGATGATAGTTCTCATCCACACGTTTCATGACGTTATTTCTTTCCGGATCCTTGATCCCATTTACTTCCTGTTACCCCCCCCTTTCCCCCTTGTCGCGTCCCCGAAATACTTTTTATATTTCATTCCTGCGCTTGTAATTTTTCTATTAACCTCGATGTCCACTATTGGTCCCTTGCCGATACAATGTGTTACTCGCCGACTTGGAGTATTTCTTTCCTTTTTCACGCGGTCGATTCCTTTTTCTCTTAAACCCTTCCTTTTGTCCTTTTTTGCGCCTGCTGATCCTTAGCTGAATCCTCATAAATCTTTTGATCAGACCCCCCCTTCCATAATTGTCAGTTCCCTTCGCATCTTTATGTGATCCCGTCGCTTCATACCTGGAACCAGGTGCCCCCCAGAATTTCATGGTTAATAATAAGTCGGCGTCTTTTCGATTTCTTCCTTGTTTTTGGTGTCTTCTTTCAATTTTGGTCGACCAACTTCCTACCCTGCGACCAGCGCCGATGTTTCGATCCCTTTTCCAGCGTCGGCGCCGTATTGAATGACGGCAACCCAGAGCGCAGGCTGAAATCTCCTCCAATCTAAGTCACCTTGTCTTCCGCCACGCCCAAAACCGCAAGCATCCACCGGCCGTCCCCCTATGGCTGATGTAATTTTTTCCGTCATCCTTGAAAGCCAGACCTGAGCTATTAAGCGCCACCCCCCCCCCGGCATGACCTTCTGCTCATAGTGTCTTTTCAGCCCTTTCCCTGCAATTAACCCACCGTAGCGACCAACACGTAAGAATACAGAGGTTCGATAGGTTCTATCTTTGGATGATTCTGTTGTTTTTTCACTTCTTTTTTCCTCACCAAGCCCTCCGTAGCCGTTGAAGACCCGGTTACCTTTTATTGTTTCGGCGGGTGGTTACGATTCCACTTGACTCTCGCACTCAGCCCGCTTTTCAGTTGCTTGCCATCTCTCTTCCCTTCCTTCCTCATCCTCTCAAACCAACCTGTGTGCATCCAGTTTTTCACCAATCTTTCCCAAACCCTCTCTCAATGAGGACAACTCAACGCGAAGGAACCCCCTTCTATAGTTGCGAAGCTGGGGCATGGGGGGCGTGGGGGGTTGGCGGGTGAGGGTATGTCGATCCCCTGCGAGTCCGTAGGTGCGGGTTGCCGGTGAGCCGGGGGCGCGGCAGGAAGTGGCGGGGCGGGGGGGGGGGGTGTTGGCTGGGGCCAGGGCGGGGCTGGCGCTGGGGGGGGTGTATATTGATGGGGGTGTGGGTTTGTGCCGAGCCTGAGCTTCTGTACTCGTGCCAGGGGCGGGGGGGCGAGGGGGCGGGGGTCTGGCGTGTGTTGGGTGGTTCCCATTGGGGTGTTTGGGGGGGGTGGGGGCGCAACTTTTTTGCTGCGAGTTTTCGTGGGGGGGGCGGGGTGTGGCGGGGGGGGCGCGCCCGGCGGGGGTGCCGGGTGTGGGTCTGGTTTGAGGGGGAGCATGCCGGGGCGGGTTGGATTTCTCTTGCGGCGGCGCAGGGTGTTGTTGGGCGCCGCATACGTTCACAGGCTCTGGGCGCGGCTGGACCGGGTGTGGCGGTTGCGTGTGCTGGGGGCTGTGGCTCGTGTCGGGGAGGTGTTTGTGTTCGGGTCCGGGTGGGGGGCCGATGGGGTCGGGTAGGGGGCTTGTGCGGTGCGGTGGGGGCTGGCCGGTTACCTTCGCGGGCGGTTGGGGGCGGGGCGCGCGCTAGCGGCAGATTGGAGGGGTGCGGTTAGGGGCCGGCGCGGGGGGTTTGGTGGGGCGGTGCGCTGGCGTTGCGGCAGTTTGAGGTGCTGGGTGCGCGAGGTGGCAGGGTGGGGGTGTGGGGTCCGCGGGTTGGTGCCCCAGCGCAGGGGGTGGGGGTGCTGTGTGGGTACTTGGGCCGGCCGCGGGGTCTGGTGGTAGGTCCCTTTGGGCGGGGGTTGTGCGGGGTGGGTGGTTACTGCTCGGGGGGGGCGGCGGGGGGGGTGGGGGGAGGGCGGGGGTAAGGAGGGCGGGCCGACGGGGGGGGCGGCGGGGAGGGTGGTAGGGGGGTATGGCCCGGGGACCTGCGCGAGTGCGGGTTTGCCGGGGGCCGCCCCCGCCGGCGGCGCCGGCGGTTTGTGGGGGGGGCGTGTTGGGGGGGGCCGGGCGGGGGGGTTGCGGCGGAGGGGCGTGTGAGGGCCTATGGGGAGGGCGCTCGTGGGGCGTTATGGGCGTGCGTTGTTCGGTCTGTGGGGCTGATGTCGCGTCCGGGTGGGGTGGGGTCCTGGGGGGGGGTTGGTGGGGGGGCTTGTGGCCCCCGTGCCGCTGCGGCGGGGAGGGTAGCAGCCCACCTGCCTGGGAGGCGTGGCGGGGCTGTGGCGAGGGGGGAGGGGGGGGTGGGGGTTGGAGGGCTATGTTTCGGCGCAGGACGCGGGGTCCTCCGGGTGCCAGCGGGGCCTGGCTGCGTTGGGGGTGGATGTTATCCGCTGTGGCCCGGCGCCATGTCGGGGGGCGTGGTTGGATCGGAGTTGGGGCTGTTCCCTGCTGGGGGGCTGCCGAGGGGCGGTTCTCTGTTGGCGGCTTTGTCAGGGGGCGTGAAGTGGGAGTGGTGCGCCTGTGATTCCTCGCTTTGGACTCTCAGACGGGTGCGGGGGTAGGGGTCCTTGCAGGGGGGTGCGGGGGGCTGCTGACTAGGGGGGGGGGGTGGGGGGGGGGGGGGGGGGTGGGGGGGGGGGCGTGGGGAGCGTGTTAGGCTCGGGCTTTGGCCAGGGGGACCAAAGGGAGCCTTGGGGTGGGGGGGTGGGTCTTGGGCAGCACGGGTGGGCGGAGTGTCGGGGTTGGGGAGGGGCCGGAGTGCTAGTTCTCGCGTGCCGGGGCTGGTCCGCGGGGCGCCGGGGTTGGGTCTCTCTTGGCGCTGGGGTTTGGTTTCGGCGGGCGTCCCCGGTGTGCCTGTGACCGCTGGTGAGTGCTGGTGGGGGGGCGGGGCAGGGGGGGGACCGGTGCCTCGTCGCTGAGCGTGGGACGGTGTGAGGGGTGAGTCCTACCGAGCGGCCGTGAGCGGGGGGGTGTGCCTCGGGGCGCGGTGCGTTGGTGGGGGGAGGGTTGGTGTTGCCCGGCGCGTGGGTGTCAGGGGGGCGGGGGCGGGCTGTGAGTCTGGGCAGGCACGGCGGTCGTGAGACGCGGATTGGGGTGCGGGGCCGGGGGTGCTGGGGGGGGGGCGGGTGCTCGGGGTGTGAGAGTCATGCTATTGGGGGCTGTGGGGGTCCTGGGCGGGCTGGGGGGCGTCTCTGGGCCGCAGAAGGGGGGCCGGCTGTGGGGGGTCGGGGTTGGGTGCTGCGGTGGGGGTGCGGGGCAGGGGGGGACTCGCAGCGGCGCCGAGTTGGCGTGTTGTTCGGTGCGGTGGCGAGCGTGGTGCGGTTGGGGTAGGGGGGGCTGGGCGGGGGGGTTGGGGGTTGGGGGGGAAGGGGGTCGGGGGGCGTGTTGGGCGGGGGGGGGGTGTGGGCGGCGGCTTGGTGGGAGGCCATGACTGCGCGGGGGCGTGGGGGGGGGGGTATAGGTGGGCGGGTTTTGGGACACGTGGACGTCTCGCTGTCATTGTCTCCGGGTTGGTTGGGGCGTGCGTGGGGAGGGGGGGGGTTTTGGGGGGGGGTGGAGAGGTGGGGGCCGGCGAGGCCGGCCTGTGGTGGGGGCGGGGGTTGGGGTGTCTGGGGGTTGGTGTGGACGGGGTTCCAAGTCGGTAGGGGGTGGAGTTTGGTTATGCTGGGGCGTATGGGGGGAGAGGTCGGTCCGGGGGGGGCGGGGTTTGGCGCTGAGTCGTGTTTTGGGGTCTGCGGGGGGTGGGGGGTGCGTGGCGCTTGGGGGGGGGCAGGGGGGGGGTGGTGGGGAGATTTGTGCGGTGGTGAGGTGGGGGGGTCGTTTTGGGGCCCCGGGGGGGGGGAGTGGGGAACGTGGGCGGCTGAGCGGGGACTCTATGGGTGTGGGGTCTCCGCGTGGTCGCGGCAGGTGTGGTGGGGGGAGATGGTGTGATGGTGGGTTTAGTTGGGGGGGGGTACGCGCGGCTGCGGGGTTTACGCGGCATGGGAGGGGGGGAGGGGTGCCAGAGGGAGCGTGTGGGAGGTGGTGGCTTTGGGGTGTGGGGGGGTCACGGGAGTTTCGGGGGGATGCATTGGGGGGGCTATGGGGTGAGGGGGAGCGGGTTGGTGGCGGTTGCGATTTGGGACACGGGGGGGGGTTTGCTGAGGGACGGGCGGGTGTGGGGAGGGAGAAGGTGGGGTTAAGGTGCGGTGGGGTGTGGGTAGGGGGGGGGTTTTTGGGGTTGTTTGGGGGGGGAGGGGGGGGTTGGGGGGGTGGTTTGTAGGGTAAGGTGGGGCAGGGGTGAGGGAGGGGGGGGTTGGGGATTCGGGGGGCGACGGCGGGGCCGATGGGGGGGTTTTGATGTGGTTGGAGGGCGGTGGGGGGTGTGTTAGTGGAGGGGGGTGGGAGGGGGGGTGGTATGTCAGTCGGGGGTTGTCCGAGGGGTGAGGTGGGGGTGTGGGGGGGTTGGGGGGGCGTTGGGGTGTATTGGGTGTGGAGGTGGGGGTGTTGGGGGAGGGGAAGGGGGGGGGGGGTGGGTGGGGGGCGGCGGTGGAGGGGGGGGCGGGGTTATACTGGGGATGTTGGGGGGTTTGGGGGAGGGTGGGGAGGGGAGGGGGGGGGGGGGGGGCGCGCGCAGGGCCGGGGGGAGCCGCGCTCGGAAGGGGGGGGGTTTGTTCTTTAGTTTGGTTGTTGGGAGTGGGGGGGCGTGTGGTTGGGTGGTGGTAGGAGGGGCTGGGGGGTTCGGAGCGGGCAGTGGGTGGGGTCAGGGGGGGGAGTGGGTGGGGGTAGGAGGGTGTGGGGGGGTGCTGGGTGGGGGTGGGGGTTGGGTTCGTGTCCGGGTTCCGGGTGGGGTGGGGGGGGGTGGGGGGTGGGGGGGGGGGGTGGGTGGGTGTGGGGGTGGGGGGGCGCGGGGTGTGGGGGTTTGGGGGGGTGGGTTTGGGGGTGGGGGGGGTGGTGGTGGATGTGGGGGGTTGGCGGTGTGGGGGGGGGTTTTTGGCGGGGTGGGGGGGGTGGGGGCGGGGCCGGGGTGTGTGGGGGTTTGGCGGGGGGGTTGGGGCGGGTGGGGGGGGGGGTTGGGGTTTTGATGCGTGGGGGTGGGGGAGGGGGGGGTTGGGGGTTGTGGGGGGGGGGGGGGGGGGGGGGGGGTGGGGTGGGGGGTTTGGGGTGAGTGTGGTTGGGTTGGGGGGGGGGTTGTCTTGTTTGGGGGGGGGGTGGGGTGGGCGGGGTTGTTGGGGGGGAGGGGGGGGGGGTTTGGGGGTGGTGGGGGGGGGTGGGTTTGTGTTTGGGGGTGTTGTGGGGGTGTTGGGGTTGGTTGTTTTGGGGGGTTGCTCGATTTCCTTTATCGATCAGATGTCTTTGGATTCCCTTGTCGAATGGGAACCGAGGGTCTGGATGTCCTTAACTTTAGGTAAGGTTCCCATGGTTCTCTTTCTTTCCCATGTACTGCGTTTTTCCCCCGGTGCTCTTAGACCACTGAAGTCGTTCTCGATCTTGATCTTTCGGTTTTTTTTACCGAATTCGTGCAGCTTTGTCTCAAGATGATGCAAGATTTTTTCTGGTTCAGTTCGAACTCCCCCTCCGTCATCCCCCCCTTTGGTCATCACGTCCGCTTTTTTCTTTTCTTTCTGAACTCGCTCCACTCAACCTCCGCCCTCCCCGTCACGACCTCCCGCGAAATTTCTCGTCACCCTCCTGACGCTTCCTTTTTCTGGAGTTCGTTAAATGAAATTCACTCATCTATCCCCCCTTCCAACTTTTCATTTCTCCAAGCTGGTTCGAGCCCTGTTCAAGGTTTCTCCCATTCTCTATGAACCTTTTTGTGCGCACGGCATCCCTTTCACCCCAACCCTCTTCCATGCGTTAGACGGAAAGTAGGTAACAAGTCTTCGTCCCCCCCTCGGGCGAATTTTTCGTCCCTCCTGTTTTGTGTGGATCGATCGAAGTTCAGCAGGCCCGCTGTTTCGTTCCCCTTCCATGTCATTCTTCTTGTTCCCTGGAGCCCTCGGAGTTCCCGCTGCATGACTTGGAGATTGTTGCTGAGCAGATACATTTGCATTCCCCGGGGATTCCTGATGTTTTTTCCCCCCTGCAGCAGCCTGTCCGCCCCACGTTGCTTTAGTTGTACCTTGACGCATTTATCCTGTCCATCATGTGGTACGTCGATGTGAGGGATGACTACCCAGGGGTATTTCTGATTCTTAATTGGACGTTCCCTATGCATTTTTCCCCCCCCTCGCTCCATTGACTCTTGTTCTGATTCCAGTTTTTTTTCCAGATCACGATCAACCGCCTGATTACCCCTCTTCTCAGAGCACTCGCCCACACGGAAACGATGCTTTCTCTCCTCTTCCCTGATACAACCGGCGTCGATTTCTTTCTCTGTTTGAATTGTTATGGCGTTGATCTTCAATCTAACGCGTTGCGTGTACACAAACAAATCGCCAGATCGCTTCTTCCCTCCAACACTTCCCAATTTATCTGTTACGGTCTCGCCGCAGAAGTACAATATTGAAGTTGAAGATTCGTTTCCCTTTTTCCCACTCTCCCCTTTAGCTATATATCGAGACCATAATTCTATCCCTCCGCCCCTTCGAGCTTCTCCCAATTGAGAGCCCTTTCAATCGTGGATGCATTTTTAACCCACCCTTTTTTACACTATCATCCTTTCTGAAGTTTTTGTAGCCCCCTCTCTTTTT
>Ga0179593_1290724_pt1 | contig 10667 bp, 18 predicted proteins | sample CZODoug2_1_08_16_FD_185931 | JGI IMG/M metagenome (GOLD analysis project Ga0179593, IMG submission 185931) | Vadose zone soil fungal communities from Angelo Coast Range Reserve, California, USA - CZODoug2_1_08_16fungal (PacBio error correction) | ecosystem: Environmental > Terrestrial > Soil >... | reverse complement strand
CCTTGTTCGCGAATTGTCAACGTTTAACTTTTTTGTGTGGCTTTCGCTCACGTTTTCCCGCCACCCAATTCGTCGCCGTATGTTTTCTTCCGCTCCCATAGGATTCCTTTCTCGTCTCTCTTTTTTCTCAGAGTTTACCCCCCCCGTCGTTTCTCTCGCCAAAGCACCTCTCCCCCCCCTCTGGGAGTGTCACTACACCTCTTTTCGCTCTTCACCCGTGCTTACGTCTTTGGCTTCTTTCGTCCTTTATCCTTCTGTTTGTACTTTCCCCCTACTCAAATGCAGGGGGGCATTTATCCTTCTTCTCGTTCCAAGGGCTGCCTTCCCCCCTCTCTGTTGGTGTACCCCGTGAATGAACCCCTTGGGTTTCCTGACTGACTTTTGCCTTTTCTTTCCATCTGCCCTGATTCCCCCGGGTGCCTCCCTTCCATGGTCCCCTTTTCCTGGCATTCGGTGCACATCGCTGGTTTGCTGGTGCCCTTCCTTTTGGGTCCCCCCCCCGTCTCCCGGTTGGCGTGGTTCGGCGGGGGTTCGTTGGTCTTTCTTTTTTTCCCGTACCTAGCCCTTTCCCCGTGTGCACTGGAATATGTCGTCGATAGTCCCCACTCTCTTCTTCCCCTTTTTTATCGAAACTCCAATGTTCTGGTCACGCCCCCCCCTGCGTTGACCCGAAGCTTTTCCCGTTTTTTTCGCCCGTCTCTTTTTTTTTTCATCACTTCTCTTAGCCTCGCAACATCGTCTCTCCTTTTTTTTTTTTTTTTTTTTTGCGAACCCCAGGGCGGGTTTCTTCCACATCAACTCCCCCATTTTTTGCTCTCTATCTTTTCGTCTTTTGTCACTCGGTTTTTTTCCGGTAGCCCCTTATTTCCAGATTCCTTTTTTGCGGCTCGAGATTCCTCATTCAGGGTACCCTTCTGTTAGTCATTTCTTGCAGGGCACGCTCCGTTTCTCTTCTGCAGTCCCCCTACACAGTCCCGGGACCGTGCTACGTTTTTTTTTTCCTGTTTCCTCCTGTGTCGGGTATCGTTCTATCCCTCTACCCCCCCCCCTTTTTTTTTTGTCACTCTTGACCCTCCGGCTGCCTGCGACTTCGCGTTTCCCATTTTAACAGTTTCGGGGAGCGCTGTCTATTTCCCTCCCCCCCCCGTTAGGTATTTGAGTTCCTGTTGCTTAACTCTCCCTCCACCTTCTCCCTTGTTCTTCTCCTCCTTTTTTCCGACGTTATGTTTGAAGCTTATTTTTTTTTTTTTTCCTTCTACGGGTGCTCCTTTGTTTCTTTGTTCTTTTTGCACGTTTCATAGTCCCCGTTTCCAACTACCTGATTTGGACGTACGCTTCTCTCAACGGACCTTTCTCCATTAAACCCCTCTTTACAGTGTTTTTTTTTTGAGTCGTTATTCAGGCCCCTTAGGGAGCCCGCTCGATTTCCCTCCGCCTTTTTGTTGGTTCGCAGCTATCCCCGTTTTTTCCCTTTCAGTCTACTTTTTTTTTAGGACCCGCTTCGGCTCCTATTCCTGATTTTTTTTCATTGCATTTTGAATTCGTTCTGTTTGCCTCTGGTTTTTTCCCCCCGTGTTTTCTATCCCCCGTTCGTCGCCCGATTCTTATGACCTTTCTTTTTTGTGTGAATGTAGGGCCTTGTTTTCATTCGCGCTCCATCAGTTTTCCCCCACTGTCTACCTTTTCTTCCCCCCGGCCCTGTATGACCCCCCCAACTGTTTGCCCCCTTTCTTTGTTTCCATTGATTACCCCCCTCCCCCCCACATTTCCCCCCCCGTTTTTGATGTTTCGTGTTCTTGTTTCCTCTTGGCTTCATGGCCTTTCCTACAAAACACGACCGTCCTTGTCGTACCCACCATTTGTTTCTCTTTTTTCTACTTTTCCCATTTTCTGTCCCTTTTCGTTTTTTGCTTTGTTTTTTGTCCCAGTGGAAGGTCGCGCCTGATTCTTTTCTTACATGAAACACCCCCTGACCCCAGCTCTTTTTTCTGGGCCCCGTGTTTTTCTTTTGTTGGGCTTTTGCACGATTTATCGGATTAAAACCGCCTTTTTTTCATCAGTTTTTGGGTTGCAGTGTAGGATATTTTTGCGGTCGTCATTGTACCCTTTGCCCCCCCCAGCCTTTTTTTTCCTCTTTCTTTTAACTTAATGTTTTCCTCTCTCAGCTTCGAGTCACCCCCCCCCCCCACAACCTCCCTGCAAATCTTTTGCTGGACTCTTCTCTTTTTTGTTGTCTCCAGCGTCGATTGAACCGTTCCGTTCTTTTTCCTCGGTATTACCAGAACCCACAAGGACAAAAGGTTCCCCCTGGCGTACAGGCGATTTTTTTTTTGTTCACCTTGGCCCTTCTTTGTCTTCAAGTTTTGTTTCTCCCATTTGCAAACCCCCACGGTGTGACGTTTCTCCCCCGACCCCCCATAACCAGGACCCTTTCCCAAATTTAAAACCACCTTTCTTTTTTTTGTTTCCTTAAATTTTCCCACCAGTATTTGCCAGCCCTGTTTCGTTTTTGTAAAAGGTTTTGAAGTTGTTGATCTCACCCCTCTTTCTTCATCCTTCTTCCTTTTCACCTCTTGAATTAAAGTATTTTTCTGTCACCTGTATGGTTCCCTTTCCAGTTGTCCTCTTCCTTTGTCTCTGCCCCGTGGATTCCTGCTCGTTTTTTTTCCCCTTTCCCCCTTCCCGGTTTGATTTAAATGGTCCTCTTGCTAGAGGGCGTGTTTTACTCTTTTCTTTTTCTGACCACCTGGCCACTCTTCCTTCCCCACCGGACGACCCCAACCCTTTCTTTCATAACTCATCTTTTTTTTTTTTGAATCGTTCCGGTCCCTAAGCTCAGCTTGACCCTCGTTTTTACATTTTACCTGCAGGACTGTTTTACTTTCCTTCCGTTCTTTTACCTTTTTCACCTTCCTTGAGTTTACCTCCCTTCTTTATCGTTTCCGATCCTTCTGTGAGCCAATTCTCGTTAATTTTTTGCGTTCTTCACCTTTTCGTCTTTCCTTTCCTTTTTGAATGCCCTAAGGCCCCATTACGTTCCGTCTAAAAGCAAGGTTGAACCCTGTTGCTTCATGTTGTTTACCCCCTGCCTGCATCTCTTCCCTTTTTTGATTTTTGAGGCTTGTTTCTTCTTTAAATTCCATCTCCCCCTCCTCTTGCGCGAGGGTTCTTTCCCGCAAGTGGCTCGGGTCGTTGGACGGCCTTTTTCCTACTTACAGTTCCCTTTCTTCCTCAAAACCCTGAGCCATCCCCTGGTTGTTTTTTGACAGCTCTCCGTTTTTAGGGTGGACTGGTCCTTTTTTTTTTCTACGTTCCTCACCTCTTTCAATCTTGGCGTTTCGGTCCTCCGGTCGGCCCTCTGTCACTTTTTCCCCGTTTCTCAACCCCTCTTCCTACTCACCTCGTCAATGTTGGGGCCCAGTGTTATTTTCCGTCAAAATCTTTGGTCGGCCAATTTTTCCCCGGGCGCTGCCCCCCCCTTCACAGGCCGGGGGCTCTTTTTCCAAGGTGCCCCCTGCCCCCGCCCGTTACATCTGTGCGACTTCCACAGGCAGGTGCTTTGAAGCGGAATTAGCGTTTGCTCTATTGCATTGTAATTCAAGAGCGTCCCTGATTGCCCGTCTCTCTTTATTTTACGTTTGATGTTTTGAGTTTCCCTTTGAGTGCTCTTGCTTCTTGGAGCATTTGTAGGTTTATCCTATGGGTCGTAGGCTCCCTTTATTTTTGATTGGTCCTATCCAGCTGTCTTTTTTTCGTCTTTCTTTTTTTTTCCATTCCGCACCCTTTTCCTTGCTTGCGATTTTTCGTAACGTGCTGTCTCTGCAACCTTGTTTTCACTTCCACTTTTGTCATGAAACAGTCAAGGCTCTCAGCCCTTGAGCCTGTCCCCTTTTTCAACGGCGTCCCTGCCCGGCTTTTATTTTGTGGCATTATTTGCCCTCTTTTGTGTTTCTGTAGGTTGACCTTTGTTCTGCGGCCTGCTTTTTATGTTTGTTTTTTTTTTCTCTTGACCCTTCCCTCCCAACCCTTGTTTTTCCTGCTGTGCCCAACTTTTTGAACAGTCATGTCTCTGTGTAACACGCTTGCCTTTTTTCTTGTGTACCGGCACGTGCTGAAATTTTCCCCCCCCCTCTCCTCCCTTCACCCCCCCGAATTTTCGATTACAAGTTTCCAAACCAAAAATCTCTGTGAATTTTGTTTTTGTGGGGGGTTGGTTGGTGGTTGGTTGGAGCGCCACCTCCCCTTCCGTCCTCCTCGTTCTTCTTTCGTTGGACTCTGACCATCCTCTTTTTTTGGTTTTCACTTGGGTGGTGGACCCCTCCAGAAATCTTTTTTACCCCTGCTTCGGAAAAACCGCGTTTTTCCTTTGTCTCCTTTTTCCTTGCCCCCCAAAGCGTTTCCCTTTTGTCTTTTTTTTTACTTTGTTCTGCGGTCTGTGGGGCTTATTTACGTCCCAAGGGTGACGTATTGGTGCTCTTCCCCAACCCGTTCCCCCCTCAAAACCCCTTTTTTTCCTGCACACTCCTTTTATTTAAAATAAACTTTATTACCACACACACTGGGCCGCGTTACCATTACTCCTTTTGTTTCTGTTTATGTTCCCCCCGGTTTTTGGCGTGTGTCCCTTCCCTCCCCCTGGCCTTGCTGTTTTCCCCCTGGTACTGCACCCCTATTCTATACAGTTTGTGTTCTGGTGTTTGGCGTCGCGGTTCTCTTCCTCTTGATATGTTCTTGATCTTGATCAGGGACCCCTTTTTCCGCTATTCCCCAGCTCCCCTCCTTATGCCCCACCTCCCCCCCTGGGCCTGGCCCCTCTCTTCCGCTCTGAAACATACCTTGCCTTCTGCACTTCCCCCTCTTTCTCCCTATTTTTTCTTTCATTCGACCCACTTTTGTGGCCACTGCGCGGGGCTCCAGGATTTGGACGTCTTATACAGGAGATTCATCCCCCTACGATGGGTTTCCCTTCCGTCCCTTCTTCCCCTTCAGGCTTCCTTCATTTCTTGATTTACTCCCCAACCCCCCGTCAATCTCACCCCACATTCTCCCGGTTTATCCGAGGGACCTTTTTTCTTGGGTTTTTTTTTCTTGCAGAACCTTTTTTTTTCGACCCCACACGGGCCATTGGTCGGCCCCCTCCGTGTGTTTTGCGTTTGGTGTTTGAGGGGTCTTGGGTGGGCACCTTTGCTTCAGTTAGGGGGCGTTCCGAATCAACCCTTAAAGTTGTTTCTTTTGGCATTTTTCTTTCATTTTTCTTTCTCTTCCCCCCCTCTTAAATACAAAGGCCAAGTCCTTTCCCCGTTGCTTCACCCACTGGTACTGCCCTTCCACCGATCACGTTTCCCGGTTTTGTAATTTGCCACTGCATTGGCACTCCTGCCCTTACCTGCAAGTTCCAGTTTCCGTCCCCATGCCTTATTGTACACACGTTTGCCATTCTCTCCAGCTCTTTACGGGACGTCGTGTCAGTGTCTGAAACAAAGTTGGTCTGTCCTATGAACCCCGAGCTCTGTTAGCTTCCTCCGCTGAGTGTTTTGTCCGCTCTTTCCCGTCCACCACTTTGTCGTCCCCTCTTCCGTTACGCTGCGACCTTGCACGCTCCTTGCCGGCCGTTGCCTCCAGTTTTTCCAATTTTCTAATTAATTCTCTCTGCCGCTTTTCATCGCCAAGTCCTTTTTTGTTCTCTGAAACTCTTTTCTGCTATATTTTCAACCGCTTGACCCTGCTACTGTGTATTGACACTTTTGGTTACCCTGATTTTTTTCTTGCAACGCGGCCATACCTGGGCCTTCCCCCTCCGTTCTCAAGGTCGCCCTCGTTTTGCTAGCGCGGACGCAAAGTAGCCCAAAATGCCCCATTTACCCGTCCACGGCTTGCCCCCACAGTGACCAGGCTTCCCTTGTTTAGCCCGTGCCCTGTCATTTGCCATTCCATGAAGTCTTTTCAAACCCACCAAACTTCCTTACATACTTCTTACTTGAGGTGCTTTTTTTTGAGACTCCTACTTTTTTTTGCCAGGGTGGACCTCCCCAACTCCCTAACCCTCAGCTCCTCTTCCCGCATGACCATCCCCCCTTTCTTTTTTTCCCCCCACGACCACACCCTCTTTCGACACCGTCTTTCCCCTCCCCCTTCCCCCCCCCCCCTCCCCCCTTTTCTGCTTGTTTTTTTAACGGCCGACCCTTCTTTAGTTTCTCGCTTTACCTTTTTTTTAGATCATTCTACTCCTGCAACGATGCTGCCGCGACATGCCTGATTTTCCGGAACCCCCTGATCCCTTCACTTTCCCGGTATATTTGTTTTATTAACCTTCTTACTTCCTTCTGTCCCCCCGGCGACTACCCACATTCAATCTTGTGGGGCATTGGGCCCCAATCTTTTCTCTCTCCAACCGCCCTTTGACCGTTCGCTCCTCGGGACTTTTGGACCTTTTCAATGAAAGCTGCCGCATTTGTCTGTGGTGCTTTCCGCTCCCCCCCGGGAAAGGCTTTTTCTTACCTTTCCCTCTACTTAATAAAACTAGAGATTACATTTAGCTTGAAGTGGTTCCCCAAATCACAAACTGTCATCGCCTTGCTCAACTACATTTCCCCCCCCACAACCACCATTCGGTTTCGCTGGTGCCCGTGGGTTTCTGGCCCCGGTTCTTCCGGCTCATCGCTTCCCTCCACACCCTTCGCATTCTGGCGGGATATTAACCGGTTTATCTCGGAACCCTCTTTAAGGGTGGTGTTGCCCACAACCAAGGTCGGATCTTTTGTCAGGTAGGTGATTCTGCATCGACCTGACACCTTTTCCCGGGTCTTTCTTACCCCCTCCCCCTCCTTTTAGCTGTACATCCCCGTTGTCCACCGCCCCTTCAACGTTCTTGAGTCCCATTCTTTCTCCGCCCGTTACTCTTTCTCACCACAGGTCGGGCCCCTTAAACTCCCCCCTCTCTCCTACCCTAGGTTGTCTCTTTGTGTTTTTCAATACGTGCTTCTCATTATTTTTCCCACCGTGACAACCCATTTTCGCCCCCCCAACACCCCGCTAGTATCGACCCCCCCGTTGGGATGTGGATTGCGAGATTCAAGCCTACGCCCGGTTTAAGTCTCCACTACCGACTTTTCCCGTTATAGGATTGCACTGTTTACCCCCCACACCCCCAGTCCCGTCCTTGTCCCTTCTCTTAGTGACTCTTTGATATATCTTTTCTTTTGCTTTTGTTGATCTTTGCCTACCCGTCCTGTCGACTCTTTGGATTGTTCTCTTACTTATTTCCACGTTCGGGAGGGGGGTTGTACTCTCTCGTTTCGGTCTTCGAGCCCCATTTTCCTGACTTGGTACTGTTGTCGAAACCCGGTATTCTCTCCATGAAGAAGGCCCTTATGCCTGGTGTTTCCACATGTGCCCTTGTCTCCTTTTTTTGCTTTGTCTTGGCTCTTTTCACCTCCCATTTGATTAGACTCTCCTCGGACCCCACCAAATACTTCACTTTTCCCGCCCAGGTATCCTTGCGGTACCTTCTTTCTCCTCGGGCTCTTGTACCTAATACTTTCTTTTTGTACCCTCGTATTTACTACATCGATGTGGGTTGCCGCGAACTCGGAAACCCAACGCCTATACGGGTACCCTGTACCTCGCGACCACTGATTAGGTTAGATCCTCCAGCTCTGGTTGGTGGCGCCCCGTTTATGACGACATCCTTGGTAAGACGGATCTCTGGCAACAGGATGTTCTTTTTTTTCACCCTTCCTTCTTTTTGTGATTTCCTCTTCTCCTTTTTTTTTTGTCATGACAGCTTGATCCCCAGGACGTAATTCACCACATCAAGGTTTTTTTTGCCCCTAACAAGGAATATTGACCTCCAAAACAAGTGGTCCCTGGCTCATATTTGTTTAACTTCCTGTGGTACCCCCTTTCCACTACCCCATTTCCTTGTTACCACGGTTTTTTTTCCCCTCTTTTCCAGCTTTTCACCTCTTGCCGTTTTCTCCTTTTTAACACCCTGGTTCACTTGTGCGGGCCAACCCCACAAAATTGTTCTTCCCTTTCTTGTTCTTTGACCCCCCTTCGTTCCTTTTTCCCTCTTCCTTTGCTCTTTGTCTTCAGCCCACTTCCTTGCCCGGTCCTCCCCTTTCACCTCACGGAACTCCCCGGCCCACTTTACTTCACCCACCCCGATTTTTTCCTCGACCCCGTGCTCTTTGGCTCGACTTTCTCTGTTATGACTTGCGAGAAAAACCAAATGATTCTCTGAGTTGGAGATAGTCTTTTTTTTCTTTCGTCCTTCTTACCCCCCGGACCACCAAACCTCCCTGACAAACCTTATTTGCCAAAAGGGTTTTTGTCCCCACCATTCCCATTGCACCCCTTTCTGTTTCCCCCTTATCCTCCCTATTTTCCTTCCTTCACCACATTTAAAAGGGTGACTTCTTCTTGATTTCCCCCCTCGCGTTTCGGGTGAGATTTCGGATGTCTTACCATTTACTTTTTTCCCTCCCTCGTTAGACCAACCAAGAACCCCGGCATTCACCAGTCCTGGAGAGTGCCAATTTTTACCTTGCCTCGCGGGTACCCTTTTATCCGATTTCCCAGTTTGGGCCAAAGCACCCAATTTTTTCCTTTCTTTCCTAAAACCTCCCTCCCATTCTCTGTTCCCCTTGCTCTGGGTTGTTCCACCACCAATTCTCCCCCATACTGCCGTTCTTCGGGTGCGATGGTATTGAAAAAGAATCTGCGTGCAGGACCCGGGGCCCATCGGATTGATTCGTCCCCCTTCGTTTTAAACGTCTGTAGTCTCCTTCTTTTTCTTTTTCCCTACGGCGTTTCTCTTTGTTTCCTCGTGAAGGCCCGCCCTTTCCCTGTACCTGCCCCGGACCTTTTCTGAACTGACTCCCCCTCCCCCTCCGTTCGACAGATTATTTATTCGTCTTTGAAGGTTCCCCGGGCCCAACACTTCACTCCTGGGTTGGTTCCATTCCCTTTTTTCTTTTTTTTCTCCCCCCCAGGCCTAAGTGTCTGACTCACCTTCTTTTTTTACTACTTCAAGGCGAAGACCGATTCAGGAGTTCTGCGATCAGGGTTGACCTCAAGTCGATGGGCTTGGGCGCCCCAACACTAAGTCTTTCCATAAATGGTCAAGGACGGGCCTGCGCCGATTTGAAAAAGCTCATGATTATGGCTCTTTGTTCAAACCTCCTCCGTTCTCTTTTCCTTTTTGGCCTTCTTTTCTTCCAGATATTTCCCCACTCCACACAATTGCCCCGGTTTACACTGTCCATTTTTTCTGTAACGTTTTCTCCTTTCCTACGATTCTTTTTTTTTTGAAGACGTTGAGATCGGCCTCCCCCCTTTGTACGGATGGTGCCCCTTCTCACGCTTCATGAGAAAGGATTGCCTTGAGGGCCCTCCGTCGGGCTGGATCCTTCTTTACCCTCCCCCTCCCCTTCCGTTGTTGTTTTTTTTTCTTCTCAACATTTGCGCGGCCCTGTCGGCGGCCGCCTGGGCTTTTTAAGAAAAGCAGTCGAGGGGGGCAACCAAAACCTGGCCTTCCGTCTTGTGAGATCCGGTTTTCTCCTTCTTCTCCGACATCCTCCCCTTCTGGGGCCGGGCCGAAAGTTTTACTCCAGGCATTTTTCCAAAACACTTTGGTTTTTTGTGGATGTGGGAAAATTTCTCGGCCCGACGTCCCAAAAAGGGCTTTGAAGCCGACGGGTTTGGTTTTGGTTTTTCTGAGGCCGGTCCATGCTGCCCCCTTCATGCGGAGCAAGTTTCTTCTTGGGCGTCAAGCTGCTATTGGCAGCCCGGTTTGTCTGGCTTGCCCGAGATTTTCTTTTTGGTTTTGCCTTTCGGTCCTGAAAAAATTGGAGGCAGTGCGGCTCTGCGCGGCAGGTTCGCACCTTTCGCTGGTGTGGGCATTTACCCGGAGTCACTCCCCACACGGGGTTTGCTTATTTTTTTGTGACTTCCGAGATTCAACCGCAGATTACTGTTCCGTTAGGTGGACTTGACAGGAACGTCCTTTTTTCCATTCCTTCCCGTAATTTTGAGCAAGACAACCCACGATTTTTCCCAGTTTCCTATCGCCACCGGTGCAACCTTTGGTAAACTGGACATCTCAAGACGAGTTGAACTTCGCGGTTTGTAAGGTACGCGCGAAGTGGGACTCCGAGATGAGCGTCCCCCCCCCTTCTTTCTCCTCTTTTCACTTTCCTTTCCCCCTTTTCCCCTTCGTGTGAAGATTTTTTCTCGGTATGCGTTCTACCTTTTGTAACTCTACCTCCCTCTTTAGTCTTGTTCCTCTCTTCCCCCCACCCACCTTTTGTCTGTGCCCTCCTTCGGAACCCCCCCCCAACCCCCAGGGGGGATTGTTGTTCCCCTCTTTCCCACATGTCCTTCCCCTCCTTTTTTTGGACGCTTGGGTTTCCGTTCTTGTGTTCGGGACGCTCCCCAGTTTTTTCACCGTTCCTCGCTCCTCCTGTTACCCCGACGGGTTCTCCTCTGCTCCCCGTGTGCAAAGTTAAAAAACTTTTTTTTCCTGTGTCTTGTTTCTTCCTGGTAACCGCCCCTCCACTGACCGGCATTTTTGTGCAGATTATGGTTGTGTGAATCTTGACACCCTATTTCGTGCGTTTTGGCAGACTTCCCGGTACAACGTTTGAACGTTTTCTTTTCCACATTAT
>Ga0179593_1261827_pt1 | contig 10667 bp, 13 predicted proteins | sample CZODoug2_1_08_16_FD_185931 | JGI IMG/M metagenome (GOLD analysis project Ga0179593, IMG submission 185931) | Vadose zone soil fungal communities from Angelo Coast Range Reserve, California, USA - CZODoug2_1_08_16fungal (PacBio error correction) | ecosystem: Environmental > Terrestrial > Soil >... | reverse complement strand
CATAGATTTTTCCCTTCGACCCAAGGTTCGAACCCGTATTGTGTCATCCCTGTGTTTCTCCTTCTTCTTAGAAGAATTTTCCGATCTCCCTCAGTGCACTTCTTCACAGATTTTGGTGACAGCGATTTTTCCCCCCCCAATCTCTTCCTCTGGGTTTTTGGTTCCACCCGTTCGTTCTCCCCATGGAGATCGGCCCTCTCTTGACTATTTCCCAGGTTTGCCTTAGAATGTTTGTCTCCTTGTTTGTGTGGGTCTTTTTCTGTTCCCTTCTCAATCTCCCCCCCCCGTTTTCTGTGTTTTTCAAGATGTTTCTCCTTTCTCACCCCAAAAGGTTCCTCCCCATACAACCCTTCCTGCCCTGACGCCAAGTTGACACTCATTCTTCTTCAGGCCTTTTCCTCCTTTCTTCTCCTTTTATTGGCCTTATTTAATACTTTCCCCCCAATTTTCTCTGGGCATATTCCTGACTTCCCAGTGCTAAAGTTCCTCGTCGTCTCTTCTGCGTGCTTATAGTTCTGTGGTTTTCCTCTGCCATTCGCAAGTTATTTGCTCCCCTTCTTTCTTCCTCCGCTCTTTTTTTTCGCTTGATGTTTCCTCCAGTTATTCTTCTTGCTTATCAACTCTTCAAGACGAACCCCCCGCCTAGGGACCCTTCGGTTCTAGAGGAAGCTTTTCATTAAGATAGGATTCAGCCGTCCCTTTCGACTTCCTTCTTCCCCCCCCCCTTTTCATTTTCCCCAAATCCATCATGGTTACTGGGTTTATCGTTTAGGGAATGCTTTTGTAACTTTACATACCCCAGTACGTCCCAAAGGCTAAGAAGCAATCTTCTTTTCCTCGACGACGGCCCCGGCCCCCCCTTCCTTACCCCCTCCAAATATTCCATGTGTTCCGCGCTGATAAAACGTTCCCCATCTTTTCAAGGGCCCAGTTATTTTATACCCGTATCTCGTTTATTGTCGTTTCCAATTGCTCCTCTCCTTGTTCCTCCCTTTTCTCCACATGTGTGGTGTTTGACGTTCCCCCTTCCAAAAGCGGATTTCCCGATCGATTCTTTTTCCCAAACCATCACGACAACTGTTGAGCCTTACATCTCCCCTTATTTTACGGGTTAATGGACCCCTTTTCCTTTTCCGATGATAAGGGGACCTTTTTTCTCTCCTTTCTCACCTCAACCCCTTCCATCCGCGAAGAAACCCTTTTCCTTATTAACTCCGGAAAACCTGAGCCTCCCCGGCCACATCAATTTACCCCACTTGTCCCCTATAGGCCCTGAAAGCGTTCCCTACAAATTTCCTCCTTCTCCAACCCTTCCCATCATCCTCTTATGACTTGAAGATGCCGTTAATTCCTCCTTCCTTCCTTAAGTCCTGTTCTACAACTCCTCCAGTCCCCCCCTCTCTCCACGTCGTCCTTTTCCTCTCTCTTTTTTTGTTCAAGATACTGGACAGCCGCCCCCATTTCCCTCTTGCTTGCTCCGGTTTTCCTGTTTTCCAAATTTTCCTAAACGAGAACCTCCTGCACACCGTCAAAGTCAGGCTCATTCGGTCCCCCCTTGACCAACCCGCTTATCATGCCCTTTTCTCTAGTTTGAAAATGGACAAACATCTCTTTTTTTGATTTAGGGGCCGGGCCCCCCTTCCTTCTTGTCCTTTTTTTTTTTTTTGGGGTTTTTTGTTTTTTGGTTTTTGGGTGGTGGGTTTTTGGGTGGGCCGGACATGATTGAGTTCCCCCCCAAAACTCCTCGGGCCTCCCCTCCCTTACTTTTGAAAAGGAGTTCCTCCTTCCCATTTAGAATCCCCCCCTCCTCATCGTCCTCGTTTCTTTTCACAATCCCCCTCCTGTTAGTTCCCTCAAGTCTCCGAGTTCATTTTTCCCCTTTTCTTTTTCGTCCCGCCTGATTGCATCCCCTTTTCAGCGTGCGCTTTTTACGTTCACTTCTCCTCCTATGCTCTCTTCTGTGGCTGTTTCTGGGATATTCACTGACTGGTCAACTAGCTCTCGTGTTATCCTCCTCCCCCTTTGTTTTTTTTTTTTGTATTATCTTCTAATCCCCTTTTTTCATCCACCCGTCTCTTTGCCGGCTCGTTTCCCCAGTTATTTCGTTTGCCCCCCTTTCTTTTCTCCTTGTACCCATCCCCCCCGGTGACCCCAACTTCTTGCTCTTTCTTGTTTTTCACGTATATTTTTCGTTTCCTCATGAACCGTTCCCCTTCTTGACAGCGTGTTTCTTAATATGTATTAATTAGAAGCCTTTTCACAGTAGCTTAAGTGTTGCTTAAGACTCCTTTTGTTTCCCCGCCCCCCCTTCATTTAAGGCTTTACTCCTCTGTGGCCCTTAATCCTCCTCCCTTCCTTTTTGCCATTCTTTTTTTTCGCACGAATACTCTTTGCTGCGGTTTTAAGGTTGTGTCATGTGGGTACTTCTCTGTCTGCCTCCCGTGACCTTGCGTTCTTGTAGATTTCAGTTTTTAAAATCAGAAACCCGTTAGCTTCCCCCCTCGCTCATTCTCTTCCCTTATCTTTCCCGTCCCTCCTCTGACTGAGGCCTAACCTGATGCTCGGTTACAAGATCTTGTCTTCCGATCTTTTTAGCTATTCTACTTTGAAACTCGTAATTCCTTCCCCTCCGGTCTTTATCTGATTATGGATTTTGGGTTACCCCCTTATTCCCCCCCCCACTGGTCTTTTTCCTGTCCCCCTCTAAATTAATGTCAAGAATTGGGTTTCTGGTTTAGGGAGAATTGAGTTCTTTGGCTTTTATCGGCGTTTCTCCCTTTGCGATTTTTTCCCTGTGATTAAGTAGTTTCCTAACTTTTCCCCCCTCTATCGGTCCCCCTTCGACTCTTTCCCGGAACCAGACCTCAGCCTTTAGAGATACCGGTTGGGGACTTATATTCCCGGGTCACTTTACGTTCTTTTTTTTTTTCGACGCCCCCCACCGGTTTGATGGTAGGGGTTGATTTTCTTAAACTTTTCTCCCTCCCCTCCCCTCTGTTCTACCCTCCTTTCTCTTTTTTCTTTCTTTTCCTTTCCTAGATTGCCAATTGAGATATTTTTCCCTGTTCCTCTCTTTGGGCCTCCTTCTTCCGGACTTCGCATCATTTTTTTTTTTCGCAGGTGTTCCTGAGCCTTTTTTTCTTCGCTGACCCCCCGAGATTACAAGCCCCGGAAAAAATTACCCATTTTTTTTCTCCCTACCTGTCTTTTCCCCCCTTAATCCCTGTATACCCTCTCCTCTCCAACCCTTGAATTTTCCCCTATCCCGTTGGTCGTCCTTCCTCTTGATTCTTTCATGAAGGTTAACCAGGAATTCAACCATTTAAATTCCAACCCCAGTCTCCCAACCCCCGAGTGCGTCGCAAGATCCTTTCTTCTCCAGCCCCCCTCTAACTTCGAATGATGGCCACCAGGAACCATCGTCCTACGATACGCGGCTGCTTTGCCTGCATAGAAAGATCCCTTCAGACATCCAAAGTTCTTCATGACTATGTCCCTCCCCTTTCAACTTTCCTCCTCGAGTTCTCTCTCTTCTCTCTGGCACTTTTTCATTTTTCCCTTCTCCGGCGACCTCCTTTTGTGATTGAGATCCCCTTTGATCATTCTTTCCCAATCGTCGGACCACCCAGCCCGGATTATATGCTCTTCCAGCCCTCAACAACGAGCCCCACTTTTCCCCCCCCCCCTTCGAACCCTCCACCTTCCATATTTCATCGCGGCTCCCGTATCTCTTCGGAAGGGTGTACACCCCCCCCGGGAATCTGATTTTTTTTTTCTATGTGCTGTCCCAACCAATGGTACTTCCGTGCGCCCCTCTGAGGTGAATTGGGCTTTTTTCAAGCCCTCCTCCCCCCCGTTTTTAGATACTTGTTCGTCCAACGTTTTTCGAGGCAGACCAATCCTTCCCCTTTTCCCTCGTTTTCTTTTGAGCGATATTGTTGCTTCGAAAACTGTTTCGCCCAAGTCCTCCCCTTCCCCCAGTCCTTTTGGATTAGTTTTCTTCGCCTGCCCTCCCCCCTTTTCATCCCTCCCTGCCTCTAACGCTTCCCAGAATTTGGGGATCCTGACACCCCCCCACCGCCTGGGGGGGTGGGTGTAAAACCTCTTCATATGTCGATCGGAAGCCGATTTGACCCCCCTCTTTCTTTTTCCTCGGTTTTTTGGTCCCCCTACAGAAATTTCAGTTGGTTCTCGTTGATTGTCATCGCCCAACCCCTCCTTTTCCTTTTTTTTTTGTTTCGTCTGTGAACTTGGGAGGGAAGGTTCTTAAAGGCCCCCCATCCCCACCCGGACGCCCCTGCATTTCAAGTGCCTTCTTTTCTATGAGGCGCGTCGAGTATTAGTGACATTTTATTAGACCTTCTTTCTCTTTTCCCTCTTTCTACTGCAAGTCTCTAAGGACCGCCCGGATTTTCTGAGGAGAGGTTCTGGTCATCATTCCCTTTTCGTTGGTCCTTTAAGGTATTACGTCGTTTTGGAGCGCTTTTTTCTCCTTTTTGATCATGCTTTTTCCTCCTAGTATCCCTTTAGCGAACCCTTTTTTTCTTTCCCCCATTTTCCTTTACGTCGGGCATTCCAGATAGGGTATTCGCCGTCCCTGCCTTATCTTTCTTTAGTTCATCCAAACAGATTGGTTTTCCTTTGGGGTATGTCTTTTTTTTCTCCTCGCTTTTTACCAGGAGGAGTCCACACCTTTCCCCCCCGCCTTTTCAAGTCCGCCACCTGCGTTTAATGCTCCGTACGCGGTGTACCCCTCTCCTGGAGTGAAATCTTTTCGCCTGGGCTGCCGCGGATCCGATAACCGGTTTCAATCTCTTGGCCTTTGTACCAGTTCGGTTCTCGTCTATTCTTCTTTTTCCCACCTGTGTTAGATTAAGACGCCATTTCCATCAAATGTTTTTTGGCTGACGTTTTAACAACTGACTTTGAAGTGTGTCGAGACTCAAATATTTATTCCCCACCCCTTTCGCCCAAGTGTACTTTCCGGTTGCTGGAACGTCCACTTGACCGATCTCTGGGAAAGTATTCTTCCCCCCCCTGTTACTCCCGTAACCCCCCAAGTCGATCTCCGCCCTCCTTCGATACAAGACTTCCCCCCCTTCGCGCCCCTTCCGCCTCCCCCCAAAGTTTTTTTAAGTAATGCGAAGTTTTACACTCAATTTTTGACGCCTGGGCTCCCCAAATCTCAGAAACCTTTTTTTGAGATCGATGAATAATTGTTTCTTTCAGTTTCCGTTCCTTCACTCCCTTTCGCCATTCCGATCCTTTATCCAAATCTCGTTACCCTCTCAAATTTTCGAGCAGTCGAAGCTCCTTGGTTTTTTCAGTAAGCTTCCTGTCGCTTTTTGCCAATTCCTTCTTGAGTGCTTTTTTTATTTCCCTTCCCCGAGACATTGCCCCTAGTTTTTCGCTCCCGCGGGACCCCCCATTCCCAACCACGAGTATCACGACGTCTGATTAAAAAGAAGATTTCCAACAAGGATTTTATGTTTCTTCTTTGCCGTCCAATTTTTCCTTTCCCAGCCCATCCCATCAGTTTTCTTGAGACCCCACCCCCCCTCTTTTGCCTCAACTTTCTGCTACCTTTAACAGGAGGATCATGCTATGAGCCCCCTCTTCTCGTTCTTGCCCGCTTTCTTTCCCCCTCCAAATCCATTCGTTTAGTTACTTTACACCGCTCGATTTCCCCCTTTTTCGGAGGTTAGGCACGCCCTTTTTTATGACCCCTTCCTCTTTTCTCTTCCCGCCTTTCCCGCGCTATCCCTCTGGAAGATCGTCCTGGCTTTCCCTACGATTTTGATTTCTTCAGGGAATTCCAAAATCTATCTTTTTCTCTTCCTACGTTGTGGTGTTGTCCTTTCCCCAGTCTTCCCTCCCCTGGCTATCACCCCATTTCCGATTCCTGGATTCTCCCTCTGGTCCGAGAGTAATTCTGGCTCATCATTCTTCTAACCCTCCTGTCAACAAATGCCCCATAGGTTGTTTCTTTCACTGTCACATGTCTTTTAGTGTTTGACTGAACAACGACTTTATTGTCCTTTTCCCTTGTCTTTCTGACATAATTAGCCTCATTTTCTTTCACCCAGGTAGATTAATGTTGTGCTCCTCGTTTTTTTCCCCTCCCCCCCCCCTCCTTTTCTGGGGCCTTACTCATTTCCTAAGACGTGTTGGCCATTTTGGCGCAAATCCCCTTCCTTGACCTTTTTGTCCTTTGGTTGTAGCCCGAATTGCTGCTCTTTTTCGCGTAGGTCCCTTCACGCCCCATGAGCCCTCTTTTTTTCTGCATTTCTCTTCCCTTTCCCTTGACGTTCCCCTCCTGCTGAGACTGTTAGAAATTGAGAGCGGTACCCTCTTCGTTGTCTTGACGGTCTCCTCTCTTAGACTTCGAACGTCCGGAACGGCCAGCGCATTTCCTGCACGATCTGCTTTTCTGTTCTCTTTCGTTTCCCCCATTTCTGTTTCCTCTTTCCCCCATTATTTATCTGGGTAGTCGTTGATCGGAAGCGGTCGCTTGTTCCTGGTTAGTTGGGACCCCCTTCCCTTTTTTGTCGCGTTAGTTTTGGTCCTGTGACTCTTTCTTTTAAAGAAATTTCCCATGACATTTCCCTTCGATCTTCCCTTCCCCCCATATCTTTTAGTCGTCCCCAGGTGCCGGGCGGAAGGAGATTGATCCTCTCGAACTTCAGATTTACCGTCAGCGCCCCCACCGTTTTTATTGCACGTGCTTTTTTTTTGATGTTCACACTTTGTTCCTTTTCCCACTTCTGGTGTCAGACCAGATTTTCCCCATCTCTCTTTTTTTCTTTCTCCGGCTCCCTCTCTCTCTTTTTTCCTCCTTACATTCTGGGGGAAGCGGAGTATCATTTAGTTGCAGCCCCGAAGTTGGGCTTTGCGTTGTGCGGGTGTCTTTTTTTTCTTCCGCATGGTACCCCCCCCCCCCGCGATTCGAAAACGACACCCCCTCTACCCTCTCTTCTTTTTTTTTTTCATAGCTCCCTTCGCTTCCTTTACCGGCCCCCGATACACTATATTAAAGTACCCCCTGCTTCCCAACGGAAAGTCCCGCTTTTTTTGTTTTCTGCGTCTTTTTCCTCTTGCGTTCTAAGATTCCCCCGAAACTCAAAATTCCCTTCTCCCTGCCCCCCCCTCTCCTTCTTTCAGACTCCCCTGCTAAACCTTTTCTGTATTTCTCATTTTTTACGTTTTGCAAATCCAACCCTCCTCTCCTCCCTCTAATCCAGCTTGTCCTAGCGCATTGCCATTCGACAATTCCCCCTCCAGTCACCGTCAAATGCTCTTCCTCTTGCCCTCAAAGGTTCCACCTAATCCTTCTCTTCCCGCTGCCTAAGGAGGAGCCATGGCCCCCTTTTTCACTTCGTAGGAGCCTTGGGTGTATTCTCCCTTTGATAAATCCCTCCCACCCCATCAGAGCCCCCAAAAACTTCTTCTTCTATTGAGAAGTTAGAGCATCCCCATCTCCCCTTCCTCCCAACCCCTCTCCCTCCAACGTTTTCTCTTTTCCTATGCGAGATAGAAAGATGATCCCGGTTCCCCACCCCCATTCTGATCTTTTTTTTTTTATTCAACAATTTTTCAATACGTGTCTAGTCCCCCCTCGATGAAGGTGATCTGCATGCTCTTCCCTCCTGTCCCCCGTCTTCCCCCCTCTCACGTGGTAGAACCAAAAGTTGGGAGAATTGCTCACCCAATCTTTTTTTTTTATTTTACCCCTCCCGTTTGTGTTTGGAGAGTTTTTTCGAATTAGTAAACCACTGTTTTTCCCCCCGTATTTTGCCTTTCCTTAATCTTGGTCTTTTGATGGATCGAATTTAAGTGCCCCGGCATCGAAATGTTTGTCATGTATCCCCCCCTACTTTGGTGCCCTCGAATACAACCACGATATTTCTTTTGGTGGGTGTACCCCCGAGACACTCTTCCCTCGCTTCTCTCTTAAATCTTTCCGGTTTGATTTACGACGTTTTGGAGACGTGTTCTTTGTTTGGATTGGCCATGCGCCTTCACCCCTTTTTTTTTGTGGCCTTCCCCGACGTGGGTAAGGGAAGGTTCCAAGCTCATCCACCCCCCCCCCCCCCCCTTCGTCTGCCCCTAAGCTTAAACAATGCTCTCCGGTTTGGCGGTTTTTATCGAGTATTATTGAATTTATTTCTATAATACCTTTTGACTTTTCTGGATATTTTCCCGTTCCTTCAATGCTCTTCTTCCCTCGCGGCTTTCTTCTCTTTATTCGAGGTAGGTGGTTTCATATTCCTTTCTTCACCGTTTCTTGGTACCCTTTATCCACCGTCTCGGTCCGGCTTTTTTTTTTTTGCGGATGGTTTCTTCCTTTTTTTTTTGATTATTAATGTACCTGTCTTTAGCCCCCCCCCCCCCCTTCCCCGTCGTTTTTTCCCCCCTTCTTTTTAATTGATTTTGAAGAGTGGTCTGTCCTATTTTAGATTTTCGACGTCAATGTCCGGCCCCCTTTGTCCTTTCTCCCACCTCAGCTATTTGTTCTTCTGGTTTTTTTCTCTTGTGAATCTGCTTTTTCCTTCCTCAAACTTCCCGCCCCACGTTCCCACGCACGCACTGCCTTTTTCGTCATCTTCGCCCCGAAGTAAAAAGTATGAAAAGCCTGCCTTTTCCTCCCCCTTCCTCCCTACAACAAGGAACCTCTTTGGATTCTAGTGCCCAGTTAGGGCTACCCTGAGCTCTGTTTATTGCTGGTGAACCAACGATTTCCCTTCCTCACTTTTTCCCTCCGTCTGACAATCCACCCTTTTTTTTTTTGACCGGGAACCTTTTAAAAGAGAAGTGGCCTCTTCGTCTCCCCCTTTCCCCCTTCCCGCCCTTTCTCTTTTCTCACCTGTGTATTGAAGGGTTCCTGGAAGCTCACGTGACCTATTTTCTAGTTTTGACCATTCCTTAAGGATTAACCCACCCACCAATGAAGCGCGTCTCCGCTTTGATCCTTGTCCTTCCCCCCCTTCTCCCGCGGCCCCCTGCTCACATAGCGACAGTTAATGTCCCCGATTTTCATTAAAGACCCTTGCCCTTTCTCCCCCCACCCCGAAGTTCTTACGATGCCTAATCGATTTTTCTTCCGTCCCCGTTCACAAGTCGATATAGGATTTCTTCACCTTCGTCCCCCTCGTTTCACGGTAGAGCATTTTCCTCGCTATTTGGGGGAATAGACTTGTCCCGGCGGCACCGCGTCGTTTTTGCGTCTTTTTAGGATTTTTCAGGGTCCCTCCACAGCGAAAAAGTACCAATGTCTTTTCTCCCCTTCTTTTCCCCCCCTCCCCCCCCCCTCTAAACCCAAGCGCTGTTATTTTCTCCGATCCCCAGCTTTTCCAAAATCTTTATGATTACGGGGCACGGCCATGCAGACCAGCTTTTTTCCCTCCTTTTTTTTATTTTCCCCCAACTTTCCAAAACAAAACCCACAGCTTACAGGCACCCTTACTCTACTTTTCCCCAGGCGGCAATAACTTCCAGACCCAACTTTTTTCATCTGACTTTTCTTCTTCCCTAAATCAGGTGTCCCTCCAAGCGAGATTGCCCACCTTCCTTCCTTCCTTTATGAATTTTTACTCCATGTAACTCTGCTGCTCCTAGTTCCCCCTCCGTTTCAACTCTGATCCGTTTCTTCTTCCATGGTGTGGTGTTCAGAGGGGTATTCCTTTTCCTGACTTTCCCCCTCTTCCTCATATTTGTGTTGAGTCTCTCCTTTTTTAATTCTCCCCTCGGGGAGCATCAAACCCCTCTATCTTCTTTTCTCCGCTTTTTCTCTTCTGCGTCAGTCTTCCCCTTCCTTCTCCTTTCTTTCAGAACCCCCCCCGGGAACACATCCCCCTTTTTCGCCCCGCTTGTTTATTAACCAACCATGACGTGTTTTTTTTTTCTGAAGACCCGTTTCTGTCGGCCCTTTTTTCGGTCGAATTCTTTATTAGACGAATGTTTTCCCCCCACCGGTTTTTCCTTTCTCCGAGTTTCTTACCCCGTCCCCTCATTCCTGATTTTCTTTGCCGGGGCGGCCCCAGTCTATCATCATCACGCCTGTTTGCCTCTGCTTGGCGAAATACCCAGCTTTTTTTTCTTTACACTCGGGTTGTCATTTGGTTGGTCGCTCTTGAGCCTCCCCTATTTTTCTTTTGTTTTCTCTTCTTTCCTTGACCCCCCAACCTTAGTTCCAACTCTGGCATTGCGGGAGTTTTTTGTCTTCCCGATCTGCGAATGGTGAGCGCGGCACGATGAGTTGTCGATATTCCTCGACCCCTCTTTTCTTCCGGCCCCCTTCGTCCCCCAGGTGCATCGATTACTGCTTCGGTTTTGTTGGCGTTCCACCTTGTCTTCAGTGCCCTCCCATTTTTGGTTTGTGTGCTTTTTGTTTTTTTTTTCCCTTTTCCTGTTGTCTGCTGCGCGGTCCGGTTGCGCGGGTTCTGCTTTCCTCTTTATGTAGTCTTTTCCCATTACAGATGCTCCAAACACGTGCGCATTGTTATTGTGTCGACTCGCTATCCCTTCCGTTGCAACCTACTTTTCTTTCCCGCTGTCCTTTCTTACTTTTCTATGCACGTCGTTCTTTTCCGTTCGTTGCGCCCTTTTATTTGGTCACTTTTTGCGTACGGATTCTGGTTCCTTTCCCCTTCCGGGAATGTAGTCCCATT
>Ga0179593_1629430_pt1 | contig 10668 bp, 10 predicted proteins | sample CZODoug2_1_08_16_FD_185931 | JGI IMG/M metagenome (GOLD analysis project Ga0179593, IMG submission 185931) | Vadose zone soil fungal communities from Angelo Coast Range Reserve, California, USA - CZODoug2_1_08_16fungal (PacBio error correction) | ecosystem: Environmental > Terrestrial > Soil >... | reverse complement strand
GCACAAAGGAATTGACTACTCGACTTTCCTTTTCCTTTTCCTTTTCAATTTTTGTTTCCTTTTTTTTTTTCTTTTTTTTTTTCTCCAGGTGGAGAATGTTTAAAATCGTGGTTTTTCCCCCCCCTTGTCTTTTTTGTAGATTATTCCCCACCCTCTCTTTTTTCCTCCGGTTAATGGAGAAGAAGAAGAAAGGGTGGCTTTCCCTTTCTGACCCTTTTCTTTCCCTTCCTTTTTCCTTTTCCCCCTTTTCCCCATGGGAGTGAGGAAAGTGTTTTGGAAGAACAGTACCTCTCTTCCCCATTTTTGTTAGTTTTTTTTCTCTTCTTTTTTTCCCCCCCCTTGGGGCGGGGGGGAGGGATGCAGGATTTCGGGCGTGCCCTTTCCTTTTTTCCCCTACTTTTCTTTTTTTTCCCCCTTTTCTGGGGGCGCGGACGTTGTCGGTCCGTGGTTGCCTTCTTTCTTTTTTCCTCCACATTTTTTTTCGGCGGGGCAAAACTATTTATATGAGTGCGTCAAGAACCCCCCTTCCCCCCCCCTGGACTGCATTCCTTTTCCCCTCTTTTTCTTGCGGGGAAAAAAAAACGAGTAGGAAACGGAGCGAACGGCTTTCCCTTTTTCAAGCGTTTTCCTTCTCCTTCCCCCTTTTTTCTTTTTCCCCGGTTCGGTGATAAAGGTAGGTTTTTAGGAGTTTCAAGTTTGGCCCCCTTCTTTTTTTTTTTGCCCTTTCCCAGTTCCCCCCCTTTTTTCCCCCCCCTGGTGCTCAGCACAGCCGACCGCGACCAGCGGAACCCCCCTTTTTTTCTCTTTTTTCACCCCCCCCTTTTTTCTTTTTTCCCCTCCTCTTTCGCACAGGGCAGGTAAGAAGGTTCGGGCTTCTTCTCTCCTCTCCTCCCCCCAAATCTTTTTTTTTTTCTCCCCCTTTCTTTTCTTTTTCAAGGGAAAAACTGATGGCTTCCCCCTTTCCCCCCTTTTTAGTCTTTCGATTGCGAAGGGAGATAGATTAGAAAACACCCTTTTTCCCCCTTTCTTTTTTTTTCGGACCCAGAGCGTCCCCCCTTCTTTTGGGGAGAAATATGCCACATAAATAATGGGCTATCTCCCCCTTCCCCCCCCTTTTTTTTTTCCCAAAACCCCGATCTCCCCCCCCCTTATTTCTAGCAGCCGGGGAGAGAGGGCGTGGAAGGGCGCCCTTTTTTCTCTCTCGGCCCTTACTTCTTTTCCTTTTTTCTCGAGCTCGGATCCCGCGGCCACCGGGCCCTACGAGTCCTTTCTTCCCTCTCCCCTGGGGTTTTATTCTTTTCCCTTTTTTTTTTTTTTCCCCCTGCGGGGCGTGCAGGAGAGCTAGGATACGCCCTTTTCCCTTTTTTCCCAGATACCGTGACACTCTTTTTTTTTTTTTTTTTTTTTCCCAGAGGGGAAGAAAAGACGGAAGGTTTCCCTTTTCTTTCCCGGTTTATTTTCTGTCTTTTCCTCTCTTTTTGGACGTCGAAGCGACCGGGGAGAGGTCTTCCTCTTTCTCTTTTGGGTCCCATTCCCCTTTTTTCCTCCTAAAGGAGAGAGGGAATTCACTTGCATCTTCCTTTTTCCCCGCACCCTTTTTTCTCCTACGAAAAGAACGCCTCCTCCCTTTTTTTCTGTCGGTGGTGTCCCTCCCTTTTCCCCTTTTGCGGTTGGCGAGCCGCCTTCGTTTTCGACTTTCTCTTCGGGGGAGGTGACCGTCCCCCGTTCCTTTTTTGGTCCTCTTCTCTTTTCCCTTTTTTCGTCGGCCTCGAACAACACTCGAAAACGGGCTCCTCCCTCCCTTTTCTCTTTTCGACGCCCACCCCACCCTCCCTCTTTTTTTTTTTTTTTCTGAGAGATGAGGGTTTATGGTAAGTCTTTTTCTCTCGGAGATTCTTCCTCCCTTTTTTTTTTTTCCTTTCTTTTTTTCGAGGCAGACGCAGGCGACCTTTTCCCTTTTGAATCTTTCCCAAACTTCTATGATAAGAGTTTAGAGAACTCCCACCTCCCTCTTTTTTTAGATCACTGCCTTCCCCTTTCCTTTTCGTGACCACGCCCTCTCCCCTACGCACCCTTTCCTGCCACAGTCCCATACTAACTCCTTTCCCTCGATAAGGAAGAAAGATATTTCTCCCCCCCTTCTTATTTTCCGTCTTTGGTCGGGGTCGAGACGAGCACCCCTTGTCCCCTTACCCCTTTTTCTTTCCTTTGAATTATAAAATGGAAAGAAATATAGATATTGGATCCCCCCCCCCCTCTCCTTTTTCAAACCACCCTCCGATCTGTGACACCTCAGAAATAAAGTTATAGGATAGTCTTAACGTCCCTCTCCCTTCCTTTTTTTCCCCTCTTGGGGAGGAAGGCGAGAAATAATACTTCCTTATCGTGCTGATTTTCTTTTTCTTCCCCCCCTCCTCCGACGACGTAAGGGAGGATACAGAGCGACGCCGGCCCCCCCCCCTCCCGAGATTTTTCCCCCCTTCCCGGGCACGGATCATCCCGGACAGGAAGGGGACTTTACCTCCCCTCTCTTCCCTCCTTTCCTTCTCATAGGTTCTCTTTCTTCCTTATCGGTGAGAAGGTGAAGAGGGATTAATCTTTTTTTCTTTCCCTAGCGGGGCCTCTATTTCCCTTTCTTTCCCTTCGAAGACTGGAAGAAGAGTAGCAACTTCTCCTTTTCACTTCTTCATCTGGATCTCTTTTCCCCTTCCCTTTTCGGAGGGGGGGTTAGGATTTGCTTTATCTTTTTTTTCCTCTTTTTTCCTGCTCCTTTCTTTTTTCCCTGAGCGGACAAAGGGCAAAGACAGGAACGAGCCTCTCTCTTCCCCCCCCTTTGTTTTTTTTTTTTCCTTCGAGAGCGGATGAAGAAAGAAGGTGTTTCCCTTTTTTTTTTTTCTTTCTGTTCCCTTTCTCTTTTTTTTCAGGTTGTTGATATCGAAGCCCTCCCTTCCTCCCCCCTTTTCTCTCGTTCCGTTTTTTTTCCTCTTTTCCCCTTTCTTACAAAACGCACAGGTTTCGCTTTCTTAGCCTGTGTCCCTTTTTTTCCCCTGTGTCCTTGATCAGGTGCAATTTGGGTTCCTTTCCCAACTACTTGCGTCCCCCTCTCCTCTTTCCCCTGTTTCGCTAGGAAGAGAGATTTCGGAGAAGGGACCTTTTTCTCCCCTTTTTCCTTTTTTTTTCTTGCCTTTCCATTTCCCCTCTTTCCCTGAACAGTTTGGTTGCGGGTTCTTGGCATTTCGGTTTTTTTTTTTTTTTTTTTTTCTTTGACTTCCTCCTTCCGCTTTTCCCCTCCCGGGCGCCAATGGAGTCCTGCGACCAGGCAGGGCCCCCCTCCGGCCCCCCCCCCCCCCTTTTTCTCGGCCGAAAAAAACTTGACGGTTGGGCCATCGATCCGGACCTCTTTTTCTTCCCTTTTTTTTGTGGTTTCCTCTTCCTTTTGCACGGTGGAAGCGGACCCTTCCCCCCTCCGACCATCGTCCACCCTTGAAGGTTTGTGTTTCCCTCTTCGTTAGCAAGGGCTTTCCTTCCCCCTTTTTTTTCCCCCCACAAACACTGGCGGCAACGCATGGGTTCATTCTCTTTCATGGTTCTGTTTTTCTTTTCCCTTTCCTCACACAAGGGGGGAGAAATACCCCCAACGTCGTTCAGCCCTCTTCCCCCGGGCAGGGGCGACGTCCTCCTCTTCTTCCCTGTTATCAGCTCGTTCTTTCTTTTTTCCTTCCCAAACGGTCCTCGGAGAAGCTGAAGGGCAGACTTTTTTTCAAACCACCCTCCCCTTTGGAAAACAGGCAAAAGGGCTCTCCCCCCCTTTTCCCCTTCTCCCCCGGCATTCCCCACTTTTCTTTCCCCCCCCCTTTTCGCCGGCCTCCGCTTCCGAAGGAAATGTTTTTGTGTCACTTTTCCCCCCTTCCCCAGCGACGACCTGGTGCTTCCTTCCCCCCCCCCCCTCCCTTTACCCCCGAATGACTACACTTTTTCTCAGAAGATTTATTAGAGATTTACACGCCCTTTCCCACTTTCTTCCGGGACATCGCCCAATCTTTTTTCTTTTTTTTTCCCTCCTGACGACAGACAAAGATATAAGGCTTTCTCCTCCTCCTGTTCCTCCGGTAACAGGGATCCCCTTTGGGGGACCCCTCACTTCCCTCCCGGGCGGAATGTCCCCCACTTTTCCCCTTTCCCCAAGAACGAAAAAGAAGAGTTTCCCCCTTTATAAGCGACCGGACCGTTCTCCTTTCTTTTTTTTTCGCCATGATAAGATGCCCATACTCCTTCTTTTTCTTTTTCTACTTTTGAAGCGTTCTTTTTCCCTTTTTCCCCTCTTCCTCCTCCCTTGGCATGATCTACGCCCTTCAGCAAAAGAGCCAGCGCCCAGTTCTTTCCCTCCCTCCCTGGTTTTCGTTTTTCTTCCTCCGAGGGTGGCCGAGGCAGAGTCCTTTTTCTTTTTTTTGGCTCTCCTTTCCTTTCCGCGCGGCGACCCGTTGACACCTGGACTTCTTCCCCCCCCCCCCCTTTTCGCCGCCTTCCTCCGTTCTTCCCCCTTTCCCTCGACGCGTTTTACGAACTAGGGCTTGAAGTCTTTCCTCTCCTGGCCGTCTTTCCCCCCCCCCTTTTTCTCCGTGCTTTTGCTGTCGAATAAGATCGGTTTTTTCTTTTATTTTGACCGTGTTCTTTTTTTTTCCTTTTTTTTTCTTCGACCGTTTCGTACCATAAACTGCAAGAGGTCTTTTCCTTTTCCTTTCTAGTCGGCGCAGTGACTCCACCCCTTCTCCTTTTTTTTCCCCCTTTCCTTCGTAGCCGGGACACATTTATTACCGGAGGTGCGGAAACCCTTTCCCCTCGTTCCCCCCCCCTCTTTTTGATATTTCTTCTCTTTTCTCTCCTCCTTTCCCCTTTCTCCATGAGAAACACTCGGTGTAGAGGATGGGGGGCGCACCTCCGTTATTTTTGGCCCGCCGCCCTACCCTTTTTTTTTTTTTTTTTCCCTCTTTTTCAAAACGCCCTGCTGCCAGGGTGATGGAAGAAGGGGAGAATCACGGACTTTCCCCCTTTCTCCCCCCTTTCCCCCACTCCAACATTACCCCGATTTTTTTTTTCTTTCCCTTCTCTATCAGGGCAAGAGCGATGCTCGACTAATTCCCTCCCCCCCCCCCTTACTTTTCGATGGCTTACGCTTTTTTTTTTTTCCCCCCCCCCATGGGCAGGTTGGGGAAAGGGGTCTCCCTCCTCCCTTTCTTCGAGTCCGACCTTTTTTCCCCTTTCCCCTCCCCCGGTACAGGCGGCGCGGAAATGAGCCGAGTGATTCCAGACCCCATTTCTTTTTCCTACGCCGTCTCCTTTCTTTCTTTCTTTCTTCCAGCTCACAGCTCGAGGAAGGTAGGGGAATATTTCTCTTCTTTTTTCATCAATGTCTTTTGGGCCGCCCGTTTCCTTTTTTTCCCTTCTTTTTCTTCCGAGGTCCAGCGAGTAAAGTGAAGTAGTCATTTTATTTTTTTTTTTCAGATGCCCGCCCCTTGCTTTCCTTTTCTTTTCTCTTTTCCCGGGGGATGCATTCTCTGCGCTCCCTTGCCCTTTTCCTCTCACCTCGGTGCCTAGAAGGTAGCCTCCTTCTCTTTTTTTTTTTTTTTTCCGATGGGGAACTGTTCATTTTTTTTCCCCTTTTTCTGGCTGATCACGGACAACGGAGAAGTGCGATTTTAGGGACGTCCCTGGGGATTTTCTCTCTTTTTCCTTCTGGTTCGTAAAGAGTGAAAAAGGAAGTGCCCCTTCTCCCCCTTTATTTTAATGCCGGGTGCCTTTTTTTTTTTTCTTTTTCCCAGTGGCGCAGTTTCCCAATAGTGAAAATTTCTTGCAATTAAAGCTTTCTTCCTCCTTCTTACCCGTGTATTTCCCTTTTTTCAGGGAGAGGAAGGAAGGTCCCTTTTCTCCCTTTTTTTGGAGGCGACGGTTTTTTTTTTTTCCCCCTTGGGCTCCAACCTGTTTTAGGGATAAGGGAGCGGGAAAAAAAGGAAACATTCCCCTCTTCCCTCCCCCCCCTCCCACTCCCTCCTTTTTTCCCTTTTTTCCCCCTTGTCACCGGCCTGTTCGGAGTGTACGAAGAGGAATGTGACGATGGGCTGTACCCCCCTTTCTTTCTTTTTTTCGTGTTTCGCTCGACCCCCCTTTTCCCCCTTCTTTCGGATCGATGCACAAAAAAGTAAAGTTCGTCTCTTCCAGATGCGGTTCCTTTTTTTTTTTTCTCCTTTTTCCCTTGCCCGCAGCCGGGCGCGCAAACTATCTATTGCGTTTCGTTTCCCCCATCCCCCCCCTTTTCAACCGACATGCCCCACTCCCCCCTTCTTTGGAACACGGCAAGGGCGTTTGGCAAGGGGAAAAAAAACTGTTGACCACCCTTTCCCTTCCCTTTCAGGAGAGCACCCGGTAACTTAGCAGGAAGAGATTGGCTTATCCCTCCTTTTTTTTTTCTCAGAGTTTTGCCCGTGATCCGTTTGCTCCATTTTTTTTTTCTCCTTTTTCCCCCAAAAGGGGAGCACCGTGAGAAAGGACACAGGCCGCCCCTCCCCCGCCCCTTCCTTTTTTTTCTTTCCAAGTGAAACTGTTGCGTTCTTCCTTTCACCCCCCCCTCCTGAGGCGGTATTTCAAAAAGAGAAAGGAAATCGTTTTTTCCTCCTGTTTCCAAAACTGCAACCCGCGGGAAACCCTTTTTCTTTTCCGGGTTCAACGGCCTTCTTTTCAGGGGGCCCCCCCTTTTTTTCTCCGGCCTTGACGCCGGGAGATTAGATTAGCTTTCCCCTTCCTTTTCGCTTTTTTTCCTTTCCCTTTCCCTCGCGAGGAGGAAAACATATGCCCCCCCCCCCCTCCCTTTGAGGGGTTTTTTTCCTTGTTTTTTTTCTGCGGTGGAACAAAGAGGTAGAGGGCAGCTCCGTTTCTTTCCCGCTCTGGACCACGTCTTCCTTTGGGCGATGGGCCCCTCCTTTTTTTTTTTCCCCTCCTCGGACGGCAGAATACGAGACTGTCTTTCCTCACGACCCTCCTTTATGCCCATTGCCTGAGGGGATGATAAGTGGACACGGTCTTTTTCCCTCTTTTTGGAGCTCTCGGTGTATCCGTCCCCTTTTTTTCCCCCTATAAGGACGAGCCGCCAGGAGGATTGGCGCGCCTTCCTCCCCCCCCTTGGTGCTGTGGTCTTTTCCCCTCTTCCCCCCCCCCGATAAACGGAGTAGGAGGTCCACCTTCTTTTTCCTGACTGCCGGCGGTCTTTCTTCTCAAAGAGCGATTATGGAGGGAAATGGAGCCTTCCCTCTCCTCCTTTTGTCCCTGATCCTGCCCCCTTTTTTTTCCTTATTCTTTTTTCCCAGAGAAAAAGAAAGAGTGTACGAATCCCTCCCCCTGCTTGGTTTTTTTTTTCTTTTGCGCCGGGATCTTAGGGGCAAGCGGGCTACCTTCTTTTTCCCTGACCCGTGATCGGTTGCCTCTTTTCCTTGCGGGGCGGGGAGTAGAACGATCCTCCTCCCTCTTTGAAGCCTTCGGGGGCGTACCGTCCTACCCACCTCGAAAAGGAAGAGATGACTCGCCGTGCGGCAGTCCAGACTCTGAACCGCTACACCCCCCCCCTCCCCTTTTTGGGGTGAGAGATATGCTTTTTAGTATGGTCATCAACCCCCCTTTTTCTTCCCCTAGGATCTGCGAGGACTCTCCTTTTTTTTTCCGACGAAGGGCGGAAAGTACGCCCCTTCCCCCTTTGAGGATCGCGTTCCCTTCCCTTCCCCCCCCTCGGTCAGGCCTCCCCGACAGGTCCCCCCTTCCCTCCCTCCTTGTGCGCTTCTCTCTTTTAGGGCCGGCGGCCGAGATACCGGCTTCTCTGATGGATCAAGGCGCAAGAAACTCCTTTCTGGCGATTAGGACACGCTTTTCCTTTGTTAGGTTGCTCCACGCGCAACCCCTTTTTTCTCTTCTCCCCCCCTCGCTCTTCGATGTTTTTTTCTGCCTCCATGTCCCTCCCCCCCCTCCCTCTGGCCGAACTTCTCCCTTCTCCCCCGACTCGTTTATTCGGATTCGGTAAAAATCGAGATCCCCCTCCCCCCCTTCCCCTGGTGGGCGCCCCCCTCTTTTCTTTTATTTTAGGGCAGAAGATTCCACTTTTCCCCCCTTGGATCCGAGGCGAGACGCAAGCAAGAAGGGGCCGGGCCCTTCTGTTCCCCCTTCCTTTTCTTTTTCGGCAGGGAAGGGGATGGATTACCTCTCTTCTCCTCCTTCGGGCTTCTCGTATAGTAGGAGGGAAGTTTTCCCTTTTTTTTTTAGCTAACACTCCCCCTTTTTTTTTGCCTCGATCACAGAGATGACAACTTTTTTTTTTTCGACCATTTGAGCCTTTTCCTTTTCCTTTCTTTTTTCACCTTCGCGGATGCGATAGGGGTATTTTTTTTCTTTCCCTCTTTCGATAGCATTTTTTTTTCGGGGGTTTTTTCCCCCCCTCCTTGGTTGGAGAGGACAAAGGAAAGGGCCCTCTCTCCCTTTTCAGATCTTTTTTCCCCCCTCGTTCGGAAGGAGAATGGGAAGGCGAATACGCCTGCCGGGTTGCCCTTTTCCTTTCTTTTTTTTTCGCCGGGTTTAAGGTTGTTGGATATTCTGCCTCCGTCCTCCCTTTCACGGATTCGTCTCTTTTTTTTTTTTTTTTCCTTTTTTGTTTTTGTGGGCTTCGTACAATAGTAAACGCCCCCCCTTTTTTCCTTTTCTTTTTCCTCGTCCCGGAATTCGAGTGAGGGGGAGCTGTTTCCCCTTTTGCCAGGGGCACACCCTTTTTTTTTTTTTCCCCCCTCGAGCGCGAGTACAAAGACGGTTCCTTTTTTAAGGGTACCGGCGGGATACCTGGGCCCGCGACTGTTTTTTCCCCCCGGCCCCCTTTTTTCCCTTTTTTTTTTTTCGAGTAGATTGTGGTAGGATTTGTCACCGCCATAAGACTCCTCCTTGGCGGCGACGGCTGAGGAGACAACCTTCTGATTCCTTCTTTCGGCAAAACCACTACTTTTCTTTCCGGAGAAACCCTCAACACTCTTTTTTTTTTGGCATCGATCCGGACATAATGTTCTCAGTTTCTTTTTTCTGGGGTGTCCTTGGTGCGAGGAAAGGAACGGGCACCTCCTACCCCCGCCAATTTTTTTTCCCCATCCGCGTCGGCACCAAATCAGAAACAGGTTTTGGGGCACTCTTTTCCCTCTCTAGTAAGGGCTGCTTCCCACCATGGTATCGGTAATGGTCGGGCGTGGTTAAGATAAATTTATTCCCTCCCTTTTTCTCCTTGGGTGGACAGGTTCCCCCCCCCTTTCTTTTTCAAGCAAACAAATGGGAGATAGTATTCCTCATTTTCCCCCGGAAGTTTCCGCAGATCGCGGACCCCAGGCCCCCCCCCCGGATCAGGCCCACGGTCCTTTCCCCCCGGGGGCACGATGGGGGAAAACAGGCTGTCCCCCCCCCCCTCTTTCCCCGAGGCTCAACCTTCTCCTTCCACCCCGGCCAACAAGGACAAACAGGCGCCTTTCTTCCGCTTCCGTGTGCCAAACTTCTTCCCCCTTACCCGCCTTTTTTCCTTTTTTCCCGGCGCATGCAGAAAATATAGGTGTCCGTGTCCTTCCTATTCTTTTTCAATCCCAGAAAACCGCCCCCTTTTTCCCTTTCCCGGGGGGGGAAAGAGTAAGGGACGAACAATCTCTAACTTCCTTCCCTTTCGTTCGCTTCTTCTTTTCCCCTGGGACGGTCTTCCCAAACGCGTGGCTTCTCTTGGAAACGACGTAAGAATAGGCGCTACTATTTTCTGCTTGTTGAAGTCCTCTCAAATTTGACCGGCCAACTAACTCTCTTCACGTGAGGACGCCTTGAAAAAGGAGAAGGACCGCTCCTTCCCCCCACCCCTCCCACTCCAATTAATAGACTTCCTTACTCCCTCTACCCCCCCCCCCCTTCCCCCCCACCCTCCGCAGGAAGGGGATAGGCGCTCGCCGCCTTCTCTCTTCTTTCACGGAGTGACCTCTTTATGGTGCACCTACCACGTCCCCTTCCTCTCCTTTCTCCTTTTTCTTTCCTATCTCTTCGGCTCCACTCGGGGCGGAAGGGGGCAACGAGCGCCGTTATCCCTTTCTCGTCGTGAGGGGGGGTCTCCCTCTCCCTCTGTGCGCGTGGCAGGACCCCGTGCCACCTGCCTTTCCCCCTCTAACTTTTCGGTAAGATGTTTCTAGCCTTTATTTACCCTTTGTTTTTCTTCGAGCATACTGCCTACGTAGTTTCCGGCATTTGTACTTTATCCCGCTATTTACCACTCAATTTCCATTGCCCTTCCCCCCCCGTTTTTCCCTTTCTACTTTCCCCCCCTCACCTTCCTTTCCCTTTTTTTTCTAATGGCTTTTCTACTGGTCTCATGACTAACCGCGGTTTCGCACAAGGTGATTTAATTATGAATGCTCAGTATCTCTGTTTCTTTTCTCTTGAATTTAGTGACAGGGGACTCGTGCCTAGTCACTCCCTCTCTCCCCTCTCTCTGTCTCTCATTACCAATCGGCTGGTAGGAAGCGCGTCCAGCAACATACTCTCACTGTTCTCTTTTCCATTTTTTTTGCAGTTCCCCACACCCACATGTCCGCCTACTCACTCCTCTCCATGTACATTTTTCCCCCC
>Ga0179593_1547293_pt1 | contig 10668 bp, 14 predicted proteins | sample CZODoug2_1_08_16_FD_185931 | JGI IMG/M metagenome (GOLD analysis project Ga0179593, IMG submission 185931) | Vadose zone soil fungal communities from Angelo Coast Range Reserve, California, USA - CZODoug2_1_08_16fungal (PacBio error correction) | ecosystem: Environmental > Terrestrial > Soil >... | reverse complement strand
TCGCCGCCACGGACTTTTCTAAAATGCGTTATTTTCTTTTTGAATTTGGCGATACTTCCCCCGTACCGATACCCTCCCACCTTCGGGCAAATTTTGCCACAGGGCAGGTGTCTGCCCATTGAGCAGTTCCCTCTTCCGGTTCATGAGCATCGTGCTTCTATTTTCCCGCGACCCCCCGCGCTAAAATTGCCCAGGACTCACACGCTTGCCTCCCACTCCGAAAAGGTTTTCTTCCCCTTGTCCAGAATCCCCCCCCCCGATGTGGTTTTTTCCCCCCAAACAGGAACTGTTCCCCCAGGTCCTTTTTTTTTTTACAAATATGGTGGCTAAATTATGCCTGAGCCCCGACATCTGAGTTCCCCTTCTCTCCGCTTTCCCTCTTTCAGGGATCCTCCCATTTTACGACAGGAGGGGTGTGGTCACGGTGACGGCGGCGCCACTGGCTTTTTTCATCTTGGACGGGTTGTTGGCTCCGGAGGCTCATCGATGCCCAAGTTTTGTTCGTTCTTTCTTTCGCCGGACGGGTCCATTTTTCTCTGCCGTTCATAGATCCCCCCGCTCCCAGGGCGGGAGGAACAACCCCCTTTCCCTCTGCACTGAAGCTCTTCTGTCTTATTGATGGCGGGAGTCCCCTGTTTCCCAGAGTACAACACTTTGTAAGGTGATCCTCTGTTACATCAAGCTCAAACCCGCTAATATGCAATAAGTTCCCTGTGGAGTTTCCGGGGGTCTTCCCCCCCGAAAGATAGTGTGCTTTTTTTCCTCATGAAAGGCCTTCCCTAAGCACTCATTCCTACGATTTTTAATTTCTCCGGCTGGAAAATGGGATTTGAGATAATCTTATCCTCTCACAATCCCTCCCATCTTCTTTGAGACCCCCCCCCATAATCTGTTCCCAACTAGCCCTATACTTGGCGGGTACTGCCCCCCTTCGACAGGTGTTGTTGTCCTTGATAGTTACTCAATGAACCGGGGTTCCCCCCCCTTTCCTGGAAAAGGCCTTCATAAAGATGAAGAAGAGTCTTTCCCCCACTCTTCCTGAAATCTCTCTTTTCTCTACCCCTAAGGAAGTTCCTAGTTGGATGAAGTCGGCATTGTTCCCTGAGCGTTTTTTCCCCTCGGGACATTTCTTTCTCCTTGTACTGGAATCTCTCCTTTGTTACAACAGCATTGTCGTTGGCTTTACGCGACCCCTGTTCCTGGCCCATTTTAGAGGTCCTTTTCTTTTCCTATCTGAAATATTTTTCATCCATTTGTACGTGATTGTCTCTAGTCTTTTTCTATCCGATCATGTCGTGTTCACCCCTGCATCCCCCCCAGGATGAGTCGCCCACCAATTTTTCTGTTTTCCTTTGAAATCGTGTCTTGATGTCTCCTCCCATTTTGAACGTGCGTCTTTGGGAAATGTTTTTGCAAATGAAAGCTACCGTGTACCTTACCTGATCGACTTAAGGTTCTTTTGACTTTTCTTCCGAATGGAGAAGCCTTCCCCCCCGTTATTTGAAGAGCTCTTCAATTTCCCCCTTCACAAGGCAAGTTGCTCGACTTGCATTTTTTCCCTGGTTTTTTTCCTTTGACCTAACAAATTCTTTTTCTCCATTTTTCCAGGATTCCTTTTTCTCGAACCCCTTTTGAGGTCCTCGTGGCCGCTCTCCGCTAAGCTAAACTTCTTCTCGACTAACACACATCCTTGTGTATTAACCTTCCTCAGAGCGCATCCATGCTTTAAGGGAGTTTGCTCGAGGGACGCCCAAAGGCGCAGAATCTCTTTCGTGACCTTGGTCCCCCCTGAAGACACTATCCTCCTCGATGTGTCTAAGTGGCTCTCCTTCTCCATCAGTTTTTTTTTCCCTCTGCTGCGGGAAGTGCCATCTTGTTCTGTGACTCCCCCTTTGAAATGTGAATTATGACCCGAACTCCTGTCTGCTGTTCGGAATGTTTCTCCCCTTTCTTTCTAGCCTATCTCGTTTATCCCAATCTCCCCTCGTTGCCTTCTTTCTCCTTGCTTCCCCTCGGACGTAGATAGCCGAAATCCCCTTAATTGCCCGTATCCGGACCCCTTGGTTGGCTCCTACCCCTCTGGCCGCATTCCCGCATCTCTCCTGCCATCGACGTGTCTCCCCTTCCCCAAAAAGAGCTCTTTCTCTGTTCCTTTCTGATCATCTTTCCCTCCCTACGTTGTTTTTTCCGCTCCCAGAACTCGCTCTTTAGGCCCAAAACTTCATGTCCTCGGGAAGAGTAGCGTCTGGGGCCGCCCGCGGCATTGTTTTTCTTCCCCTAACAGTAATGTGGCGTCTCTTCTTCACAAAGTCCTATTTCTTTTTCGAACCGATCCGATCGCGCAATATCCATGACAGTTTTAGCTTGGGCTCTCCGGTAATATTTCCTCTTTCTTTTTCTAAAGCTTCCTGACGCTAACATTTCTCCTTTTAGTCCTTTTTCCCTTTTTCCCCACGTAGTTATCTCAGCACATTTCTTCCCGCAGAGCCAACGACTTAGGCCATGTTTCCCTCTCCCACGTAGACCCTGATTTTGTAGGGCCTTTCCCCCCCTCTTTTTCAAACAGATCTTTTGTGGTCTTTTTTTCTTTTCTTTCCCACGACGATACACCTTTCTTTTCTCTTATGATGGATGGCCCCTTCGGTGGTGATGTCGGATGCAAACCCCCTTTGAGTCTTAACTCTCCCCTAGAGGACCTCCCTCCCCTTTTCGCAGTCCTTTCTTGATCAATGGACTCCTCCCCCCCAATTTTAGTTCCTTTTTCAACACTTTTCAGTATGTCTTCGAGTTCCTTTGATTTTTGCGCTCAACTTCCCTTCTTGCTTCTCCATTTCCTCCTTTCCCCCCTACTTGAAATTCATTCATCGTTACCTCCATTTTCTTGGAGCTTTCCCCTTTTTTCCTTAAATCGGCTTTCGCGGTTCAAGCTGTATCGGATGAACTGTTTTGTCTCCACATATCATTTCATCCAAGGAAAAGGTCTTTTACCATCTCCTCAATACTTTCCTCTCTGTCGATCCCTTTCCCCTTCCTGTCCTGACATAGACCCTCTGTCCATGGACAGACTTTCCGGACTAAACCGACATCTGTGGGACCCTGCCTTCGCCCTGGATTCTTCCCCCTCTCCCGTCCCCGCTTTTCCCCCCCCTCTCGGCACTTTCCCTTTTCATAATAGATGTCCTCCCGTGTTCCCCTCGTGAACTCCCCCATAGATGGGGCCGGTAGCGGATGTTTTTCCTCTCTTAGACTCACTTCATCTCGGCCTTTTCCTTGTACTTTCACCCGTTTCCTTCTCGCTGCATTCCCCCCTGATCCAACACGGTCGAATGGTGCGTTTGCCCTACCCCCCCGTTCCAAAGATCGGGGATTTAGTTTGTGGATTTCCCTTTGGTCGACAATCCTTGCCGTTCACATTTTTCTCCTTCCCTTCCTACAATTTTCCCCCCTAGTCTGTCCGGGGCAGTTTTTGGGTCTTTAATGTCGGGTTTCCCCCAGAACGTTTTGTCCTCAATTCTTTTCAGGTTTGGTCATAGTCTTTAATTATAGACGTGATGAGAAGGAGCTGAGTACCATTATCTTCCGTTTGTCCCGAGTCCCCTCCCTCCAGCCAGCATCCTCCTCCTATTGTCTTGCCGTTTTTTTCCGAAAGCAGCTTTTTTTTCTTTCCCTCATATGAGCGAGCCCCATAAAGTCGCTCCCTTCCTCGAGCCCCGATTCCTGCCAGTTGCTTTGTGTTCCTCCCTTTTTTTCCGTGTTCCCCCCTGACTCTTTCCCTTAACTGCTTAGGTAATCCGTAAGCGTCTGGTTATCTTTTTCTCCTCTCGTGGCCGTTCCTCCCTCCTTTCTCTGTTCTTCTCCCGACTGTACGAGATTTTTTTGGTCCCTTTCTCCTCTTCTGGGGTCGACCCCCCCCCCCCCCCCCAGTTCAGTGATGATGGGTCCCCTTTCCCCTTTCTCAATTTTCGCTTCTGCCGATTACTTCTTCTTTCGTGTGACTCTGGATTTTCACGATGACTACAGAATTCTTTTTTATAATTTTCTCTTTATAACCGCCCCCCTTTTGCAAGAATATCGTACGTTCCCGACCCCTCCCACTTCCCTTTTGCAGCCCCTTTCTAAGGAGCCTTTATAGTTCCTCCTTTTATTTTCCTCCCTTTTTTACTGTTGGCTTCTCTCTTGGCCGCAGATAAGACTTCTAATTACAATCGTTATGCCTCTTGTCTTCGACATGTGTGTTCTCCCCTCCTCCCCCCGTACGCCCCCCCCTCTAGGCAATTTTTTCGTTCCCGAGTATAAATCGTCACTTCCAGATCCCTCTCTTGGATTTATGGTTTCGGTGAATTTTTTTCTTTGCACTCACCGCGCTTAGAGCAACACTGTTCCTCAAGCCGGTCACTGTTTCAAATCCTCCTTTGGGTTGTATACCCCCCCACCTTTCACCCTTTTAAGCGGCCGAAGCTGCCCCCCCCCTCCTTATTCCTCCAGAGACATTATTGCGATGTCGCCATATTCTTCCTCCCCCCGGCCTAGAACTTCCGTACTAAGTTCACCCCCGGCGTTTCTTTTTCCCTCCGGCCCCTTTTTTCTCAAGAAACTTCCCAATACGATGACCCCCCGTCTTATGGCGCGCGGCGACTCTTATTTTCTCCTGTCTAGACCATGAGGACCCCCACAGAGCTTTCGGAACAACGCTTCCCCCTCCCTTCCTATAGATTCTTTCTTTAGGCCGGATGGCTGGTGTATCCGGCCACGAGTAACAACCTGCTGAAGATCATGGTTACTTCCCTCTCTCCCCCTCACATCTATCTCTCCTCGGCTTCCCCCCCCCTTCTCTTTTTAGCTTCCTCCCGGCTTTTTTCGAACCCTTCTATCGTGTGCCCTCCTAGCACATCTCCCTCGGCTTTTTCAACCGGTTGGAATGTCCCCTTTTCTTGATTATTTTTTTTTTCCCCTTTTGTGGCCTCCCTAGTTTTCCCCAAACTCATACCAGTGATTGAATTTTCTTCTCCCCCCCCCAGACCGACCCCTTTTATGAATATTGTTTCCTCGAGACTCCCCCAATCACGGGGTGGTGAAACCGTTACACATGGACTTCCCTCTCTGATGTGGAAGCCTGCCCCCCCCCAAAAGCTATGTTGGGACGTTTCCTCCCCCCCCGGATTCCAGATGCTTTTTTTCCCCTTCAGTCTTGTAGAGTTCTCCGGTTCTTTGGGAGATTTCTTTCCTATGCTATGGCCGGTCCAAAATTATGGCTTTGTCCCCAGATATTTCCCAATCTCTGAGTATTTTTTTTTTTTTTTCTATATGAGCCCTCCCTTCGTGACGAATCCTTCTGTGAGGAGATAGGTCTGGGTCGTAGGATATCTTTCTTCCCTACCCGCAATTTTCTTTTGGTAGACCCCCCTTGCGTTTTCCTCTCCGCTTCTTGAGACCGCCGACAGTGCACTGACTTTTCCCCTTCCCCCAAGTGCTTACAAGCTGTTTGGCAACGTTTTTCCTTCTCCCCTTTGAAGGTCTTCTGCGACGCCTTTTTCATAACGACTTTTTTTTTCCTGTCCGGTCACAAGGACGTCTCCCCGTCTGAAAAGTTTCCTGAAAAATTTTCCTACAATTATCTTCTTCCCCCTCGCGACAAAGTTCTCTTTGAACGAGCAACTGGTGGTTTCCCGGCGAAAATTACCACCGTCTGTGCTTACTCTGTATGAAGCATCCTCTTCTTTTTTTTTTTTCGGACCTTTTGCCCCTTCCCTCTCCTGATCGATTTCTTTTTCATTTGAGCCACCAGATAGGTTCTCTTGCGGAAGCCCCGTAGGTTCTGTGTCATTCTTTGCTTGAATCCCCGTTTTCATGAATTCTCCTTCGAATTCCTTCCCGGACTTCCTTAGAGGGCCTAACTAGTTTTTTCTTTCTCTCTCCACTGCGAGGGTCCCTCTGGCGCTCCTCTCTTTCCCTTCCCCCTTTTCCACACTGCATTTTTCCCTCACAGCCAAAGCAGGTTTTTCTACTCGCTTCCCTTCCTTCTTTCTTCTTTCTATTCTCCAAACCCGCGCTGTTCGGCATGCCTCCGTCTTTCTCCGAACCCTTCTCATAGAAATTGTTTCCCCACAGCGATTTATTCCCTGATTGTTTCCCCTGTGGCTTTACCCTGGCCAGTTTACCCTCGGCTAGAACGCTTTCCCTTTCCCTTGCCCTGCAAGTCTTTTTTTTCTCTGGGGATCTTCCTCGGCCGATTTCTCGCGACCCCCTTCGCGGGCTCCTCATTGACACCTTTTTCCCACAAATTTCTGCCCGGCCCGTTTTCAGGCTTTTTTTATGCAGGAAAACTTTACCCACATCCTTGCTCTTGTAGGTTTCCCTCGTCAAAATCCGGTTCAATTTTGGAGTTTTCTCCTTACAGCTGCTGCTCTTTTTCGAACCCCCCTTCCTTTTTCCAATCTTTCCCCCTTAAGTTCCCCCCAGTTGAGTTTGTTTAGCGGGCACAGACGGCTTCCTCTTTTTACCTTCTTTCCCCCCTTCAACAATTTTACCCTTTTTTCGATTTTTTGCGCTTCCCCCATCAGAGTCTGGATGGCATTTTTCTGCCGTAATACCTTAATTTCCCCCGGTCACATTCGATATTTCCAATTTTTCTGTCGGCAGGTCTTTGGAACTTTTTTCCCAATTAAGCTTTTTCTCCATACCAGGTCTAGAACCGCATACTCCCCCTCCGTCGGCCTTCCCTCTTATGACTTTCTACTCCCGATGAGCCCTTGTTGGCTGAAGGCTTCCTAGCAAACTGCTCGAACCTCTGCTTGCTACTCCATTCCTTCAGCCGGTTTTCGACAATGGGCTTTGCACTCTGCCATCTGGTCCCGCCTTTTTCAAGCCGTCCCCAACGTTGATTTTGGTCTTCCACTAATAATTCGACCTTTTGACAGCCAGATTTTTTGTGAACGATCTTTAGGTTGCCGCTAACTGCCGCTTTAAATTCCGGGATTGAATGACAGTTTCTGTTGTGATAAACACCTTCATCACGGATTTTTGTGCTTTACTGCCTCGGAGATTTTTTTTATCATGGCAGGTTAGTGACCCCTGAACTTCAAGGCCATCTCTTCGCAGCTAGCTTGCGCTGGTGGAGCCACGCCTCCCAAGCGCGCATTTGGGCATCATCTTCTCCCGGTGGCCGCCATCGGTCCGGCGGCTCCCAAGCGTTGTGGGCGGTCCAGTTTCCCTTCTCTGAGCGTATCCATATTTGTTCCTGGACGTTTTTTTCCTGCAGCTTCCCCCATGGCCTTTTCCTTCCCAGGTATTTCTTCGGTTCCTTCTCCTGGGCTTTTCTGTCTTTGTCGAAGCAGAGACTTTCTGAATTTTTTTTCCCCCTCGATTGCATCCTTTCTAGTAACTTTTCCCCATCCCCCCCCTTCGTGCGCCCAGAACGCCTCCGGATACCCCCTATATCCCCCCTGTTGTTGTTTTTCTTGTATTCTGCGCCTTTTCGCACTACTTCTTTCCCCTTCTTCCCGAAACCTCCGGACACCTCAGTGCGGTTACCTTCCCCTTCGCCCCTTGAGCGTAAGTAGTCTCCGCCATCTTCCCCTTCTTCCCCAGGACTCCTCACTAACTCGAGCTCCCTTGTTCCCTCTTTTGGGTTGTCGCTTCTCTGCTGGCCCCTCTATACTCTCCCTTTCCCGATGTTTTTGCCCCGATAATGCGCCACCGTGCATTCCGGGCTCCGGCCCATTTTTTAACCGGTGCTGCCTGGTTCCGGCCTTTCTTTATGTTTTTTCTCCCGGAAGGTTTCCCACCGTTAGGTCCCCCCAGCTGTTTTTTTTCTTTCTTTCCAAACGAAGCTGATTTTGAGATGTTCTGGGCGAGCCTCCCCACCTGTGACGGTTCACTGGTTTCCTCCTTCACATCCCCCCTCACACGGTCCTTTCGAAAAGGGGTATACCTCGTGTCTTTCAGTCCATCTTTCCTGACCTTTTTCGATTTGACCTGGCGCCTTCTCATTTTCCCCTTCCAAATATTCCCCCCAACACTTGTTGGACTGGGCTTGACCACCTCGCCCTGTTTCTCCTGGTGCGACCAAAGTTTCCCTTTAAACTTTCTCTGGAATTTCAGAGGCTAGACCGCCCTTGACCGTGAACGCGATTTTCCCTTGGGACTCGAGATGTCCTCGAATTTCTTTTTTTTTCCAAGCGGGTCGGTTTCCCATTTCTTTTCCTCTGGCATTGGTTATCCTTCCAGCGAGTCTGTTCTTTTTCCTTTTTAGAGTCTGACGTCCCCTTTCCCAGCAGTTTTCTGATGTGATTTTTCCTTTTTTTGGTGTCCCGTGCTGAGCCCCACAACTCGTTTTTCTTTCCTTTTCCAGTTTCCTCTCTTTTACATGGACCAAACGGTTTCTTTTCCCTGAATTTTTTCTCATGATGATCTCCTTTCCGGGTTCCTGTTAATTTCGCAATAAAGATTTTTTACTCCTTAAGTTAGGAGTTTTTCGACATTCCCCCTGACTTTCCCAGTTCTCATCTTCAGATGGGCTCGATGTGGCGGAGCTCTTGCGGCCGGACTTTCCAAGTAGTTTTCTTTTTCCGGGCCGATCCATTAGGCGTGGAAGGAGTGGTCTATTCACCTCCCCGACCGCACACCCCACCCCACCCCACCCTCTCCCCCCCCCCCACACCTACAACCCCACCCCCCCCCCGCACCCCCCCCCCCCCCCCCCCCCCCCCCCCCCCCCCCCACCCCCCCCCCACCCCCCCCCCCTCCCTCCCTGCGAAAGCCCCCTCCTCAATTAGCCTTTCGATACGTCATGATGGTCTAGCTAGACCTGCTTGATATCATGTTCTTTTTGTGGCGCTTTTTTTTAATTTCTCACTAGCAACTCTTCTTCCTTTTTTCCTTATACGCTTCTCCCCCCTTTTTTTTAACCCTAGCGAGTAGTTTCATCAATGCTTACAGCAAGTTTCGATCGTGAAAATGCGTGTCCTCCCCTCCTCGGTTTCTCATTCCCCGTTATCTATCCCACTGCAAATTCCCTATACAGGAGAGTCCCCAATAGGATCTCGACCCCCTCAATTTTTGATTTGGTTGATCTGATCTTGTAATCCCCCTTTTTCGTCCTCTCTCCTCAAACGCTTTTTTTCCCTAAAAATTCTTCCTCTGGACTCCCTTCCCTTCTGATGTTACCCCCCCTCCCCCGGATGCACCTCTTTTCTTTTTATCTCGGCTGAACTTGTAAGATAGAGACCTTCTCCTCTTCCCGCTGTCTTTTCTCGGTAATAGGCGATCCTTTAAGCGTTTTCTTCTTTCCTCCTCCCAGGTTTTTCTCCTGCCCGAGTGTTTTGAATCAGGAAAGGTTCGACCCGTTCTCCCCCCTCTCCTCTTTGTTTTTCTTTTTCGTTCCAAATCTTTAGAGGTCGTCCTCCGCAGATCCCCTCCCCGGATGTCCTTCGGGAACCCCCCGATGTCGCCGATGTAAAAGCCCTCTTTGCTGGCGGAAATTCTGGCGTTTCCCAACGGGGTCGTGATTCCTTTTTCAGTCCCCCCTTTCTCCCTCCCATTTTACGCTCTTTCCTTCTAGGTTTTACCTTAAATCGGGATCCTTCCCAGCGTCCGCCCTGTCACCTGTTTAATGACACGGCTCCACCCGTCCGTGGAGCTTCTACCCTTTCTCCTTGTTCTTACTTCTCTTCTAATCCCTTCCAATTTTTTTTTTTTACTTTTTCGACGAACAGGAGTGCCCCCCCCTCTCCCTCTTGACAGCGAGGTCTTACGATAGCACCTTTGACTTTTTCCGGTTTTTTTTTTAAATTCTCCCCTTTCTGCACTTTTTCTTCGCTTTCCGAGGCGTGGCAACAAGTCCTGAAACCTGCCTGCTCCTCTAATCGCGGTGCGGTTCCCAATCTTTCCTGGGCACTTTTTCTTTTTGGCCTCTTAGTCCCTGTCCTTCAATCTCTGGCGTCCTTTTCACCGTGTCGGTTTCAGCATGAGACCACTGGTCGCTTTTGTGCTTTTTTTCGCCCCCCCTCTCGTTGCTTCTTTTTAACCTTATCTTTTTTCGAAATTCCGCTTCCCCTCTCCATGCCTTCCCCCCAGTTGTTATCGATTCCATTCGGTCTGCATTTCTCCTTTTTCTAAAGTGTTTGGTTTCCAGAACCTCCGGCTTCAACTTTTCTCCCCTCGTCCTTCTCTTTCGGATGTGTCTTGTGTCCTTTAATCTGCTGGGCTGTAACAACCGTCCATCCTTTTTTTTTCTTCAGCGGGACGCTCCTCCTCCCTTTTTTTTACAGCCTCCTCCTTTACTCTCCGCAGTTGTTCTCCCCTAGGATGGGTGATGTCTCTTTTTTTCGAGCCTGACTCCCTTCCTCGAGCGGCCAGACTCATAGATGATCCGGCATCTTGAATCAAGTGGAGGCTTCCTTGCTGGGTCCAGGAGGAATTCCGAAGCTTAGCGTTTCCGGGTGGTCCTCCTACGAGGACAGCGCATTCATCGCCTCAAAGCCCGTTACTGGTTCCCTTCCCTTCCTCCTAGTTTGGGGGTTTCTTAAAAAATCCCTTCTTGATTTGCTGGACTGTTACTCCTATTTCGGGTCGGCAAGCCAGGGTGGGTAGCCTTTCGTTCATGTCGCGTTCCTCGAAGCAATCTTGACCCTTTTCGTCCAGCAGCGCAGCTCTCGAGGTAGAACTCCC
>Ga0179593_1430107_pt1 | contig 10668 bp, 12 predicted proteins | sample CZODoug2_1_08_16_FD_185931 | JGI IMG/M metagenome (GOLD analysis project Ga0179593, IMG submission 185931) | Vadose zone soil fungal communities from Angelo Coast Range Reserve, California, USA - CZODoug2_1_08_16fungal (PacBio error correction) | ecosystem: Environmental > Terrestrial > Soil >... | reverse complement strand
CGTTTTTATCAACTTGAAAAGACCTTGCGTGATTTCAGCGTTCTGACTGTCTTTCCGCCAGTATAGTCTGACGGAATCTTCATTGGATGGTTTGGCTCATTTCCCAGTTTACGGGGACTTCTCCCCTCGCCTGTCGCTTTTTTTTCCTCCTTTTTCCGTTGCCTGTTGGATTCGACCTGTCCCCTCGTTTTTTTGGGTTTCGCTTCAATTCCGGCAACTTTGTTCCCAGCGAATGACTTCAAGTATGCCTTTCTTTTTCTTCCAAACCCAAGTGTCTCTTTACGTTTTCTTTTGATTCGTGTTTCGTTTTCGAGGGCGCCGGGTTTCTCTCCTTTTTTTGCTGTCCGGGTTCATTTCTCATGATGTACGCTCGACACAAGTCCCTTTGCCCCTTCTTCGGATTCTCGTTCCTTTTTTTTTTTTTCGCTCTTTTCTCCGGAGCTTTTGCCACTCACGTTGTATCCCCCCAATGTATACCGCCTCCACCGGCAATTCCGCAGTTTGGCCAACTGAGTGAAGGTTCGTCTGTGCGTCTTTTTGCTGGCCAGGAGCCCCTCTCGCACCGCCATAAGCATTGCTTTTCTTGGTGCCCTTTTTTTTTTCCCCGTTTTCTCGCGTCAGCTTTGAACAGCCTTTTCGTCTGCCAACCATTGATTTTTTTATCCTGAATTTTTGTTTTGGGATGGTGCGCCTTTTTTTCTCCCTTCCCCCCTTTCTTTGTGACTTCTGAACTTCGCCAGCGAGGACAAGCGTCCTTCGACCTTCCCATATCGCTAATTTCCCCCGCTTCCAAGCCGGCTTTGCGACCCCACACATGGCGCAGTTGCATTCCAAACCCCCCCCAGTGGGTTCTCCCTTCTTACTCCTACAAATCGTCCAACCTTTGTTTCTATTCCCTCATCTTGGGGGTACGGTTTCGGTCTGCGGTTCACATCTGTTCGATCTGTCGAGTGCGAGTTTTTTTTTGAGTTATTTATGTGGCCGGCTTTTTTGTTTGAATATCAAGCTATCGTGCACCAACATCAACTCTTCCCTCCCCCCTTTCCACTGGCAATCGGCATCGTTGCGCTTTTTTTTTTTTTGTGGGGTGTCCTCTTTTGCCCGAGCTTTTTCTCATTCGCATACGGCTTGCGTGTCTTTCGTGCTTGGCCTTGTCTTTTTTCAGTTTGCCGTAACACCCCACATGTAGTTTGTCTTTTTTTTTTTTCATTTCGCTTTTCCCCCATCATTTTTCTGGTTGGTTCTTTCCCAGGACTCGGACCCTCTTTTCTCTGATCTGTCTTACGATTGAGCTTGAGCAGGACACCATATGGTTCCCCTGCGCTGTAGTCCTGGATCGCGTTTTTTCACCTCCTTAATTTGTTTTGCTCGACCCGGACGTTGGTTGTTGTTTGGGGGGGTTTTTCTTTTTCTTACCCACCCCCCTGATGACTCTTTTTTCCAGTCTTTTGAGCGATCTCTACGCCTCCACGGGGCCAGCCGCGGAAACGTCCCCCAACGTCCATCGCCTCCAACAATCCGGTAATCGCTTTCGCGGTTTCATTTCCTCCTGCTTTTATTACTCTATAGCACCCCCGACTTTTGGACAACTTGAGCCATGTGCTTCTTCCCTCGGAGCCTGTCCGTCTGATGAGTTAAACTTTTGTTAGGCGGCCTTTGATGACACCGGATAGTTTGCGTCCACTTGCGGCCCCTCCTTCCTTCCATGCGTCCTGCTTCTTCGGTTTCGTTCACCTCTTGGCAAGGCCCGTATCTGGCGTAAAAAACTTTCTCAGCGATATTGTGGCGCTCTGTCCGGCGACTCCCTTACACGTTGTTTACGTAATTCCTTCACGGCCGCCCTGCGTGAGGCGGACCTCCCAAGTTTGTTTTTCCCATATTCCGTTCTCGAACAACAACCTGGTTCCCTCTGGTTAGTCCTTAGGTGTTTATCAACCCAAGGAAGCGCGATCCATTTTCTGTCCGCTTTATTCCCTCTCCTCCCTTTTCCTCCCGGCAAGGATCTGCTCTGCGACCTTTGGGTCCAATCCGAATATGAGGTTGGTGAGGCGCCCCCTCAGCCCCTACAATATAGCCCCCTTCTTCTTTTTCGAATTCGTCCGTGAACACGTCGTCGTCCATTTTTCGAGTTTGGGCGTGCCTTATGATGGCGTGTTGGCCTTGCCGTCAGGCGTCCTGGCGTTCTCTCCCCCCCCCCTTTAATTTTTCCCTTGTCGCATAGTTACCTCCCCTCCCCAACCCTTAGTTCTTTTATTTCCCTCACGCTCGTGTGTGTTGATCTCTATTGGTCTATCTGATTTTCGTTTGAGTTTACTCCCTTCCTGCTCCCCCTTCCATTACCTTTCTTTGTTTTCAAGCCATGTACTTTTTTCCTGCTTTTGACCACCCGCCCATTTTCCGACGCAAGCCTTACCCCTCACCTAGCGATTTCATCTCGTGGCCGTACTCTGTTCCTTGCGCTGAGCTTCTTCTTCTGCTTGTTATTTTTTTTCATTTTGTTTGACCACCAACCCGTTCTTCTCTTCTCTGTGGGCCCTCTCCTTCTTCCCGGGCGGTCTCTCTGAACCGGCCCAGCTGTATTTTTTTTTTTTTTTTCTTCCTTGGCCCCGGTCCCCCTCTTTTCTTTAGTCCACGGGAACTTTTCCCTCCTTTTTTCTTCCTACTCGCGCGCGCCTGTCTCATTGGAGCGGAAATGCCTTGCTGCTTTCGGAACCGTCTGTTTAACTACTACTCCCCTGTGCGCCTTTTTTTATTCGGAATCTCCCCGGTCGTTCAGTTTGATTCCAATTTCAGTTTTGCTTCCCTACCAAACGGCATCCTCGATCCACGCAGGACTTGTTTCCCGTCCTTTCAAGAATTTAGACTTTTTTCCGCCGGTTCGGTTAGAGCCCGCGTCCCCCCCCAACCTGGGAGTTTGCTACCTCATGACGCAACTTTTTTTTCTTATTCATATTAGAGGAGATTCAAATCTTTTTCCCCCCCCCTGGAACCGATGTTTGTCGATGACCTTCCGCGCAGCATGCCCAAGCCTGACCGGCTTGGGAGATATCTTTGCAGAGTTCATTGAGTTTCTGTTCCTCCCTAGTTCTTGCTGATTCCTTCCCCCCCCTCGTCTGTCCCACCCTTTTGATCAGGATTGGTTCTGAGCTCACCCTTAGGAGCTCCTTCTGCCTCCAAACCTGTATTCTGGTTTGTTCTTTTTTTCTTTTGGTGTTGTTGTGGGTTTTTTTTTTTTCTTTTTTTTTTTTTTTTTTTTCGTATCCAGGAAAGGCGTTTCATAGCTGATGGTCTGCAGATTTTCTTAATCTTTTTTTCTTTCGGCATTGCGTATCCTCATGCCCGTGCTCCTTTGGCGCCGTTAGCTTATCATGAGTTCCTCCTTTTTTTTTCTTCACCAACTCCTATTTGTTTCCCCTTACTGGCCGCCAGTGTAACTCAGTCTAAGGCACCTCGTCTTGGATTCGCGTTCCCTACCACACATGCTCGAACTTTGCGTTTTTCCTCTACGATTGACTGGGCATGCGATTTGATGTTGTTTTCTACCCTCCTTTCCTCGGAAAGTTGCCGCGTTACCAAATGACCTCCGAGATCTCCCTTTCTCGTTAAATGCTCTTGTCCTCTATTTTTTTTCCCTCACTCTCTTACGTCATGAAGAATCTTTGGGGCGGGACTTTTCGACTTCCCACGAACTACCGCCCATGTTTTTTTTTTTTCTCTTCTTCTTCCCGGAGCTTCTTGTTTTTCAGCCGTACCCTTCTCTTCGAGTTTCGTTTCCTCGTTTAGTTGCGCTCTGACGCTTCTGCGCTTCCATATCATTTTTTTGCTTCTTTCCTTACCCGTTGACCCAGCTTACTTCCTTCCTACTCAAACCGAGGATGACTTTGCTTTCTCCCCTCCCCCCTCAGATACGTTCCGAAATCCCCGTTCACGCGAGGTCCGCCTTTTTTTGCCTGCGTATTTTTGCAACAATCCGCGACTCACTTCCTATTTCCCCCCCCACGGCCGGACAGGTCATTTTTCCTCATGCTCGTAGTTTTTTCATTGTTACAAAGTTTGGTCCCCCCAGTTTGCATTGCATCTTTTTTTTTTTGGAACCCTCCTTCAACCACAAATCGGAAGTTCCCCCAGAGCAATAGTCGCCGCATCCCTCTTATCCCCCTCCCTCTTTCTTGACCGCTTTGAAAGCGCTCGCGTAATTCTCTCTGCTACTGAAACCCATAGACACGTGCACGAACCCTTTCCATATCACTTTGTTTTGACACGACGTGAATTTTGAGGCTCTCGATCTTCAACCTGCGATTTCTTTTTCCCTTCTACCCTCCCAGGTTCAGGCCTAAATCTCCTCCACAAATTCGCGAGTCCCAATTGGATGTGATCCTGGCCCAAGCCATTTGCTTTTCTGACCCAATTTGTTCAACCTACTTCCGGTATCCTCCCTACAGTTTCACCGCTTTCATTCTCGTTGATCTCGGATCTTTCCTCTCTTGTGTTTTTCGCGCAAAGACGGAAGACTCCGTTCGCCCATTTTCAAGTCGCTCTTATCTCTTTTCCGCGAAGTCTTCCTGAATTTTTCCCCCTTTCCATCCCCCTTGGTTGGGCTTTTTTTGCCGCTTTATTTTGGTTCTCTTTTCCCCAGTATGCCGCTTATCGGCCTTGGCGTTTCCGGGCGGGCCCAACCTTGACCCATCGATTTTGTGAATGCATTCACTTCTCCCTCCCCCCTGCCTCTGACAAATTTATATGACCGGTTTTCTTGTTTGATTCGTATTTGTTTTTTCGAGCGCGGAGAGCAGAAGTGATCACGCTCTGCGTGTGCGGATCCGGTTAATTAGGCTTCTTCTGGCCACAAACGGCGTTTTTGCTCTCGCGGAATTCCCGATTTTTTTTTTCCCCCTTTGCTGAGTTGCCTTACTCGCGTTTTAGGACATGCTCCCCTCGCCTTCCCCTCCGTATTCCGCCTTTTTCTTGAACTTTTCGGTCTCTGAAATGTCTGAGCGTCCCTAAAGACATTAAGACCTGGTGCCTCTTTCTGAACGGTAGCTTCGGCGGCGAACACCTGCATCTTAAGCACCGTGCTGAGTCTGGAGGCGCCTGGTTACGTCCCCAACTTCTCAGCAGGTGATTGCGCCGTCCGCGAATCGTTCTCAAATCGAGCTCCCCTTCCATTTTTTTGACTCCCTCGTAGTCTCGGTCTTTATTTTGAAAAACCGTCCTACCCCCCCCAAAGCACCCCTACCCCCCAAGCCAAAACCAACAAAATAAAACCAACACACAACCACCACCAATTGGAGGCTTGTTTTTTCCAACACACCCCCACATTTTCGTAGTGGGGGACTTTTTTCTCCAAATTTCGTCACCCCACATATGTGAATCGCCTCCCTTCTTTTTGTAATTTTTCGGCTCGTTGGACCTAGCGTTCATCTGATTCAGTCGCTCCGATTTTATTTCTGATTGTTCCGGCGATGGATCTCATTCGTTTTATTTTTTGACCCCTCATCACTTGCTCAGGCCCTTTTTACAACGCCATTTCTCGCTCTCCTTGTGCCACGCCTTTGGTTTGTTTTAATTTCGTTGCATCACTCTCGGGGTTTTTCGTTGTGACCTTTTTGCCGTCTGGGCCTTTCCTCGCTTCGCGGTAGTCAGGGGGTTGTGAAGCTGAAACAGTTTTGCGGTTGCGAGTATTCGCGACTCCCGTTTTGAACTGATGGTTCTGCGGGATTGACGCGCTGGCGTTGTGGCGTTCGTTTTTCCCTTCTATCCTGCACGCGAGCGTCCCTTTTTTATCGCGCCCGATTCCCGTTGGCCGGAGCCGGCGCGCACTGTGCCAACTGATTTGGAAGGTTTTCAAGCCTGTCGCACGCTCACATGTTCCATTAATGTCCAACTTCCCGTTACACCCCCAGGCCATCGAGATCCCACGGTAAAACTTTTTCGCCGGCGGGTCTTCAGACCACAAGCGTGCCTTCAAATTTCTGAGCCTCTGATATCGCCCTCCTTCTAAATGTTTTGAAACTGGTCGCCTCTTTTGGGTGTTCCCGGTTTTTAGCCTCTCGCGCTTGAACTTTCTTTCTTTTGGATTTCTTTAACTGGTTCGTCAGTCTCTTCCGCCCCCGGTCGCGTGTATTTTACGAACCCTTTCGCTTGTAGGACTTTGATGATTTTCTTCGTCCCCCTTTTCAGCCCCCGTCCGCTGGCTGACCTACGGTTTCCTTCTCCTCTTGACTCCTCGGCGCCCGGCTTCCATAAATTTTTCTCTGAACCTGATCGTTCGTCATTACCGGGGCCTGCCCCCCCATTTTCAACCTGCTTCGTCGGTTTTTTCCCTCCCGGAGGATAGTTTACACAGACAATTTTCCCTGGCCTGAAGAACTTCTTTCGGACAATTGAACTTCTAGTCGGTCCGGAGTAAAGCAGTTTTTCCGACGGTGGGTTGGGTGTTTTACCCGCCATTACCCATCCTCAGACCCTATCCCTTTTAATAGTCAATCCGTCCAAGTAGTCTTGCCCCTCTTATGGAATCGTCGATTGGGGCGAGTCCTATTATAGGCTGTTTCGTTCGACTTCGCCGCTTCCATGGCGTTTGTCCGAGACCGATGTCATGCGGTCTGATAGGTCCCTTTCAATCCCCCCCTCCTTGTTTTCCCCATCTCTCCTCTTTTCTCTTTTTTTTTTCTCCCCGTTATTTGCTTCTCCCACTGAAGGAAGGACATTTGGTTTTTCTCATTAGACAGTGGTATTGTTCGTTAGTCGCCTCCCCCCCCCCCCCTCCCTCCCAATCGTCCTGACTAGGTGCCCTCCTAGTGGAGAGTTATGGTCTTTGCGTGTCTTTTTTTTTCTTTCTGTTTTTTTTTGTGAGGACGAACGCTGACTTTCCCCTTTTACCCCCATTTACCCCCCGTATTGAGTTCTTGCTTTTCCCCCATCCGGTTCGCTATGTACATTTTTTCTCTCCTGTTCTGTCTTCCTATTTCGCGCCATTCTGATTCTCGCCTTCCCCCTTTTGCAACTAACTGTGGGCGAGTTGACCCTCCCTTAGACAGGTGCTGTCGCCCCCATTTCTCCTTGGATTTTGCCAGTTGTGGCCATGGTGCTCTGGTATTCCGTTTTCCTTCTTCTCGGAAGTTGCAGACAGCAGTCTTTCGGCATGTCTCACTTAATCTCCTTTGTGCCCGTTTTCTTGACCCTCGATTGCTTCCTTCCTGTGCATCGCTCCGACATGTCCTCTCTTTCGTTATCCCTTATGTTTCCGGAGAGCCCCTCGAACACACCACCCCGTTCCACTCAACAGCGCTAAATCCTTTTTTCCTTCCAATTATGGACGACAGTCAGCTCCGAGTTTCCAAATCCGCTCTGTTTTTCGATGGCCTTATTTTTCTGCCCTCCCTTTTGAGGCTTCGTACCTCGGTATCCTCATTCCGTTTTGGTTTCTTGTCGGCCTTATTCACTGTCGTAGTCGCTCTCTCCCCCCCCACCCTCCCCCAAATCAACATTGGTCATTTTCTTTTTCAGTGCTCTGTCATCTGCCTGGGCGCCCTCAGGAGTTCTGCTCGTTACTTGCTTGGTCCCTCCCCCTTTAGCCCATCTCGCGCCGGCGTCCCTCCCTTCAGCGACATTATGGGTGAGCTTTGGAGCCGCCGTCTTACCTCGCTTATTTTCTCTCCCTTTAACCTTTCAATGTTTTCCTTCCCCTGATTTCCCCTCCCGTCCCGCAGTCCTCAAGTACAGCAAGCTTTTTAGGTTTTTTGACTAACCTCCACCGCTTCGTTAATGTCTCGTTCTTACTATTCCGATTGCGGTGATCGCGAGTTTTACGCTACCCTAGAACCTTTCATTATTTCCCCCCTGCGCGTTCACATTCGTCTCCCAATAGAGAAAGCTGACCCGTCTTGTACCTCCTTAGCCAGACTTTTTTTTGGTCTTTATTCCCTTTGTTGTCCTTAGGCGAAGTCACGAACATCTTTCCAAATCTTTTTTGTGGGTTTTTTGCTTTGCGTCTCTCTTGACGCTTGTAGGTGTTTTTGCAATTTTTTCGGGGGGCTTTTTTGACACCCCTGTATCCCCCTTTCGGCCGCCCCTGCTCCCAATATTCCCGCTAAACGTTGTTTGGATTTTCAACCTGGCCACCCAGCGGAATTCGCCCGGCCTCATCAAAAACCTGCCGCGCAGCTTTTTTCGCGGTAGAGTACCGTTTTTTCCTTTAGAACTCCCCCGTACTTTTCCCCTTCGCGGGGCTTACTGTCCTGTCCCATGTCCAAACCCATCCCCTGCATCCTCCCCACTTCGCTTGACCATTATTGGTCCTTCTTGGTTCAGTTTTTTGGTTTACAACCTTGTATTTTGCAATCTCGGAGAGCGCGCCCCCCCTCCGCAGGAAATTAATTCAGCGAGAGACTTTGACACCGTTTTTCCCCTGACCGGGACACGATGGCTGTCAGTTCCACCTGCTTACACACGCTCTAGTTTCAATTTCTTCGTCTCCCCCTCCCCAGATCCAGAAAACCCACTGTAAATAACTTTAGTTTCAGACATTTGTTCTCTTGAGGCTGATCGCTGTCTCTCCAAACCTTTTTCCTCAGGTCTTCTTTGGCCTCCCTATTGACCCCGTTCCGACTTGCTTTTTAGGTAGACAGTAACCCACACCTTTTGCGACATTCTTTTATGCTGGGAGCTCTATTTTCCACATCCCGTGAGTATTCTCCTCTGACTTGCTTTTTGAACCTTCTGTTTTACCCCTACGGCGTATACCTCGGAACTTTTATCCCCTGGTAAGGATCGTGTCTCTTCTACATCACTCTTTGTGTTTGAAGAGGCCCGATACTGCCACTCCTTTTTTCTCTCTTCCCCTATTCAGCGTCTTCATTCAAGAATTTTTTTTATAGTTTCCTCATTAACGTTGTCTTCCCCCCACTTTGGTACTTTGTCCTGCCCTCCTGGTGGGGATCTCTTTCCCGTATTCTGCGGCCTTGTTCAATCTTTGTACTCCCGGGCACCACCAGTTTTTCCCTCGGTGCCCCCCATGTTCTTGCGTAAACTGAGCCCTTCTTTTTTTTTGACCCCTACAGTGGTGCTTCTACCCCCCTTTTTTGTTGTCGCTTCTTTTAGCTTCTCGTTCGCTATGTCGCGAGCGTGTTCTGAATTTTTCGATTTGCCCGTCCTTTATTGGTGACCAATTGGCTCTTTAGCTGTATTCCGCGATTTGTCTGTTTTTTTGTCCTCTCTTATGTCGCAGTCCAACCCCGCTTTTTTGACAAGGTTCTCACGTTAGGAATCACGTTTGAATCCGGCGTCCCCCCCCCTTTCAGTTTCTGCGTCTTTCGGATGTTTTTTGTGGCCATTCGCGTGCCCCGACACAAACACAACGTTTCCCCCCCCCCCCCCCCCCCCTTTTGGTGCGTTGCTGACGGTGCTTTTTCGGAAGTAGCTCGTCGTACTGGCGTGACAATAAGAGGCTTCAATTGTTTTGTTTGCTTTTTATTAGCACGACTGTGCCGGGGGCCAGTGTGGACCCCTGGGGACCCCCCTGTCCTCACCCATTTTGCGGATTTTTTATTGACCGGTTTTCAGAGCGGTACAAGGCTTTTTAATGGACCATTTCTTTCCTTAGTAGGACGCTCGAAAGTCTGCATTTGCGACGTACCCCTTTTTTTTCGTCGCGCAACCAAACCTCGATTGGAATGGTGTTGTTTGATTTCTTCTTCAGAGCCCCATGGTTTTTAACACATTTTTTTTTTTAATGCTAAAGAATTCATTTTGTAAATTTTTCTTGCGGTCGAACTCCTGGTCCAGACACGGTTGGCCCCTCGATTTAGTTAGGGATTTGGGTGCAGTTGACACGGTCATATTGTTGGAACCACCCGTCGCGTCGTAAACGCGGAACACTAAGAGAACAGTTTCCCCCTTCCGTACGTGAGTCGATTCCTTTGCTGAGATCCACTTTCCCCCGATTTTTGTCCTTTTTGCTGGGGGCGACACAACTTGGTCCTCCCCTGTCACGTTCTTTTTGGAGGAGTAGAGCACGCAGCCTGCCCCGTGAACTTGTAGTTCCCCTCCGCTTAATGAATACACGCGTCCCACCTTCCTTTGCTGTTTTTGCTGTGGCATCAGGCCTTGTTACCTCCCTCTCGCTGGAGTTCAAGATTGATGATTTCCCCGTTATGTCGTTGATTTTCCCTTTTTGGTTACGGGACGTTCTCCTTATTCAGGTTGTTGCAGCATCCCTGCCCATGGCTTTTTCCTACGCCTAGGCCCTTCTCAGCTTTTTATCCCACAGGCCCTGGCGATGGATTCCTTTTCCTTGTAGCGAGACCGCCGACTATTTGTCAGCTCCCCCACGTGCGTTTTACGCTCTGTCTCGCACTGATCCCACATTTCCTTTTTGCTTCCTCCACTCCTATTCCCCCTTCGACTATGTGGAGGTCTGTTTGCTTCACACACAAGTCTCTTGGCTTGCTTGTGGGCGCTTTCCTTGCCTGCGTCTTGTTTCTCCCTCCCCGTTCGGTCGTCTGCGTAGGACCCCTTTGACGACAAAACACATTTTTGTTGCGGCGTTGTTTTTCCCTGCGATGAGAATTTTTCCTCTTTTGTTTCTGGACGTTTTCTTGCATTGCCGGCCCCCTCTTTTCTGGTCAGTTGAGATGGTGTGATTTTCGCCCTCTTGTCGCGTTTCTT